>Ga0302320_10031079_pt1 | contig 10145 bp, 10 predicted proteins | sample Bog_T0_3_FD_202130 | JGI IMG/M metagenome (GOLD analysis project Ga0302320, IMG submission 202130) | Peat permafrost microbial communities from Stordalen Mire near Abisko, Sweden - Bog_T0_3 | ecosystem: Environmental > Terrestrial > Soil > Wetlands > Peat | place: Sweden: Abisko, Stordalen Mire...
AAGAACAGCCAAGCACGGCAGCCGCCGAACATAAATCGGTGCTCCGCAACGACCAGAAATGGATTTAATCATGACCAAAAAACAGCTCAGGCAAAAACCACCCGGTTTTGCAGCAGCCTGTTAGGCGACGTCACCTTCATTTTTATCTCAGTTTTGCGTTTTAGACGCGACCATTATCTTCCAGGAGACGCCAAAGCGATCAATTACGATTCCGTATCGCTCTGCGAAAAATGTTTTCTGCAAAGGGATTTGGATCTGGCCACCATCGCTGAGGGCCGCGAAGAACCGTTCGGCTTTATCCGGGGTTTCAACCCGGAGAAGCAGCGAGAAGCCTGCAAACGTTGTTCCGGTTGGCGGCCTCTCGCAACCGCAGTCTGACGCCCTGATCTCCGTGGAACCGATGCGGAAGGTTGCGTGAAATATTTTCTCCTCCATTCCCGGCCTCGATTGGGAAGGGTCTGGACAGTCGCGAAACCGCATCATGAAGAGAGTCTCAGCCTCAATCGTCCTGCAATAGAACGTGACCGCTTCTTCAGTGCGCCCGTAGAAATTCAGCGTGGTTTGAACATTCATGAATTGTCTTATGCGTTAAGCCGCCTAACGCTTGACCGATGAACCCTCATAGGAGGCATCAGCTTTCGTATCATCTGGTTTCTGTCTGCAATATCTGACGAAGCCGATAATGGCAAATGTCAGAAAGAGCAAGTATCCCGGAGACCAATCTGACCACCACTTTCCTGAAAAAAAGGCCGCTGACACCTGCTTCAATGAAAGCATGGCGAACAGATTTAAGATGATCGTGAGCGTCAGCCCAAACAATCCGAGACAAAACATTTTATTCTTTGTGCGTTGTTTCATATTTTTGTGTGCGTGTGATGATGCAACGCACAAAAGCTGAGCCGCGCCGCCGAAACTGTCAACCGCGAATGCGGAACTGAAGGCGCAGTCAGCGTCGGTTCCGGGCGCCGGCTCTCAAACTTGCAGGGCAGATGTCCCTGACTACTTGCGCAGCGTCTCCCTCTCCCCGCCAAACGGGGAGCAGCGACAGCGGCTATGGCGGGTGAGGGGCTTGAAATTATTACCACAATCTGCATCTCTTGAATGTGAGCCTGAAGCAAATCGCCCGTGCGCTTCTCCATCAAAAATCTCTTTGAAGTCGGGTGTGTTTCCCGCCAGAATACGCATTCGCTTTGGATTCCGAATTCCGTAATCAAATGAAACGCACGCATCATTGCAACAAACTGCGCCCGGCTCACATCGGGCAGATTGTCACCCTGTCCGGCTGGGTCCATTCCCGCCGCGACCTCGGCGGTCTCATCTTTATTGATGTCCGTGACCGCGAAGGCCGCACGCAAACGGTTTTTGATCCGTCGGATTTGCCCAAGGAGCTGTTTGAGCGCGCCGCCGCGCTGCGCAGTGAATGCGTTGTCAGCGTCACCGGCAAGGTCCGACAGCGTCCGGCTGGCACAAACAATCCAAAAATTCCCACCGGCGAAATCGAGGTGATGGTGAAGGAACTGGAAGTGCTCAACGTGGCTGACGTGCTCCCGTTTCCGGTGGACGATCCCGAAGCCGCAAGCAAGGTGAATGAGGAATTGCGCTTGAAATACCGCTACCTCGATTTGCGCCGGCCTGAAATGGCGCGCAATCTCCGCCTCCGCAGCAAGGTGGCCACGGCCACGCGCGTGTTCATGGATGAGCAGGGTTTTCTCGAAGTTGAGACTCCGACGCTTTTCAAATCCACGCCTGAGGGCGCGCGGGAATTTCTCGTGCCGAGCCGCATTAATCCCGGCCAGTTTTACGCGCTGCCGCAATCTCCGCAGCAGTTCAAACAGATCCTCATGGTTGCCGGCATTGAAAAGTATTTCCAGCTCGCGCGCTGTTATCGCGACGAGGATTTGCGGGCCGACCGCCAGCCGGAGTTCACGCAGATTGACATCGAGATGAGCTTCATCGAGCGCGAGGACATTTATGCGCTCATCGAGGGTTTGCTGAAGCGTGTCTGGAAAACCGCCCTGAATGTGGACGTGCCGACGCCATTCAAGCGCATCAGCTTCGAGGAAGCGCTGAACCGTTGGGGCATTGACAAGCCGGACGCCCGGTTCGGGATGGAACTGGTGGACTTCACCGAGGAATTCCGTGCCAGCAAATTCAAGGTGTTCAGCGGGGCGGTCGCCGGCGGCGGCGTGGTGAAGGCGCTGAACGCCAAAGGCATGGCCGGCGCAACGCAGGGCCAGATTGAGACGATGACCGAGTATGCCAAGGGCTTTGGGGCGAAAGGACTGGCTTACATCAAGGTCGAGAAGGGGGCCGATGGTGCTACCGTCGAATGGAAGTCGCCCATCGTGAAATTTTTCAGCGATGCTGAAAAGGCTGCGCTTGCGTCGAAATTGAAGATTGAGGAAGGCGATTTGATTCTGTTCGCAGCCGACCAATGGCTGAATGCCTGCGAAATCCTGGGGAAGATTCGTCTCTATTGCGCCGATGTTTTGAAAGGGCAGGGGAAGCTGGTGATTCCCGCCGACCGTTTTGATTTTCTCTGGGTCGTGGATTTCCCGCTGCTCTCGTTCGACAAGGAGCAGAACCGCTGGTATTCGAGCCATCATCCATTCACCGCGCCTGTGGCGGAGGATGTTCCCCTGCTCAAAACTGACCCGAAGAAGGTGCGCGGCCAGCATTACGACGTGGTGGTCAACGGCGTCGAACTCGGTGGCGGCTCGATTCGTATCCACCAGCCCGACGTGCAGAAGACAGTGTTCGAGGAGGTGCTGCAAATTCCGCCGGACGAAACCAAGCTGCGTTTCGGTTACATGCTCGAGGCGTTCCGTTACGGAGCGCCGCCGCACGGCGGCATTGCGCTGGGTTTTGACCGGCTTTGCGCGATTCTCTGCGGCACGCCGAGCATTCGCGATGTCATCGCATTTCCAAAGACGGCCAAGGGTACGGACTTGATGACCGATTCGCCCGCTGCCGTTTCGCCCCGCCAACTGCGCGACCTGCACATCGAAGTGAAGGCGGCAGTTAAGAAGGAATGAGGGGTGGCTGCCTCGCCCACGCCGGGCAGTGCAGAAAAGAGAATAAGTAAGGGTTTATGACTTGACGGAAGTTTCCCTCGCCCCGCCCAAGCGGGGAGAGGGGCAGGGTGAGGGGAGTTTAGATCGAAGAATCATTGGCTTCCTCATTCCGACCCTATCCTCCTTTTGGGAGGAGAGGGAGTGGAATTTTGTGAAAGGCAAAATCCCATAAAAGTATGCCAATTCCGTGCTAAGAATTGGCCTTGCGGAATTCACGGGTTTTGGGATAGTCGGGATGCACGATTGTATGAATGAATTATTGCAAAACCTCATCAAGCTTCAAGCCATCGAATTTGAAGAAACCACCGAAAAAATAGCAGGCGCGTCCATCGCGGTATTGCGCGGTAAAATCCCGGCGCAAATCCTCGGCCACTACGACCGCCTGGTGGCACGGGGCAAGAAGGGTGTGACGGCCATTCGCGGCGAGAACTGCTCCAGTTGCCACATCCATGTGCCCATCGGGGCCATCATGACCTTGAAACGCGGTGAAGACATCCAGCTTTGCGAGAACTGCGGGCGCTATCTTTTCCTGCCGGACACGACGGAAGCGCAAACTCTGCCCCCTGCCGCTCCAGTGAAGCGGACAAAAAAGCCGCGCGCAACAAAACCTGAATTGCATCCCGTTTGAGCGGGACTTATTCCTGGGTAAAGTAACTCAGATTTTCCAGTTCAATGGCGAGGTTGACATTGTTGACCATGACTTTTTCAGGCACGGACAGCACGATCGGCGAGAAATTCAAAACTCCGGTGATGCCGGCCTGAACGAGCCGGTTCGCCACTTCCTGCGCGTTCGCGGCGGGCACAGTGAGGATTGCCATTTTGACATTTTGCTTTTTGACGAACGAGGGCAGTTCGTCCATGCCATAAATCGGCTGTTTGGTTTCCTTGTCGCGTTTCCGGCCAGGCTCGGCATCGAACGCAGCCGCAATCTCAAACCCCTCCTTTTCAAATCCCCGATATGAAAGCAGCGCCAGTCCGAGGTGGCCGGCCCCCACAAGAATCACCGGCTGCAGCCGTGAGGTGCCGAGTTCCTCGGCGATTTTATTGGAAAGGTCCGACACGTCGTAGCCGAGACCGCGTGTGCCGAACGTGCCGAAACAGGCGAGATCCTTTCGGAGCTGTGTGGATTTAACGCCGGCGACCTTCGCAAGCGCCTCGCTGGAAACCGTGCCGATGCCGTTCTCGCGCAGGCGCGCAAGACAGCGTAAATAGATGGAGAGACGATAAATCGTCTTTCGCGGAATGACTGGCCGTCCTGCTTTGTTCAAAGTGCGCGTAAAATTATGAGAACGAATCCTCCAAAGCAAGTATGCGAATGATGGTTCGTGAGCGAAATACACCATGAAAATGGCTTTGGACGTCCAACTTTATCCTCGTCAATCAGCGTCACTTTAATGAAAATGACGTAAATTATGTTCACCGGAACCTATACCGCAATTGTCACGCCCTTTAAAAACAGCGCGCTGGATGAAGCCGCCCTTGAACGCTTGATCAAACTGCAGATCAAGGGCGGGGTGGATGGCATCGTGCCTGTCGGCACCACCGGCGAATCGCCCACGGTGGATTACAGGGAGCATCTCGAAATCATCGCGCTGACGGTGAAATGTGCCGCCGGCAGGGTCAAAGTGCTCGCCGGCACCGGCGCGAACTCGACCAGCGAGGCGGTTTATCTGACGCGCGAGGCTGAAAAGCTCGGCGCAGATGGGTCGTTGCAGGTCGCGCCGTATTACAACAAGCCGTCGCAGGAGGGTTTGTTCCAGCATTTCCGCGCCATCGCGCGTGAAACAAAACTGCCCATTGTGCTTTACAGCATTCCGGGGCGCTGCGGGATTGAAATCGCTGTCGAAACGGTTCGGCGGCTCGCGGCAGCATGCAAGAATATCATCGGCATCAAGGAGGCTGGGGGTAGCTGCGACCGCGTGAGCCAGTTGCGCAAGGCGATGGGGCCGAAATTCACGATTATGTCCGGTGACGATTCGCTGACGCTGCCTTTCATGGCCGTTGGCGCGCAAGGTGTCATCAGCGTGGCGTCGAATGTGATCCCGAAAGAGGTTTCGCAAATGGTCGCGGCGTTCGCGCGTGGCGATACAAGGAAGGCGTCACAACTGCATACGAAATTTTATCCGGTGTTCAAGGATTTGTTCATCGAGACGAACCCCGTCCCCGTGAAGGCCGCGCTGGCGATGATGGGCCTCATTGAGGAAGAATACCGGTTGCCGCTCGTGAAAATGAGCGATTCGAACCGGGCCAAACTCAAAGCGACCTTGAAATCTGTTGGCATTGTGAAGTAAAAAGGCGGATGTGAATTGCGCGGGTTTTCGCGAATGGAATTTGAATCCGTGTTAATTCGTGAAATTCGTGTCAAAATGTTATGACCAAAATCATCATCACTGGTTCGAAAGGTCGCATGGGTCAGGCGCTGATTTCATGCGCAAAGAGTTTTCGGGAGATAGAAGTCGTCGCCCAAATTGACAAAGACGACGACCTTCCCGCCGTCATCGCGAAGGCCGATGTCGTCGTGGATTTCAGTCTGCCCGACGCTACACTGGCCATTGTCGAGTCATGCGCGAAAAACAAAAAGGCGGTGGTGATTGGCACGACGGGCCATGCCGATTCCGAAAAATCGCAAATCGTAAATCACAAATCGCAAATCCCGATGGTCTGGGCGTCGAATTATTCAACCGGCGTCAACGCGCTGTTCTGGCTCACGCGCAAGGCGGCGGAAATCCTCGGGCCGGACTTCGACCTCGAAGTGGTTGAGATGCATCACCGCCTGAAAAAGGATGCGCCCAGCGGCACGGCGAAGACGCTCGCGGAAATATTGGCGGGTGTCCGCAAATTGCAATTGGACAAGGCCGCGCGGCACGGTCGCATCGGCATCGTTGGCGAACGGACGCAGGCGGAAATTGGCATTCATTCCGTCCGCGGCGGCGATGTCGTCGGCGATCACACGGTCGTTTTCGCCAACACCGGCGAACGAGTCGAGCTGACGCACAAGGCGTCAAGTCGCGACACATTTGCCAACGGCGCGTTGCGTGCTGCGCTCTGGGTGGTGAAACAGAAACCCGGCCTTTACGATATGCAGGACGTGCTGGGGCTAAAGTAATTTACGATTTGTCCTTCGCATTGGGGGCAATCATCAATCATCAGTCATCAGTCATAAATGGTTTTTGTCGCCCTTGGCTCGAATCTCGGCAACTCGCACCAGATCATTTTGGCTGCGATGGCGCGGCTGCAAACTTTTTCCGACGCGCCAATCCTCAAATCCTCGCTTTGGCAAACGTTGCCGGTGGATTGTCCGCCGGATTCACCAAAGTTCGTAAACGCTGTTGCTGGTTTCGCACCGCGCGCTGGTGAAACTCCGGAATCCCTTCATATCAAATTAAAGGCTTTGGAAAAGGAATTCGGGCGTTTGCCCAAAAATATTCTCAACGAGCCGCGTCCGCTGGATTTGGATCTCGTCGCTTTTGGAAACGAAATGCGGAGTTCGCCGGAATTGATTCTACCGCATCCTCGCGCACACCTGCGGAGGTTTGTGCTTCAGCCGTTGAGCGAAATTGCGCCGGATTTGGTTTTGCCGGGACAGGGGAGGTCAGTCGCCGAATTGCTGGCGGAACTTCCGCCGGACGAAGCAGTCACGCAAATGTGACCGTGTCGCCGCAGAGCCGGTGATGCTCCTGTATCGCGTAGCGATCCGTCATGCCGGCAATGTAGTCACACACGACTCGGTGCAGGCCTGCCTTGCGCTTTTGCCGCCTGGCCCGCTCCCCGATTTCCTTCGGATGCTTCAGATAAAAATTGAACAAGTCCCGCAAAAGTTGCTTTGCTCGGATATGCGGCTCGTTCACCACGGGGCTGTAATAAAGATTCGTGTAAAGGTAACGCCGGAGTTCGATATTCAGATTGCGACGCTCTGGACTGTATTTCACGAGCGCTTTTGGATATCGTCGCACATCGTCCGCAGATTGCACGCCGGCGGCGTGAATGAGCCGTTCGCTGGTTTCAACGACATCCTTGATTTGCAAATCAATGATGGTGCGGATGATGAAATAGCGGCGGCATTCGTCCGGCAAATCGCCGTGCTCCTTTTTCACCAGCCTTGCGGCGTGCGCCCAGATTCGGACTTGCTGACAAAGGTTTTGTTCCAGCAGCAAGCCGGAATCCAGGCCGTCGTCGAGGTCGTGGCTGTAATAGGTGATTTCATCGGCAAGATTGGCGATTTGCGCCTCGAGTGATGGGTTTTTTGCGGTGAAACCGCTTTTAACGCCGGGCCGGTCAAAAGCCGTCTGATGCTTGGCCAGGCCTTCAAGCACCTCCCACGAGAGATTCAGGCCGGGGAAGTCCGGATATTTTTGCTCCAATTCCTCGACGATGCGGAGACTGTGGTGATTGTGCTCAAAGCCGCCGTGATCGTGCATTAATTCATTGAGAATAGTTTCGCCCTTATGTCCAAAAGGTGAGTGTCCGAGGTCATGCGCGAGCGCGATCGTCTCGGCCAGGTCAGTATTCAGCCGGAGCGCGCTGGCGAGATTGCGTGAGATGGCGGCCACTTCCATTGTGTGCGTGAGCCGCGTGCGGAGATGGTCGCCGGTGCCATTCAGAAACACCTGTGTCTTGTATTCGAGCCGGCGGAACGCGCGAGAGTGGATGACTCGGTCGCGGTCGCGTTGATATTGAGTGCGCCATTCGGGCGGCTGTTCTGGATATTTGCGACCGCGGGTGTCACCGCTGAATTGCGCAAAGGGCGCGAGGATTTGCCGCTCGATTTGCTCCAGTTCCTGGCGATCGCGCGGCATGGTTTAATTTGCCAGCAATTCCTGGACGGAAATGCCCCGCAACTCATACAGCCGGCGAATCGTGTCTTCGATCAGATTGTTTGGACAACTCGCGCCGGCGGTGACGCCGACGGTGATTTTGCCGGCGGGCAGCCAGTCGCGTGTCTCCACTTCCTCTTTTTTATGCTGGTCGTAATGGCGGATGAGCTTGTCCGATCCCATTTTCGCCGCGTTCTTGATGAAATAAGTCGGCAGCTTGGCCTCTCCCATTTCGGCAAGATGCGAGGTGTTTGAGGAATTGTAGCCGCCGACGACTATGAGCAGGTTCATCGGCTCCCGCAAAAGTTTTTCCAGCGCATCCTGCCGGTCTTGGGTCGCGCCGCAAATCGTGTCGAAGAAGCGGAAATGCTTGCCAATATTTTCCGGGCCGTGTTTTTTCTCCATCGCGGCCTTGAAGCGGCGCTGGACCTCCTCGGTTTCACCGCGCAGCATCGTGGTTTGATTGGCCACGCCGACGGCCTGCAGATGAATGTCGGGGTCGAACCCGGCGGAATACGCGCCCTTGAATTTTTCGAGAAATTCATTTTTGTTCCCGCCATTCAAGATGTAATTGCAGACGAAATCAGTCTCGGCGAGGTTGAATACGACGAGATAATGGCCGTTGCCATAGGCGCGCGCCTGCGAGCTCGTGGCCTTGGTTTCCTCGTGCCACGACTTGCCGTGGATGATGCTCGTGACGTTCTCCTTCGAGTATTGGCGGACGCGCTTCCAGACGCTCATCACGTCGCCGCACGTTGTGTCAATGAGCGCGCACCCTTTGGCTTCCAGTTTTTTGCGCGTGCCAACCTCCGTGCCGAAGGCGGGAATGATCACGGCGTCGCCGGATTGCAACTGGAACAATTCCTCCTCGGTCGGCTTGGGCGAGATGATTTTGATCCCCATGTTGCGGATCTGGTCGTTCACTTCGGGGTTGTGGATGATTTCGCCAAGGAGATAGATCGGCGTGTGCGGCGAGACCTCGGAAAAATATTTCCGGGCGGCATACGCAAGGTCGATCGCGCGCTCGACGCCGTAGCAGAAGCCGAATTCCTTCGCCAGCTTCACGGTGAGTTCTCCGGCGGAAAGCACGCCGCCGCTGGCGCGGATGCGCTCGACGATTTCACTGCGGTAATGCGAGAGAACCTGTGCCTGCACCGCCTCCATGATGTCTGGACGGCGAAGGTTGATTTTTTTCTGCCCTGCGGGCGCTCCTGTTGACATGACGACACCAATTTAACACGGTCTGCGCCTTCGTCCAGCCGGAAAGCCGGGAAAGAAACTGCGATGACTGGGATGGGGAGCCGGAGCCGGTGGGCAATCCGGCCCTGTCCTGATTTGATTGTAGGGCACGACGTAAGGAGTGCTGACCCGAACGACTCGTCACCTCGTCGCCTACAAATTAGGACACTACCTAAAATCCCCATCGCTCGACAATTAGATTGCACCTTCGGAAATCCGTGCAATCATGGGTGCGAATCGGAGCGTAGCTCAGCCTGGCTAGAGCGCGTGGTTTGGGTCCACGAAGTCGCAGGTTCGAATCCTGTCGCTCCGACCATTCCCCACACTTTGACTCTCTGGGACACACCATATCAGATAGCGATTTTAGCCCCCCTGTTTATTGGTATTCTTCGCTCTTTACCCCATCACCTACTGTGACAGCCGATGACACCAAAAGACCCTCCGGGCAGGATATTTGTGCGTCATGGTCCCCCCATGTGCGTCAGGCATTCGCGCGTGCGTCAGCATTCGTTCGTAAATGGAAACTGTGCACCTTGCGGTGAGCCACCAGGCGCGTTCGTATTTGTTGAGCGGGGAGTGGGTCAGGGAACGAAACGCGAACAAACATTCTGTTGAGCGCAGCGAACTAATTTGAATTAAACCGGGTGGGAAATTTGTTGGTGATAATTCTTGCCAGAAATTTGCGAGTCCGCTTTGATGAGTCCATGGTTGAAAACGACCTGTCAAAATCACGCGTGCACGGGGTCGTGCACGGCCAGTCATATAATCGCACTTTTTACTCAAGGGACTGGAGAAGGTTCGGTGCGAATGGAGCCTGACGACGCTGGCCTACAACCTCAAACGTGTGCTGAACCTGGTGAGCTTTGAGAAACTGATGACGGCGGTGGGTTAAAAGTCCGGCGTCAACGCCTGTGCTCGAAAAAAAAACGGCTGGTTCAAACCTATAACACGGGTAACTCACCGCAAATAACTAGGTTACTCGATTCGGTTTCCATAGAGAGATACTCCGCAAAAACGA
>Ga0302320_10031081_pt1 | contig 10145 bp, 9 predicted proteins | sample Bog_T0_3_FD_202130 | JGI IMG/M metagenome (GOLD analysis project Ga0302320, IMG submission 202130) | Peat permafrost microbial communities from Stordalen Mire near Abisko, Sweden - Bog_T0_3 | ecosystem: Environmental > Terrestrial > Soil > Wetlands > Peat | place: Sweden: Abisko, Stordalen Mire...
CAGAATAGCTGGTAAGTCTCCGAGAATGTGGGACCGTCAGACTGGCAGACCGATGCTTCCGTCCTCCGCGATAGGGAATGACGGGTTCCAGGCGACCTCCCAGGGAAAGTTGTCGGGATCGGCGAAATATCCGGAATAGCCACCCCAAAAGGCCTCCTGAGCGGGCTTCAAGAGGATAGCGCCAGCCAATTCCGCCTCGGCAAGGGCAGCACCGGCCTCGCTCCGGCCGCGTGCATTGCAGGGCATTGCCACTCCGGCAAAGCCTTAGCCTTCCGCCGCGATGTGGGCGTCCTTCGCCAGTCCGGCACGCAGATGCTGCGCCAGGGCCAGGCTGCCGGTCTGGAAGAAGACGACGACAGGGCCGACGCTTGCTTGCCGGCCGTTTCCATCGGAGGCGCTCATGGAAGTTCCAGCTGCGGTCTAAGTCCGCGACACCGAGGGTAAGTATGCCGATGCGTTGTTCCATCGTCTTGTATTGTCTCCCGCGCGGCGGGTTAACAGGGGCACGCTCCGGGCCGCGCCATAGCCTTAGGGACTGCCTAAGCCTAAAATGAGATAACTTCAGTTTGGCAGGCGGTTATCTGGTTCACGGCCGCAAACTGTGGCGTAAGGCCCGAGCAGAGCACATTGGCGGCCACGCCCGCACCACTGGGAAGGTGGTGGTTCTGCGCAGCTTGTCACTGGAACTCGCGCTGTTCGCGATGGCAGATCTACCGCGCCCAGACCGGTACACAAGATGGCCAGACGGCACGGGTCCCCGATCGCGTTCAACGGAGCGGCGTATTATCAGTTTTGAACCGGCGATAGGAAACCATCCGCAGACTCTCTCCCTTTAGCACTGGTAAAATATTGCCAGATCGGTTGTTAGACTGCCAAGCGGCACGTAGAATCAAGGTGTGGAGGGGTTCGTGAAAACCATTTTCGTTACCACCGTACTTCTATTTGCCGGTGTTCCGGCGTTTTGCCAAACGCCCCATCGGGCGCTGTCTTCCATCTTCAATTCCAAACTGGCCTTGGCTATGCCGCTGCCGGACAGCGTCCCGATTTCAACCGAGGTGGTGACCACCTCCAGCAACGAACCGACGATTGCTCCCAATACCTGGATCGAAATTCACGGCACCAATCTGGCGCAAGAAAGCACCACCTGGAGTTCGCTCCCCGCCTCGGCTTTTGCAACCACGCTGCCCACCTCACTCGGCGGCGTGACCGCTACCGTCAACAACAAGCCCGCGGCGGTCTATTATGTCAGCCCCACCCAGGTCAACGTGCTCGCGCCCGTCGACACCGCGGTCGGCCCGGTGCAGGTCCAGGTGTCCACTCAATACGGCTCCACCGCCCCGATGTCCATCAACCATCAGACCTATTCTCTGGCTTTCCTGATCGTTGACCTGACCCACGTGGCCGCCGTTCATAATAGCAGCAGCAGTCTGAACGGCACGTTGATCGCTCCTCCGGGTGAATTCCCCGGCCTCACCACTGTGCCCGCCCAACCGGGAGAAAACGTATCGATTTTCGCCACCGGTTTCGGGGAGCCGGCAACGCCCATCACCAATCAATTGAGCGGGGCGGGCGCGTTGCCTACGACCCCCTCCATCACTATCGGTGGCATTCCCGCCACCGTGACATTCGCCGGCCTGGTGGCGCCGGGCGAGTACCAGTTCAACGTGATGATTCCCACGAACGCTCCCAACGGCGACCTGCCGCTGATTGCCACCTACCAGGGCAATACCACGCAGTCGCAAGCTACCGTCATTACCGTGCACAACTAATTTAGCTAAGCTCGGCGCGCCGACGCGCTGTAACATGTGGGCGCCGCCGCGGGATACTACCTATCATTCCCGCGCGGCCGATGGTTATCGCGCTACCGCGCTTTGGCAGCCCCCGGATACGAGGCGGCTGCCATTCGACCCGTGGCCGCCGCGAACGCCGGTGCCAGCGTCAACCTGTTCGAGGGCGGACGGATCCGCATCGGTAACGAGCCGGTGACACTCCTCATCCGAATGGCCTTTCACCAAGAATGCTCACAGCGCCGGCGGGCCAACCTGGCTGGATACCGATCACTACGATCTTGAGGCGAAAACCGGTCACCCGGAAAGAATCACGCCGGATCAAGCCGGCTTAAATCATCCTGCGTCCGGCATCGCTTATCCTGCGCGACCGGTACTTCGACGGAATCGTACATGCCGGCGACGTCTTTCTAGCCCGCATTTCTCATCGGCTTTCTGCTGCGGCGCGCGAGAAGGCCGCGTCAACGTCGTTGTGCTTGGTCACCGTGCTCAACATACTTGTCCAAGTATGCTTCCGCGCGCTGACCGGCGCACGCCTCGTATCCACAGCCTTCTCACGCGCCTCGCGACGAAACCCGATGAGAAATGCGGGCTAGATCCAGACATCGGAATCGGAAAGGGCTCGCCTACCGGGATCGTCGCGATCATCGAGCCGGATATCCATCCATGCGGGCTGCCGGGCCGATTGAGATCGCCGTACTGTTCTTTCTGGCCGGCGAGAAACCCAATCTCGTGCGCCTCATTGGAATTAGAGCCGCTAGAAATGCTAGAGGAGCGATCCGCTTTCCTGACCCGGGCCTCCAGTCCAACCGTCATGCTCATCATCGCGGCTCCTGTCGCTATAACTTATGCCAACCGCATTTACCATTTAGCCGCATGTTGAGAAACTGGCCTGGACCGAAGACCTCCCTGCGCTGCCAGCTTGAATCCTCCATTGTGGAATGGGCTGAAACAGCAGGATTGACCGGTTTTGGACTTTCCCGGCAGGGGCGCGACCCGACCTTGCGGGGGCGAAAGACGGCGCCCGGAGGAAAATGCAACAGATCTGAAAGTCCAAAGTGGATCCCGGTCAAAAAGCCTACTGGAGGATTATCTCGTGTAAAGCACGGGCCACCTCGGGATGCTTTTCGGCATCCAAATCGGCTGCCGTGAGAGCTTCGCGCCGAGCCTCTTCATTGCGTCTTTCGGCGTGCAATACCTCGGCCAGAATCCAGTGCGGTTTGAACCAATTGGGATGTGCCTCGATGGCGGATCGCAGGCAGAGTTCCGTGCCGGCTGCGTCGTTCTGGCTGGCACGTAGCGCGGAGAGGCTGTACCAGGCGCTAAACGGCGCGTCCGCGGTGCGCGTGGCTCGCTCGCCGGCGGCGATTGCCTGCTGGATGGCCTGCATCCGGATGGGAATGCTGGGCGCCTTACCGGCAAAAGCGGCGAGGGTTCGCGAGTACCAAAGGTCGTCCGCATTCCGCGATTGGGCGTAGTGCGAGGCGGCCGCTGCCAGATCGCCCGACGCCAGGGCGCGTTGGGTGAGGAGGAGTGCGTGGTCATCGAGAGCGATCCGCACGGCGAAATAGAGCAACGGCAAAGCGATCGGGAAATAGCGCCGCGGGGGTGCAGTACCCGACTGGAGGCCTTCCGCAAGCGCTACCGTGGCGAAGAAAATCACGGCGGTGGGAATGATGAAGACGGTGAACTGCTGGCTCACGATTCCGGCAGCGAGGGCGGCGGCGAGAGCGGCAGAAATCGCGGGATGCCTGGCGCGAATGCGCCACGCGGCGGCAAACCCGGCCGCGCACCACGCCATCAGCAGCAACAATCCCGGAATGCCCTGCGATACCAGGGCGTCGAGAAACATGTTGTGCGGCGATTCGTGGGCGAAATCGGGATAGGCGCGCGCCAGTTCCTTCGATTCGAAATGCGGGAAGGTGGCAGTAAACGTCTCGGGCCCGTATCCGAAGATGGGACGGGCGAGGCCGGCGCGCAGGCTATCGCGCCACAGGAGCGGGCGGGCTCCGCCCCAAGGGTCCTCCTGGAACCAACGCATGCGACTGCGCATCTGCTGCCCCAGCGGTGAGAAATAGAACACGGCTCCGGCGACCGGCACCAGCAGACTTACACCGAGCGTGCGCCGGGACAATCGAAAACCGCGCCAGTAACACCAAATTGCGCCGCCGGCGAGAAGACCGAGTATGGCCGCACGGGTACCGGTTAGTAACAGCGCGACAATAGCTGCCAAAAGAATTACTTTTGTAAATTTCCCAGGGAGAGCCAGACTCCAGAAGATGACGAACAACAGCCAGGTAGCGAAGTAACTGGCATATCCGAGGGTGGAGGGTGGTCGGACGATGGTCCATACTCCCTTGCCTATGTGATAGACCGCCGGTGGCAAGAGCGGATCCCAGCCCAGATACTGTGCAATCCCGTACAAGGCGGTGAGCAGCCCAGCCGCCGTGATGACGCGCAGGAAGATGGCGATGCGGCGGGCCTGGCCATAGATGCTCCAGGCCAGCAGGAGCACGGCAAGCTGCGCCAGGGCGCCGTAACGCCGCCAGCCCGAGCCGTAGAGCGAGAGCGCGGGCCTGGCGCTGAGCAGCGAGGATACGGCCAGCCAGAGTGCTGTCAGTATCAGCAGATACAAGAAACGCGAGCGGCGGAGGGGAAAGGCCGCTAACGCAGATGCCAGGAACAGAATGATCAGCTTAGGGGCGATATCGAAGGAGAAAGTGAGTCCGGGCGCAAGAATTAACGCGATTGCCGCCACGGCAACCGCTAGAAAGTAGGACATCTCAGGTTACACTATCTCAGGAAAACATCCATGGGAGAGTCATTCGACTCATTTCGTTACATTAGTTATCTCCGGTTGCGCTGGCGCCAGATAGCCGCGAGTGCCGCCGTTGCGGTGGCGTTGGCATTCGCCATCAGCCTGGCAATGCCGGCGCGTTACACTGCTATGGCACGCATTGTTATCCAGCCGCCGGTGGGCGCCGACGTGCGGACGGCGACAGCAGTAAGTCCCATCTATCTGGAATCGCTGAAGACTTACGAGGAATTCGCGGAGAGCGATAGCCTGTTCCAGGCGGCGGTACAGCGATTTCAATTTAGCGGCGGACCGATCGAGACTTTGAAGCGGCGCGTGCTCAAAGTGGCGATCGTGCGCAACACTCGCATTCTGGAGATCTCGGCGAAGCTGGCGGACGCGCGGAAGGCGCAGGCGCTAGCCAAATTCCTGGCAGACGCGACCGTGGAGTTGAGCCGCGCTTCCTCGTTGGAAGGCGATCAGGAGTTGGTCGCGGGCCTGGAGCAGCAGGAGCGCGATATCCGCGCGAACCTGCAACAGACGGACGCCACTTGGTCGGAGGCGATTTCCCGCGAGCCGACAGCCGGGCTGGAGGCGGCTATCGAGGAAAGTGCCTCGCAGGCATCCACGCTGGAAGATCAGATTCACAGCCAGGAAGTAGAAGTCGCCGGCCTGGAAGACCGCATGAAAGCGGGAGATGCGGGCGGCGAGATGGGGAAAGAGGTGAGCAATGCGCGCGCCCGTACTGCGGAGTTGCGCCGCCAACTGTCGGACCTCAACGTCCAAATGGCCGCGCGCGAGAAGGTGCTGGGCACACGCCACGCGCATCACGACCAGTTGGCTGCCGACCGGCAAGCAGCCCAGACAGCGCTGGCCGCCATCGAGGGCCGCCTGCGCGAGGCCCGTAGCGAGCGCGGCTCTCGCGGCGAGCGTTTACAGGTGATCGATCCGGGCATTGTTCCGGAACGGCCCTCCTCGCCGAATACTCCGCTCAACGTTGCGTTGGCTCTGCTGGCCGGGTTGGCGCTGCCGATTCTGTTCTTCACTTTGCAACTCAGTTTTCAGCAGCGGGTTTCCTGGGAGCCTGGGGTCTACCGAACGGCCGTGCGGACCCGGTATGAATAGCGCGGCGCAGCGCCGCGGGCGGCCGATTCCTTGGGGTCCGCTGGCTTTGGGAGCGTGGGCGGCGGCCATCGCGACGGCGCCTGGTCTTGAAGTGAAGCTGCTGCTGACCGCGCCGGCACTGCTTTTGGCGGTCGTCTGGTGGAGTTTGCAGACGCCCGTTCGATGGCTGGCGCTGTTCTTCGGCGCGGCGCTCCTGTTACCGCCCCTGCCCATCGCGATCGGCGATTCGGGCCCGCACCTTTCATTCCTCTTCGCGGCGCTCGGGCTGTTGGCGGGCGTGCTGTGGAAGGCGGAATGGCGCGTCGTGCCGAGCGGCCTGGCGTCGGCTTTCGCGGCGTTTTTTGGAATCCTATTGATCAGTGTTGTCCCGGCGGCGATTTATTCGGGAGCGGTCGCCGGGGTGGGCAGCCTGGTGCGGGTGGCGCTGTTCGGCATTTCGATTTATGTGTTTTTCTACGGCGCGTACGGCCCGGGCCGCGAGGTGAACGCCAGGCGCAGCGTACAGTTGCTCTATGCCGCGGCGGCGATGGCGGCGTTATTCGCCTGCGTGGATTTTTATTATCAGTTCCCGGCGCCGGCGGGGTACGGGCCGCAATTCGTCTGGCTCGATTCGGGAGTCTACCGGCGCGCACAGGGACTCTTCTATGAGGCCAGCACGCTGGGGAATTTCTGCGCGTTCTCTCTGGTGATGATCGCGGTGGCGTTCACACGGAGCAGTGCCGAGGTCCCGGTCTCGCGCAAATGGCTGCTCGCCGGCGGAGCGGTTTTCTTCACGGCGCTGGTGCTCTCGTATTCGCGCGGATCGCTGATCAACGTGGCGGTGTCGCTGGCGGTGCTTCTGTGGATGAACCGCCGCCGCGTGCCGTTGGTGCGGGGAGCGATGGTGGCGGCGGTGGGGGCGCTGGCTATCTGGTGGATCTTTCCGGCATTCGCGCAAGCTTACTGGACGCGCCTGTCGGCATCGACGGAGTTCCTTTTTACGTCGACCAACGGTGTGCTGTCGGGCCGCCTGACCAGTTGGGGAACACTGGGGGATTGGATCGCCGCCAACCCGTGGCAGGCCTTCTTCGGAATCGGCTACAAGACCTTGCCGTACACGCAATATCTGGGCAGCCCCGTGGTAGCCGACAACATGTACCTCAGCTTGCTGGTGGAGACCGGAGTAGCCGGACTGGCGGCGCTCATCTGGCTGAATGTGGCGATTTTGCGGGCGGCGGCGGGGTCGGCGCGTCGCTCCTTTTTTGGAATGTGGATGCTGTGTTTCTGGGCGGGCGAGGTAGTGCAGATGGCCTCGGGAGATCTGCTCACATATTGGCGCGTTCTGCCGGTATATTTCTGGATTCTGGCTCTGGCGGTGCGGCCGTGAACGTCCTGCTGCTCGATCAGTACAGCGATCTGGGCGGCGCCCAGCAGGTGTTGTTGGAACTTCTGCCGGCGATTCGCGAGCGGGGATGGCGCGCGGTGGTCGGACTGCCGGGAAGCGGTAAACTCCGCGATGCGATTCGCGGATTGGGAATCGAAGTGGAACGCATCGACTGCGCCTCGGATGCACGGCGATACCTCGCGCAGACTCCCAGGTTGACCGCCCAGGTTCGAGATCTGGCGGAGCGTACAGGAGCGGACCTGGCGTACCTGAACGGTCCGCGCGTGGTCCCGGCGGCGGCGCTCGCAGGCCTGAAGTGCCCGGTGATGTTCCACAGTCACAGTTGGCTGCCCCCAGGCCTCGCGCGGACGGCTGCAGGCGTGGCGCTGCGGCGGATGGATGCGCGCGTGGTGGCCAACTGCGAGTTCGTGGCGTCGCAGTGGCGGCGATTTGTCAGGACGGAGTGGATTTCGGTGGTGCTCAACGGCGTGGCGGGCCCGGGGAAGGTGCGCCGATCGGATCGGACGCTGCGAATCGGGTGCATTGGGCGCATCGGTCCGGAAAAAGGGCAACGTGAATTCGTGGCGGCCGCCGCGCGCATTCACGAAGCGCTGCCGGAGTGCCGTTTCGTGGTTTGCGGGGAGGCGCTCTTCGGCAGTGAGGATGCGCACCGGTACGCTGTGGAGGTGCGGCGTGCGGCGGCGGGGCTGCCGATGGAATTTCGCGGGTGGGTGGGCGACATTTACGAGGTGCTGGCGGAACTCGATCTGCTGCTGGTGCCCTCGAACGGGCCGGAGGCCACGACGCGCGTGATTCCGGAGGCGTTCGCCGCGGGTGTGCCGGCGATCGCGTTCGATACCGGGGGCATTTCGGAGGTCGTCGAGAATGGCATTACCGGGGTGCTGGTGCGGGATGTGGAAGAGATGGCGCGGGAGGCGGTGGCGTTGCTCTCGGGTGATCGGAAGCGGCGCGATTCGATGGCGCGGGCGACACGAACGGCGTGGGAGCAGCGACTTACAAAGGAAAAGTTTCAGGAGCAGATTTTGGGAATTATGAGCGAATGCGGCGTCTCCAGAGCCAGGCCATTCGAGGCAAAGTCCGATGCTGAGCCGCGACCAGAAAGAGTGCATCATGGCCCTCCGGGCCTGGGCGAGCTTGGCTCGCCTGGACAAGCTGAAGCTTATCCCACAAGATCACCGGCCTTTCGGATGTGGGGTAAGCTCTAGCTTGCCCGGCCGGGCGACATCCCGGCCTTTGGACCTTGAGAGTCACGGAAGAATGGGCCTACGGCGAATGCGGCGTCGCCAGCGCCAGCCGCTGCCGATGATGGTCGCGAGCGAGATGGCGTGATGGCGCAAGCGCGCCGCGAACCACGAGGCGTAAACCGCTCGCCGCGACTGCGATTCGGTGGCGCGTGAGGGCGGCGGGAGGTTCGACGGGAGCAATCGGCGGCGGATTATGCTGAGCTTGTCGCGCCGCAGTTTGAGCAGGCTCAGGTGCAGCCACAGTTCGTCTTTGCTCGGGTGGAAAGGCTGCACCGCGGGCGAGGCGGCGAGCTCGGCGAACCAGGCGTGCGTGGAGGCCGGCAACTGGGCGATCTGTTGGCGTGCTGCCGGCGAGAGCGCGCATCCGAACCACGCCTCCGCGAGCGCGAACGCCACTGCCTGAAGACGGCGCAAGGCGGGCGCCTGGAGGCGGCGCCATTCGGCCCAGAATTCGTCATCTGCGGCGTGCCGATGGAGGAAACAGGCGAGCTCGTAGACGTGGAATACCTTCGTGCTGCCATGGAGGACGTGCTTGAGCAGATGGAGCGCGGCGTACGCTACCGCATCTTGCGGGCAGAGCACGTACATTTCCGCACCGCCGACGGTGCGCCGCACGCGGCGTGTCCGAAAATCTTCGACGCCGGGCGCTTCCAGCCGTTCCAGCTGCGCATTCCAGAACTGGAAGTGCAGCTCGATGGCGAGGGGCATTTCGGGATCGAAATAATCGCCGCGCCAGCGCCACGCGGTGCGCGGGAACAGCCCCGGCAAATGGTCGGTGGGGAACTTTTCCATGCCGGCGATGCTTTCGTAATTCTGGGCGAGCAAAGCGTCGCGGGCGGCTTCCAGGGTCTCGCGGGGGAAGTAGAGATCGATATCGTATTGCGTGCGATCCTCCGGGCGGATGCCAAAGAGTTCGCAGTGGGCGATGCCTTTCAGAGCGATGAATTCGCCGGGCAGACTGGCGAGGCGGCGATACGTTTCTTCGGCCACTTGCAGGCGCAAACGATTCTTGCGCGCGGCATCAGCCGTCGCTTCCGGCAGAATTCGGCGGAGCAGGAGCGTGAGGCCCTGGCGATCGCACCAGGCGAGAGCGTCGCGGCGGGCATGGTCATCGAGACCGATGAGTCTGTCCGTGGCGGGTTCACATAAGTGAAGCGCGGCCAGCACCGCGGAAACGTGCGGCGGAAGGCAGGGGCAATGCAACCAGAGATTCGACAATTTAAAATCGTACCGCCCTTTTCCTGCTAGATTTGGAGCATCGAGCGATGCCTGAACCGCCTCAGCCTGCCTATTTCGATTCCGCCAAACGCGTTTGGATTCTCAGCCGCTATGCCGATGTGCTGGCGGCCCTGCAACATCCGCATCTGTGGCCGGTGGGCGGGGGCGATCGCGAAATCGAAGCCGATTCGCGCGATGAAGCGGGCCGGCTGAAATTGCGTAGCGATGTGCTGGCGCGCTTTTCGCAGGTCCAATTGGCGGAGTGGCGGCCGCGGATGGAAGCTGAGGCGGTCCGCCTTCTGCGGGCGCTGCCCATCGGCCGCCCGGTGGACCTCTTTCGCGAGTTCGCGCTGCCGTGGGGGCTGACGATCGCGATGCTCGCCACCGGCGCCGACCCGGCCGATCGCGAAAAACTAGGCGCTCTAAGCACGCGCGTGTTTGCTGCCACGGGGGCGGCTGAGGACTCGCCCTTGCGCGCCGATGCCGCTGCCGCGACGGCGGAACTGGAGGGTCTGTTTCAGCACATTCCCCTGGGCGAACCGACATTCGTAGCGCTTTCGCAAACCACGGCGCGGCTGCTGGCGAGTTGCTGG
>Ga0302320_10031083_pt1 | contig 10144 bp, 7 predicted proteins | sample Bog_T0_3_FD_202130 | JGI IMG/M metagenome (GOLD analysis project Ga0302320, IMG submission 202130) | Peat permafrost microbial communities from Stordalen Mire near Abisko, Sweden - Bog_T0_3 | ecosystem: Environmental > Terrestrial > Soil > Wetlands > Peat | place: Sweden: Abisko, Stordalen Mire...
CAGGTAGGCAGGTCGGCTGGAACTTAGAGCAAACGGCACTCCATCGAGCCGGAGACCCTGAACGTATCATGATGGGCTTACGTATCATACTGCCAAACGCATTACGTGCTCTCAAGTCCGCAGCCTAGTAAGTGATACTTTTAGTGATACTTGGTTTGGGACTTTGGTGCAGATTTGTGCAGAGTGGTACATGAAAAAAGTTCAGCAAAAGCTGTGTATTATCATCACATTAGCGTACATGTGCGGTTCTGTGCAGAATTGTGCTTGGTCTATCAATATCGGACTTAAAATCCGCAGGCCGCAAGGCCGTGGGGGTTCAAGTCCCCCTCTGGGCACCATCGCACATATGACGTATCGCATTGATTATAAATACGTTGAAAGATCTATGATGTTTTATCTGCTCCGCAATCCTGAGTTGATTTGTGCTTTCAGGGCACAAATCTAGGTACAGTGCGCATCTGGCCTATTTTCAATGTCTTGCAAGTTCGTCATCTTTTGATCACCCACGGATTTACGGTATCCTTGCCTCCTTTACGCATATGTTCGAGTTGATCTGCGGACTTGGGGGTTGCGACGCTGCGTTCGCCCACCTTTCGATTTCTACAGCCGATTTACAGGCATACGCAGAAATGCTCATGCCATACAATCGGAATTTCAGACCACTCTTTGATTGGAAGCGTCCATATCTATGGACATAATCGTATATTGCGTTCATAATAATGGACACAGAGAGTTTCCGTTATGGCAGGGCAGACATTACCCATTCCCGTCAAAAGCGCCTTGCGCGAGCTCGGAAGCGACATTCGAGATGCGCGACTTCGTCGCCGCATCCCTGCAGCGGTTATGGCCCAGCGGGCCTACATCTCCCGAACCACCCTCGTGAAGGTTGAGAAGGGCGATCCCGGTGTTGGGATAGGAACCTATGCCGCTGTGCTGTTTGCGCTCGGGCTGCTCGACAGGCTTCGTGATCTCGCCGGTGCAAAGACCGACGAGATTGGTTTGGCGCTGGAAGAAGAGCGCCTGCCCAAGCGGATCGATCTTAGTCCCCGGCGCGTGAAGAGAACTCAACCAGAAAGCGAACAAGCAAGGCCATAAATGGATCAGCAAATATTCGTCTACGTTGACCTCGACGGCGCGACGCATCTGGTTGGCCGGTTGTGGCTGCACAATCGCAAGAGAGTCGAGAGCGCTACCTTCCGCTATGACGAAGAATGGTTGCGAAACCCAGCGCGTTTTCCCCTTGAGCCGGCGCTTCAGATGGACCCTGCGCCGCACCACACCACGGCGGGCAAGAGTCTTTTCGGAGCGATTGGCGACTCGGCTCCTGATCGTTGGGGCCGAGCCTTGATGATGCGCTCCGAGGCTCGGCGCGCAAGAAATGCCGGCGAGCCGGCCCGCACACTGTGGGAGGCCGACTACCTGCTCCTGGTCGATGACGAAACCCGGCAAGGCGCGCTTCGATTTGCCGCGCAAGAGGGCGGGCCATTCCTGCGTGGCGTCGCGGATCATCGTACGCCTCCGCTGATCGAACTCCCGGCGCTGCTTGCCGCCAGCGAACACGTCTATGACGAGGTCGAATCCGAAGAGGACCTCCGCCTTTTGCTTGCACCAGGTTCCTCGCTGGGCGGCGCGCGCCCCAAGGCCTCAGTACGTGATCGGGATGGGCAACTGTCAATTGCAAAATTTCCGCACCACAGCGACCGAATTCAAACGGTACTTTGGGAGGCCGTCGCCTTTCGTTTGGCTGCTGCAGCTGGCGTTCAAACGGCCACCGCCAGAATAGAGCGGGCCGCCGACCGGCCCGTATTTCTCCTGCGGCGATTTGACAGGGAGGGCAGGGCGAGGCGGCCGCTTCTATCGGCGATGAGTATGCTGGGGGCCACGGATCACGAGACCCGTAGTTATCTCGAGATTGCCGATGCGATTCAGCGTTATGGAGCGGCTCCGACAGAAGACCTGCATCAACTCTGGCGGAGAATTGTCTTCTCTGTTCTGATCTCGAACACCGACGATCACTTGCGCAATCACGGCTTCCTCTATGAAGGCAATCAAGGCTGGCGCTTGTCGCCCGCCTACGATCTGAATCCAGTCCCGGTGCAATTCCGGCCGCGCATTTTATCCACGCTCATTGATGAGCAAAGCGGCGATGCATCGATTGAACTGGTGCTGAGCGTTGCCGAATACTTCCGCCTCACACCAACACACGCACGACAAGCAGCCCGCGGGGTAGCCAACGCCGTGTCGCGTTGGAGGCAGCAAGCAACTTCCCTGGGAATCTCGGCGGCTGAAACAGAAGTGGTCGCATCTGCCTTCGAGCACGAGGAATTAGCGCGTGCAATAAAGCTGTAGATCAGAAGAAACTCCCCAGAAGGGCACGAATCAGTGCCTACTGTTTCTGGTTTGCGCAGCGGGGTAGGATGAGATAAACCAGCCTTTCATCACGGTCATAGTCACTACACGCATCAGTTCTGAGCTTGCTACTTGCCCCGATTGTCGGGTACAAGTTCTGGTACAGACATTAGTTTGGCTTGATTACGGATAATCAAGCTAAGTTGCCGATGGGCAGTCACTTGTGGATATTCGACATTACGCTCAGTTTCCCTTATTTATCATAAACTTACGGTATTCTTGACAGACTTAAAATCCGCAGGCCGCAAGGCCGTGGGGGTTCAAGTCCCCCTCTGGGCACCATAGAATCGATAGCTTACATCATGAAATCTCTTTTGACTGAAATCCTAAAATAGGTGCTTGCGCCACTTCTTCGCGGAATTCCGCCACGGAAAAGCTAACGCCGCGAATGGCCCACGTCATGGACCCTGTTGAAGTGCGTTAAGGTTTGGCTTGAAAGCGTCTTTTGCAATTCTTGTAACGAATGAGCGATCTCTTGACTTTGTTCTTGTGAATGCAACCCACAAGAACAGTTCACCGAAGGAATCTCGGCGCATATCGAATCACGGGGATTGCGCTTCTGGTGCTTTTTGGAGGGCTGACCTCCAACTCGCAAGAGCCGCTTTCGCTGCGGCAAGCGATCCAACGGGCGCTGAGCGAAAGCCCTGACGCAGCCATTGCTCATGCTGGCAATGAGGATGCGCAAGCCTCGGCCACTCTGGCTCGAACTGCGCTGTTGCCCCAACTGAGTTTTACTGAGGACATCTCGCGCGGCAACGATCCGGTCTATGCCTTTGGCACGCGCCTACGCCAGCGGCAATTCACCCAGTCTGATTTCGCTCTGAACGCTCTGAACTTCCCCCAGCCGATTGGCAATTTCGCAACGCGCTTCTCCGGCTCCTGGACGGCCTTTGATTGGTTCAAGACAGAGAAGGAGATTGGTCGAGCCGATCTTTACAAGGCGAGCGCGACATCGTCTGCGAAAGCCGTTGACCAGCAGATTGTCTTTCGCGTTGTCGGTGCTTATCAGCAAGTGCTTTACGCACAGCGTGAGACTGGCGTTGCCCAGCATGAGCGGGAGACGGCTGCCGCTCTTTCGGCATCGGTAGACGATCACGTGAAGGCAGGACTCGCGGTCGAGTCTGACCGCATGTCGGCGCAGGTAAACGTGGCAGCTCGCAAAGAGGAGCTGATTGCGGCGCAGGGCGATCTGGAACTGGCATGGGCGCAATTGCGCGAGGCTATGGGCGCTCCGAACCTGGCAGCGTCCGATTTGAAACCAATCGAGCCACACGCGTTTCCGCAACTTCCGCTGGAGCAGGAAATCGCTACGGCAATCAAGATGCGGCCCGACCTGACAGCGTTGACGCAGGCGCAGTCGGCGCAGGCATCGGCGCTGGGGGCGGCAAAATCAGACTTTGGTCCGCGCGTCGGTGCGTATGGAAATTGGGAAGAAGACCAATCTTCCATCGGCGGCTCTGGCGGCAACAACTGGGTTGCGGGAGTGCAGATCAACGTGGACATTCTGCCGTTAGGGAAGCGCGCACAACTGGCGCGCGAGAGCGCGGCGAAACAGCGGATCGACGCTCAGGTGTCAGCATCGCACCAGCATGTGCGGCTGGAGGTAAGCCAGGCTCACATTCACCGCCAGACAGCGGCACTGCAACTGGAAACGGCGCGCGCCGCGATGGATCAATCGGCGGAGAGTCTGCGCATCTTGAAGAACCGTTACGAGGCTGGACTTGCGACCATCACCGATCTGTTGCGGGCTGAGGACGCGGAGCGGCAGAGCCAATCCAATTACTGGCATGCCGTGTACGGCAATGCCATTGCTTATAGCGAACTTTTATACGCTACCGGGACTCTGACCCCCGATGCCGCGGAGGAACTGCAATGAAGAATGTCATGTGGGCAGGTTTGCTTGTCGCTTCCGCGGTGATGATCGCTGGCTGCCACGGCGGTGAACCTGCCGCAACGCCAGGAACCACACAAACGATGCAGGCGCGTGTTGTTGAAAGCCAGGAGCTACAGGTGCATGTGAGCCTGCGATCAACCGGCACTGTTCATGCCAGGCAAACCGCGGTGGTATCGGCTCAGGTGATGGGCCGCATCCAACAGGTGCTCGTGCGTGAAGGAGACAGCGTAAGAGCCGGGCAGACTCTGGTGGTGCTCGACGATGCGGCCTTGCGCGCGCAAGTGGAGCAGGCGCAGGCGGGCGTAAAGGCCGCGCTCAACATGCAAGCTGCCGCGCAGACAAACGCCGCTCTCACTGCCAGCACGCTGCAACGCTACAAGCAGCTTGAGTCCGAAAAGAGTGTAAGCCCGCAAGAGATGGATGAGGTCTCGCGTCGAGCGGAAGCAGCAGCGGAGAGCCTTGAGGCAACGCGCGCGCAGACCGACGCAGCCCGGGCGCAGCAGAGCGGGGCGGGCACGATGATGAGTTATACACGTCTGGTTGCGCCCTTCGCAGGCGTGGTTACGTCGCGGATGGCCGATCCGGGAACGATGGCCGCACCGGGCGTTCCGTTACTCCAGGTGGACCAGGCCGGAGCATTGCAGCTTGACGCTACGGTGGATGAGTCGGCGATTGGCGCGATACATAAGGAGATGAAGGTGCAGGTTGTGATCGATGGCGGGGCGGCCCAGAGTGCTGCGGGGACGAACATCGCCGGAACCGTGGCCGAGATTGTTCCTGCCGCCGATCCATCAAGTCACAGCTTTCTCGTCAAGATTGATTTGCCATCCTCAAACCAGACGCGCGCGGGCATGTATGGGACAGCAGAGTTTGCGACTGGAACTCGCCAGGCGATACTCATTCCACGCTCCGCAGTGGTTGCGCGCGGCTCGCTCAGCTGTGTCTATGTTCTCGACGGCCAGGGGATTGCGCAACTCCGTTACCTCACTCTTGGTGCAGCACAGGGCAATCTCGTCGAAGTTTTGTCAGGCGTTTCCGCCGGTGAAAAACTTGTGGACTCACCCTCTGACCGGGAGCTGGCAGGCAAGCGCATCGAGCCCAGTGCGGGGGGCCAGCAATGAATCAGGACCTTGGAATTGCCGGGCGACTGGCACACACCTTCATCAACTCCAAGCTGACAGTGCTCTTCATTGCCGCGTCGTTGGCCATTGGAATCTTCGCGGTCGCAATAATCCCCCGCGAAGAAGAGCCCCAAATTCTTGTTCCCATGCTCGACATTGCTACTGCCATGCCGGGCGCATCCCCGGCCGAGGTGGAAGAGCGCGTCACGCTGCCGATCGAGAAGTTGGTGCATGAGATCTCCGACGTCGAATATGTGTACTCGACTTCCGCGCCGGGGCAGAGCCTGGTGATTGTCCGCTTTCTTGTCGGAACGCCTCAGGAAGATGCGCTGATCAAGGTCTACAGCAAGCTTTACTCGAACTTCGATCGCATGCCGCCCGGAGTATCACAGCCGCTGATCAAAGCCCGCTCCATCGACGATGTGCCCATCCTTGCCATGACGCTGTGGGGCGAGCATTATAACGGCTATCAACTGCGCGCCATCGCGGACGAGATGCAACACAACATTGCGCAGGTCACCGATGTGTCGGAGACAACGATCATTGGCGGCCTTCCACGCAAACTGCGCGTTGTGCTGAGTACAGAGAAGCTGAGTGCCTACAGCCTGTCGCCTATGGCAATCGTTGGGCATTTGCAAGCTGCAAATGCCAGCTTGCAGGCTGGAAACTTCTCCGATAACAACCAGGAAGTCCGCGTAGACGCAGGCAACCTCTTCACCCGCCGCGAAGATCTTGAAGCCGTGGTCGTGGGCTTGGTTCGCGGGCATCCGGTGTATCTGCGCGACGTGGCCGACAAGATTGTGGATGGCGCCGCGGAGGCTTCGGACTATGTGGTCTACGGCACGACGAACGCAGGTTCCGCAACAACGCAGGGCGCGCGCCAGTATCCGGCCGTGACGATTACCGTGGCCAAACGCAAGGGGACCAACGCAACCGATATCTCGAATGCCGTGCTCAAGCGCGTGCATCAAATGGAGGGCGTCACCATTCCCAACGACGTGACGGTGACCACCACGCGCAACTACGGAGAGACGGCGAAGGACAAGTCAAATGAATTGCTTGAGCATCTGCTTTTGGCGACACTGTCTGTAACACTGCTGGTCGCGCTGTTCCTCGGTTGGCGTGAATCAGGTGTTGTGCTGCTGGCCATTCCGGTAACGTTGGCGCTTACCATGTCAGTGTTTTACTTCCTGGGCTATACCATCAATCGCGTTACTTTGTTTGCATTGATCTTCTCCATCGGCATTCTTGTCGATGACGCAATTGTCGTGGTCGAGAACATGGTGCGCCACTTCCGGCTGCGGGAAAATCATGGGCGGCCGATGAGTGTAGTTGCAGTAGAAGCGGTGGCCGAGGTCGGCAATCCGACCATTCTGGCCACCTTCGCCGTGATCGCCGCGGTACTGCCCATGGCCTTTGTCCGCGGCTTGATGGGGCCCTACATGCGGCCCATCCCCGTCGGTGCTTCTGCAGCTATGCTCTTCTCGCTGCTCGTTGCCTTCGTGGTCTCTCCGTGGGCGGCGCTGCGGCTTGTTGGCCGTCATCTTGAGGGGGCCAAGGTACTGGAGCCGGAGACTGAAAACTGGCGGACCAGGCTTTATCGCCGCATCATGACGCCGCTGATCCGGTCTCCGCGTATTCGCGTTCTGTTCTTCATTGGAGTGGTGGTGCTGTTTCTGGTCTCCGTGGCGCTGGTGCCGCTCGGGCTCGTGAAGGTAAAGATGCTTCCGTTCGACAACAAAAGCGAGTTGCAGGTGGTGATCAACATGCCCGATGGCACACCGCTGGAGCAGACGGCGCGCGTGGCCCAGGCATTGGGCGACGAACTTGCGCGGCAGACGGACGTGTTGAACTACCAGACCTACACCGGAACTTCTGGCCCATATAACTTCAACGGACTGGTGCGTCACTACTACATGCGACGCCAGCCCAATCAGGCCGACATTCAAGTCAATCTGTTGCCTGCCACGCAACGCGGCTTGCAGAGCCATGCAATTGCAAAACGGCTTCGTCCCTTGCTCGACGCGGTCGGCAACGCGTATGGCGCGCGCATTCAAGTCAGCGAGGTTCCACCGGGACCGCCGGTGGTGCAGACATTGGTGGCCGAGGTCTACGGTCCAGATCTGGCGGGTCAAACCCAGGTTGCACAGCAGATCAAGACTATCTTTCAGCACACCCCCGGGGTGGTTGACACCGACTGGTATGTTGAAGACCCGGAACCAAGACTTGTGATGCGCGTGGATGAGGTCAAGGCTGCAGAGCACGGCATTGCGGTCTCAGACGTCGCTCATGCGCTGGCGCTTGCAATCTCTGGTACCGAGGTCGGCCTCGTCCACGACCAGGCCGCGCGGGAACCTGTGCCCGCGATCGTGGAGCTTGACCGTGCGGACCGCTCTTCTGAGCAGGGGTTGGAGAGCATCCGCCTGCCCGGTTCCGATGGTGGCATGGTCGCGTTGCGCGAGTTGGTCACGGTCGAGCACAAGACGATCGAGCCAAGCATTTATCACAAGAATCTGCGCCGCGTGGTCTACGTTACCGGAGACGTGGCTGGCGCGGTGGAAAGCCCTGTCTACGCCATCCTGAACATGAACAAGGAACTCGATCATCTCACTCTTCCTGCGGGATACACGCTCGCCCGCTATAACGCGTCGATGCCGGAGTCAACGGACCACTACTCGATGAAGTGGGACGGTGAGTGGCACATCACCATCGAAGTGTTTCGCGACATGGGCCTCGCGTTCGCTGCGGTGCTGGTGCTCATCTACGTGCTTGTCGTGGGCTGGTTCCGCTCGTTCATCGTCCCGTTGATCATCATGGCTCCCATTCCACTTACGCTGGTCGGCATCATGCCTGCCCACGCGATGATGGGCGCATTCTTTACGGCAACATCGATGATCGGTTTCATTGCCGGGGCCGGCATCATCGTACGCAACTCGATCATCCTCGTCGACTTTATCGAGCTGCGCATGCGCGAGGGAATGCCTTTGGCCGAGGCAGTGATCGATGCAGGCGCAACTCGCTTCCGCCCCATGCTCTTGACCGCAGCCGCTGTCGTAGTGGGCGCAAGCGTGATCCTTACCGACCCCATCTTTCAGGGGCTTGCCTTGTCGCTGATTGCGGGAGCGGTTGCTTCTACGGTTCTCTCGTGGCCCACCATTCCAGTGCTTTACTTCATGGTTCACTCCGGGCGTCAATCCCAAGTTGAACTTGAAAGCCAGCTTCAATCGAAAGCGGAAGATGGAGATTCTCTATGACCGTCGAACGCGGTGTGCGCCTGATGGGCGGCGTCATGGTGTTGTTGTCGCTTGCTCTTGCACATTTCTTTTCCCTCTACTGGCTCTGGCTGACGGTCTTCGTCGGGGTCAATCTGTTGCAGTCGGCATTCACAAACTGGTGTCCGGCCATGAACATCCTTCGCGCCGCGGGACTGAAGGATGGCTCGGGTTCCCGTAGCCGCTAGGTTGATTCATCCAGAAGCTATACTGGACTCACGATTGTGAACTCCAGATATGCGACCTGAACTGATCCGAGCCACAGACCTCTTGCGCCGCAACACTCCGGAAGCTGTCGAAGAGGCGATCGGTTTGCTGCAGAATACGGTATATTCCTTCAGCATGAAGGTCTGCGGGCATCCGGAAGATGCGGAAGACACCATGCAGGAGGTGCTCTCCCGTTCCATCGGGCACCTCGCCAAAATTCAGACCCCGCAGCAGATGGCTGTCTGGCTCTATACCGTCACTCGAAACCGCTGCTGGCGCATGCGTCGCAAGCCCGCCCACGCCCCGGCACACCTCCTTTCGCTCGACGAGTTGATGCCGGACAACGAAGAATTGGGGAGATTGCTTGAGGATGCCGCGATGGGACCGGAAGGCAATCTCCTCGCCGCCGAGCAGCACCATTTGCTGCACCAGGCGATTCTGCGCGTCCCGCCAGCATTGCGCATTGTTCTCGTGCTGCACGATATGGAAGAGTTGGCCACCGAGCAAGTTGGGCAGGTTCTCTCGCTTCAGCAGGGAACGGTTCGCATTCGACTTCATCGGGCGCGTCTAAGCGTGCGGAAAGAAATGAGCCAACTTCTGCAGGGAGTTCCTGAAGAGCAGAGTAATCCAAAATCATCCGTGAGGAGGCGGAAGATTGCCAAGCCCACAAAAGGGCAACGCCCTGCGGAATGCCGCGACCTGTTCGCCAACCTCTCGGAATATCTGGATGGCAGAGTGGAGCCGCTCACCTGCGAACAAATGCGCGAACATATCGAGGCATGCCCATCCTGCGTGGCATTTCTGCGCGATCTGCGAACTGCCATCGATCGCTGCCGATCCCTTGAGGTTCCCTGTGACCCGGCGGTTGCGCCGCGATTACGCGCCATCCTGACTCGCGAATATCTGCGCATGCTGGTTCTGCCGGTCGCAAAATAAAAATCCGCGATTCTGTAACGAATCGCCGTCCTTGCGACTTTCTTCTAATGGAAGAGGAAAACCATAATGGAAGTAAAGATTACGCACCTCGACAAGGTTAAATTCGCCATTCAGTCGCGATCGCTCTCTATGATTTGCGACCAGCCGACAGAAAATGGCGGGGAAGATTCCGGCATGACGCCACCGGAGTTGCTGCTGGCGTCGCTCGGATCTTGCGCGGCCTTCTATGCCGTGCAATATCTGAAGACACGCAATCTCGCGGAAACAGGCGTCGAGGTCACAGTGACCGCCGAAAAGTTGAAACA
>Ga0302320_10031084_pt1 | contig 10144 bp, 9 predicted proteins | sample Bog_T0_3_FD_202130 | JGI IMG/M metagenome (GOLD analysis project Ga0302320, IMG submission 202130) | Peat permafrost microbial communities from Stordalen Mire near Abisko, Sweden - Bog_T0_3 | ecosystem: Environmental > Terrestrial > Soil > Wetlands > Peat | place: Sweden: Abisko, Stordalen Mire...
CCATCTTCCCCAGCCATCATGTTGAGGTCATGACCAAACCTACCACATATGGTGGCTGCGGGGGAATCCCCCGCAACTGGTCGGTTTCAAGGAATCGATGTACTAGTCCACCGCGACGACCGGAGGAGGGACATAGGCCGTCGGGTCAGTCAACGATTCCACCATCGCTTCGCCCGGCGCATAAGAACGGAGAATCAGACGAAATGGCCCCGACGGTGCCGGCAGCCAGTTCGCTTCCTTTTCTTTTCCAGGGCTGTGCGTCTGCAGATAGATCGTCAGTGAGCCATCTTTATTGTACTCAAGACTCTCTTTGTTATCGCTGCCCAGCACATAACGATTCACCGGGTTGGCAACGGGGTAAGAGTTCTTGAGTCCATACATGGCCAACGACCAGAACCCGGGCGCATTAAAGGGCGGGGTCTCCTTGAACGTTATCGTGTAGCGCCTGGCACCGGTCAGGATTCTGCCGTCCATATCCTGTGTCGCGTCGAAGTAGATCGCTTCCTTGGGCGTATTGGCAGTCAGCCCGACGGTCGCAACAATGGCGCGAATCCGGTAATCCGTTTGCGGATCGCCGATCGTGGGCGGCGGAATGAACCAGTGGTTGCTCAGCCGGCCAACCGGCTGATCGGCCATCATCGACGGGATTGCCTGGGCCGCTCGCGCCATCGCTCTGAGGACGAGCGGATCGACTTTGGAGCGGTCCCAGGTCTTGCCCAGTTCGATGCCCAGCGGCTGGAACATCGGCAGCAAGGCTTTTACCTGGGCTTCAGGTGGCGGGTTCTCGTTCATGGCCGCCGAAAAGATATCCCAGAACTGCAGCGGGTCCCTGAAATCGAGTGTACTGACGGGAAGCGCCAGATTGATCCGTTCCGGCGCCGGATAGTCGATCTTCGGAGTTGGCGGCGCCGGCTGCCGGGTGAATTCGGCCAGGCCAACGGACTTGATGCCGCCGAGAATCGCCTTTGCACCGGCAAGATCGATCTTCCCGTTCAGATAAACTTCCACGCGAGGCTGGATCAGGACCCAGGGTGTCGGGCAATCGATGCGCTTGACGCCGTCCGGCAGCGTGCCTTGCCAGCCCGGACCGACCATGGCGAACGTCCCGCCTTTGTAGCCTGCGGCCGCGCCAACCGGATAGGCGAAGGCGTTCGTCCACATATCAACGGTTTCGACCATGTAGTAGCGGCCGTCCGAGTCAGGCAACGTCAGAATGACCGGCTCCTGACGGAGATCCAGGAACCCAAAACCGTACACCGTGCTGGTATTGGGCAGTACGTAGCCCTCCTCCTCGGCGAGTTGCGGCGTCGTGATGTTTTCCATCCGCCACAGGCTGTTTGGCGCCGCCTTGGGTTTTGGCCCAACGGAATCATTGTAGCGAAGCAGGTACATGATCACGATCGGGTCGGCATAGGTCGCCGCCTGGAGCGCCAAGCTATAGGACCAGCCTTCCAGGGCCGTGGCCTGCGCTGCGGTGAACTTCGGCGCTTCGGCCGCTTGGGCGAAAGTAGGGCCCGCCGCGGCAGCCAGCACCGCCCCGGCGGCGAATCCGCAGAGCAGCGCCGATTTGCGAGTACCAGGATTCATGCGTACCTCCGGTTGATCCGACCACTGGTGCCATGCCCCTCAAACCACGGCGGGCAGCCCCCCGTGTCAGTCGGCGGCTGTGTCAGTCGGCGGCTGTGTCAGCGGGCGGCTATCGCCGTACCGGTGGCGCGAATGTCTTGTCGCGCGCGTCGGAGCCATTCATCACATTTGGCCCCGGTACAGTCATCGACCCCGGCTGTCAGCTTGGTGAAGGATGCTTCACAAGCCGATTGCGAAGTCTGTTTCCAGGACTCTCGCCGATCGCCGTCTTACAAAGCTCGACTGTAATTATATGGCCCACTTTAGCGGGCGAGAGTCAACTGCGCTGGCGTTATATCAAAGAATGTCGAGCGACTGCTTGCGCGCAGGCGGTGGATGAGCAGCGTCGATTGTCGCGAGATCCTCGGATGACAGAGTGATCTCGGCCACCCGAGCATTTTCCCGCACATGCGCCGCAGCGACGGCCTTCGGGATCGAGATCACATCCGTGTGCCGCAGCCCCCAGGCGATGGCGATCTGCGCCGGCGTGGCGCCGTGGCGCTTCGCCACCTCGGCCAGCGCGCGGGAGTGCAGCAGCCGCCCGCCCTGGCCGATCGGCGAATAGGCCATGATCGGCATGCGATGCCGGCGGCACCATGGCAGCAGGTCGTATTCCAGGCCGCGGCTGTCGGGGTGGTACAGCACCTGGTTGGTGGCGCACGCCCCGCCATGCGGCACCGCGGCAAGTTCTTCCATGTCCGCGGTATCGAAGTTCGACACCCCCCAGCGGCGGATTTTGCCGGCGGTCCGCAGCGCCTCGAACGCCGCCACCGTCTCCGCCAGCGGATGCGACCCGCGCCAGTGCAACAGGTACAGGTCGATGCTGTCGATGCGCAGCCGTTTCAGGCTGCGCTCGCAGGCCGCCGGCACGCCGGCGCGCGACGCGTTCTGCGGCAGCACCTTGCTGACCACGAACACCCACTCGCGCTGGCCGGCGATCGCGTCCGCCACCACCTGCTCGGCGCCGCCGTTGCCATACATCTCGGCGGTGTCGATCAGCGTCAGCCCGAGATCGATGCCGAGCCGCAGCGCGTCCGCTTCCTGCTTCGCCGCGCGCGAGCGCTCGCCCATGTGCCAGGTGCCCTGGCCGAGGGCTGGCACTTGCGTCCCATCCGGCAGCGTCACCAAGCGCATCAGGCCGCCTTCTCCTCCGCGATCCGCAACAACCGCAGAAAATTCCCGCCCCATAGCAGCGCAATGGCCGCCCGGTCGTAGCCGCGGCTGGCCAGTTCGATGGTGAGGTTGGCGCTGTCCGACGCGTCGTGCCAGCCGGCAAAGCCGCCGCCGCCGTCAAAATCCGATGAGATGCCGACATGCTCGACGCCGATGCGGCGCACCGCGTAGTCAATGTGATCGACGAAGTCCGCCACCGTTACCGCGTCCGGCCTGGCATGCGGCTTGAGGAAGGCCGACACCGCCGTGATCTGCGCGACCCCGCCGACCGCACGCAGGGCGTCGAGCTGCTCGTCGTCCAGGTTGCGGGAGTGGTTGCACAGCGCGCGGATGCAGGAATGGGTGGATAGCACCGGCGTGCGCGACGCAGCGGCCGCCTGCAGCATGCCCGGTTTCGACACGTGAGCGACATCGACCAGCATGCCGAGCCGGTTCAGTTCCGCAATCGCCTGCACGCCAAACGGGCTAAGCCCGTCATGCTCGGCGTCGGCGTCGCGCAGATCCCGGCGGGGGTTGCAGGAATCCGCCAGCGCGTTGTGGCCGTTATGGGTCAGCGTGAGATAACGCGCACCGAGCGCGCGCAGCCGCGCCAGCCGGGTCAGGTCGCGGCCGATGGCGAACCCATTCTCCACCGCCGGGATGATGGCCAGCACGCCGTCCCGCCGCGCCGCCACGACCTCGGCGGCGGTGGGGGTGACGCGGGCGGCGATGCCGCCCTCGGTGCGGCCCATCGCGGCGATCGCCTCCAGCATGGCGACGGCGCGGGCGAAGGCCGCCGCCTCGTTCTCCGGCGTTCGTGCGGCTTGCGGCACGAAGGCGACGAAGCAGCCGGCCGAGACGCCGCCGCGCAGCATCTTCGGCAGATCGACCCGCCGCGTGCCGTCGCGAAACGGGTCCGGCCCGTTGGGCCAGGGAATGTCGATATGCGAATCAAGCGTCAGCAGCGTGCGATGCAGCGAGAGGCCGTCAGCCGGGAGAGCGTCGTTCATGACAGCCACGCTTCCCGCATGGCGGGTCTGCGTCAAGCCCGCCGCCGGCGGGGGGCCGCCGTTAGACCGGGGATACCCATCCCACAATCAGGGCGGCGACGCTGATCGACGCCACCAGGACCCGGCGCCATCGGTTGCGGGCGATCGCGATGCTGTAGGCGAGCGCGTGGACCAATACCGGCCAAATCGGCAGGTAATAGCGGAACGACGCGGCCGGCAGGCTAAAGCCGAGCCTCGTGGCTGAAAACCATAGGTGAATCGGCAGGACGACCGCGAACGCGACAACCCCCGCCGCGGCGATGGCGTCGCGCGGCGCCCACCCACGGCCCCGTGCCACGACTCCATTTATTCCTGCCACGCCACCCACGGCGGCGCAGGCGATCATCATCCAGAACAAAGCAGGCGCGATCAGGCCTGCCCAGCTGGTGATCGGCCAGGTGCCGGTGCGGGAAAACGACCACGTATAGCCGATGTTGACCAGGAAGGCCGGCAGATAGCGCGCGAAGCTGTCCAACACATGATAGTGCCCGAACTGCTCGCCCGTCACCGGCACCAGGGCACCATAGTCACGCAAGATGAACCAGTACGGGATCGAGCCGACCGCAAGACCGAGCGCGATAGCGAGCGTCAGGGGGGTTCGGATCAGCCCCCTCAGCAGCGCGAACGTGCCCAGCCAGATGCCGACGGCCATGCCGGCATTCGGCTTGGCCCAGAGGACGAAAACCAGGCCCAGGACGATGCCCCCGAGGCCTAACCAGCGCCGCCGGTCCGCCGTGCTTGCCCCCCAATACGCCAGTGCCCCACCGAGAAACGCGAGCGAATCGTTGGTGACCTGCCCGGATATGGCCAGCAGTGCGGGACACAATGCCAACAACAAACAAAACACCGGCGCCGCCAGACGGTCCTGCATGAAGTGGCGCCGGCCGGCCAGGAGCGCCAGGATCACACCGGTCAGTACCAATGCGGCCGAGGCCAACCGCAGCGGCAAAATCGCCTGGAACGGCGGGAGCGATCGGTCCAGGAACCGGCCGATGAAAAGATAGAACGGCGACGGGTGGCCGAGATAGTTGGCGCGATCCTGCCACTGGCCCATGTCGGCGATAACAAGAGTCTTCTGAAGTTCGAATTTTGGCAGCCACCGGCCGGTTTCTTGCAGAAATGCAGCGTATGAGACGTGCTCAAGCTCGTCCATGTAGCCAGGGTAATCTTGCGTTACGATCAAGGTCAGGGCGATGATGCAAAACGCAAGGCAGCACAGAACAGGCATCCAGGTGTTAAATGCCAGGGTTGATGTCCTGTGCTCGCGGAGAATATCGACGCTCATGAACCCAATTTCTTTAACTGATGGCATTACTGGACGGAAGGGCGGCGCAAGGTTAGTGCCAAAGTTACACCATCGGCCTTTCCGATAACCTCACTACTCCGGTAGGGCGGATAAGCGAAGCGCCATCCGCCATTGCCGCCAGCGGCACCGCAAGACGCGGAAGACGCTTCGCTTTTCCGCCCTACGCTCGCCTGGGCCGGTCAGACTTGGTGTGCGGCATCGATTCAGGCTTGCCGTTGCGGGAAGCCTATGACAGCCGATACGGGTCTGCAAGCAGATCGCGGCGGGTACGACGGCCGCGGCTTGGTGTCCGGGCCCATGCACCGAACCGCGCCGCTCCCCGTCCATTGTACCCGCTCAGCGGACCGGTTTTGGCTATCGGGAAACGCAGCAAGCGAACCGGCAACCGCCTACGCTCAGGCGTTTGCCGGCTTACCCTCGGGAGATCCGGCGCACCTAAAACACGGACCACGTTGACGGCGTGGCACCCGCGGCGACCGCGTCGCGGTCCGCGCCGGCCAGCGCGGGGCTCCCGACCAGCACGCTATCCGTGTCAGACTCGATCCGCCCGCGATTCATCACCACGATGCGGTCGGCCAACGCGGTGGCCTCGTCCGGGTCATGGGTCACGAACATCGTGGTGATGCGCAGCTCGGCCTGGATTTCCTTCACCCGTTCCCGCAATTCGTGCCGCACCTCCCGGTCCAGCGCGGCGAATGGCTCGTCCAGCAGCAGGATGCGCGGTTCCACCGCCAGGGCACGCGCCAGGGCGACCCGCTGCCGCTGGCCGCCCGAAAGCTGACCTGGCACCCGCGGACCCAGCCCGTCCAGCCGCACCAGATACAGCAGCTCAGCGACCCGCGCCTTGATGGCCTCGGCCGACAGGCGCTGGCGCCAAGGGCGGATGCGCAGGCCGAAGGCGATGTTCTCGAACACCGTCATGTGCTCGAAGAGCGCGTAGCTCTGGAACACGAAGCCGATGCGCCGCCGCCCCGCCGGCAGGTTGTCCGCCGGGCTGCCATCGATCACGATCGTGCCGGAATCCGGCGTGTCCAGGCCGGCGATGATGCGCAGCAGCGTGCTCTTGCCCGACCCGGATGGTCCCAGCAGGGCCACGAACCGCCCCGGCTCGACCGCCAGATCGAGCCCATTCAGCACATGCGTGCTGCCGAACGTCTTGGCGATGCCGGCCAGCTTGATCATACCGGCGCCACCAACGCGGCCTGTGCGCCGAGGGCGAACTGCCGATGGTCCCGCCAATCCAGGAACGCCTTCGCGGCCATCGTGAGCAAAGCCATGCACGACAGCAGCAGGGCGACCCCGAAGGCGGCAGCGAGGTCATACTCGCTGTATAGGATCTCGATGTGCAGCGGCATGGTGTTGGTCACTCCTCGGATGTGGCCTGAGACCACGGAAACAGCGCCGAACTCGCCCATTGCCCGCGCGTTGCAGAGTAGCACGCCGTACAGCAGCGCCCAGCGTATCCGCGGCAGGGTAATGCGGAAAAATATCTGCCAGCCGCTGGCTCCAAGGGTCAGCGCGGCTTGTTCCTGCTCGATGCCCTGCGCCTGCATCAGCGGGATCAACTGGCCGGCGACGAACGGCAGCGTGACGAAACCGGTGGCCAGCACCAGGCCGGGCAGCGCGAAGATGATCTTGATGTCGTGCGCCTGCAGGAACGGACCGAGCCAGCCATCGAGACCGAACAGCAGCACGTAGACCAGGCCCGCGATCACCGGCGAGACCGAGAATGGCAGCCCGATCAGCGAGACCAGCACGCGGCGGCCGGGAAACTGGTAGCGGGTGATGCACCAGGCGGCGGCAACGCCGAACACCGTGTTCGCCGGCACCACGATCGCCGCGATCACCAGCGTCAGCCGGATGGCGGCGAGCGAGTCTGGCGTGGACAGCACGGACAGCAGGTAGCCCACGCCCTTCGCGAACGCCTCGGCGAACACGACCGCCAGCGGCAGCACCAGCATCAGCGTAATCACCGTGCAGGCGCCGGCGACCAGCACCAGGCGCAGCAGCCACGGCTCGCCAATATCCCTCGCGTGCGGGTCAGAGGCCATGCACGCCGCTCCGCCGCTGCGAGCGCTGGATCAGCAGCAGAAATCCGAACGAGATGAGTAGCATCGCCGTGCCCAGCGCAGCCGCGCCCGGATAGTCGTACTGCTCCAGCTTGGTGACGATCAGCAGCGGGACGATTTCCGACACGCCGGGCCGGTTGCCGGCGATGAAGATGACCGAGCCGTACTCGCCGACGCCGCGGGCGAAGGCCAGGGCAACGCCGGTCAGCACGGCTGGCATCAGCGGCGGCAGGATGACGCGGCGGAAAATCTGCCAGGGCGTGGCGCCAAGGGTCAGCGCGGCTTCCTCGGCGTCGCGCTTGAGGTCGCGCAGTACAGGCTGCACGGTGCGCACCACGAAGGGGAGGCCGATGAACGCCATCGCGACGCAGATGCCCGCGGGGGTGAAGGCGATCACGATACCCAGCGGTTTCAACAACTGGCCGATCCACCCATCGTCCACATACAGCGCGGTCAGCGCGATGCCGGCCACCGCGGTGGGCAGGGCAAACGGCAGGTCGATCAGCCCGTCCAGCAGGCGCCGGCCCGGAAAGCGGTAGCGTGTGAGCGTCCAGGCCAGCAGCACGCCGACCACGCCGTTGGCCGCCGCCGCGATGGCCGCGGCGCCGAAACTGACGCGGAATGCCGCCAGGCTGCGCGGCGACGCCACCGCGGCCAGCAGCTGCGCCGGTCCGAGCTGCCCGGCCTTCAGGACCAGCCCGGCCAGCGGGATCACCACAATCAGCCCAAGATAGGCGGTGGTGAGTCCCAAGGTCAGCCCGAAGCCAGGCAGCATGCCATTATGCTTCACCGTGGGCCTCCGCTTGCTCCTGGCCCCGGCCACGGAGCCGGCCCTGATGGGGCGCGCGCTGCCGCTCATTTCCCGGGCTGGTAGATCTGGTCGAAGATGCCGCCGTCGCCGAAATGCTCCGGCTGCGCCTTGCGCCAGCCGCCAAACACCTCGTCCACCGTGAAGGTCTGGATCGCCGGGAACTGGCTTGCGTAGCGCGCCGCGACTTTCTCATCCAACGGACGGTAGTAGTGCTTCGCCACGAGCTCCTGGCCCTCCGGCGTGTACAGGAACCGGAGATACGCGTCGGCCAGGGCGCGCGTGCCATGCCGGTCCGCCACCTTGTCGACCACGGCGACCACCGGGTCGGCGCGGATACTGACCGGCGGGTAGACGATTTCCAGCTTGTCCGGACCGAGGTCCCGCACCGCCAGGATCGCGTCGTCCTCCCACGCGATCAGCACGTCGCCCTGGTTGCGGCGGGCGAAGCTGATCGTGGCGCCGCGCGCGCCGCTGTCCAGCACCGGGACGTGGCGGTAAAGCTCGGTGACGTAGGCGCGGGCCTTCGCCTCGTCGCCGTCGTTGGCGCGCAGCGCGGCGCCCCAGGCCGCCAGATAGTTCCAGCGTGCGCCACCGGAGGTCTTCGGGTTGGGCGTGACCACAGCCACACCGGGCTTGATCAGGTCGGGCCAGTCATGCAGCGCCTTCGGATTGCCCTTGCGGACCACGAACACGATCGTCGAGGTGTACGGCACCGAGTGGTTCGGCAGCCGATCCCGCCAATCCGGCGCGACCAGCTTCGCGCGGTCGGCGATCGCGTCGATATCGGACTGCAGCGCCAGCGTCACCACGTCAGCCTCCAGCCCGTCGATCACGGCACGTGCTTGTGCACCCGAGCCGCCGTGCGAGGCGCGGATGGTCACGTCGTCCCCGGTCTTCGCCTTCCAGGCGGCGGCGAAGGCGGTGTTGATGTCGGCGTACAGCTCCCGCGTCGGATCGTAGGAGACGTTCAGCAGCGTCTGCTCCGCGGCGCGCGCCGGCGGGACGCCGAACAGGCCAAGGGCCAGCGTGAATAAAAGAAACGCACGTGTCATTGAGAGGCCTTTTGCGGATACCGTGTTGGACCGGGTCGCGGCTTACGCACGCCCCAAGGTACAGCCCTCGCGCAGACGCAACACACGGCGGCCCCGGACCTCGATGACATGCGCCATTTTATGCGATGATCGGGCTATCGCGAAGGTGGGGGCCGTGGCGCGACCCTCCGGACCGCCGGCTGCGCGGGATGACGCGCGGACGGTTAGCCGGGCAGGCCGGCGGAGCCTCGGCGCTGCCGGCAAGGCAGCCGGCCTCATTGGCCCGATCACGCGCAGGCGCGATCGTTCCGATAGAACCGGGGCGGTTGCTGCGCGGGGGCGCATCGGTTGCTGCATGGCGCTACAATCGACGGCCATGGCTGGTTAGTCAATGCATCGCACGCGCGTATGGCGTAACCACGATGTATGCCACCGTACGACGCTGTGTTTGTGCCATGCCGCGGCACTGGCGGAGGCAAACCTTGCGTAGAGCCGGCCGGACTCGCCTTGCCGAACCGCGCACGTCGCCTCGCCGGACGGTGATCAAGCCCCCGGCGAGGTGGCGCTCTACTGGCGCGACTGCTGGCCGGATTGGAAGCCCTGCTGGTACGCCTTCTGCTCGCTGTTCTTCCACGCGTTGGTCAGCAGGCCGCCGGCCAGGCCCGCCGCGGCACCGATGCCGGCGCCAAGCGCGGCGTTGCCCGCGATGGCGCCGATCGCGGCGCCGCCCGCCGTGCCAATGGCCGTGCCGGTCAGCGCGCGCTGTTCACCGGGCGACAGGTTGGCGCAGCCCGCCAGCGGCATGGCCACGACCAGCAGCGCGATGATGGTCTTCTTCATCTGCGATCCCCTCGATCCCCTGATAACAGCGCCGGTCATTTCTTCTTGCCATGCTGGACGGCGGCGGGACGAGGACACGGGTAGTGGTCGATCAGGAAGCTGATCAGCCCCACCGCCGCCGGCTGCTCAAGCCGCTTCGGATCGGCGTTGGCCCAGGTCGAGAAATCGCTCACCGCCTGGTCGTGGCTGGGTGCCGGCGACGGCAGGCAGAACGGACGGTGGGACTGGGGCCCGACCGCGGCGTAGCTCAGGGCGATCTC
>Ga0302320_10031085_pt1 | contig 10144 bp, 8 predicted proteins | sample Bog_T0_3_FD_202130 | JGI IMG/M metagenome (GOLD analysis project Ga0302320, IMG submission 202130) | Peat permafrost microbial communities from Stordalen Mire near Abisko, Sweden - Bog_T0_3 | ecosystem: Environmental > Terrestrial > Soil > Wetlands > Peat | place: Sweden: Abisko, Stordalen Mire...
GAGGAGCAGCGCACGATAACCGCTTCCATTGCCACCGGCGTGCAGCAGACCGCCACGGCGGCGCGCCAGCTGTCCGATCACGTCGACAAGCTGACGGAGAGCATGATGGAGAATTTCGATCAGACCGCCATGGTCCATGCCTCCACGACGACCATCGTGGAAGATACCCATAATATCGAAATCTCCCTCATGGAAACCGTGAAGGATGCGATACGGGCCGCCGTGCCGCAACTCGATCGCCGCTCGCTGCCGCGCTACCCGATTAGCGAGGAAGCGCAGCAGCGCATCGGCGCCAGGCTGCAAATCGGCGAGCACACGCCGGCGTTCAGGCTGCTCGACCTGTCCGACACAGGCTGCCGCCTGTCGGGCAACGACTTTGCCGAGAATCTCACCACCGGCAAACTTTACCTCAACTTGCAGCCAGGCCCGATCACGCTGAAATTTGTCTCGCGGCAGACCGATGGCAGGCAGACCGTACTGGGGGTGCAATTCATGCACCATCGCATCGATGCGGCGGCACTGGCGCAAGCCAGGCAAATGGCCGCCTAAGTCTGCCGGGCTCCCATAAAAGCCGCCCCCGGCCGCACGGCGCAAAACCTGTCCAAAACCGTGACGTTTCCAGTTAGAAGGAACCGCCCGATTCGCCACGGCGCGTTGCCGCTACAAGGCAGCCCACGACCACACGAAGGACCGCCCAGCGTGACCCTGTACCTATCTCAGCTACCCCTCTGGGCCGCCACACTGCTGCTGGTCGTTCTGCCCACACTGATCACCGTGGCCATCACCGTGGCGTTGCGCACCTGGATCGGCCACCAGAACCTGGCCGCCAATAACGAAATCGCCGGCTTCAAATTCGCCGTCGTCGGCGTCATCTACGCCGTGCTGCTTGCCTTCGCCGTGATCGTCGTCTGGGAAAAATTCAGCGACGCCGAATACGCAGTTGTCGAGGAAGCCGGCGCATCCGCAACCCTCTACCGCCTCACCGCCGGCCCGGACGCCGATATGGTCGGCATGCGCCAGGCGCTCACCAACTATCTGGGTCTGGTGCTTTCGCACGACTGGCTGGAAATGGCGCAGGAACGCGAAAGCCCCGACGTCACTCACGCCCTCGACGATCTCTACGCCGCCGCCCTGGTCGTCTCCAGGGACGACGCCAAACATCCCGCCATCGCCGGGCAAATCTTCACCCAGCTGAATATGATCACGCAGGACCGCCGCACCCGCCTGCATCTGGCCACCGGCATCGTGCCCAACATCATCTGGGGCGTGCTCTACGCCGGCGCCATCCTCACCGTGGGATTTACGTTCTTCTTCGGCACCAAGAACTGGAAGGCCCAGCTCATGATGTCGGTCATCCTTTCAATTCTGGTGTTCAGCGGGCTGCTGGTGATCGTCTCGATCGACCATCCATTCACCGGCCCAACGCATGTGGATGACGAGCCGCTGCAAATGGTGTTCCGGGATTTCGGGCAAAAATAGCAAAAGTTTTTTGCTTCTTTTTTTCAAAAAAGAAGTTCTTTCTTGAAAGAATGAACCAAAGCACTTTTGTATTTTGGTTGGTCGATCGCCAGCCGGTCATGCACCTGCAACCGCAAATGATGCAGTAACGCAGGATCATCGGGCGCAACGACACGCTCACGGATGCGGGCGGAAAGCTCAGCCTCAAGCGTGGCAAGATCGCCGTCAAAACCAAGCAAGTCCCGCAACCGCGCGCACGCCGCGGTATCGGCGGCAGCGCCCAATGCCAGCTCGCGCTGCACGATGCCCAGCGCATGGCGCGCCACCAGCGCCATATATCTATTGCGCTGCTCGTCGCCCAGCCAATCGATCACCGCCTGCAGCAATTCCTGCGCCGTAGGGTGCGTCGTCATGCGTTTGCACCCATCAGCGCCAGCAAATCCGCCTCGCACTCACTCACGCGCCGCCCAATCGCCGCCCGCTCCAGCGACGGATCACCGCCGCTCGCATGGGTTTCGAACATCATCAAACACATCACGGCCCATTTCAGCGAACCCAGCATCTGCCAGTAACGGATCCGATCTACCGGCGGCGCATCGCCCGCTACCGACGCATACCCGGCGCGCACATCTTCCAGCGCGCCAAACCCGCCCGCCTCAAGCTCCATTGCGCCGAACCGCCAGCTATTCACGCACAACCACCCGAAATCTTCGGCCGGATCGCCAAGGTGGCTCAATTCCCAATCCAGCACTGCCGCGAGGCCGCTTGCCGGATCTATCATCAAATTGCCGGTGCGAAAATCGCCGTGCACCAGTCGGGTCGGCACGGGCGCCGGCACATCGCGCGACAACACCCGGAACGCTACCTCCAGCACCGGCCGGCAGGCCCCAATCCGGCGGAAAATCGCCTCGTAACTGACCAATGTCGCAGCCGCGTCCAGCACCGGCAATGCTGGCGCGATCGCAAGATCGACCGCATGAAGACGCGCCAGCGCCGCCCCAGCCTGCCGCGCCAACGCCGGCCGTATCGCCGCGAACGCCTCGCCCGCAACGATCCGCCGCCCCAGCGTTTCCCCGGCCACGTGGCTTACGATCACCGCCTCGCCCAACCCATCCCCGGGCGCGCAAACATGCACCACGTCCGGCACGGGCACGCCGGCCGCGCCCGCCAAGCGCAGCAGCGCCGCTTCAACCTCAAGGCTCAGCGCATTATCGCCAGGTACCGCGCGCCGCCGCAGGATCAACGTGCGCGGCGCCTCGCGCAGCAACGTAAACCGCCACGTCTGCAGGCTGGCGCCCCCGGTCAGCCGCTGCAAATCTGCGATGCCGGCCCCGCCCGCGCCCAGACGCGGCGCAAGCCGTGCAAGCCCACGCTGGATCGATGCACTGTCACTCACGCGTCAGTCCCAAGCAGGGCGAAAGCTCGTAGCCTGTATACAATCCGGGTGCGCGTTACGAAAATTCCTGCAATACGGGCGCTCAGGAATGTAGCTGTGTGCCGGCCGCGCGAATGTCGGTCGGCGACGCGCCAAACGTGCGGCTGAACGCGCGGTAAAAACCGGCCAAACTGCCGAACCCGCAAGCAAACGCAATGTCCGACACCGGGCGGCTCGCCACCTGCGGATCGGTCAGCAGGGCGCGGCATCGTTCGAGCCGACGCCGCGCCACGGCCTGCGAAAACGTTGCGCCCGACGGCTCGAACGCCAGGTGCAGCGCCCGCAACGACATTCCCAGGCCGCGCGCGCAGCCGGCAGGCGATAGCGCCGGGTCGGCCAAATGGCGGTCGATATACGCCAGCGCCTGCGTCAGCCGCGCCGCGCGCAGCGCCGGCACATGCGCGGGCGCCGCCGCACCCGCCGATACAGAAACCAGCCGCGCCAGCGTATCGATCATCGCCTCGGCCGTGTCGGGCGTCAGTTCGGCCATGCGCCCGGCCACCGATGTCGCGAACTCCGAAGCCAGGGCGCCGGCCGCCTCGTTCTGCCGCACCAGGCGGGGTGTATCGATGTCGCCGGGATACAAATGCCCGGCCAGCATGGCGCGCGGGAGGTAGAACGATGCCAGGTTGAACTCTCCCAGCGCGGTCAGATCATACGGCTCATCGGGGTTGGCGATCACGATATCGCCCGGCCCCACCGCCAGTTCCTGGCCGCGCTGCCGCCAGATCAGGCCGCGGTCGCGCTGCACGAACACCACCGCCAGATCATGCCCCCAGCGCCGCACGTCCTGTGCCCGGCGCTGCGCCACGCCGCCGGAACAGGCCAGATCGGTACTGACGAAGCCGCGGCCGGCAGTGTGTTGCAGGCGGCCATAGAAGAACGGATCGTTCTGCCTGTGGGTTTTGCCATGCACGCCGATATGCCGCGCGCAGACGTCATCCAGCCAGAACGCGCCGCGCTGCATCAGCGGCCGGGACGCAGTATCGTAGGTGGTGGTCGTCAAGATTGCTTGTCCCGCGCGGCCAATCCAATTTTAGACATGGCCGGGGCCTGGATGCAACGTGCCGTATTGGGCAGTAGAAGGAAGGTGTTCTTTCTTGAAAAAAGAACCAAAAAACGTCTGCCTATAAGGCGCGTGCTGCCTCAACGCGCGCCTTAACTCGCAAAAGTTTTTGCTTCTTTTTTCAAAAAGAAGCGTTTGCTTTTCCCTAAGGCACACCCTTGCTAGTCGAATACTCGAAATGCAGCGCCTCACCCGGCCGGGCGATCGGGTGAATAGCGTGCGCCGCCATGGCGGCCTCGGAAAACCCTTGCAGGATCAGTTTCAGTTTTCCGGGATAAGTCGCCACATCACCGATGGCGAAGACGCCGGGGACGTTGGTTTCGCACGTTGCCGGATTGATCCGCAGATGATGGCGGTCCAGTTCCAGCCCCCAGTTGACGATCGGCCCCAACTCCATCGACAGGCCGAAGAAAGGCAGCAGCCGGTCCGCGTCCAGCACGCGCACGTTGCCGTCTAGGTCGGCTACCGCCACGCCGGCTAGCGCGCCATCCTCGCCGTGCAGCGCGTGCAACTGATACGGGATCACGTGCTCCACCTCGCCGGCGGCTGCCGCCGCGTCGAGCTGAGCCGCCGTTTCGGGTGCCGCGCGGAATTTGGCGCGCCTGTGCACCACGTAGGTTTTCGCCGCGATATCTTTCAGCGCCAGCGCCCAGTCCACGGCGGAATCGCCGCCGCCGGCGATCACCACGCGCTTGCCGCGGAAATCCTCGCGCCGGCGCACGTAATACTGCACGGCGCCGGTGGCTTCGTAGGCTTCCAGGCCCTCCAGCGGCGGCCGGTTCGGCCCGAACGCGCCGGCGCCGGCGGCCACGATCACGGCGCGGGCGCGAATTTCGTCGCCGCGGTCGGTGCGCAGGTTGAACGCGCCGGCCTCCCCTTGCAGCCCGTCCACGCGACGGTTCAGCAGGCGGGGCGCATTGAATGGGGCGATTTGCTCTTCCAACTGCGCCACCAGCGCGCCGGCGGCCAGCGACGGATGGCCTGGGATGTCGTAGATCGGCTTTTCGGGATACAGCGCGGCGCACTGGCCGCCGGTTTCGCCCAGGGCATCGATCAGCACGCTGGAGAGCTTTAGCATGCCGCACTCAAACACGGCGAACAGGCCGGCCGGCCCAGCGCCCACAATGGCCACATCGGTTTCGATCATGACCTGCCTGTATCAGCATGCGCCCGCGCTGGAAAAGCCGCGCGCCGCGCGACCCTGCCCTTGGCAATAGCATTGCCGGCGCCTTGAACGACCACGACCCTATCGCCGTACCGTCGCTGGCCTGCCCCGGCATCCTGATCGACGGCCTGCGCCTGACCTATGCCGCGCAGACCATCTTCACCAACCTGCACCTGCACATCCCGGCCGGTCGCCTGACGGCGCTGCTGGGCCCCAGCGGCGTGGGCAAAACCACGCTGCTGCGCCTGGCCGCGGGGCTGGACCAGCCGGAGGCCGGCACGATCGCGGCCGACGACGGCAAACCGCTCGCCGGCCGCGTCGCCTATATGGGCCAGCAGGATTTGTTGCTGCCTTGGTTGTCCGTGCTGGCCAACGTCACGCTCGGCGCCCGCCTGCGCGGCCAGCGCGCCGATACCGCGAGGGCCACCGATCTGCTGGCCCAGGTGGGCCTGGCCGCCCGCGCCCACGATCTGCCCGCCACGCTCTCCGGCGGCATGCGCCAGCGCGCCGCCCTGGCCCGCACGCTCTACGAAAACCGCCCCATCGTGCTGATGGACGAGCCGTTTTCCGCGCTCGATGCCCTGACGCGCGCCCGCGTGCAGGACCTGGCCGCCAACCTGCTGCGCGGCCGCACCGTGCTGCTCGTCACACACGATCCGGCCGAGGCCTGCCGGCTGGCGCATTTGCTGCTGGTGCTCTCCGGCAGCCCGGCGCGCCTCGAACAACCCATTGCCGTGCCCGGCATCCCGCCCCGCCCGGTGGACAACCCCGACATGCTGGCCGCCCAAGGCCGCCTGATGCGCACGCTGGTGGACAGCGCCGAATGACCGCCCTGCGCCCGCTGATCACCTGCGCTGGCCTGATCGCCCTGTGGTGGCTGGTGCAAGCCGGCCTGCATATTCCGCCCTATTTGCTGCCGGCCCCGCCGCGCGTGGCCGAAGCGCTGTGGACGCAGCGTGACGTGCTGGCCGCCAGCACCTGGACCACGCTGCAGGAAACGGCACTCGGCCTGATTCTGGGCGCGGCCGCGGGCGGCACGGCGGCGCTGCTGATGGCGCTGTCCCCGCTGCTGCGTCGCTGGCTGCTGCCGGTGTTGCTGTTGAGCCAGGCCGTGCCGGTGTTCGCCCTGGCGCCGCTGCTGGTGCTGTGGTTCGGCTTCGGCATTGCCAGCAAGGTGGTGATGGCCGTGCTGGTGATTTTCTTCCCGGTGATGTCCGCCGGGTTCGACGGCCTGCGCCAGGTGCCGCCCGAATGGCTGGACCTGGCCCGCACGATGGACGCCAAACCCTGGCGCGTGCTGCTGCATGTGCGCCTACCCGCCGCGCTGCCCGCGTTCGGCACTGGCCTGCGCGTGGCCGCCGTGCTGGCACCCATAGGCGCGGTGATCGGCGAATGGGTCGGCGCGTCATCTGGCCTGGGCTACCTGATGCTGAACGCCAATGCCCGCGTGCGCACCGACGAGATGTTCGCCGCCCTACTGGTGCTGAGCCTGCTGACCATCACGCTGTGGTGGGTTGTGGATCGCGGCATCAGGCACCTGCTCTACTGGGCGCCAGCGTGACAGCTTTGGTGCATGGCACGGCGGGCGAACTGGTGCCGGCGCGCTGGCCCGGCCTGACGCTGGAAGAATTGCAGCCCGTGCTGGCGCATTACGCGCCGTTGGGTGCGGTGCGCGGCGTGATCTGGCACAGCCCGCGTCCGTTCGCCGCCAGCGGCATGGTTGCCTGCGAAGCCGCCACCGTATTTGTGAAACGCCACGACAGCCGTGTGCGCAGCCAAGCCGATTTGCGCGAGGAACACGCGCTGATCGCCCATTTACACCGCGCCGGCGCCCCAGTGCCGCGCGTGCTGCCGGCGCGCTACGGCGAAACCGCGCCCGCCGCCGGCGGCTACACCTACGAAGTGCACGCGCTGCTGCCGCATGCCGACCCGTATCGTGACGCCGTTAGCTGGTCGCCGTTCGCCAGCGTGGCGCATGCACGGGATGCCGGGAGGGCCTTGGCGTTACTGCACCGGGCAGCCGCCGGCTTTACCGCGCCGCCACGCCGCACCGGCCTGCTGGTGGCTGATTTCCGCATTTTCGGCGGCCCCGATCCAATGGCTGGCCTGGCGCGGCGCATCGCCGCCGAACCGTTGCTGGCCGCCGCGTTGGCGCCGCGCGACTGGCGTGGCGATATCGCCCGCACGCTGATGCCGCTGCACGCGCAACTGGCGCCGCATTTGTCCGGCCTGCCGCCGCTGTGGACGCATAACGATTTCCACGCCAGCAACCTGCTCTGGACCGGCCACGATCCCGGCGCCGTTGTAGCCGCGGTGCTGGATTTCGGCCTGGCCAACCGCACCACGGCGATGTTCGACGTGGCCACAGCCATCGAGCGCAACGCTGTGGAATGGCTGCGGCTGGGGGAGCCGGACATTCCGCATCTCGATATCGCCCGCGCAATAATTGGCGGATATTGCGCCGAGCGCCGCCCCAGTGTCGCCGAGGCGCATGCCCTGCCGCTGCTGCTGCCGCTGGTGCATGCCGAATTCGCGCTTTCGGAGCTTGCCTATTTCCATGGCATCGCCAGCAACGCGGCGGATAGTGACGCAGCCTATAACGATTTCCTGCTCGGCCACGCCGTCTGGTTCGGCGAAGCTGCGGGCCAGCATTTCACTGAAGCGGTGAGAGATGCAATTTCGTAATTCACTGCCGGTGTCTGGCGACCCCGGTTGACACCGCGCCGCCGCGGCCACAGTTTGCCCGCGCCAAGGGGAGCCCCGCCAAGGGGCTGAGATACCGCTGGCGCGTTGCCTTGCCAGGCGCGCGGCGCGGATACCCTGCCGGGGGGCAGGCTGCGCCTGCCTTCCGCGGAACCTGATCCGGGTCATACCGGCGGAGGGACTGGTGCGGAAGATCCCTGTTCCAGCAATCTTCCCCCCCAATCTCCTTCCGATTTGGAAGGGATATTTTTGTTGGCCAGATTGGCATTGCTGCTGTGGCTGCTGCCGGCGATCGCCGTGGCGCAGCAGGCGCCGGCGCCGCCGGAAGCCGAACAAATCATCGTGCACGCCCAGCGTTCAGCGCCCGGCGGCGGACTGATCACCGAGGAGAAGGCCGCCAAATCGGTCAGCACGGTGGGCCAGGAATTCATCGCCAAGCAATCCCCCACCAGCAACACATTCGATCTGCTGCGCCTGGTGCCGGGCGCCAATGTCGCCTCCTCCGATCCATATGGGCTGTCGCCTAGCGTGAACATCACCGTGCGCGGCCTGAACGGTGACGAAATCGCCTATATTCTCGAAGGCGCGCCGCTGAACGATATCGGCTATTACGCGGGCTATCCGTCGCAATGGGCCGACCCGGAAAATATCCGCACCGCCTCGCTGGCGCAGGGCACGGCCGATCTGGATAGCCCCACGGTGAACGCCGGCGGTGGACTGATTAATGTTTCGCTCCGCGATCCCGCGGCGACGCCGGGCGGGCAGGTGTCTGGTAGTTACGGTTCCTACCATTTGAGCCGCGAATTCCTGCGGCTCGATACAGGGATCATTCCCGGCACCGGCTTCTCCGCGTTCGTTTCCTTCAGCAATACGCAGGATTCCAATTGGCGCGGCGCAGGCACCGATTCACGGCAGCATATCGATTACAAATTGCTGGAAACCTGGGGCGACGGCAACCGCATCGCCGTAGCCGGCTCGTATCACGACGCGATTTTAAGCTCCTATCCGAGCCCCACGCTGCAAGCCTGGAACCAGTACGGTCGGTCCTACAACTACGATTCCACGTTCTATCCGGGCGATACGAATTACTGGAAGCTCTACCAGCAACCCTGGCGCGACGTGCAGCTCAGCGTGCCCACGCATCTGACGCTGTCGGATAATGTGGCGTTCGAGACCGCGCCGTATTTCCAACATGGGTTCGGCAATACGCCTTACGGAACCGAAATCCCCACCAGCGGCCTGTATCAGGGCACGCAGCCGATTCCCGGCACGCTGAATATTCCGAACGCGCAGAACGGCCAGGCGCTGGTAATGGCGGACTATATCGGCAACCAGTTCCGCGCCGGCGTCACCAACAAGGTAATCGTCACGTCGGGGGTGAATACCTTCGTGGCGGGATGGTGGTACGATTATGCCGACGATTACGACCCCGAGCCCTACACACCGGTCAGCCTCAGCGGCGAACCCTTCTCCGTCTGGGGTTTTCCCTACACGATCAAACTGCCGAACGGCACGAATCTATCGTCGCAGGAAGCGCATACGCTGGAACAGGCCAATGCGCTGTTCGTCGGCGATACGCTGAATTTGCTGGGCGGCAGGTTGCAAATCGACGCCGGCCTGAAATACGCCATGGTGAACCGCGACGGCACCAACAACCTGCCCGGCCCGCAATACCACGTCGGCCTGAACAGCAGCCAGCCACTGCCGCGCGCGGCTGTGCGCTACCAGATCACGCCGGAGCAGCAGATTTTTGCCAGTGTCAGCACGAATTTTCGCTCGCCGGTGGAGTACGTGCTTTACAATACGTACGATATCTACGGCGGCCCGCCGTTGGGCCAGGGTGGCAACTTGAAAGACGAATACTCGATATCCGAGGAGATCGGCTACCGCTACCAAGGCCAGTTGCTCGACTCTTCGATCAGTTTCTTCAATTACAATTTCACCAACCGGCAGGTCTCCACGACGACCGGGCCGAATTATATTGCCACCAACATCAATGCCGGTGGTCAGACCTCGCGCGGCATCGACGCCGAAGCCGGGCTGCGCCCGATTGCGCATTTCCGGCCGTATGTTTCTGCCGAATACCTGCGTGCCACGATCGACAATGATTTTCCAGTCGAAGGGATTTATCTGCCGACGGCCGGCAAGACGGCTGTGCGCAGCCCGGCGTTTCAAGGCGCGGTTGGTGTGGATTACGACAATGACTGGTTGTTCGGGAACCTGTCGGTCAAATACGTCGGCAACCAGTATTCTACGTTCCTGAACGACGAGCAGATCCCCGGTCACGCCCAGGCCGACGCGACACTCGGCGCGCGCC
>Ga0302320_10031086_pt1 | contig 10144 bp, 12 predicted proteins | sample Bog_T0_3_FD_202130 | JGI IMG/M metagenome (GOLD analysis project Ga0302320, IMG submission 202130) | Peat permafrost microbial communities from Stordalen Mire near Abisko, Sweden - Bog_T0_3 | ecosystem: Environmental > Terrestrial > Soil > Wetlands > Peat | place: Sweden: Abisko, Stordalen Mire...
GGGAAAAACTGGGCCGTGGTGGGAATGGACCTCGAGTCGGCTTTCCCTATGACGGCGTCATCGGGCGAAGGTGAAAGGATTTGGGAGAAACCTCTCGTTAGAATTGCGAACGAAGCGCTCTATCAACTGAGCTACGGGCCCGTGGAAGGTGAGGTTCTTAAAAACCCCGGCCGACAAGTCCACCACATTTTGCACCGCCATCCGGTCACCGAAAGATCCAGAACAGGACCAGCGGCAGCAGGATGAAAAGCCCCATGACCGCGTAAAGGATCCATATGGCCCTCCGGGCTTTGGTCTTTTCAGGGTCGATGGAAACCATTGTAATGCCGGCTCGAACGCATGAAGACACAACACGCGCCGGCGGCGCAAGACCATCCCGCGATCGACCAACTGACGATTCTCGCGCCCGGGCTCATCGGAGGTTCCATGGCCCGCGCGGCGCGGGCCCGGCATGCCGCCCGCCGCATTGTCATTTGGGCGCGCCGGAGCGAAGTCCGGCGGTCCATCGCCGGCCAGCCGTGGTGCGACGAGGTTGCCGACACCGCGGAAGCGGCCGTCAGGACGGCTGACCTGGTCATAGTCGCCGCACCCGTCGACAAGGTCATCCCGCTCGTCCGGCAGATCGCGTCGGCCGTTCAAGAGGGGGCGGTTGTCAGCGACGTGGGCAGCGTAAAGGGCGGGATCGCGCGCGAGGGCCATGCGGCCCTTTCGCCGCGCGCCCATTTTGTCGGATCGCACCCGATGGCGGGCTCGGAAAAGACGGGATGGGAGAACGGATCGGCGGCACTTTTCGAGTCGCGCACGTGCTTTGTCACCCCTCTTCCGATGACGGACCGGAAGGCGCTCCGCCTTGTGACCGGATTCTGGAGGATACTGGGAGCGAAGGTCGCGACGGTCGCCCCAAAGGAGCACGACCGGATCGTCGCCCACATCAGCCATCTGCCCCAGCTCCTCGCTTCGAGCCTCTGCTCCTTCCTGGCCGGGAAGGATCCAGCCTGGCTGAAGTTTGCGGGAAGGGGGCTGCGCGACACGACGCGGATCGCGGGCAGCAATCCCGGGCTCTGGAGGACGATCATCGACCAGAACAAGGGCGAGGTGCGCGTTGCCCTTCGGAACTACCGGGCCGAACTCGGCGCCTACGAGTCCGCGATCGCCAGGGGCGATTGGGAGGCCCTCGAGAAACTCATTTCCAGGGGAAGGGACTGTCGCGGGAGGCTTCGCGAATTGTAGTCGCGCGGGCGTTGGCGCCTGCAAAGATTGCTTGGCGCGCAGCCCCAGGTGGAAGACGCTACCAGCTGTCCATGCCGCTCCCGCCATTGCTGCCAATAACGCCTTTCTTGCGCCCTGCGCGGGGCGATGCGGCCGTCCCGGGTTCGAAGAGTCTCACCAACCGCGCGATGCTGCTGGCGGCGATAGCCGACGGGCCGACCGTGTTGACCGGCGCCCTTTTCAGCGAAGACACCCAGATCATGGCCGCGGCGCTGCGCCGGCTGGGTCTTGACGTCGGAGAGGATCCTGCGCGAGGCGAGATCAGGATCGTCGGACGAGGGGGAGCCATACCGGTTGAGGCCGCGGATCTGTTTGTCGGTCTCGCAGGGACGGCTGCGCGGTTTCTGACGGCGCTTTGCGCGGCCGCGGAAGCGGGAGTCTATCGGCTGGATGGCACACCGCAGATGCGCAAACGCCCGATGCGCGGTCTTGTCGAGGCGCTGCGTTCGCTTGGAGCCGACATCCGCTGTCCGGGCGAAGAGGGGCATTTCCCCCTGGAAATCCGCGCGCACGGCCTGCGCGGCGGAGAGGTGAGGATCGATGCGAGCGAGAGCAGCCAGATGGTCTCAGCCCTGCTGCTCGTCGCCCCCCTGGCCCGCGGGCCGCTGATCGTCGAAGCGATCGGAAAGGTGCGGATGCCCTTCGTTGAAATGACGCAAAGGCTCGTGGACGCGTTTGGGCCGAACCGCACCGAAGGCGCAGCATCGGGGCCGGAGAATGCGGCGGAGCCAGTCTTTAGGTTCGTGGCGGGACCAATGAAGCTTCGCTCTCCCGGCCGGTTTGCGATCGAACCCGACGCGACGGCGGCAAGCTATTTTCTTGCGCTTCCGCTGGCAACGGGAGGTTCGGTGTTCCTGCCGAATCTGCGGTCGGCCCATGGACAGACGCTTCAGGGCGACGCGGCCTTCATCGAGATTCTGATGGAGGTCGGTGCAACGGTCCGGGAACAGGATGCCGGCGTGATAGCCAGCCGCGAAGGCCCGGCTCCGCTTCGGGGCGTTTCGCGCGATTTCTCGGCTTTTTCCGACACGTTCCTGACCCTCGCCGCGCTTTCGCCGATTCTCGGGGGGCCGACGCACATCACCGGGATAGCGCACACGCGAAAGCAGGAATCCGACAGGATTGCCGGAGCCGCGCGCGAACTGGAGCGACTCGGCCAGAAGGTCGTCGAAGGCGCGGACTCGCTCACAGTCGAGCCGAGGCCGGATGAGCTGCGCCGGATCGCCGGCCTCGGTCCGGTCGAGATCGAGACGTACGGCGACCATCGTTTCGCAATGAGTTTCGCCATCCTCGGTTGCCATGACCTTCACGGCGACGGGCGTCCATGGATAGCCATCAGGAACCCCTCCTGCTGCGCGAAGACATTTCCGGACTTTTTCGTGTTGCTTGAAGGCCTGCGACAAAGTTCGTTGGCGGCCCGATGAGTTCCGACTTCATCATTGTCGCCATCGACGGCGGAGCCGCGGCGGGCAAGTCGTCCACGGCCCGGGCGCTGGGGGAGCGGTTCAATCTCCTGCATGCCGACACGGGGTCCTATTTTCGGGCGGTGACGGCCGAGATGCTTCGTCTTGGCGTGTCGCCGGGCGACCTGCCGGCCGTTCGGTCAGGCCTCGGCAAGCTTCGCCTCGGAACACGCGTCACCGGACGCAGCGCCGAGATGGAGATCGCCGGCCGGGTCGCAGGCCATGAAATCCGCGGGGCCGAGGTCAATTCCGCCGTCTCCCATTTTGCCGCAATACCCGAATTGCGCGCCACCCTGCTCGCCTACGAGCGCGGGCAGGCAGCTATCGCGCGCGCAGGAGGATTCAGGGGACTCGTCATGGACGGCAGGGACATTGGATCGGTCATCTTTCCAAATGCCGATTTTCGTTTCTTCCTCCACGCCGATACAGCGGAGCGGACCCGCCGGCGCGCGCAGGAAGGGCAACCCGACGCGGTGGCCGAGCGCGACCGGATCGACTCCTCGCGCTCCACAGCGCCGCTCTCCTGCCCGGCCGGGGCGATTTCGATAGACTCGACGCACATGACGCTCGGCCAGGTCATCGACCGCATGGCCGAGGCGATCTCCGCGCGGGGCGTCAACGCATGAGCCCTTCGCAGCCCCAATCGAAAATGGAGCCCCTGTACGGCTTCAGCCATGCGCTCATCAGGATCATCTACGAGATCTGTTTCCGGGGTGAGATTGCCGGCCTTGAAAACCTCCCCGCCAAGGGCGGCTACATAGTCGCCTCGAATCACGCCAGTCATCTCGATCCGCCGCTGGTCGGACTCTACCTGCCCCAGCAGGTCACCTTCTTTGCGCGAAAGACACTTTGGAAGCCGGGATTTGCATCGTGGTGGCTCGACGGCGTGGGGACGATTCCCGTGGATCGGGACGGCGGCACGGACGTCGCCGCCATCAAGCGGGTTCTCCAAACCCTGAACCAGGGAAAGGTCGTCATTCTTTTCCCCGAAGGGACGCGGTCGCGGGACGGAAAGCTTCAATCGCCGAGGCCCGGCATCGGCCTCATCGCCTGCCGCACGGGCGTGCCTGTGGTTCCAGCCCGCGTTTTTGGGTCGTTTGACGCCTTCGGCCGGGACGGAAGGCTGCATCTGGGAACGCCTGTTTCGCTCCGGTACGGACAACCGCTCAAGCCGGACGACTACGACCGGGCCGAAGACGGCAAGGAGCGCTACGCGCGCGCCGCAGAACGCATAATGGCTGCGATCGCAAGGATTGAACTGCCCGTCTCCGCGGTGGTTTGAGCGGACTTTACGCCAGCCCGCAGGCCTTCCTGGCCCGCTTGAGAATGACGGAGGCGACTTCCCTCGCGCGTGTCGCGCCCTCCTTCAGGACCTTTTCCACATGGTCGGGGCTTGCAGCCAGTTCGGCGCGGCGAGCCCGCGCGGCCGCGAAGAAATTCCAGTACCGTTCGAACAGGACCTTCTTCAGGTCGCCGTAGCCCAGCCCGCCCGCGCGGAGGCGCTCCTCATATTCGGCCGCAACCTCCGCGGGAGCGAAAAGGCGCAGCAGCTGGATGCACAGGTTCTTGTCGGCATCCGGCTTCGGTTCCTGCGGGGTCCGGCTGTCCATGACGATCGACATGACCTTCTTCCGGAGGACCTTCTCGTCCCCGAAAATCTCGATCGTGTTGCCATAGCTCTTGCTCATCTTCTGCCCGTCGAGTCCGGGGACCACGGCCACCTCATCCCGGATCTCAGCCTCCGGAACAACGAACGTCTCGCCATAGCCTTGGTTGAACTTGATCGCGATGTCGCGGGTCATTTCCAGGTGCTGTCGCTGGTCCTGTCCAACGGGAACCACGTTCGTGTCGTAAAGCAGGATGTCGGCGGCCATGAGAACCGGGTAGGCGAAGAGCCCGAAGTTCGATGAAATCCCCTTGGCCACCTTGTCCTTGTAGCTGGTCGCCCGTTCGAGGAGCCCCATCGGCGTCAGGCTCCCGAGGATCCAGGTGAGTTCGCACACTTCAGGGACATCGCTCTGCCTCCAGAAGATGCAACGCTTGGGGTCGAGTCCGCATGCGAGCCAATCAAGCGCGATTCCGAACGTGTTCCGCCGGCGCTCGGCCGGATCGAACAGCGCTGTCAACGAGTGGTAGTCGGCGATGAAATAGAAGCACTCGCCGCGCGACTGGGCTTCGATCGCCGGGCGCATCGCGCCGAAATAATTGCCGACATGAAGCGTGCCGGAAGGGGTGATGCCTGTAAGGATCCGCATGAAGGAAAAGTCAGTCGCGCCGGGGGACGGTCGCCAGGGACGGCCGGCCCTTGGCAATGCTCGCGGGCGGCAGCACTCCTCCGAATGCAATCGCAGGCATGACGAGCGAACGCGGGCCGAGGAGCGTGCCCGGGTTGAGGACGGCATTGCAGCCCACTTCGGCGTGGTCGCCGATGATCGCCCCGAACTTGCGCAGTCCCGTCTCGTAGGCGCGGTCCGGGGCACAGACAACGATCGGCTTCTGGTCCAGCCGCAGATTGGAGCAAATCACGCCTGCGCCGAGGTGGACCCTGTTGCCCAAAACCGAATCGCCCACGTAATTGTAGTGCGCCGTCTGCACCTCGTCCAGGAGGAGGCTGTTCTTGTATTCGCAGGCGTTGCCCAGGACGCACTTCGCCCCGACGATGACGTTCTGACGGATGTATGCGCCCGGACGGATCACCGTCTCCGGACCGATCCAAACCGGGCCGTTGATGACGGCGTAAGGGGGCAGCTTGACGGTCGGATGGAGGTAGACGGGCCCCTCCACATGGACCCCGGGCGGGATGGGAGTCGGGAATCCGTCGAATTTCCACGATGCCAGCGCCGGTCCAATCCGAAGCAGCCACTCCCAAGGCAGGGCATCTGCCGCGAAGAACGATGCAAATAACGACAGGGATTTGGGCAGGATGAAATAGTCGGAGGCTTGCATGGGCGAGGTCGAAGCGGAGCACCTCCAAACAGGGCTAAAATCCGGTAAAAATAAAGGTTTATCGCCGGGCAGGCCGCCGCTGACCAACGGAAAGGCCGCTGGGACAGAACCCAGCGGCCTTTCCAAATGGAGCGGGCGACGCGGCTCGAACGCGCGACGTCCACCTTGGCAAGGTGGTGCTCTACCAACTGAGCTACGCCCGCAATGCAGGGAGTCAGGAGTAGCCCCTTGGAAGCATCCGTCAACTGGAATCTTGGCCAGCCGGCATCGCCGCCGAAACCCCGGGGCTACCGATCCGTGACGTCCAACTCGGGCCACAGCGCCAGCTTGCGATGAAGGGTCCTGCGGCTGATGCCCATGAGTTCGGCCGCGCGGGTGCGGTTGCCCCGCACCTTGAGAAGGGCCTCGCGAAGAAGCCTTTTCTCGTTCTCCTCGACTGACAGCTGGTTTGCAGCCGGCCCTGCCGGGGCAGCGCCCCCGGCAACGGGCAGGGCTCCCCGATACTTCGGGTCGAGGTCGTATTCGGTGATGCTCCCCCCTCTGCGCGTGACGACGATATTCTCGCAGAAGTTCCTCAATTCCCGTATATTGCCAGGCCAGGGATAGGCTCCCAACATGCGGAGCGCGCCTGCCTCGAAAACGATTCCGGGAACGCCGTTCTCCTCGGAAAACAGCTTCGTGAAATGGGCGATCAGCAGCGGAATGTCCTCCGCCCTCTCGCGGAGCGTCGGCATGACGAGGCGGACCACATTCAATCGGAAAAACAGATCTTCCCGGAATTTCCCGACACGGCAAAGTTCCTCCAGGTTCCGGTTGGTCGCCGCCACCAGGCGCACGTCCAATTCGATCGGTTTCGAGCCGCCCACCCTTTCGATCGATTTCGTCTCAAGAAACCGCAGAAGTTTCACCTGAGTCGCAGCCGTAATCTCGCTGATTTCATCGAGAAAAAGCGTTCCCGTGTCCGCCGACTCGAACCGGCCGATCCTGCGCTCCGCGGCGCCCGTGAAGGCGCCCCGCTCATGGCCGAACAATTCGCTTTCGAGCAGGCTTTCGGAAAGCGCGGCGCAATGGACCGCGATAAAGGGGGCGCGCGCGCGCGGGCCCGCCTGGTGGATTGCCTGGGCGATCAGCTCCTTGCCCGTGCCCGACTCGCCTTCGATGAGAATCGTGGCCTTGGAAGGGGAGACGAGCTTCACCTGCTCGATCAGGGCCTTGAGATTTGGGGAATTTCCCAGGATGCCTTCAAAGCGATAACGATCGTCCAGACGCTCGTGGAGCTGCTTCACCTCGACTTCCAACGTCTTCGCCTTCAGCGCCCTTTGGATCAGCACCTCGAGACGCTCGATGTTCACGGGCTTGGTCAGGAAATCGACCGCGCCGCGTTTCATCGCCTCGACGGCCGTCTCGATCGTCCCGTACGCGGTCATCATGAGGACGGCGGGCCGGTTGGACTGCGCAAGCGCCTGGTCGATCACTTTCAGGCCAGATTTTCCCGGCATGCGCAAGTCCGTGATTACGACATCAAAAGCCTGGCTCTCCATCAAGTTGAAGGCCTCGTCGGAGTTCGCTGCGACCGTGACGTCGTAATTCTCCGCAAGCGCCTGCTGGAGGCCCTCACGGGTGTGTTTTTCGTCATCGACGATGAGCACACTTGGCATCATAGGCACTCATTCACGCGCCGGAACGCCGCGCGGTCAAGTTGGCACTTTGGGCCCCGGCCAACGATTACGGCTTGGTCCCGCTGGGCGCAGAAATCGGCGCTGCAGGAACCTGGGCTGCGGAGGCCGGCTGCGCAAGGCGCTGGATATACGGCGCCAAGCGTATGAGGGAAACGGTCGGACTCGGCGAACTGTCGATCAGAGCAATCACCTTGTCGCGCCGCTCCCTGAGCAATGCGCGAACTTTCTCGCGCTGAGCATCGTCGAGCCGGTAATCCCGGGTCAAGCCATCGAGACGTATGGCGATGACGACCTCGGTGAGGAGCGTGTGGGCGGGCTGCTCGAAGAGGAGGCTGCCGACCTCATCGTCCGTCAGCGGCGGTCCGGACTCCTTCGGGCCGCTCGGGCGGCGCTTTGCGCGCTCTTCGTGCCGGGTACGCTGCTCCGGCGTCAAGAGCTGGCCAAAATCGTGCGAAAATCCGCTTTCGATGGCGGTCATTCGGCTATGAAACTCGTCGAGCTGCGGTTTCAGCGACTCGATCCGCTTGATGAGGTCCGCCCGGTTGATCGGGCGGTCGCGCCAAAGCGTAGAACCAGGCTGGCGCGGGCCGGCAAATTCAGCGCCCACGAGCCCCGGGGGCGGCGGCAATGGCCTCCTCAGTTCGCGCCAGGCGCCGGCGAAATAGCCGGCGCAAAAAACGATGATCGTAAAAACAGCTACGACAAGCCTTTGCTTCATTGCGAAAGCCCGGAATCGTCAGCGGCCGAAGCGATCTGCTGCCAGTCGGCGATCGTGCGGTTGTCCTCCTCATGCGCGCCCCGTGCCTGGAAGAACGCAACGGTGAGGAAACAGATCGCCGCGGTGGCGGCCCCAAGGGCGAATTGGCTGAGCAGGGAAGGCGCGGCGTCGACGCCGGCCCGCGCGGCCCGAAGCACGCGATCGGCAAAATTCGGGGGCAGCTGGGCGGCAGCCCATTCACGGAGTTGGCTCCAGGCTTCGTTCTCAGGTTTCATGGTCGGACTGGTAGTGTTGGCGCAACTGCTCGCGGGCACGATGGAGACGGGCCTTCACGGCGGCAACGCTTGTCTTCAGGGTCTCGGCGATCTCCGCATGGCTGCGGCCTTCCTGCACCAGGGCAAGAAGCGCGCGATCCTGCGGGCGCAGCTGGGAAATGGCATAGCGCAGGGCGTCCAATTCCTCCGTATCGACGGCGCCGGAAGGCTCCGGCACGTCCTCGTGTTCGGGCGCGAAGGGCAGGAAGATGCGGCGCAGCTTCTGCCGGCGCAAATGGTCGATGCACGTGTTGCGCGCCAGGCGGAAAAGCCAGGATTCAAACTGCGCGGGGGCCTGAAGGCCGTTTATGGCGCGAATCATCTTGATGAAAACCTGCTGGGCAAGATCCTCCACGGAGTCGCTTCGGCCGGTCATTGCATAGACAAACCCAGCGACCCTGTGCTGGTAGCTGATGATGATCTCGCGCTGGGCTGGCTCATCACCCCGTTGGGCGCGGTGGACGAGATCGACCAGGGCGGTCGTTGAACTAGGATCCATTCATTGCGCATTGCTATAACCAGCGAGACGAAGGATTCGCCGGAAAGATGCGTTTTTCAATTGGCTGACCTGCGCCCAAGATGCAACCTTTCCGTGTCGGCCGGGTCTCCCCAAGGTCCTACTCCAACCAATCATGCCCAATAAGATCCTCCCGTTCGCCCTCCGTGCATCCGCCGCCATTCTCCTGGCCGGCTTGGTTGTTGCGGAAACCGGCTGCAAGACCCCCCGTCCACCGGATGAACTGGCGCAGGCTGTTGCAATCGGCGAGCGCCCCGTCGCAATGAGCGGCGCAGCCCCCTTTTTCGGCGGCCAGATGAACGTCACCGTAACCATCAGCCGGGGAATTGGTCGCGGCACGGCCGGCGAGGGCCCGGGCAGCCGCGGAGGGGGCGGCGGCGGGCGCAAAGGCCGCGGCGGAAAATCGGCCGGTGCCGAAGACTTCAGCGGGATGGATAACGACCAGACCATCGCGTACATGCAGGCCAAGGCCGCCGTGGGCAGCCCGATGCCGCCCGTGACCATGCACCTGAAGATTCAGAACAAGGGCGGGCAGACGGCGACCGTCGAGGTGCTCGATTTCGAATCGGATCTCGGCAATTTCGCCGTGCACCCGGAAGTGCTGAGCATGGCGCCGGATCAGGTCGCGGAACCCGATCCGATGATCTCGCAACTCGGCGTCACCTCGGATGAGATTCCCGTCAAGGTGAGCCTGAAGTCCGCCGGCAAGACGGAAACCCAGACGATTCCGGTCAAGAGCGTGTTCGAACCGCAGAATCCGGGGAAATAGCCGGTCTTGCGGGGCAGCGGTCGCGCGGGATCATCCGGACTGGACGGATCCGCTCTGCAGCATCCGCACCCGCCGGTCCTTTCGCGGAAATTGCAGCGTCACCAGCGTTCCCACGCCCGGCTTGCTTTCGATGCCGACCTGGCCCCCGTGCGCCCGCATGATGCGCTGCACGATCATGAGCCCGAGGCCGTGGCCGCCCGCCTTCGTCGTGTGGTAGGGCTGGAAGAGCTTCACGAGGTCCTCCGGCCGGATTCCGGAGCCGCTGTCGCCGAATAGGAGATACACCGAGTCGTCGTCGGCGCCCGATCTGATCTTCAGCCTTCCCCCGGGCTGCATCGCCTCGATCGCATTCTTCGTCAGATTGAAGAATACCTGCTTCAGCTGGCCCTTGTCGGCCATCACGGTGGGGAGCGTCGCCGGAGTCTCCGCCTCGATCGCGATGCCGCGGTCGGCGATCTCGTGGCGCTGA
>Ga0302320_10031090_pt1 | contig 10143 bp, 7 predicted proteins | sample Bog_T0_3_FD_202130 | JGI IMG/M metagenome (GOLD analysis project Ga0302320, IMG submission 202130) | Peat permafrost microbial communities from Stordalen Mire near Abisko, Sweden - Bog_T0_3 | ecosystem: Environmental > Terrestrial > Soil > Wetlands > Peat | place: Sweden: Abisko, Stordalen Mire...
GGATTGCTCCGCGGACGGCTGCTTCACCGGCTCGGACGTTTTGCGGGCGGTGGCCCTGGCCCGGCTCTTGCTGCCGGCGAACGTCCAGGTCGTGGCGCCGCTGGCAACGCTGGGGCCGAAGTTGGCATACGTGGCCTTGGAGTTTGGCGCCGCGAGCGTTGGCTTTGTGGCGATGGACGGACACGCTCCTGATCATCCGCTGGTGGCCGATCCGAGCGTGTTGGACGAACTGTTGGGAAGCTGTTTGACGACTGCGCTCGAAGAGGAACCAAAGTCCGCGGTATGAATCAAACCGTCCCCTCGGACGCAGTCCGGGGGCTTTTGGTAGGGAAGAGGCTTGGATTGTTTTTGGTGGTTTATGAACATCGATCCACAACTACGCGAGATTGAAGAGAAGGTGGAGGCCGGCGTGCGGCTCGGATTCGACGACGGCATGCTGCTCTCCACCCATGCGGACCTGCTCACGGTCGGCCAGATCGCCAACGTGCTTCGCGAGCGGCTGCACGGCAACGCCACCTATTACAATCGCAACCTGCACCTCAATACCACGAACGTCTGCGAGGCGAGCTGCGCGTTCTGCTCGTTCGCCCGGCTGAAGGAAGGCATGGCCGGCGCCTACACGATGGACCGCGAAAAGGCCCTGCAATGGATCGCGGAGCGCTACCGGCCCGGCATGACTGAGGTGCATATCGTGAACGGGCTGAACCCGGACCTGCCGTTCGACTACTACACGGACCTGTTGCGGGCGATCCGCGAGCGTTTTCCGGCGTTGCACTTGAAGGCATTCACGGCCGTCGAAATTCACTACTTCGCCCAGAAGTTCGGCATGAGCTATCGCGAGGTGCTGGAGCGGCTGATCGAGGCCGGGCTGGGGTCGCTGCCTGGCGGCGGGGCGGAGATTTTCGCCGAACGGGTCCGCCAGCGGATCTGCCGCGACAAGGTCGATGCGGCCGGCTGGCTCGACGTCCACCGCACGGCCCACAGCCTGGGCTTGAAGTCGAACTGCACGATCCTGTACGGCACGATCGAAACCCGCGAGGAGCGGCTCGATCACCTCATGCGGCTGCGGGACCTGCAGGATGAAACGGGCGGATTCCAGGCCCTTGTGCCGCTGGCCTATCACCCCGAAGGCAACCGGCTGCGGAAGCTCGGCGCGCCCACGGCCGACGACGATCTGCGGATGATGGCCGTCAGCCGCTTGATCCTGGACAACGTGCCGCACATCAAGGCCTATTGGGTCATGCTGGGACTGAAGATGGCCCAGTTGGCACAGCGTTTCGGCGCCGACGACATGGACGGCACGGTGGTCGAGGAAAAGATCTATCACATGGCCGGCGCGGAAACGCCCGATGAGTTGACTATCGCCGAGTTGGAACGCCTGATCCGCGGCATGGGCCGTGAACCGGTCGAGCGGACGACGGTGTATGAAACGGTATAAAGTAGCAGGCACGCTCCGTGTGCCGTCCGCCTTTGGAGTGCGGTGGCTTGCCACCGCTTTCCGATACCGCTAGCCGTGAACGAACACACACTTTACATATTTTGAAAAGCGGTGGCGAGCCACCGCACTCAAAAATGATCGCCACCAGCCAAACATCAATCAGCGACCGCCTCTTGAGCCAGTCTGCCGACGGCAATCGGCTGTCGGTAGATGATGCCTTGCATCTGGCCGGCGCTGCCACGCTGGCCGATCTCGGGCTGGCGGCCGATGCGCGCCGCAACCAACTGCACCCCGGACGCCGCGTATCTTACATCGTCGAGCGGAACATCAACTATACGAACGTCTGCAACGTCTACTGCCGCTTCTGCGCGTTCTATCGCGGTCCGGGCCGTCCCGGCGGCTACTCGCTCAGCAAGGAAGAGTTGGCCGCCAAGATCGACGAAACGGTGGCCGCCGGCGGCATCCAGATTTTGCTCCAAGGCGGGCTTAATCCGGCGATGGGCATCGAATACTACGAGGACCTCTTCCGCTGGCTCAAGCAGCGCTATCCCACAGTCAATCTTCACGCCCTCTCGGCCGACGAGGTGCTGCACGTCTGCAAGGTCTCGGACTTGTCGATCGAGGCGGCCCTGGGCCGGCTCATCGCGGCGGGGTTGGGCTCGCTGCCGGGCGGCGGCGCGGAGATCCTCGTCGAGCACGTTCGCAAGCGGATTGCGCGGCTGAAGTCGGACGCGGAAAAATGGCTGGCCGTGCATCGCACGGCGCACCGACTGGGCATTCCCTCCACCTGCACGATGATGTTCGGCGTGAAGGAGACGTGGCACGACCGCATCCTGCACATGGAGATGCTTCGCCGGCTCCAGGACGAGACCGGCGGCTTCACGGCCTTCATCACCTGGCCCTACCAGCAAGGCGAGTTGCGGTTGGCCCGCGGCAACACCTCGGCCGCCGAGTATCTGCGCGTGCAGGCCCTGGCGCGGCTGTTTTTGGACAACATCCCGCACCTGCAAAGTTCCTGGGTGACGCAAGGCCCCGCGATCGGCCAGGTGGCGTTGAGTTTCGGGGCCGATGATTTCGGGGCCGTGATGTTCGAGGAGAACGTGGTCTCGGCCGCTGGCACCACCTTCCGCATGAACAGCGAGTTCATCGAAGCGCAGATCCGCCGCGCCGGCTACACGCCCTGGCGGCGGAATGTGCGGTATCAGGCGGTGGGAGGTTAGGCGTGGCCGTACTCCGCGCGCTCTGCGTGGCGCATCCCCCACGCGGAGGGCGAGGAGTACGTAGGCGAACTGGCGAACTTTTGACGACGGCCAATCGGCTTCCGCGGCGTTTTTTCGGCAAAAATCCGCCAAAACCGCGGGCAGGCATACTTGACAGTCGTAATGAAGCTGACTACGGTAGGGATTATAACGCCTCTAACGAAGTAGCCAAGGCGTCGCGGCTGCAGGACGGAGACTACAGCGATTCCTCCCACGGAACGGGACAAGTACAGAAACTTTGTCCAGTGGAGTTCGAATCATGATTCGCCGAGTGTTGCCGTTATCGATCGTTTCGTGTCTTGCGCTATGGGGCTGTTCCGGTTGCATGGATTATGCAACGAAAGGGGACATCAACCAGATCAATGTGAAGATTGAGGCTTCCGCATCAGCAACGAACGCGGAGATCACAAAGATCAATTCCACGCTTGATGGTTTCGCAGCCAAAACCAAAGCGGACGTTGATGGTATCAATTCGAGGCTCGCGAAGTTCGACGGTTTGGAGAAGCGGGTCGTGTCGCTTGAAAATTCGAACTCAAGATCCCAAATGACTGACAAGTCCACCGATCCGCCGGGTAACGGCAAACCGACAGGCCCCGACGGCACGTTGTCCGGTGGCACCACCACCGCCCAATCTGAAAACTCGGACCCAAACGTAATACTCGAGTTGGCTCGAATGCACAAGAAGATAGACGCAATCAACGATCTCCAGAAGAACCATCTTGAGACAGAAAAGCAGCTTGTCGACTGGGTAAACGGAAAATTTCATCCCAGCATACCAGCATTGGGGCCAGTTGCCGTTGCCCCGCCCACAACAGGCGAGTTGCAGATTCGAAATGAAATGAGTTCGGCGCAGTGGGTTAAAGTCAATGAAAGGGACTGGTACGTCGTTGAGCCTTATGGTGGCACGCGGATCGTCCCGGTCGCGCCTGGAAACATCACGACCCGGATCACTGGCGAACCCGCCATGACATGGTTCATCGGCGCGCCGAATTACAAGCAGGAGATCATCATTCGTGCGGCTCCGCAAAATCCGCTCAATCCGCCTGCGACAAGCTGGCAATACGATCCGATCACGGGCGGTTATTATCGCGTGACGCAGTAGACGCCGGCCGTAGCGGAACACACCCGTCAGTTGACTCTCGTTGAATTCCGCGAGGAAACGGCGGCCGCGCGGCGGTCGTCTCGCCCCGCGCCGTTGCGGACCCAGTTCTGCCAGCCAGCCTGGAGTTCGGCCACGTCGCGGACGCCGTAGCAATCGTGCGCGGCTTGGTCCCAATTGGTTTGACACCCGGCTTGTGCGAATTCAATGAGCTTGCGCTTGCCGCCCAGGCTGGCCAGATATCGCGCCACGGAGGCCGCGGTAGTATAGCCCTCGGCATCGGAGTGCTCGATCCGCGTGGCGGTAAAGAGCGATTGCAACTGCGGCCAGCGACTTTCGCTGGCCCAGCTCGCGGCCAGTTGTTCTCGCGACTGTTGCCGTTGCGGATCGTCGACTTGGCTGGCGATGCCTTCATCAAGCCAAGGAGGCAACGATTTTGAGTCGATGAACGAGTGGAGCACCGTATGCACCACTTCGTGATGCAACGTACTGCCCACCGCATGGTCCTGGGAAGTCGTTATCCAGATGCGATGGAACGTTTGATCAGGCGAATCGATCGGCCAACAGAGTCCCTCGTCGCGGTCAGTGGAAAGGGTGACATCGACGATCGTTCGCTTCTTACCCGTAGGAAATTCCCTGCCGAACCACTCCAAGGCGGCCTGCTTGCGGAAGCTCTCAGCCTGAGCGGCTACCGCTTCCGCCTCATCCCCGCTGGGCGCAATCACGGTGAAGTTATCGGTTCGGGCGGTATCCGCGGCCTGGGCCATAGCGGGGGAAAGAAGAGCAAACAGGGCGAGCAGAACTGCGGTGAGACGCATGGCGACTCCCTCCTTGGAGTTGGGGGTGTGGAAAATCCGTTTTCCCGTTAGCGGCAGCCTCTGCCCCTTGGGAGCCGTCATTAAAATACATGGCCGCCGTCCGAGTCAACTCCAATTTTTGTGCAGCATCAAAAATCCGATTTTATTGCCTCTGCGGATTGAAATATGGCCGCCATGCGTCTTATTTTGCCGGTTTCCAAAAAAAAACCTTGGCCACAGACACTCGACGAAAAGTTGCCGATGATTACAATCTAGTTAAGGTCAATTCCCTGTTTTCCCGCGAGACACTATGCCCACAGGAAACTGTTCATGAAAGAGGCGGCCACGGATCGGGGCACGATGTCCCAACTTCTGCCTGAATTGTATGCCCCGATTCAAGGCGGATTGCACCAGGTCGAAGAGGTCTTCCGCGACGTGTTGCGGAGCAAGCATCCCTTCGTCGATGACCTGGTGCGCTATGGCTTTCGCCTCGGCGGCAAGCGCATGCGGCCCGCCCTGGTATTGCTCAGCGGGCTGGCCTGCGCCGGCCTCGGTCCGACCCACGTGGTCCTAGCGGCCGCGGTGGAGATGATCCACACCGCCTCGCTCATTCACGACGACGTGCTGGACGAGGCGACCATGCGCCGCCATCTCGATACGGTCAACGTTCGCTGGGACAACGAAACGAGCGTCCTGTTGGGCGATTATCTTTTCGCCCGCGCCCTCTGCCTGGCCAGTTCGGTGGACGACGTATTCGCCTGTCGGGAATTGAACAACGCCAGCCGGATCATGTGCGAAGGCGAGCTTCGCCAGGTGGAAAGCCGCGGCGATTATGGCCTCAACGAGGACCAGTACTACGACATCATCCGCGGCAAGACGGCCGCGTTGACCGCCATTTGCTGCCGCCTTGGCGCCCATTACGCCGGGGCCGACGCGGACGTCGAAGACGCATTGCACCAATACGGCCTGCACCTGGGCGTCTCCTTCCAGATCACCGACGACCTGTTGGACGTGCTGGGCGACGAGGCCAAGGTGGGCAAGTCGCTGGGCACCGACCTGCTGAAGCAGAAATCGACGCTGCCGGTCATCCGCCTCCTGGAACAGTTGCCGCCCGAGGTCCGCGTGAAGCTCGTCGCGCAGCTCGGCGCATGCGGCCCGCGGCAGCGGGAGATATTGCGGCCCTATTGGGACTCCACCGACGCGATCGCCTACGCTCGCGAGAAGGCGGTCGTCTTCAGCCAGCTTGCCGCGCAGCAGTTGGACATCCTGGCCCCCTCGCAGGCCCGCGATTCGCTCATGGGGCTGGCCGAATTCGTCGTCAGCCGGCAGCATTAGGAGAAACGATGGGACCTGTCTCCAGTCCGGCCGAGACGACCTCCTCGGGCGGCGACGACCGCTTGCTGCACCGCGACACGCGGTTGCTCTGTTGGGAACTCGCGCGGATGATCCGCCAGCACGGCACCGGCGATCTGCTCGATCTGGCGGAGCAACTGCTGCGGCTGGCCCGGCAGCGCCGCGAGGGCGACGCCGAAGCGGCCGGGGCGATGGAACGGCTGCTGGCCGGGCTGGACGTCAACCAATTGCAGCAACTCGTGCGGTTGCAAGGCTGTTACCTGGAATTGATGAATCTGGCCGAGGACCGGCACCGTGCGCGCGTGCTGCGGCAGCGCGACGACGCGGCCTTTCCTGCGCCGCGGGGCGAGTCGATCGGCGCGGCGGTCGACGCCTTGCGTGCCGCTGGCGTTTCGCCGCAGCAGATGCAGGACCTCCTGGATAAGCTCGACATCTGCCCCGTGTTTACCGCCCATCCCACCGAAGCCAAGCGCGTGACGCTACGGCTGGTGCTGGCCCGCATGCGCGAGACCCTGCGGGCGCTCGACCGCCGCGACTTGTTGCGCCGCCAGCGCGAGGACCTCGTGCAATCGCTCCAGGCCGACTTGATGTGCTTCTGGGAGACCGAGACCGTGCGGCCGTTGAAGCCCAGCGTGCTGGAGGAGGTCTCGCGGAATCTGCACGTCGCCAGCACACTGTGGGAGGTAATCCCCCAGCTTTTCCGCGAGTTGCGGAGCGGCCTGGCCCGAAATTACGGCGACCATCCTTTCCACGTCGGCCGCTTCCTCCACTTCGGCACCTGGATCGGCGGCGACCGCGATGGCAACCCCTTCGTCACCGCCGACGTCACACGGCAGACGCTCGAACTCCTTCGCAACGATGCCCTGGACCGGCATCTGGAGGCTTGCCGCGACCTGGAGAACCGCCTCAGCCTTTCCGACCGCTATCACCCCGCGGAAACACCGGTCGCCGCAGCCGTGCGAAAGATGCGGCAGCAGTCGCCCGCGGTCGATCGGGCGGTCGCCCGGTGCCATCCGCGCGAATCTTATCGCCAGTGGCTTGTAGCCATTCGTATGCGGCTGGAAGCGACCAGGCTCCTCTCCCATCCCGCGGCACGTGATACGGGGGAGAGGAAGACCGCGGACAACGTGCCCGCTTATCGCGGCCCGGAAGAGCTTGCTGCCGACGTGCAACTGATCGCCGACACGCTGCTGGCCGGCGGGCACAAGCGGCTGGCCGGCGGCCTGGTGCAAACGTGGCTCGACCGCATCGCGGTGCTCGGTTTTCACACCGCGGAGCTGGATATTCGCGAGGAGTCGGGCCACTTGAGCGGGGCCGTGCAGGAACTGGCCGCGGAACTCGGCCTGTGCATCGACTTCCTGGGCCTGCGCGAGGACCGCAAGCAGGCGTTCCTGTTGACCGAGTTGCCCCGCAACGCCGTGCGACGGCTCATGCCCGAAAGGCTTAGTCCCGCGGTCCGCGAAACGTATGATCTGTTCCGCCTGCTGGCCCGCACGACGGCCCGCGGCGGCGCACGGCCGCTGGGGGCGCTGATCGTCAGCATGACCCACCACGCCAGCGACGTGCTGGCGATGATCTGGCTCAGCCGGCTGGGCGCGGCCAGCGAAAACGTCGAGCACGTGCCGCTGCCGGTCATGCCCTTGCTGGAAACGATCGACGATCTGCAACGTGCCGACCTCATCCTGCGCGAGATGTTCGCCCGGCCGGACTACCAGGCGTATCTCGACAAGCTGGGGCGGAACCAGACCTGCATGATCGGCTATTCGGACAGCGTGAAGGACGGCGGCTACCTCGCCGCCAATTGGCAGCTTTACGATGCCCAGCAGCGGCTTGCCCGGCTGGCCGAGGAGTTCCGGCTTTCGATGACCTTCTTCCACGGCCGCGGCGGCGCGTTGGGTCGAGGCGGCGGACCCGCGGCCCGCGCGGTGCTCTCGCTGCCGCCGGCCTCCGTCGGCGGACGGCTGCGCGTGACCGAGCAGGGCGAGGTCGTGGCCGAACGCTACGGCGACGCCTTCATCGCCCATCGCCACCTGGAACAACTCACCTGGGCCACCATGCTCGTCAGCGCGCAGATGGAGCCGCCGCCCCGTCCGCAGTGGGTCGCGCGCTTGCACGCTGCGGCCGATGACGGTTTCCGGGCCTACCGGCGGCTGGTGGAAGATTCGGCCTTTCCCGCCTACTTCAACCGCGCCACGCCCATCGAGGCCATCGAACTGCTGCCCATCGGCTCGCGGCCCAGCCGCCGCAGCCCGCGGGCGTCGCTCGACCAGCTTCGCGCCATCCCTTTCACCTTCGCCTGGACGCAGAGCCGGCACATGGTCACTGGTTATTACGGCCTGGGGAGCGGCTTGGCCAACGCCACGGAGGCCGACTGGGCGGAACTGGCCGAAATGTATCGCGGCTGGTCGTTCTTCCGCGCCTTGGTCGACAACGCCGAATTGGCCGTTTCCAAGGCCGATCTGGGCATCTTCCGCCATTACGGCTCGATGGTTCCCGACGCGGCGGTGATCGACCGCATCCAAGGACAGATTGAGAACGAATTCGAGCTCACGCGGCAGGCCATTCTGCGAGTCAACCGGCGCGGCGAGGTGCTCGAGACAACGCCCTGGCTGAAGCGCAGTGTCGCCGCGCGGAACCCGCGAGTTGACTTGCTGAACTTCATCCAAGTCGAGCTGTTGCGGCGGCGTTTGCGGCTGGCCGATCAGCCGGCCGAAGACGGCGAGACCGTCGCCGAGACGCTGCGATCGAGCGTTCACGCTGTCTCCACCGGCGTTCGCACGACGGGGTAAACGACGGAGGACAAAACTCTCCCTCTCCCTCTGGGAGAGGGGCAGGGGGTGAGGGCGATCAGTGTGGTCGCGCCGGAAACAAGCGCGTGACCGCCAAGAGCGCTTCGATGTTCTCCGCCGGCGTGTCCGGGGCCAGCGTGCAGCCGGAACTGACAACCAACCGCCGGTGGCCGCATTGCCGGGCGGCAAGCAGCAAATCGGTCGTCGCCCGGCGAACGTCCTCGGGCGTGCCGTGCGCCAGGAGTCCTACCGGGTCCAGGTTGCCCCAGATGGCGATCCGCGGTCCGAGCACGCCGCAGGCCGTGGCGAGATCGACCTGGTGATCGAGTTCCAGCACGTCGGCGCCGGACGCGGCCATGTCGCCCAGGATCGGCATCGCATTGCCGCAGATGTGCAGCGACACCGGCTGCGGGAGCCGCGACTTGAGCGCCGCGATGACCCGCTTTTCATACGGCAGGGCCACTTCGCGGTACATCCGCGGCCCGATCAATCCGGCTGGCGAATCGCCGCCGCTGAGCATGTCTGCCCCGGCCTCCGCCAGCGCCAGCGCGTAGGCGGCCGAATAGTCGCTGCACCGGTCCATCAGGGCCTCGACCATCGCGCGGTCGTCCACGATCTGCGTTATCACCTGTTCGATGCCCATCAGCGCGCAGGCCAGCGAGAAGGGATACTGATCGAAACAGGCGACGACGAACGCCTCGTCGCCGACCGCTTTCCGCACCAATCGCAGGGCCTCCAACATCAGCGGGCATCGGCCTTGCGTTACGGGATCCGGCGGCGGGATGCGGTCGATATCGGCCGCCGACCGCACGCACGCTTCGCCCGTGCCGGCCAGCGGCTGCCCCGGACCGGGAAAGGCCACCTTGGCGCCCATTGCCTCGGCCGTCACCCAAGTATCGGCCGAGAGCCAGACCGCATCCGGCCGAAAGCGCTCGTAGTAGCGGACGACCGATTCCGCCAGGCATTGCGCGTTCAGGGTGTAGTCGCGGAGCGAAACGCCCGCGAGTCCGGCGCAATAATGTACGGCCAGCGGCCCGGCCACGGCCCGGCCCACCGACAGTCCGGCGAGGGTCCGGCCGACAAGTGCGCGCGGCCGCGGCGTTGCATCGGTGGCAGGCGGGTGGCAAGCGTCAGGTTGCATTATCGTCCTTCGCATTGGGGTGAGCGCGCAGCGAGCGGTTCGCGACATGCGTGTGTTTTACCCAGTCTTTCTAGTCTTGTCAAATTTGGCAACGGTCACCATTCTTCAAGTATTCATATACGATGCAGTTATACTCGCCAATATTTTACAACCGCCCGCGAGAATATCAAATACTGGTATTTTCTTGAAAGTGTTTTTGGTTTAGGCTGCCGCTTTGCGCATTCAAGCAGGGAGGCGGTTGCCATGTCACACATCTGGGCGTCGGAT
>Ga0302320_10031091_pt1 | contig 10143 bp, 6 predicted proteins | sample Bog_T0_3_FD_202130 | JGI IMG/M metagenome (GOLD analysis project Ga0302320, IMG submission 202130) | Peat permafrost microbial communities from Stordalen Mire near Abisko, Sweden - Bog_T0_3 | ecosystem: Environmental > Terrestrial > Soil > Wetlands > Peat | place: Sweden: Abisko, Stordalen Mire...
GTCCGATGAAGCGGTCGAGCGGGCCGCAGTCGCCCATGTTGCTGGCGTCGAGAACTTTGCGCAGGCAGCCGAGGATTCCGGGCTTGGAGTCGGTCAGAGTTCCGTCAAGATCAAAGATGAGGGCCGGCAAGTTGGAAGGCATGATTCAAGTTTCGCAGACCAGGCGCGCCAAGAAAGAACGGGCGCCCGATGAATCAGGCGCCCGCAAACGAGGAGGCAAATGGATTGCAATGTATTTAGACCTTCACCGCCGGATGTGTGGCGTAGTGGAGCAGCACAGCAACAGCACAACTGGTGAGCCGCGTCTCTGCCGAATCCGCTCGGCTGGTTAGAATGGTCGGTACGCGCGCGCCGAGGACGATTCCGGCCAGTTGCGCGCCACCCAGATATTCAAGCTGCTTGGCAAGCATATTGCCGCTCTCCAGATCGGGAACAACGAGAATGTCGGCCTGCCCGGTCACGGGTGAGACGAGCTTCTTGATTGCGGCGGCCTTGACGCTTACGGCCGTATCAAATGCCAGCGGCCCATCCAAAATTCCGCCGGTAATCTGGCCGCGATCGGCCATCTTGCACAGCGCGGCGGCGTCGAGCGTGGATTTGATCTTTGGGTTCACGGTTTCCACCGCGCTGAGCAGCGCGACCTTGGGCTCAGGGATGCCGAGAGCGTGGGCCAGGTCGATGGCGTTCTGCACAATATGAATCTTGTCTTCGAGCTCAGGCGTGATGTTGATAGCCGCATCCGTAATGAGCAGCGTGCGCGCGTAGGCCGGCGTATCCATAATAAAAACATGAGAGATGCGGCGAGCGGTGCGCAACCCGGTGTCGCGGTTCATGGCTGCCTTCATCAGCTCGTCGGTGTGCAGGCTGCCCTTCATCATCGCCTGAAAGTTGCCGGCGCGGCAGGCGGCCACGCCAATCGCGGCAGATTTCTCTTCCGTCTCGGCGTTCATGATTGGATACGGGCTGATGTCGAGCCCCACTTTGGCGGCCAAGGCTTTCATTTCGGCTTCAGGGCCGATGAGCGTCGGCAGGATGAGTCCGGCGACCGCAGCTTCAACGGCGCCGCGCAGTGCCACGTCGGTCATCGGCCACACCACGGCAGTGGTGATGGCGGGCAGATACTTGCAGCGCTCAATGAAATTGTGAAAGACGTGGTAGTCGGCCGGGTGGCCGACGAGCGGGTCAACGGCAACCGATTCTGCCAGCGTGGCTAAATCGCTCATAAATTTCCTCCGAGGCTGCGCGGGGAAACCGGCAAGCCTCACAGAATTATTGTTACGCGGTCGTCTGAATGAGTGTGTGCCGAAGGTCACACCGCGAAAAAGCGTCCTAGATTGCGGTAATGGGGGCTATTCCGCCCGTAGCGCATTCACCGGATTTACTGCGGAAGCCCGGCGCGAGGGCATATAACAGGCCAGCCAGGCAATTGCGGCCACCGCAATGGTCGCCAACGAGTAGGTGAGTGGATCGACAGGGCTGACGCCGAAGAGCAGCGAGGTCATCAACCGCAAGGAGACGATAGCCGCGGCGATCCCGAAAACCACGCCGATGGCGGCAAGCCCCATGCCCTGGCGCACGAACATCCAGGTCAGCGATTCGCGCTGCGCGCCGAGAGCCATGCGAATGCCGATCTCGCGGGTGCGCTGGGAGACGGCATAAGAGATGACCCCGTAGATGCCCACGATCCCCAGCAGCAGTGCCATTGCGCCCGCGGCGCAAAGCATAACCAGCATGAACGAAGTGCGTGCCATGGATTTGGTGTAGAACTCGCCAAGGGTGGCAACGTTCGCCAGGGGCAGATCGGGATCGACGGTCCACACGGCCTGTTGCACCTGTCGTATGAAGGCTGCGGAGCCGGCGCGGGGCGTGCGAATGACGAAGCTTACCCAGCGGCGGATCATATCCTCCTTGTCGTCGTTGAAATGATTTTGATAAAGCGGCCAGTAGACGGCGGTTGGCGCAGGCTTGCTCAGGCCCTCGTCGTAGATGTCGCGGACGACGCCGACGATCACGTGCCAGTCCTGCCTTGAGTCCTCGCTGATGCGCTTGCCGAGCGCATTGGCCGGGCTGCCCCAGTACTCGCGCGCAAAGTTCTCAGAGATGATCGCCATGGGCTGCTTCTGGTAGGTCTCGGCCCAAGTGAAGTCACGGCCTGCAATGACGGGCGTGCCTAGCGTGGAAAAGAAGCCCGGCGAGACGAATTTGTACCAGCGCAGCGGAGCAATCTCGCCCGGTTTGTAATTGCGGTCCTGCGCATAGACGGGGTCGAAGTTCATGTTCCCGCTTAGTGGAACCACGGTGGTGATGGCTGCCGAGTTGACGCCGGGTAAAGCGGCGAGTTGCTCGTCAATGGCCTGCTCCATATGGACCACGCGCTCAAGCTGCGTGTCAGGGACATCGGCTTCCGGTATCTCGATGCTGAATGTCTCCAGGGTTGCGGGGTCAGAGAAGCCCGGGGAGACGTGAGTCATGGCGCGAAAAGTGCGGATCATGAGGCCAGAGCAGATGAGCAACACCAGCGCCAGCGCCACCTGAACTACGACCAGCGCTTTGCGCGCGCGATGGCGTTCGCGGCTTTGGCTCAGAGAGCGGCCGCCCTCGCGCAGGCCGGTGGTCATGCGCACGCCGGAATATTTCAGCACCGGAATCAGGCCGATAACCAGGCTGACGAACAGGGTGATGGCGAATGCAAACAGCAGTACCGGCAGGTCGACGCCGATCTCGTTGAGGCGGGGCAGGCCGATGGGCGCGGCAGCCACCAGAACGCGCAGTGCGGCGAAGGCCAGCGCAAGGCCGATGAGCCCGCCGGCCAGGCCAAGAACCAGAGATTCCAGTAGCAGCTCGGAGACAATGTCTTTCCTCGCCGCGCCCAGGGCAGCGCGAATCGCCAGCTCCTGGCTGCGTCCCTCAACTCGCACCAGCAGCAGGTTGGCCACGTTGGCGCAGGCCACAATCAGAACCACGGCAATCGATCCCATCAGGACCCAGAGCACATTGCCCACATCGCCGGTGACAACTTTCTTGAGCGGGTGCAGATTGGGCTGGATGTTTGCATGTTCAAAGACGGCCAGGCTGTAGCCGAGAGGCGGAGGAAAGCTGCGATTGGTGATGGGAATCATGCGGGCCACGTCAGCCGAGGCCTGCTCCATGGTCACGCCGGGTTTTAGCCGGGCCAGCGCTTCATAGCTGAAACTGCCGAGCTTGACCTCGCTGCGCTTCCAGCGAAAGGGCAGAAACAGGTCGGCCTCACGGGTGTCGAGAAATTGAAAATCTCTGGGAAGCACGCCGATAATCTCTTGCGAGTTGCCGTCGACAGTGAGGTTGCGGCCTATAACCGAAGCGCTGCCGCCAAAGCGCCGCTGCCAGTAGCCGTAGGAAAGGATGATGGTGCGCTGCGCGTCGGGACTATCGTCGGCCCGCGTAAAGAGCCGGCCAAGGAGGGGCTTGACGCCCAGCAACGGAAGCGTCCCGTCCGTCACATTCATTCCTTGCACATGCTCAGGCTCGCCCGTGCCGGTCACGCTGAGCGAATTGCCCTTGTAAGCGCCGATGTCCTGAAAAGTGCGGTTCTGCTCTCTATAGATGAAGTATTCAAACTCGCCGAGGTCGATCTCGGGCAGGTTGATGGCGGGAGCTTTCTCCCATACGCCAATCAGTTGTTCGGGATGCGGATAAGGCAACGGCTTCAGCAGCACTCCCTCGATGACGCTGAAGACAGCCGTGTTGGCGCCGATGCCTACGGCGAGCGTGATGAGGGTGATGGCCGTGAAAAGAGGCGCCTTCACGAGCCTTCTAACAACCTGCTTCAATTGGTTGATCAAACCTGCCACGCGACGCCTCCTGGTGATCGGGGGGAAGCTCCGGAACCGCATCTTCCACAGGCTCTCCGGCTCTGGAAATAATTATTACGCAGTGGAGGAGAAAAAAGTTCGCGTAGCTCAAACCGAGCACAGATGGGGGTGCCCCGTGGTCTCGATTTTGAGACCCGGGAAAGCAAGATATTGATTGTGGAGATCCTCTCCTGCCCCTCAATCCGCAAGGCGCAACTCTGCGCCGTTCGCTACACTGCTTTGAGGAGGAGATTACCATGCAGGCGCGAATTCAGGGCACCACCATGCCGGTGCTGGAAGTTGAGCTGGAACCCAACGAAAGCGTTTTCTCTGAGAGCGGCGAGCTGTCGTGGATGACCGGCTCCATCCAGATGATGACGCATACCCAGATGGGCGGAGGCGGCGGGCTCTTCGGCGTCTTGAAGCGCGTCGCCGGCGGCGGCAGCATCTTTATGACCGAGTACCGCGCCATGCAGGTTCCCGGCGTGGTCAGCTTTGCCACCAAGGTGCCGGGCCACATTGTCCCCGTGCAGTTAGGGCAGGGTCCGGAGTACATGGTGCACCGCCATGGATTCTTGTGCGCCACGCCGCTGGTAACCATCGGCGTCGGCTTTCAGCAGTCGCTGGGCGCTGGCATCTTTGGCGGCGACGGCTTCCTGCTGCAGAAGGTGGGTGGCACAGGAACGGCATGGCTTGAGCTGTCTGGAGAATTAATAGTCAAAGACCTTGCGCCGGGCGAAGTTCTCCGCGTACATCCCGGACATGTTGGCGCGTTTCAAACTTCGGTCGCCTTCCAGATCACCATGGTTCCGGGCATCAAGAACATGATCTTCGGCGGCGATGGCTTGTTTTTGGCGGAGATGGTGGGGCCCGGCTCAGTGTGGCTCCAGACGCTGCCCATTTCGCGCTTGGCGCACCAGATCAGCGAATACTTGCCGCAGCAGGAGGCCCGGCAAACCACCGCCGCCGGCATTGGCGGCGGATTGCTGGGCGGAATTGTGGGCTCAATCCTGAGCGGAGACCAGTAGGAAAGACAACTTTCAGTTGTCAGTTTTCAGTTTTGGAGGCCTGCGATTGGGCGTTGTCAGCAGGGGCTTATTCGCACACTTTGGCAACCGGACACTTCGCACGCGATGACTGACAACTGAGAACTGACAACTGAGAACTATAACGCGAGGCTAGATTTGAGTAAGAACGACGTACCACCGCACGATCACCGCCGCGACATCTTATTCGCATTTGCGCTGGGCCTTGCTGTGTATCTGGCATGGCTGCTGCGCGGCGCGCTGGTCATGCTATACGTATCAGCACTGTTTGCCGTGGTGCTCACGCCGGTGGTCAACTCCACCGCAAAGCTGCACTTCAAGCGCAGACATCTGGGTCGGGGATTGGCCATTGTCTCTCTTCTGGTGATCATGGTCGCGGCCATCGCCATCTTTGGCTTTCTAACCATTCCTCCGGTGGCTCACGACCTCAACCAGCTCAGCGGACAGGCACCGGAGCGTGTTCCTGAGATGCTCAACCGGCTCCGTGAGATCCCACTCATTGGCCGCATGGACGGCACCGATCTGAGCAACAAGCTGCAAAGCCTCGCCAGCCAGGCAGCGGGGTCCATTCTGGCTACCGCCGAAACTTGGGCGGGCAGCTTTCTGGCCATCTTTACAATGATCGTTCTCACCCTTTATTTCATCCTCGGCGGCGAGCACGCATACAGCTGGTTTCTTTCCTTTCTGCCGCCGGCGCCACGGGAGCGGCTGGACCACGCGCTACGGCGAGCCGGTGTGAGGATGGGCAAATGGCTGCTTGGCCAGGCCCTCATCATGCTCATTTTCTGCGTGGTCAGCACAATTGTGTATGTGTCGCTCCACATCCGCTACCCTTACGCGCTCGGCTTGCTCACCGGGGCGTTCAACATCATTCCGGTGATTGGCGTCTCCATCACCATTCTGCTGGTGGTGCTGGTCGCGGCCATCGACTCCTGGGGCCGGGTGCTGGGAGTGGCCATCTTCTTTGCCATTTACGTGAACGTGGAAAATACCTATCTGATTCCCCGCATCATGAGGACACGCGTCAATCTGCCGGGGCTGGCCATTCTGGTCTCGCTGATGATCGGCTTCAGCCTGGCAGGCATACTCGGCGGCCTGGTCGCAGTACCCACCGCCGTTCTGGTAGCCGTGCTGCTGGAAGAGTATCTGGTGTGGAAGGACGTTAAGACAGGGACCTAGGAACAATCGAACTTAGGCGGGCGCGCGCATGGATTCGAGCGCGGCGGTCATGTCTTCGGCGAGCGTCATCTGGGCTTCGGCGGTGAGCTTTCCGCCCTGGCTGGTGAGGTAGAAGACGTCGATGGCGGTTTCGCCTTCGGTGTCGATGAGCGCCACCTTGATGTCGCACTGATGGGTGCTGAGGTTGAGCGCGATCTGGCGCAGAAGGCCGGGGAGATCCTGGGCGACAACCTGCAACAGCGTTGAATGGGATGAGGACTCGGAGTCGAATTCGAGTTTGGTTGGAACTTCAACCTTGAAGCTGTTGGGATGGTTGAGATGGCGGCGGGCATCCAGGAGCTGCTCGACCGAAACCTTTTGGGCCACCACGTCGCGGATGTTCTCGAGGAAGCGGTCTTTCTCGCTGGGATTCAGCTCGATAGTGCGGAAGACATCGGAGAAGTGGAAGCTATCCACGATAACGCCGGCCTCGTTGGAGTAGGCGCCGGCGCGGACGATGTTCATGCCCCACGAGGCCAGCGCGCCGGCCACGTCGGCAAACAGACGGGTGCGGTCGCGAGTGATGACGGTGAGGTCGAAGAGCTGACGGGCGGGGCGCAGGTCGAGCTGCACCGGGTCCTTGTCGAGGTTGAGAGCCATCTGGAAGTGGTTGCGAATCTGCTCCGGCAGCCGCGTTTGCAGGTAGCGCTGCGGCAGACCTTCTAAGAAATGCTTCAGCGCATCATGCTGCGCGGCGGGAACCATCGAACGAATCCGATTCAGCAGGGTGGGATCGATGGCCGCGTGATAGCGCGCTTCGTCCACAGAGCGGTCCATGAAATTGGCCGTAGACATGTAAAACTGCCAAAGGTTCTCGGCCTTCCATGGTGTCAGGGCGTCGGGATTGACGGCCTTGATGTCCGCGAAGGTCATCAGGGTGAGCATCTTCAAAAATTGCGGGCTTCCGATTTTTTCTGAAAAAATCCGAACGTTTTCCATGTCGAAGATATCCCGCCGCATGGCGGTAGACATGTCGAGATGGAGGCGTATGAGCTTGAGAACGGAGTCCCGCTCTTCGGCATCGAAGTCAAGCCGCGCAAGAAAGCTGTCGGCCAGCTCCACACTCTGTGTCGAATGCTCGCCCGTGCGCCGGGCCTTGCCGGTATCGTGCAACAGCAGCGCGAGCAGGAACAGGTCCAGCCGATCGATCTCCGGAAGCAGCTGCGCCAGGCGCTGCTCGTACTCGTGGGCCGGCTGCCGCAGGGAGTGGACGTTGTCGATGGTCAGGAAGGTGTGCTCGTCGACGGTATAGCGATGATAAGAATCCCGGATGACAAGGGCGTCGATCCCATGGAACTCGGGGATCAGCATCTCCAGAACGCCCAGAGCGTGCATCGTCCGTAAAGCATGTGCCGCGTGGGGTCCGAGCAGCACTTCCCTTAGCGCATTCCACAGATACGGCCCCTCGGGGATGTGAATGGCAAGGACCGGCAGCGCGTCGGTGATGCGGTCTTCTGCGGCTTGCGAGAGCGTGTAGCCGTGCGTGGCCATCAGCGAGAAGATGCGGAGAATGGCCGCGGTGTCGTTGAACTGCGCGCCGGGCTGGACGTCGATGCGCCCCTGTTCGAGCAGAAAATCGGTGCCCGCCACTGGAGTGCGGCGGCGCCGGAACTGGCGGTAGAAGCTCACCGGAGCGGGCAGGTGCTCCATCAGCAGCGCCGCGCGGCGGTAGATCACGCGCGCATGACGGTAGTAGGTGCGCATCCAATACGACGGATCAGCGGTTCCGCGCGTCTCCAGCCCGATCGAGAGCGCCGCAGCCTCGTCCTGCGACTGCCAGTCCAGCGTATTGTCGTCGCGCCCATGGCGAAAATGCAGAAAACATCGCGCCGCGGCCAGAAAATCGAAAGCCGCCTCCGCATCGCCGCGCGCGCTCTGGAAGACCCCGCCGCGCTGCCGCGGCCACTCTTTGGTCTCTTTGAGATGAAACAGCACCGCGAACCAGACGGCAAGATGGTAGTCTCTCAGGCCGCCGGGGCACTCCTTCAGATTGGGCTCGAGATGGAAGATGGTGTTGCCGTACTTTGCGTGACGGTTGCGCGCGATCTCGCCCAGCTTCTGCGTGATGGTAGACCACTCGCTGAGCACGAGCCCCGGAAACACGACCTGGTGAAGCTGCTGATACAGAGGAAACTGGCCGGCTAGAAAACGGCGATCGAGAGTCGCAAGGGTGAACTCCAGATTATCGGGATCGAACTTGCCGGATTCCTTCACGGTGCGTGAGCTGGGGCTGGCCCGCAATCCGATATCCCACATGCCCTGGATAATGGAGCGGACGGCCTCGCGCGATTGCTCCTCGGTTTTTTCGTCGGCGAAGGTGAAGAGCACGTCGATATCCGAATAAGGGAAGAGATCTTTGCGCCCGTAGCCGCCTAGAGCCAGCAGGGCGACATTCTGCGTTGGCAGCCCCTCAAACGCTCTGCGCCACATCTCAATAAGGATGCGGTCCACAACGGCGGACCGCCGGCGGATGGCCGCGGTGCCGTCCCCGGTGCGCTCACAGGTCTGGCGCACAAGCGCCATCTCCCGCGTATACTGCTCCCGAAGATCGTCAACCGCCAAAGCCGCTGGATTCATAAGTTTTAGGCTTAGTGTTTTTAATATGTGGCTTGCCGAAGCAAAGAGAAGTTCTTACCAGCTTAATTGATTTTTGCCGGAAGGTGGTAGTTTGTCTTTCGCAACGGGAAGCTGGCCAGGAAAAAATTGGGTGCCCCGAGAGCCTGCCCGAGCGTAGTCGAAGGGTCCCTCGCATTTTGGGGGTCCGGGAATGCACGGCCTCAACCAACGTGCTCTGTATCAGGGCATGATTGGTAGGTCGGGGCTTCAGCCCCGACTGCCGAAAGTTTCGTCCTTAATATGGATGGGCTTCAGCCCCGGAGGAATATTTCCCGCACGGCCGGCGCTGGGCCAATTCGTCAGACACAGCCAATGGACGTTGAAAGATAATGAACAACCATGACCTTTGACTGGACCACCGGACCCCTCGCTGAGGGCCTCGCATGTTATCGCAGCCAGCGCTTCTGGCAGGCACACGAGCACTGGGAAGAGATCTGGCTCAAATGCGAAGAACCTGACAAAACATTTGTGCAGGCCCTGATCCAGATCACCGCCGCAATGCATCATTTTCAGCGCAACGAGTTCCCCGGCGCAATCTCCCTTTTAAGCAAAGCCCTGCAGCGCCTCCAACCGTATCCGAATGAATTTGGCGGCATCGCAGTCGCACCGCTGCGGGAGAGCCTTCGCGAGTGGTTGCGGGCGCTTGAAGCGGGAGATGCCTCGCTGTGCCCGTTTCCGCGAATCGCGTAACCGACGAGTTAGATTCACTTCGCAAGAGCTCACAGCGCTATTCCGGAAACGGCACAAACTTTTCTGCACACGCCCCCGGCATCCCTTCAGCCGGTTTTCCACTCACCGTCGAATCGTTTCCCGCCGGCAATTGCAAATTTGTCGCCCCCGGCCCGAGCGTGATGTCTGCGTGGTTCAGCACATACGTGTACTTGCCCTCATCGGTGATTTGAACGCCGTCCAGCGTAGCCGCGATGCGGTGGTCGGCTGCGTATCCGTTGAAGGTGATTGCGCCTCCGCCGGAGATGCGAACGTCTTGCAGTGTAACGTCGCGCATGTTGGGCGGAGAGTTGCCCGTGAGCGTTCCTGACGCAGAGTAAGCCGTGTCGAGAGTAATGGGATTAGGCGAGTTGCGAATGCAGACATCGTCGTAGACCACATCTTGCGTCAGGCCGCCGCGCGAACCATTCGACTTGATGCGGATGCCATTGTCGGGGCCGTCGAGGGAGAGATCGGTGACGCGGATCTTGCTCACACCGCCGTCCGTTTCGCTGCCGATGGACATGCCGTGGCCCCAATAAAAATGGTTGTGGCTGATGGTCATGTTGGTTGCGCCGCCTGTGCCTCCCTTAATGGCTACGTTGTCGTCGCCGGTACGGATGGAACTGCGTGTAATCGTTACGTTGCGGACTCCAGGGCCGGGATCGATGCCGTCTGTATTACGGGCGAGCCGCTTCGGGGTGTCGATGCGCACTCCCCACACA
>Ga0302320_10031092_pt1 | contig 10143 bp, 11 predicted proteins | sample Bog_T0_3_FD_202130 | JGI IMG/M metagenome (GOLD analysis project Ga0302320, IMG submission 202130) | Peat permafrost microbial communities from Stordalen Mire near Abisko, Sweden - Bog_T0_3 | ecosystem: Environmental > Terrestrial > Soil > Wetlands > Peat | place: Sweden: Abisko, Stordalen Mire...
ATGGGATACGATAACTTTTAAAAAAGTCATGAATGGGCATGGAATTGGTTCCTCAAGGATAATTATCGACCTGCATTTTCTCAGAAGGATTTATTATCATTTTAAGACATCATTTGTTTTGTTTTTCTTCTCGCGGAAAGCGCAGATGGATATTCTCTTTTCATTTCAGCACTTGATTTAGTAATTTACATGATACCCAAAACTGGCCACTAATCACTGACCCGATTCATATGATCAAAGGTGATACTACATGTTCCTCCCTCCCCTCAGACATTGCGTTATCGTCTGATAATTGGTTGTTGTCGCCTACGTTATCATTCTTGAAATAATTTCTTTTGTGGTTAGATGTTGGGCTAGGCAGCAGCATAAAAATCTCACTATAGGGCGTGCCGAATAACCGGGGGGAAGGAACGATTTGACATGACATGGGAGATGATGATATGAGCTGAAGAGATCTTTTAGCTTGGATTGTTCTCTTCACATAAAACTCACTTATAAATGCTGTAACCTTGAAATCTGAACATTTCTAGGGTTGGGTTGCATTGCATTGCATTGCAAATTCGTTCAGTGCGTTCACGGCCATCTCCTACAATGACTATGGATTGTGGAGATTACTTCTGCTTGTATCACCCTACCTATATTCACGCCGTTGTCCGACGAAGTACATTCCATCGCAGATTCGGGATTGCCATGAAGACTGACTGAGATATTTGGTATGGGAAGATCATGAAATTATCATATTTCTCGTAATTATTTTATTCATTAAACTAACAGACCAAAGTCCAATATGGAGATCCGTTTCATGGCGTTATCTTTTCCCTCAAAGAGCAGCCAGAATCCATCCATTTCTATAAGGTATCTTGGGAGGCACTAATAGGCAAAACCTAATACCTCTATCTATGCAAAGAAAGTCCCTTTCACCCCTGGCGAACTTCAAATGCTCTCTACACCGATTACGATTATGCTCCGGCAGGCTATCGATATCCCCTTCTTGGAAGACCTTCAATTCGATACTTGACTGGAGGCTCTTCGGTCACACTTATCTGGCTGATCTCATCAGTGGGAGATTTCGGGTCCGCAGATAGTTCCGCTGCCGTCTGAGCAAGAACCAACTCGCTCTTTAGCAGGACGGGCGTCGTTGACATGGTGCTCTCTCCTCCCTATGACGCTTGTGATCAGCATGCCTTGTCACTTAAAGGTTTACGAAACTTACACTAAGCTGCAGAGGTATTACTTTGATGAACCCCGTGGCTCTCGATACATCTGCCCAAGCCATGGCAATCGCTTTTTCATCTCCAGGCAACGAAACGAACGCCATAGAGAATGAATCGGTCTTAGTTGTGAATTCTTTCGACGTGCCAACTTTCCGGATATCGAGAGGGTTTGAGTTTAAGTTCGATATGTGATACAGGTACCCTCGGTCATTGACAAGCGCAAGCTCTTTTCCTGGGGGCGAGAAGGCAGCGGCTTGTATTCGATTGCCAACCCTGCTTTGGTGGTTTGAATCAGTTTTGACATCGGTTCTGTGCCCGCTCTCCGGCTGGACCAATATCGGAACGCCTGAATGTGTCCAAGTCGTGACACAAATCAGGTTCTCTTCAAAACCTGACCCTGTCCGAAAGATCGCGGATGAAACTCCATTGTCTTCGGATTCATGTAATGGTACCTGGTATCGACATTGCTGAAGCTCCTGAAAACTACGAAAGGGAAATCGCCATGAATATATGACTATCAAACCATTCTTGTTACTCCTTGTACTGCCCAACAGAAAGATTCCATCACTGGAATAGGATAGAGTATCCACTGGCGGACATTCCCTCTCTTTGCATTCTTGAGCTTCTTTATGATGCCCTATGTGGAGACGATGCTCTCGCTGTTCTGCAAGGGGGCCGATTTTGAAAAAGCGGACGATCGCGTTATCGAATCCTACAGCCACTTCGCTTTCATTTGGACTAATAGCGAGAGAAAAGCACCACGGAGATGATGGCATTTGGTATGTGATTATAGGAGCGGAGGGCTGGTCGATTTTGATAATTCGGAGCTACAACCCTCAAATTAGCCATAAAGCCACAGGAAGGATTGGGCTTTCATACAGTAAGCTTCTGCCCCCTTGTTCCCATGATATATGCCAAGAACTTCTTAGTTACTGCTGCTTTGACGCAGGTACTCTCAGTCGCAATAGATCGTTTCAGTGACGGCGGAGATGTGCCGATGTCCCAGATGTGTATCGTTGATTGAGTCCAAAAGAGAGCGTGGGTTGAGTTTTGGGATAGATTCACGTTTATCCCTTTCACAGTTTTGCGGGAAGATTTCTTTGGAGCAACGACCAGACTGTCAAGCGAAATTTCCTCTAGTCTTTGTGACTCCAGAGTTGTGGATGACAACGAAGTTGTATCTACGGCTGGACCAGGGCTTTCCTTCTTTGAAGCGTTAAGCTTGAACCATTTCGATTTTTTCTTCTCTGCGGGATTCGCCATCTGGGTATTTGCTGCTACTGACAATCGAGCTCCCGTCGCCTGGAAATTGTCGGATGATTTTGTAGATGGAATTTTCTCCAGCTGGGACTGATCTGCTGCCCAGGCACCGACCGAATCGGGTGAAAATGGTGCTTCTGCTGATGGCATTCGACTGTCGGCACTTCTGCGAGCCTCAAGACTTCTTTCATCGATCGATGTCACAATATCCGAGGAAGAGGGATGACTGCGACTTGAGTCTACCTTCTGGCTGAATACGAGAGATGCTGGCGAAACCGGAGTGAAAAGATTCAAGGGAAGAGAGCGCGACCTGTCCGGAATTGTTGGATCTGGAATGATTAGCCTGAGTCTATGGGGTCTAGGATTTCTATTCTTCCTTACTATATAGCTTTTCTCCGCTTTTTATACCTGGAATACCGCTGTATCGAGGACTGGAAGCGTCGAATCTTGGTGGGCCCAGCTCGAACTGTGATGGCAAATGCCTTTCCAGAATACTATCCGCATCAGGTTCCAAAGCTTTTAGAGAATCCCAAACCTGTCTGAGGAGTGGGATCTCTCGCATCATGGTCACGACTTCTCCACATTCAAAGCATTTCGATTGAGCTGGAAGCCTGATTTCAGTCGTTTCTAGAGCATCTAACTGTAGATAATGGCACTGTTAGCCAAGTCACAAGAAGCTTCAAATTGGAGAACCCATTCGAGTCGTCATTTTAATACTTTGTTTCACACTTACTGGAAGCTTGAGATCCTCAACAAACCTCAACTGGGTGTCTCCGGCAAAATGACACTTGTGACAGTTAAGCACATAAACCCTTGGCGTCGGGGCGGTGAACCGGCCACTGGGATCATCGAGGAGTGTAATATTCTGTGTGATATCAGAGATGCGGTGCATCATTTCCCTGTCGCTGCATCGATGAAGCAGCTGTCGCTCGTCGAGCCTCGCACATAATATATCCAGTGCATCATCATGGACTTGCAACGCTACTGCATTCTGTGGACCTTCTTCCCCTGCACCGGGGAGGACAATCCGAAAGAGTTCCGTGAATTGGACTACCATGTCATCTTTTGAGAAATTTGGCGGCAACTGCATATTATCAAGACAGCGAAGTATGGCAGTCCTCACCCTTGCCGAAGAGGATTGCAGATATAGGTTGCGAGTTTCTCCATTCACGCTATACTGGATGCTTGCCCCGATTACAAATAAAGCAACATCTCTTAGTGCTAGAAATTGGGAAAGCCAGTCGCCAGAAGAATCGTTCTGTGGAACAATAGTCGAGACGTACTTGGAACTAAGACAATCTGGGAGGGGGTACTGAGATTAATGTATATCATTAGTCTTTGGTCTGGAGTGCTACAGCCCAAGCGTCAACATTCAATCAGATAGTTAGGTTGGCCTTACCAGGTCTGATGCCAAGTTTGGCAATTCCTCTCCCAACGTAAAAGGAAGAGCGAGAGAGTCTGGTTCGGTTTGCAACAATTCGGTCATCTCATTACATATCCATAACATGAACGACTTTGGGCCTGGATAAGTATGACTGAAATTTCGCAAAAGCCTGTGGATTCTCGCAAATCGTTCCTGGCGATCGTTGGCTCGTTCGTTCCCAGGTCCTTTTGGCATCAACTGAAGGACACGGAGTGCAGATATGAGGAACTCGGGAATATATTTATCACGAAGCAGTTGAGCCTCCCACAGACTTTCCCTCCCCTCTGAAAAATCGAAGTCAGTATTGCTAGATCGGCGACCGGAAAAGAGACGGATGAGCGGGAAGAGGAGGCTTTTTCAAGCGGTTTGGAGCGTCCAACCCGAGCAGTCTTGAGTTTCCGGATATGTACCCCTAATTTACAAAAGAAAAAGGGAAACGGATTTCAGAGAACTGACCGATAACAGTCTGAAGGACAAATTCTACTGATCGCAGGATCACTTCCCAACTGGCAAGAATGCTAAGAAACCACCTGACTTCTAGATTCCCGACAGGCAAAGATAGTCGCTGAATAAAAAATATAGCATTTAACTGGGAGATTAAACGCTCAACTAAGCTCTGATAAGCTGGGCTATTACTTTCAGAGTAGATTTTCTCAAGCGAGAAATGACCTAGGAGCTCTACGATGATGTTGTCGATATCGCCACGAAGTGCCACGAGCTTCCATAAATGGGTAAGGCGGATGAATTGTTGCGACGAGGCTGGAGTCGGCATTGTGCGAGGGGTCTTTTGAGGGCTGGATCATCTATGTCCGCCGCGTGGGCGGGCTCCTAAAGTCTGGCACCGCTCTTTTCTTGAAGCGATTCCCGTCGATCATAAGTATGGTTAAAGGTAAAATGAATGAAGATAAAAAAGTCGCTGTACACTGGACCGTTTGCATTCCACTCTGCTCTTCTGTATGCTCCCACACTTGGCTGGACGTAGCGTAGCGACATGGGGGTGCTCCCGATACACAAGGCAGGGCAGTGTTTATTGATAGCCCACGCTCTGATGCTCTAGAGAGCTTTTCCTACTCGGCGCTTCTTTAATTGGGACCTCCTTCAGTAAACTGGCGAATCAAAGGCAGGTGCAGACCGTTAGCCCTTCCATTGGCGTCTCTGCATCCATTGGATGGTTGACTTGCGTCTATCCATCGCTGCTACGATCGGTACGGAGGGCTGAGTCGGGCCAAGGTCGAATGGCGCACGAGGTTTTAAAATTGCCCTGCAGTGCTACCCCAGGATAGAAGGTGTATGGTGTAGGTCATGACGCTGGTTTAAGGTGTGCCTAGGATAGCACAGACTGATCTGAGGAACATCAGACAATTCGGTCATCCCTTTTAAGATGCGAAGGATTGTAATCGTTGCAATAGCCAACGTCAAAAGATTGGAAGGAGTGCTCGCGTTGGCTTCCCTGCCTAAACTTATCCCTTTACCTTCTTCCCAATTACTGTATCATGCAGTCGTCTTTGGGTGTGATCTTCGTCGGTGGAAGAACCCCGTTACAAAATGCCCATCTACTTATTGTGTGGTGGCTGAACAGCTCCAATCAAGCAGCATCCACAAATGCGGGAGGGTGAGAGGGGTATGTACGGGGAAGCGATAGGCATCAGCTTTTATAGGCTTATTATTAGTGCAACAGTAAACCTTGGTTCCCCGGGTCGATCCATGAGCCGATTTATTTTATCTTCATCTGATGGATGCTGTGCCTCTCGTGGGATATATATGGTTCGCATCCTCTAATCTTCTCCCAAGTCCAGCTTTGAGCTGAACAAGATTTTCGCATTCCTTCCAAACTCTATTCTATTGATTTCCAATGAGTTTAGATCGCGAAAAGCCAGAGGTGGTTGTACCCTCGCAAATTTTCGAGTATGAACTGGATTCACAGACTCGCTCCAGCGATTCGCCCGATCCCGAAAATGTTGTAAAGACTCGTCGGGAGCGCCGAGGGGATAGTCTATGGTAACTATTGCACTGATCCTCTATTGGGATAAAGCTCATGCATTTTCTAGGAGAGTGTTGTACGAAAGACATATTAATGTATATTTCCCCGCGACATGACAAATGCTTGGAGTTACGAATTTACCCCTATCCACGCACGATCAGTGGGCTAACCTCACTTCTTGCGATGTAGATGATAACATTTTCTGGGTTTGTTCCCCTCCATGAGATCTTGCTCATTTTCGGTCGGTCGTTAACAACGCTATTTATTAGGACTATTGGCAATGGACTCTTTCTCGGCAGTGGCACATCGCTTGCAGGTGGTGGACCAGGGGGTGCGGTTCTGGCCTACGTTCTAATGGGAACAGTCATTTCATCTGTCATATCTTGTTTGGGTGAAATGACTGCCCTTATGCCCGTTAATGCTCCCGTCATAGAATTTCCTAGAAGGTACTTGGATCGAGGGGTTGGGTTTGCGGTTGGATACGCGTATTGGTATGTTGAACTATCCCAGACGACGTGCAATTCTCTAATTGTTGGAAGGTTTGCTTGGACGGTCACGGTTGCTGAGGAGTTAGTGGCCATTGCGCAGCTTCTAAAGTTTACTTATGATGATGGCACGACGTACTTGAGCTGGGTGATTGGAAACGAGGTTGACCCCGCGGTCTGGATTGGCACATTTTTGATTATTGTGACGATCCTTAATATGTGTCCCGTCCGGGTAAGAAACTCAAGAGCCTCCCTTTATCTTTGTTGATTCCTATACTAAAACATCTTCATAGTACTTTGGGGAGCTTGAATATATATTTGGAAGCATTAAGATAACTTTCATCACTATGCTAATCTTGATGATGCTCATCCTCGATGTCATGAAACGTTAGTATCACTGGAGTAAGCATTCAATGCGCTGACTGACATTGACTATTAGCACGAAGTGATGCGTATTACAAAGAGCCTATAGGCACCAAGTGTATGGCATCCCCGCTTCCAACTTTACAACAAAAGCTAACTTATAACATCAAGACTGGAACACCCCATGGTCGTTCTTCAACCCTGTCTACCATGTTACGGATGAGAATGGCGAACTACAACGAGAAATTACAGGCGGATTGGGAAAGTTTCTTGCAATGTGGTACGTCTTCTCATACCTATCCCTCAAATTTCTAGATCACAACTGATTTCGAATTCTTCTCATAGGACAACACTCATCAATGTTATCTTCTCCTACACCGGCATGGACATCGTTGCCGCCACAGCCTCAGAGAGTAAAGCTCTTGCCAACGCCGAAAGCATGAAGATGGCCGCGCGTAAAATTTGCATCCGCATCATCTCCCTTTACACGTTCGCCATGTTCACAGCTTCATTTCTCGTCCCTTACACTCATCCTTTCATAAATGGCGGAGGACAATCAGTCGGCTCCAAATCCATATTTATAATTGCTGTGGTGCAGGCGGGTATTCCTACTGCCGCGCATGTTTTCAATGCAGTTTTTGCGTTCTCGTCGTTTACGTGTGCGATTAATTCGATGTATGTGGGTTCGAGAGTGCTGCATACGTTGGCATTACATAACCAGACGGGCCCGGATTGGATTACGAGGAGGTTGAGGCAGTGTCATAACGGGGTGCCAATCAGAGCTGTGCTTGTTACTAGCCTCGTGGCTATGGTGGCTTTCATGGGGCGTTCTGGGGCTCCTGGTACTGTGAGTTGAAATGCAATTTGGTGTGATAGTTGCTTTGCTAATTTATTTCCAGAGGCTGAAGGAACTTTCCGGCAACGCTGTTTCGTCAATATTGATTGTCTACATTGTCATTTGCGCGACTTATCTTCGCTTCTTTCAAGTGTAAGTCTTTAAAGATGCCTCCATCCGTCCCTCACGCAACTAAAAGGACTTTGCTAACGTGGCCAAAATTTTAGTCTCCAAGAAGAGAAAGAAAATGGCAATCCATCTGAAGCCCAGGCAGCAAGCTACGATCGAGACCATCCACGCTATCCATATAAATCGCATGGCCAATGGCTTAAAGCCGCTTATGGAATGGTTGCATGTACATTTCTCTTACTTTTTAATGGCATTGGACCATGTTTGGAACGACCATTTGATAAACATAAGTTTTTTGCGCAGTATATTAGCGTAAGAAACCCCTGCTTTTCCTTCCTTCCTCCCCTTCCAAGCATACATACTAATCTCAATCGACGAACAGATCCCCACCTTTGTAGCGCTCCTCCTCGGCTATAAGATCCGCAAACACGGCTTCCGCGTCAGTCAATGGGGCCCCGAGCGCTCCAACGATTTGCGGAATACGATTTTGGCGGCGAGTGTGACTAGAAAGGGGAGACTGGAGTTTCCGGATGGTAGGTGGTTCTCGAGGGAGAATGTCAAGGTTTTCGGGAGGTGGGTCTGGGTTTGGATGAAATGAATTTTGGTTGGGGTGGGGTGGGATGTCTTGTTTGTTCGTTTTGATTGGGAAAAAGGAAGCGGGAAGGAGTGCTTAGTATTGGGAGTTAATTTACATGTCGTTAATGAGGGTTAATGAGGGCTTGTATGTTACGGTTCTGTCTGTTTTCCAGCGATTTCCTTTTTATTTCCCGACAGCTCGAACTCACGCACCTTTAGGTCTGGTCTCCTTCATTTGACAAGGCCAGCTGCTGGTATTATATTAAGATTATACGATAGTAAAAGCATAAGATCTAGATTCTACATTAAACAATTCTCGGTCCTCACTTGATCTCACTAACGTAATAACATACGCACTTGCTATCGCAACACGACTCTCATATACCGGTCGTGCAAGAAATACAGAAAGACTCATGAGGCCTGTCGCCCCGTCTCAGTAGGAATCGTCTATTTGGGAGGCCAACTCGGTAGAGTTATTGGACCATAAGCTCGTCACGTAACCTCGGAACGTCTTGACTGCCGCTGCAGAATTTGTCAAATTAACCACCACACATATGGCGTGGTGCCAATAGACGCATATCCTGCGCTAGCGATCTGGATACCAGTGGGATGCCGATAGATGTAGTCAATGACAGCGTCGAGAAATTAGTCCCCGCTCCGTTGGAGCGCACAGTCGAGACGAGCCACATATGTCTCATAGAGAGTTGTTGCACCCAAACTCTTTTAAAATGATCCTGGCTAAGGTAGGATATGCAGTGTTGAATTGCGAGAGCGAGATCGATATATGCGTACTGCGTTAATATCGGTAAAGGCTATTTGGTGCCTACTAGGATAGTGATGATGTGGTTGGAAGATGAGACGACACCTCAGCAGCGACCTCATTGGGTGATGGACTGTCGGTTCACGCTGCTCGTCATTTCGAGGGCGATTGGGAAATCGTTGTTAGTGTAAACGAAAGAAGTAGTTGGGGATATGCGATGGACTCTGGTTGTAGTCTGATAAAAAGCAGCATGAAATGACTTTGTTGATAGTACTGGTCTAGGTTGTATGTATCAACGTCGGTGGTGACCCTTAGCACAGAGGTAATTTGGCTGGGTCATTTTATGCTTCTGTATTTTAACTTTCGAAAAACTAGCAATCGGAGGCTAATTACAGCTGATCGATTGACCACAAAATTCATCACAATATTCCCACCCCGATTTCGATTTCACCCCAACTGACCAGTATGAACACACTACTCCAAAATACAAATTAAGAATACCAGGAGGAGGATTCCAGCTGGTAAAGCTCAAGATATTTATTAGCCCAGCCGTCCCCGCCGCAGTACAAAATTGAAACTGCTAGACAAAGGACAATAAAACTCGATGCCGTCAAGGCATTAAGCCCTGAGTGGTGACTTGCGGGACACTCACCGTTTTATTGCTAAGGCGAGGAGCCTCTCAAACATCCGTAACAACCTCAAAGCCGTTCCACCGTAAAGAGCTGGGTTCTGATTTCAAAGTCCGCGACTCAGAGTCTTCGCCTTAGGGTCTGAAAAGGAAGGAAGAGGTTGAGGCGGGAAATGGAGGTAAACTTTAATCGAAGCCGCAGCACCCTGGACATATGAATATTGAATGCCTTTAATGGATGGATAACCTACCAGGCGAATTTCCTCACCTCAATCGATTGATGTTCAGCAGAACTCGAAAGACTGGAGGCTAACCTCTTCAAAAATCCAAGCTCATTTGAAATCATGCATAGTATTAGGAGCCTTGGGACGTTACTAATCAAGACACACAACACGAAGAGCCTAGTGTCCTAGATAATTTGCAATGTTTCAATCCGGCGAAAGATAATAACAATATTCGTTAGGTCATGGATATATATCGAGCTCTTCA
>Ga0302320_10031093_pt1 | contig 10143 bp, 6 predicted proteins | sample Bog_T0_3_FD_202130 | JGI IMG/M metagenome (GOLD analysis project Ga0302320, IMG submission 202130) | Peat permafrost microbial communities from Stordalen Mire near Abisko, Sweden - Bog_T0_3 | ecosystem: Environmental > Terrestrial > Soil > Wetlands > Peat | place: Sweden: Abisko, Stordalen Mire...
CGTGGAACTCGGCAACCCCTTGAGGAGCTCGCCGATAAAACCGCCCGCGCCCAAGGCGAGCGCACCGCCGCCGATTCCGCGAAGAAAGTTCCGTCGATTCATGTGCGTATGTGGTCGCCAGGGGAAGATACACCATCCGGCGCTATTTATCAGACGCAAAAGTCGGCCGTTTATTCCGTCCCTGAGGCCTTACCGTTTTTTAATCTTTCGAGAGCCTCGCGCGCGGCGTTGTTGTTTGGGTTGTCGAGCAACGCTTCCTGATAGTGGGAAATGGCCTCGGGAATTTGCCCCATCGACTCGAGAAGATGCGCGATGTGAAACTGAGTGATGCCGTAATGCGGATTAATCCGAAGCGTAGCCTCGTACTGCGCGAGCGCATCCTGCGGCCGGTTCGTGAGCTCGTAAGCGAAACCGAGATCGGTGTGGGCGTCGACCGAGCCGGGATTGAGGACCAGCGCCGCTTGGAACTGCGCGATGGCTTTATCCATTTCCGCCCGCTTGAGCGTGGGGGCCTTTTGCGCGTCGGCGAGTTCGAGATCGACCACCCCGAGATTATTTTGCGCCAGCCACGAGCTGGGATTGCGCTGGAGGACGTAGGTCCAAAGCGCCTCCGGGCCGGCAAAATTCTCGGCGTAGGTTTCGCTTCCCAGCGCCAGCAACGCGAAGACGATCGCGATGGCTCCGGCGAACCAAGGCTTTGTCGCGGCGGAGTACCGCTCATCGATCATGCCGAGTGCCGCGATGGCCAGCCCAACGAGGCCGATCATCGGCAGGTAAAGGAAATGGTCCATCACCCATGTGTAGCCCATGTACGAAACCGAGTTGAGGCCGATGAAGGGCAGCAGATTGAGCAGGAAAAATCCGGCGCCGAGCAACGCATGCCGGCCCCACGTTGCGCGGCGCAGCCAGAAGTACCCGAGTGCCGCGGCGAGAACGAGCCACGGTGCGTAGGCGAGGGGCGACTCCGGATGAACCGGCCATTGATAAGGCGAGATGGGCACCAGCCCCACGGGCCAAAAGCACTTCGTGATGTAGTAGGCGAGCGATTGCCCAGCGAGCGCGAGGTGCATCGCCGGGCCGCCGATCTGCGGAGCCGCGCCCGATTGCTGATGTGAGTGGGAAAACGCGGCGCCGGCGTTGACCGTAGTCATGCCCAGCACGAATGAGACGGCGAAGAAAGGCGCGGCGTGCTTCAGGTCACTCCAGCCGATGCGATCGCGCTTCCACCAGGCGTAAAGCAGAATGACGAAGGGGAAAAGGGCCATGGAAATTTTGCAGAGCATGGCGACGACGAAAAAGCCGAGTGCGAGCAGATAGTCGCGGGTGCGGCCACGGTTTTCGAAATCGACCCAACTGCAGAGGGCGAGGAGGAATGGCGGCAGCGACAGCGTGTTCTTGAACTCCGCGATCCACGCGACCGACTCGACGACCGCCGGATGCACGGCGAAGAGAAGTCCGCCGAGCCACGCATAGCGCAAGCCGAACCTGGCCAGCAGCCGCCAAACCAGGAGCGCGCTCGCCACATGGAGCAGCACGTTCGTGACGTGATAGCCAAGTGTGTGCATGTGCCAGAAATGCCACTGGACGGCCTGGAGCGTCGCCTCAATCGGGTAGTACTCAATCAGGCTGCCGGGGACGAACCATGTTTTCCACAGGCGATGCGGGTCATGCAGCAGGGCGTTCTGCGGCAGATAGAAATCGTCGTCCATCAGCCAGTCGCCGTACAGCGTGGGCGAGAAGACCCAAAGGCCGGCCGCGACGATTAGCAGCGCGCGGAGCAGGACCACGTAGCGTGCTGCCGCAGGCGCGGTCATCGGGACTTATGCGGGCTTGGATTCGGCGCGGGCGACGGAACGGGAGCCGGCGCGGCTTCGAGCTCCATCACATGGGAAAGATTCTGCTCCACGACCGGATTATCGGGCTGGTATTGCAGCGAGGTGCGGAACTCGGCCTCGGCTTCCTTGTAGTGTCCCTGCGATGCCAGTGCGTTGCCGTTGTCGAAATGGGCCTTCGCGTTTTCCAACTGTTGCACGTGGGCCAGGTTCAACTGGGCGGACTCGAAATCGGGCGTGTAATAAAGCGCCGTGCGAAATTCCTTCTCGGCCTCCGGATAGTGGCCTTCACCGGTCAGGATGTAACCGAGGTTGTTATGCGCCTCGGTGTAAACCGGATTGAGCTGGAGGGCGATTTGGAACTCCTTCTTCGACTCAGCGTAGAGCGAGGACGCCTCGGCGACATAGCCTTTGCGCTGTGCGACCGTCGCGTTGTCGAGCAGTTGATTGCCGCGATTGTTATGCGCGGGCCACGCCATCCAATTGTGATCGGCGCAGTAGGTCCAATACGCGAGCCGGTCGACGAAGACCTCGGCGTAGAGATGACTTCCTTGGGTAAAGATGGCCACGAGCGCGACCACGGCGGATACCGCCGCGATACGCCATGCCGTGGCCGTGCGCGGGATGCGGTCGTAGATATTGCCCGCCGCCGCGGCTGCGAGGCCAATCAGGCCGAGGATGGGCACGTAGAGAAAGTGGTCCATCACCCAGCCGAAGCGCATGAACGAAATGGCGCGCCAGCCGACGAACGGCAGCAGGTTGAGGAAGAAGAAGCCGAAGCCAAAAATGGCCACGCGCGCCCACGGCTGTTCGCGCCGTTTCAAGAGCCACCAGAATCCGAAGGCCATCACCGGCCAGGGGAGGAACTTCAGGATGAATTCGAGCGTGAAGGCCGGGTGATTCACCTCCCATTGCGGATAAATCGGCAAGAGGTCCGCCGGCAGGACGCACTTTGAGAAATAGAAGATCAGTGACATTCCCGCGCAGGCGGTGCGTCCGATCGCGCTGCCCACCAGGGTAGGGCCACCGAGCAGGCCAGGGATGAATTGCTCACCGACGCCATGGCGCAGGTAGATGATCAGGAAGTAGGCATCGGCCACGGCGACAATGAAGAAGGGAATGGTGGGAAGGAAATTTTGCCATTGTTCCTGAAAGGCATCACCGGCCCGGTCCCAGAAATCCGAGGAAGACTTGATGTTGTCCCAAAAGCCGATCCGGCCGTGCTTCCACCAGGCGTAGAGAAGAATGATGACCGGGAACATCACGCACGAGGTCTTCGTGAGCATCGAGATGAGATAAAGCACGAAGGCCGCGATGTAGTATTCCCACCGGCGCGTGCGGTCAAAATTAATCCAGGCAATTACCGCCAGGATGAACGTGGGCATCGCGATGGTGTTCTTCAACTCAGCCATCCATGAGACCGACTCGACGATGGCCGGATGTGTGACAAACAGCAACGCGCCCAACCACGCCAGGCGAATGCCCATTTTGCGAAACAGGTACCAGATCATCATGCCGTCGATGAGGTGCAGAATGAGGCTGGTGATGTGAAAGTAGAACGTCATCTGCAGGAACTGCGGATCGTGGACGTTCGGGTCGAAGAAGACCTGCCAGATGAGCCACTCGACGCTGACGGTGAGGGGAAAAAAGTCGATCAGCGCATGTTCCGGATCGGTCCAGATGTACCAAAGCCCGTTGGGGTCGTGGACGACCGGGTTGTTCTGGATCAGGAAGTCGTCGTCCCAGAGATAGAGGCCGTAAAGCGACGGGTAATAGATATAGATGCCGAGCGTGATGAGGAGCAAGACCTTGCCGATTAGGATGGCGGCCTGGAGCGGCGTCATCCCGCTTTTCCTCGCGGGCAAAGGGCGGAGCGGCGCAGCCGTTTGGGCCGGGCGCGACGTATCGTCAGTCCTGTTCCTCTTCTGCCGTCGCGCCATGTGGCCGCTACAGTAACGAACCAGCGCAATTAGACAATCCGAAGTAGTGGGAAGGCACTTATTTCGTGGCGGTGCGGCGGTCGAGGGTGCGCACGAGGTCATCCGGGGAAAAAACCGGTGAAGAGCACGCGCCGTTGGTACATATATAGGCCGCAGCGCGAGGGAGGTCGGGATACTGCCCGGCATCCGGTTCACCGGTGCTGCGGTCGATCCACTCGACCTGCTTATAAATGACGGGGTAGCGAATCGCGGCGAGGAAAAGATTCCGGGCCGAGGCGTCGGTTTTCCGGCCGACAATCGCCACGTGGAGCGGCTCCGCTGCCACTTCCTGCTGCGCGAGGAGAAGTCCGCCCACGGCCGAAAGGCGCGATTGGGCGACTTCCGGCGCAGCCGGGAAGCGCAAGGCGTTCTCCGCGATCTCGTGTTCGTGCGGCATGCCGGTGTAGTGCGAGAGCAGGTTGGCGAATCGGGCCAGCGAGACGTTCTCGTCAAAGTCCGGGACCGGCGCGAATGATGCCCCCGTTGTGGCCGCCACCGGCGTGTAGCCGATGATCGTACCGCGGGCGCGGTAGTCAAAATGGGTGTCGATGAACGACGCAGCCCGCGAGGCGCGCATCAGCCACGCGCGGTCGGCCGTGAGCTCGTACAGCTTGAGAAAGGCGCGGCCCATCGCCAGCGTGTCGCCCAGGCTGGGTGGTCCGTTCTCCTCTTCGCCGTGCCTGATGCCTCCACCGGGGAGCGAACGGTTGGCGATAATGTAGCGGGCGGCGCGTAGAGCCACGTCGCGGGCGTCGTTGCCGCCGGTGACGGCGGCCAACGTGGCGAGCGCCTCGATGCACCAGCCGTTTTCGCGCGCGTAGATGTGTTTGTCCACGCGGGGAAGACCGAGCCTGCGCCGGCCCGCATCATCCAGCCGAAAGTAATCGGCGGAGTGCACGCCGGGCACGAGGTCGGCATCTTGGCTCGTGTAAAACGCACCATCGGGACTGGTGAGAAAGTCCCGGATATAATGGGCGATGCCCTCGGCTGTCTGCCGATAGACCGGCTCTTTCCACTGCGCATAAGCCTTCGCGTAAATGCGCATGTTTTCGGCCTGGAACTGCATGATCTTTTCGAAATGCGGATGGTCCCAGTCGCCCTCGGCGGAATATTGATCGACGCCGCCCCAGACAGGGTCGACGAGCTTGAGCTGCGCCTGCAGGGTTTGACGGGCCGCGTTCTCAGCCCTCGCGTTGCCGGAGCGCGTCGCGGCCACGCAATATTCGACGTTGTTCCAGTCGAGGAATTTTTGCACGGTGCCCCAACTGCCGAGTTTCGTGTCGTAGCCGTTCCAAAATTGTTGCGTGAGATTTTCGACGTTCGCGGCGGTCTTGCCGTCACCCACGTCGAGAGGCTTGGCGTTGACGACCGAAGGACCCGGCGTCGGATCGTCGATGATGGCCTGGAGCATGGACGCCATCTGCTCCGGCGGAAGGTAGCCCTGCCGTTTGACGATTTCGCCACGGTCGCCGTTGAACACCACCGTCGCCGGCCAGCCGTAATCCTGATAGCGGCTGGCGAGATCGGGCCGGGAGTCCTGGTCGACCCTCACGGCAATATAATGCGAACGCATGAGCGCGATGACCCGGGGATCTGAGTAGGTGGTCACGTCCATGACGTGGCACCAGTGGCACCAGACCGCCTGCAGATCGAGCAGCACGAATTTGTGCTCGCGCTTGGCTTGGGCGAAGACGTCGTCGCTCCAAGGTTGCCAGGCGATCGTGGCTGGGGCCCCGCCTTGTGCTGATTGCAGCGCAAGCAGGCTGATGAAAACAAGCAGGCACGCGGGACGCAAGAAGACGGGCTTCATAATGAAAGATTCCCGATCCTGAACCGGGCCCTCCAGTAAGAGTCCCGGCGCCTGCTTTCTATTCCCGCCGCCTACGGATTGGGCTTCGTCAGCGCCACTTTCACCACGGCCGACTCACCCGCGCGGATGCGCTGCTCGTAGCCCTTGGTCGAGCCGGCGTCGAAGACAACCTTCACCGGCACGCGCTGCACGATCTTGGTAAAGTTGCCGGTGGAGTTATCCGCCGGGAGCAGCGCGAATTCGTTGCCCGTGGCGGGCGAGAAGCTGTTGACCGTGCCGGTGAACACCTTGCCGGGAATCGAGTCGATGCTGATCGTGACCGGCTGGCCGAGCTGCATGTGCGCGAGCTGGGTTTCCTTGAAGTTCGCGACGACCCAGAGGTTGGGCTCGACAACATCCATCAGCGTTTGTCCCACCGCTACGCGATTGCCCACCTCCACATTCTTGCGGCCCACGTAGCCGTCGGCCGGCGCGGTGATGGTGCAGTACTGGATCTGGAGATTGGCCAGCAGGTACTCGGCCTCGTCGGTCTGGAGAGTGGAGAGCGCCTTGTCGAGGTCCTGTTGGGAAACGGCGCTGCTTGATTTCAGCGGCTTGAGCCGGTCGTACTCAGCCTGGGCGTCGTCGAGGTTGGCCTTCGCGGCCATGCTCAGTGCGACGTACTGCTCGGAATCGAGCTTCACCAGAACCTGGTCTTTTTTCACCTGTTCGTTGTCATCGACGAGGACTTCGGTCACGGTGGCGGCGATGCGCGGCGCGATGGCGTGCAGGTGGCCGGTGACGTAGGCGTCGTCGGTTTCCTCGTGCGTGTAGGCGTCAAAGACGTAGTACGCCGTCACGATTGCGGCGGCGACGGCGGCGATGATCAGCGCGGGCTTGCGGAAGCGATGCACCAGCGGATGCAGCTTTTTCTTCACGTGAGCGGGCTTGTTGGCAATGGCGGGCTTGGCCGATTTGTGCTCGGCGGGCTCGGCTTTGCTGACGACGGCGGGAGTACTCATAGATCAGACTTCGGTATCGGGAGGAGGCGGTTTGTTGCGCTTGTTCAAGAGCAGGATGAGGGGGAGCGTGAGGGAGAAAACGAGGGCGACGAAGTAGAAGACATCGCGGTAGCTGAGTAGCGCGGCCTGCGTGTTGATCGAGTGATCGAGTAGCGCGAGCGCCTGGTTGTGCACGGCGGTTGGGTCGCCGGAGTAGGTTTGGAAATAGCCGGTGTTCGCACTGAGGCGCTCCGGGTACGCGGGGTTGAGGTCGGAGGCGTCGTAGATGAGCTGCGAGCGATGGACGAACTGCTGCTTGGCCACGAGGGTCGTGATCCACGCGATGCCGATGCTGCCGCCGAGCTGCCGCGTAAGGCTGAAGAGGCCCGCGCCCGAGGCCATGTCGACTTTCGGCAGCGAACCGAGCGTGGCGATGGAGAGCGGCATGAACATGATGACCGCGCCGAAGCCGCGCCAGATGAGCGGCCAGAAAAGCTGGTCGCTACCCGTGTCGGGATTGAGGTCCGCCAGCACGAGCATGACGCCGATCGTGAGGCTGCAGCCAATACCGATGAGCATGCGCGGCGAGATGAATTTCATCAGCGGCTGGAGTGCGAACATGGCAACGGCCGAGGCGAGCGCACCCGGCACAAGCATCAGCCCGGTTTTGGTCGCGGTGAAATTGAGGATCGTTTGCGCAAAGACCGGCACGACGAAGACGGTGCCGTAAAGGCCCATGCCCACGACGAGCGAGATGAGGCTGCCGGCCGATAGGGCACGATGACGCAGCACGCGGAGGTCGACCGCCGGGTGAGAGGCGGTCATTTCCTGGTAGATGAAGAGCGCGAGCCCGGCAACGCTGAGAATCGCCATGCGCTGGATGAAGGCCGAGGAGAACCAGTCGTCCTGCTGGCCCTGCTCGAGCACGGTCTGGAACGCGCCGAGGCCGAGCGCGAGATAGAGGATGCCCTGCCAGTCGACATCGCCCTTTTTGCGCGGCGCGGTGTCGTCAGGCGGCAGGAAGGTCATGGCCATCCAGACGGCGAGAATGCCGAGCGGGACGTTGATGAAGAAAATCCAACGCCAGTTGAGCGCGTCGGTCAGATAACCGCCGAGCGCCGGGCCGATGGCGGGGCCGCCGATGACGCCGAGGGAGAAGATCGTGCTCGCCTTGGCCTGCTCCTCGCGCGGGACCGTCTCGAACATCAGAGCCTGCGCCTTGGCCAGCAAGCCGCCGCCGCCGAGCCCCTGCAGCACGCGGCCGACAATCAGTGAGGCGAGGTTGGTCGCCATGCCGCAGAGCACCGAAGCCAGCACGAAGGCCACAAGTGAAAAAATGAAGTAGCGCTTCTTGCCGAAACGCAGACCGAGCCACGCCGAGAGCGGAATGACGATGACGTTGGCGATCGAGTAGCTGGTTGAGACCCAGCCGATTTCCGAGAGCGTCGCGCCGAGGTTGCCCTGCATATAAGGGAGCGCCACGTTGACGATGCTGACGTCGACCACTTCCAGAATCGCCGCGAATGACGCTGTGAGCACGATGGCCCATTTCAGCCAGCCGCCGTCCTTCGCGCGTTGCGCCAGGCCGGAGAGCTCCTGCTCCATCGGCAGGGCCATCGCCGCTGTGCTCATTTCTCGATGCCTTTCAGGAAGAGATCGATGCAGGTGTCGAAATAGTGATCGAGCGAGTAGTACGACTCGGTGAGGGGACGGCGCAGTACGCCGATCATCATCATGCCGCCGAAGGCGTCGGTTGCCGCGACCGGGTCGATGTCTTTGCGGATGAGTCCGGCTTTTTGCGCGGACTTCAGGTAGTCGATGAAGCGGTGCCGCGTGTTCTTGGAGCCCTCATTGAAAAGGCGTCGCGACAACTTGAGATGGCGCTTCAGTTCGCCGATGAACGTGCGCACGAGATCCTCGTGGCTGCGCAGCTTTTGTTGATAGGCCTTGGCGAAGCTGCGCACGGTCTTGCGAAATTCCGCGCGCGATTTGACCGATGCGCTGGCGAAGACGAGGTCGTACTGCTTGGCCGAGCAAAGGACCATCTGGCGAAGCAGCTCGTTTTTGTTCCGGAAATGACGGAACAACGTCACTTCGTTTACTCGGGCAACGCGGGCGATTTCGCGCGTGGTCGCACCGGAAACGCCGTCGCGTCCAAAAACACGCATGGCGGCATCGAGAATGCGCTGCTCAGTATCTTTCATGTAAGTACATACTTGCATACATTCGAAATCGTGGCAAGCCGGAAGCGGCGATCGTTTCCCGGTTCCCCCGAAGCGCATGGAGAAGGCTTGTTTGCCGCGAAATCCTGCCGCAGACTGCGCGCTTTCCTCATGACTCCCGTTCTCGACGACAAGCCGCGCTTCCTGGGCATGTCTCCCCCCGTGGCCGCACTCATGCTCATTGGCGTGACGACGGCTTTCCGCCTTTTTTACGCCACGTGGCTGCCCATGCTTCCGGATGAAACCTACTATTTGCAGTGGGCCCATCATCTTGACGTCAGTTACCTCAGCAAGGGCCCGGGAGTGGCCTACGCCATCGCGCTCGGCACCGGATTTTTTGGCAACAATAATTTCGGCATCCGTCTCTGTGCCGTTTTGCTTTCCGCAGGCACAGCGTGGCAAATTTTCCTGCTCGCCCGACGCTGGTATGACGACGTCACCGCGCTGATGGCGGTACTCATCGTCGGCGTCATTCCGATTTACGCCATCGGCGCGGTGGTAATGACCATCGATCCGCTCTCGGCCTTTTTTTGGGCATGGGCGGCCAATTTCTTCTCCCGCGCGCTGCTGAAGCGTGGCGTGACTAACTGGGTGATGGCCGGATTCGCCGTGGGGTGCGGTTTCCTGGCCAAGTATCTCAACGCGCTGGAACTCGTCTCCTTCCTGATATTCCTGCTCGCCGTGCCAGCGCGGCGAAAGCAGCTCACCCGGCGTGGCTTTTGGCTGATGCTGCTGACCACGCTGATCTGCACCGCGCCGGTCCTGTGGTGGAATTCACAGCACGACTGGATCGGCTTCGGCAACCTGATGAATCGCGGTCATCTCAGCAGCCACGAGCCCTTCAAGCTCAGCCCTTCGACGTTTATCGATTTCCTCACCATGCAGGCGGTCGTCATTTCGCCGCTGCTTTTCGTCGCGTTGCTGGCGTCGGTTGGCATTTCCCTCGCACGCAAATTCACTCGCCGCGATGGCTCGCTGAACGAGGGCGAGGTGCTGCTTTTCGCTCTTTTCGTGCCCGTCTTTCTCATGTACGCGGTGCTGTCGTGGCACCTGCATTGCGAGCCGAACTGGCCCGCCGTGTCGTACCTTTCCATGATCGTCATACTGGCCTCGCACTGGCGCAAGATGCTGCTTGCGCGCAAACTGGCGCAGCCTTTCATCATCATGGCCTTCGGGCTGGCCTGGCTCCAGACGCTGCTGATGCAGGACACCGCATGGTTGCCACTGCCGGCGAAATCCGACCCAATGAGTCGCGTCGCCGGGTGGGAGCAGGTCGCCACGCGCCTCGACGAATTGCGCGAAGACCAGAAACCCGACGTC
>Ga0302320_10031094_pt1 | contig 10143 bp, 10 predicted proteins | sample Bog_T0_3_FD_202130 | JGI IMG/M metagenome (GOLD analysis project Ga0302320, IMG submission 202130) | Peat permafrost microbial communities from Stordalen Mire near Abisko, Sweden - Bog_T0_3 | ecosystem: Environmental > Terrestrial > Soil > Wetlands > Peat | place: Sweden: Abisko, Stordalen Mire...
GCTCCAGCAGAGCCTGGCTAATATCACCGACGACAGCCGGCTGCAACTGCTGCTCATCGCCTTCGCGCTGGGCGCGTTCTTTGAGGGCACGTCGGGCTTTGGCACACCGGTAGCCGTATGTGGCTCCATCTTGATCAGCCTCGGCTTCAGGCCGCTGCAGGCGGCCTGCCTTACGCTGCTGGCTAATACCGCTCCGGTGGCGTTTGGAGCGCTGGGCATTCCAACTGTGTCGCTGCATGCGGTCACTGGACTCGATCTGAACCTTTTGGCTAGGACGATTGCGGTAATCCTGTTTCCCTTCTGTCTTCTGGTGCCATTCTGGCTTATCTGGGCCTACGCTGGTTTTCGAGCCATGATTGAAGTTTGGCCGGCCATCCTGGTGGCCAGCGGAACCTATGCGATGGTGCAATTCCTCATGGCCACATACAGCGGCCCAACCCTGGCGGCCATCGTCGCAGCGACCTCGACCATCGTTGCCCTGGTCACTTTTTTGCGTTTCTGGAAGCCCAAGCGGGTGCTCAACGCCCGGGGTGAGGATGTGACAGGGGAATCGCGGCAGCGCTTCGAGCACAGTGCCGGAAAGATCTTTCATGCATGGATGCCTTGGCTGGTTCTAAGTCTGGTGGTCTTCGCGTGGGGGATTCCTCGGTTCTCCGGGTGGATGGACTCAAAGACAACCATCAAGACTGCCGTGGCGGGGTTGCACAATGTCGTGGAGCGAGTTCCGCCGGTGGTGGCAAAGCCCACAGCCGAGGCCGCCATCTTTACGCTGAACTGGCTTACTGCCACTGGCACGGGCATTCTGGTGGCGGCGGTTCTGGCCGGGTTACTCATGGGGCTTGGACCGAAAACGCTGGCTGCGGCATTTTTCCGAACCGCATTCAACATTCGGCTCACGGTGGTCACGATTGCGGCGATGATGGCGCTAGGGTATATCACGCGCTACTGCGGGCTGGATGCTACGCTTGGCCTGGCCTTTGCACGAACCGGAGCGCTCTATCCCTTCTTCGGCACGCTGATTGGCTGGCTCGGCACTGCGAGCACCGGCTCCGACACGTCGGCTAACGTGCTCTTCGGCAGCTTGCAAACCATGACGGCGCGCCAGATCGGTGTTTCGCCCGTTCTGATGGCCTCGGCTAACGCCTCGGGCGGCGTCATGGGCAAGATGATCGCTGCGCCGAGCATCGTCGTAGCCAGTACCGCCACCAGGACTTACGGTCAGGAGGGCGCCATCCTCCGCTTTGTCTTCCTGCACAGCCTGGCGCTGGCGGCTCTGGTGGGCGTTGTTGTGTACCTGATGGCTTACGTGTCTCCATTCACCGGGCTGGTGGCGAAGTAACAGCGGGAGCAGGGATGCGTGAGGCTCTTGCGAAGCCATGCATCCATTTGGGACCACGAGAATCCACCTCACCGCCCCGCGCCTGATGCCGGGACTACAATCTCACATGAGAGGAAAAGACGTGAGAATCTGTTTTCTGCTGAAAGTTCGCCCCGAAAAGATCGAGGAATACAAAGCACTCCATTCCAGGGTATGGCCTGAGATGCTCGATGCCTTGCGCGAGACCGGCTGGCGTAATTACTCGATTTTCTTGAGACCTGACGGCCTGCTCGTTGGCTATCTTGAAGCGGACGATTTTGAGAAGTGCTGTGCCGATATGAAGAAGCACCCGGTGAACGCGCGCTGGCAGGCGGAAACGGCTCCATTCTTCGAGTCCCTCGCCGATGGCGCCGCGGATGATAATATGTTCCCGCTGGAAGAAGTCTTCCATCTCGATTGAGATGTGTTTTGACGAGCAAAAGGGGGGCGGATCGCGGAAAGGTTGTCCGAGGCGGGTTGCGCCTCATCCCGAGCCGGCTTCGAGAGTAATCCATTCTACAAAAGGTGTTCCAGGAGGATTCATGAATACGTTTAGTTCTTTTCGCCGCGATTTTCTGCGGACTGGCAGCCTTGGCATGGCCGCGGTTGCAATCCCGGCCGTTTCCTTTGCGGCGTCCAAACAAAAGGATGTCGCGTCCTCGACGGGCATCTTTGACGTTCGCAAATATGGCGCGACGGGAGACGGCAAGACGCTGGATACGGACGCAGTCAATCATGCCATCGAAGCCGCCGAGGCGGCGGGCGGCGGAGTGGTTGTTTTCCCGGCAGGAATGTACATCTGTTTCTCAATTCGTCTGAAAACCCATGTACACCTGCACCTGGAAGAGGGCAGCGCGATTGTGGCTGCCGAATCGCCGCTTCCCGGTCAAACGACCGGTTATAACGGCGGTGTGTACGATGCCGCGGAACCGAAGACGGAATGGGATGCCTATCAGGATTACGGCCACAATCACTGGCATAATTCCCTCCTCTGGGGCGAAGACATTCATGACTTCAGCATCACCGGCACGGGACTCATCTTCGGCAAGGGACTCAGCTTTGGAGCCGGCCGCAACGCACGCGGCAACTACCCGATCTATGTTGCCGAGCAGCCTGGCGTCGGCAACAAGTCCATCGCGCTCAAGAACTGCCGCAATGTCGTGCTGCGCGACTTCTCCATCCTCAAGGGCGGCCATTTTGGCCTGCTTCTGACCGCTGTAGACAATCTGACCATCGACAATCTTAAAATCGACACGGACCGCGACGGCATGGATATCGATTGCTGCCAGAACGTGCGCGTCTCCAACTGCACGGTGAATTCGCCGTGGGACGACGGCATCTGTCCGAAGTCGAGCTATGCCCTGGGCTACGCGCGGGCCACTCGGAACGTGACCATCACCAATTGCTGGGTGACGGGGTGCTACCAGTTGGGAACGGTTCTGGATGGTACCTATAAGAAGTTCCCGCCCAATGCCCGTGCCTTCGGAACGGGCCGCATCAAGTGCGGAACGGAGTCGAACGGCGGATTCATCAACATCACCATCTCCAACTGCGTCTTCGAAGGATGCCAGGGCTACGCACTGGAAACGGTCGATGGCGCCCTGCTGGAAGACATCACCATCTCCAACACGACTATGCGCGACCTGGGCTCGGGAGCCATCTTCATGCGCCTGGGATCGCGCCTGCGCGGGCCCAAGGAAACCACAAAGGTGGGAACGCTGAAGCGCGTATTGGTCAGCAACCTGGAATGCTACAACGCCCCGAAGCGGCAAGCCTCCATCATCAGCGGCATTCCAGGCTATGCGATCGAAGATGTGAAGTTCTCCAACGTCTACATCGAAACCGCGGGCGGCGGAACAGCCGACGATGCAAAGGCGGAGGTCACGGAACAGGAGAATGCCTATCCGGAACCCGGGCGGTTCGGCCCGACGCCGAGTTCAGGCTTCTTCCTTCGTCACATTCGCAACTTGGAAATGAGCCATGTGGAGATCGCAAACACCACTCCCGATGCGCGTCCGGCGTTCTACCTCAACAGCGTGGAACGCGCGGACTTCTTCGCCGTCACCGCGCCTGCCAACGCGGGCGGAAACTTCGCGCTGCACGACGTGAAAGATCTCCGCATCGGCTGGAGCCGGGCCGCGGCGGATACCACGCTCGCCACCATCGACAGCAAGATGCTGTGAGATTCAGCCCGCCACGCAAGCTGGCGGGCCGCCCTCGGATCAACCGCAAACGCTCGCCGGCTCCATCGCGAAAAGAGTGGGATACCTCAAACCCCAAGCCTCGGCCCTGCAAGCTAAGAGCGGGAGGCTCGCAGCTAGGGTGGGATGGCGAGCGGGACTTGCTACACTGAGGCCATGCTGGATGAACTGGAGTTTCGCCGTCATGTCGAGGTTGCCCTCGACGCCCTCAAGCAGCATCTGATCGAGCGCGAGGAAGATGAGGAAGCCGGTTTCGAGGTCGAGGAACAGAACGGCGTGCTCAATGTTCTCTTTGATGAGCCGCCGGGCAAGTTCGTCATTACGCCCAACGCCCCGGTCCGCCAGATCTGGATCTCCGCCCTCTCCACCAGCTTCAAGCTCGACTGGGACGAAGCGTCCGCGGCTTTTGTCCTCCCGCGCACCGGCGAGGCCCTCACGCCGCTCGTCGACCGCCTGATCGGCGAGCACCTCGAAAGCTAGCCGGCTCCGTCCCCGCCCTGCTGCTTCTCGAACTCAATCGTGCAGGCGCGGCCTTCCACGCGGGTGCCTTCGCCATGCTTCAAGTCGAAGTGGGACTTGATGTGGTAGCCGAACTCGGTGCCTGCCGGCGTGTCGTTTCCGGGAACGTATTGCTTCGAGCCGGTCATGCCGTTGGCATAGAGCTTGCCCGTTCCGTCGTCGCCGATAGTCCCTTCAATGCGCAGGAAACCAGGCTGTCCCTCAGTGCCGTGCAGCCCGTGGAAGTTGCCGCCCTTCACTGTGCACACAAACTGGTAGGAGAAGCCCAGCGCGCCCCGCGATGGCTCGCAGGAGACGGTAGTCCGCCACTTGCCGTCGAAACGCACTGTATGGTCGGCCTGGCCGGATTGATCCTGTGGAATGGTTGCCGCCGGCAAGAGCAGCAGGCCGATGACTAGCAGCGCGCAATTCCGCATTGTGCTACCCTCGTGGTGCAATGGTATGGAACCTCCGCTCTCGTTGCCAAGGAAAATTTCTAGTTTGCAGTATGCCTTTCGAAAACAGACGAGCCCCGCGGACCCAGGCTCGATTGCAGGTGGCAACAGCCGGCCGCCTTTGAATCCCTTCCCTCGAAAATTTTCCTGCAAGGAATCTTCCCCACCCCGTTCTCAGTTTGAAAGCGCAACGGACCGCGCTCAAGTCCGAAAATTTCCCGGAGGAATGTGACATGAAAATCAAGCTTCTTCTGTTGTTGCTGGTTCTCAGCCCCATGGCGCGCGCCAGCGACCTGACCGACGCCATCGCCAAAGACATGGCCAGCCTGAATGCCAACACCGCCACGCTTCAGAGCGCCTCCAGTGCGGGCACTGAGGCCAGCCAGCACTACGCGCACTTGCAAAACGATGTGCTGCCGCTGATCCAGGGAACCAAAACCCGCTACGAGGCCGACGTAACCTCCTACAACATGGACAACGCGGCCGTAAAATCGGCTATCGACGCCCACAATGCCAACCGCTGCATGGAAGACGCCTGCACCGCGGCCTACAACGCGGAGCGCGACCGATTAAACGCGCGCGCGGTCGAAATGCAATCGCAGCAACGCCTGCTCGATCAGCGCCACGACAACCTGCTCATCATGTACAAGAACCTCTCGACGGATACCCTGGAGACCTCCCAGAAGATCAAGCAGGCGCGCGCCGACTACGATAAGACCTTGGCCGATCGCAAGTCGCTCGAAAATCATCTCACTTTGTTGAGAGCCGAGTCGGCGGGCTGCAAGCTGTTGCTGAAGGCCAAGGGCCAGGGAACCAACGAGGCAATGAAGCTGAAGTGCGGCGACGTGCAGTTCGACGGATCGGATGCAAGCCTGCCTCCGCCTCCGCCCGACCCGCCGTCCGCATAGCCGCAACAAGCGAGCTCATCCGGGAGGGCCCGACGCAACTGTCTGACCCTCCCGCTCGAAACTACGGCAACGCGTAAATCGTCTTCAGAACCTTCCCTGCCACGTTGCTCGGCAGTGGAGCGTAGGAAAGAGTAGAGACCTCGCCTTCGCCTGAATTCACAATCCAGCTCAGCATGTCCTTCAACGTCTTTTCATTACCCGGATTGATCGGTTGAGCTGGAATCAGCAGGTAAGTAAAGCTAGATATGGGGTAGGCGTCCGCGCCGGGCGCGTTGGTGATCGAAATGCGATAGTCGGCGGGCATGTTCTTCACGCTCGCCGCGGCTTCCGTCACCCCCTGAATCGTCGCCTTTTCATAGTTGCCCGACAGGTTTTTCACAGAGCCGTAGTTGATGTGGTTTTGCATCGCGTAGATCAGCTCGATGTAGCCGATGGCGCCCGGTATCTGGCGCACCAGCCCCGCCACGCCCTCATTTCCCTTGCCGCCCACTCCGGTCGGCCAGTTGATCGCCGTTCCCTTCCCTGGGCCGCCGGCCCAATCCTTGCTTACCTTGCTCAGATAGTCGGTCCAGATAAACGTGGTGCCGCTGCCGTCGGAACGATGCACCACGGTGATCTTCTGGTCGGGCAAATGCACGCCTGGGTTGTCCTTGGCGATGCGCGAATCGTTCCAGTTCGTGATCTTGGCCAGAAAAATGTCGGCAAGCACATCGCCGCTGAACTTGAGCTCGCTGATGCCCGGAACGTTGAATGCAGGCACATCCGCGCCCAGCACCGTGGGAATATGAATCAGCTTGATCTTGGAGGAGGCCAGCATCTCGTCGGTCATCGGCATGTCGGAAGCGCCAAAGTCGACCAGCCCCTTGGTAACCTGCGCGATTCCGCCCCCCGAACCGATCGACTGGTAGTTGATCTGGACTCCGGGATGCGCCGCGCTGTATTCGCTAAACCATTTCGAGTAGATCGGATATGGAAATGTGGCGCCCGCACCGGTCAGTTTCTGGGCCTGAGCCGCGCTCAAGGCCAACATCGATAACACTACGGCAACCAACGTCTTCTTCACAGTACGCTCCCTTGCAGTTTTTACTGCCGCATTCATTCTCTACGGCAAATGTTACGGGGAGTTGAAAGGGGAGCATTTTTTGCCCTCGTTTCCCCATTCAGTCATCACCAGCCATTGCAAGCTCAGTCTCTTCCAATGGATGCGGTCAGGTAGGCCGGAGTTTCAACCCCACAAACTGGGCCTGTAAAATGAACCCTGGCGGGCAGGAATGGGTCTTAACCCATCCATTTGCCCCCAGAAGGACGTTTTCAGACTCTGTGTGAAAGAATCTGCCATTTTTCACAACCTGCTTAGCCCGGAGCAGATGCACTTCCGCCAATTTGCATCTTCATCAGGCCTGTGGCCCTGACATTCAACAACGCGAGTAGACCGGATCATGGTGGATACACCCCAAAAAGCGGTGATTCTATTGAGCGGCGGCCTCGACTCGGCCACCGTGCTGGCTATTGCGCGCAGCCAGGGCTATGAACTCTACGCGCTTTCGTTCTCCTACGGGCAGCGCCACATCCAGGAGTTGGAAGCCGCCGCGCGCGTCGCCGCCTCCATCGGAGTCCAGATGCACCGGATTGCACAGATCGATCTGCGCATCTTTGGCGGTTCGGCCCTTACCAGCGACATCGCCGTTCCCAAGGGGCGCGCCATGGGGGAGATGACGCACGGCATTCCCATCACCTATGTCCCCGCGCGCAACACTATCTTCCTTTCCTTTGCGCTGGCCTGGGCTGAAGTGCTCGGATCGAGTGATGTATTCATCGGCGTAAACGCGCTCGACTACTCCGGCTACCCCGACTGCCGTCCCGAGTTCATTCAGGCGTTTGAGGCCATGGCAAACTTGGCCACCAAAGCCGGCGTCGAGGGCCGCCAGGCGCTCAAGATTCATACGCCTCTGATCGCGCTCTCAAAAGCAGAGATCATTGCCAGGGGAATCGAACTCGACGTCGACTACGGGCTGACCAGCAGTTGCTACGATCCGTCTCCGGCAGGCGGTCCCTGCGGCCAATGCGATTCGTGCCTGCTGCGTCAGAAAGGGTTCCGCGAGAACGGCATCGAGGACCCGTTGCGGTATCAACAGGCGAGCTCCTAGCTTTTAGCTTTTTGACACTGAGTAATTGGATTGGTTTCTCAATCGAAGGGCTTTTAGCTAGGAGCTAAAAGCTAAAAGCTGGCATTTATGACTTACGCGGTCAAGGAGATTTTCTATACGCTACAGGGCGAAGGGGCGCAGGCGGGGCGCGCCGCGGTCTTTTGCCGATTTGCGGGATGCAATCTCTGGTCGGGCCGCGAGCAGGACCGTGAGACGGCGATCTGCCGGTTCTGCGACACGGACTTCTCCGGCGTGGACGGAACTGGCGGCGGAAAATTCGAGACCGCCGAGTCGCTTGCTTCGGCTGTCGAGCAGACCTGGCCTTCGCACTCCGCCGCAGGAAAGCGGTTTGTGGTTTGCACCGGCGGTGAGCCCCTTCTGCAACTCGATACACAGCTCATCGAAGCCTTGCACGCCTGCAATTTCGAGGTTGCCGTTGAGACAAACGGTACGGTACCGGCTCCCCCCGGTATCGACTGGCTTTGCGTTAGCCCGAAGGCCGGCGCGGCGCTTCTACACCGCAGCGGCGACGAATTGAAGCTGGTCTATCCTCAAGCCGGAATCGCCCCTGAAAATCTTTGCGGGCTCCCATTCCAACATTTCTTCCTGCAGCCGATGGACGGACCGGATCGCACGGCGAATACTCAGCTAGCGCTCAAATACTGTCTTGACCATCCGCAGTGGCGCCTGAGCTTGCAGACGCATAAAATCCTGGGCATCCCATAACGTCACCATGCACCCCCAGGCCTCAAGAATGAGGCTTGTGGCACTCCGTCTTGCTTTCACCTCTTGCGGGCCTCCGCTTCGGCCAGCCAGCCGCGGCGCAGCTTCTCCGGCGCGACATTGGACAGGTACGGCTTGATGTCGAGAATCGGCGTCCCGTCCAGCATGTCTACGCCGCGCACCTGGAGCCAGGTTCCGACGCGCCCAAGCAATTCCACCACGGTGAGCGCGATCGGATTGGGCCGCCGCGGAGATCGAGTGGCGAAGACGCCGTGAGGGCGATTGTCGGTGGGCGGATTGGCCGTCAGGTCGAACCCCTCGGCGCGGTCGAAGGCCCACAGAACGTAAAGGTGCGAGAACCCCTCGATGTCGGCCAGGCCGGGCTCAAACTCGCGCAATATCTCCAGCACGCCCTCGGCTTGGTGTTTGGCGCCTGGGCCGCGCGGTATTGCGGATGTGTCCTTGTATGGGCTGTGAACGAATCCAATCGGCGAAAAGGTAAACATGAGTGCTACCGCCTCCGGCTTCCATCATATGCGCGCTCACGCCTTCACACCGGCATCGGATTCCATCTCGCCGAATCCTGATCCGGCGAGATGGAATCCGATGCGGCTCCGGTGAATCAAATGGTTGAAAGGGGCTCATCCTATGCAGGCTGCGGTTGTGAGTATTCTGGGCCACGCGCCCGCGTTCCAGTCGTTTCCCGAGCCGGTTGTTGCCGAGGGCGAAACGCTTATTCAGGTGCGAGCCGCCGGGTTGCACCCCATCGTCAAGGCCCTGGCCGCAGGGTCGCACTACGCCGGCAACGGGGCGGTTCCGCTGGTCCCGGGAGTGGATGGCGTTGGCGTGTTACCGGACGGCCGTCGCGCCTACTTCGGGTTTGTCCGTAAGCCATGGGGAACCATGGCCGAGGGTGCGGCGGCGCCGCGGTCCATGTGCATACCCGTTCCCGATGGTCTCAGCGACATCCGCGCCGCTGCCATCGCCAATCCCGGCATGTCGGCATGGATGAGCCTCAAGGAGCGCGCCGGACTGGCTGCCGGAGAAACAGTGCTGGTGCTTGGAGCAACGGGGGTCGCCGGGCAGCTTGCGATTCAGGTGGCGCGGCAACTGGGAGCAAAGCGGGTAATTGGCGTGGGCCGCAATGTGGCAGCCATCGCGGCCGCGGATGTGGACGCGGTAATCGCGCTCGGCGACCCGGAAGACGCGGTGCGCGAGGCCTTTGCCGCCGAGGCCGCCACCGGCATCGACGTTGTCATCGACTACCTGTGGGGCCGCCCCACGGAACTGCTGCTTGAGGCATTCGCCAAAGGCTTCAAGGCCAGTGCGACCCATCGAACCCGCGTCGTCGAAGTCGGCGAGAGCGCGGGCAAGACGATTACCCTGCCTGGCGCTACCCTGCGCAGCATCGATCTCACCTTGTTGGGCAGCGGGTTCGGCTCCGCGTCCATGGACAAGATATTTGCGGCAATTCCCACGCTCTTCTCGCTGGCTGCGGACGGCAAACTGAAGATAGCCGTCGAGCCCGTTCCCCTGGCTGAGGTCGAATCGGCCTGGAATCGGGTCGAAAAGGGATCCAGAATCGCTTTTACGCTTTAGAACGAGCCGGAACAGCGGCCCTTTAGACAAATCTTTCCATGAACTTGCGTGACCGGGAACACTTCCTGCGAATCCGGTGTCTAAGACAATAGAGGGTGCGGGACACGCGGTGACTTTCCGGTGTCCCCTGAATCCCGCGCACTCCATGGCAGCACAGGGATTTCCGGTGACGACTTTTAGCCGCCGGCGGGAGTGGCCGCAACATATCTGAGCGAATCTGCCGCCGCCGTTGATCAGGCGAGGAAAAGGCAGGCG
>Ga0302320_10031095_pt1 | contig 10142 bp, 6 predicted proteins | sample Bog_T0_3_FD_202130 | JGI IMG/M metagenome (GOLD analysis project Ga0302320, IMG submission 202130) | Peat permafrost microbial communities from Stordalen Mire near Abisko, Sweden - Bog_T0_3 | ecosystem: Environmental > Terrestrial > Soil > Wetlands > Peat | place: Sweden: Abisko, Stordalen Mire...
TCCGCTCCAGGTGGAACGCTCCGGTGACTACTGCATACTCAACCTTGCCGCACGAGCCCGGCAGCAGCCTAACCTCCAGATCATTGAAAGTCAGCATTCCCATCTGTTCCTGCGAGGTGTAATTCTTTTTGTAGTTATCGAGAATCGGCCCATAGCCCTTGCGCACATGCGCGCCAATGAAGGTGGTCTGCGGCGAATCCTCATAAGTCTGCATGAAGGTGGGAATGTCGGCATGGTTCCAAGCCGCGGCCTGCGCTGAGATCGCGGCCCGAATCGCCGCCACGTCATTGCCGGCCTGTGCCTGCGCCGCCCAACCCCAACACGCCACTAGAACAAGCATCAGGAAGCTTCGCATCTGAATTCCTCCGCATACAGCTTACAATGGCAGCATGGCCGCGGCCCTTGCACCCTCTCCATTTCGCATCGTTCACACGGTGTGCTCGCACGATTGCCCGGACTCCTGCGGAGTGCTGGTGACCGTAAATGCGGAAGGCCGGGCGATCAAGGTGGCGGGCGACCCGGCGCATCCGGTCACGAAGGGCTTTCTGTGCGGAAAGGTGGCCAAGTATCTCGATCGCGTCTATGCGCCGGAGAGAATTCTTTATCCTTTGCGGCGCAGAGACGGAGTCGCCAAGGGGCCGCTTGAAAGAGGCCGCGAACACCAGGCCTTCGAGCGTATTTCCTGGGACGAAGCGCTGGATTCGATTGCAGCGCGGCTCAACGATGTCGCTGAACGCTACGGTCCGGAATCGATTCTCCCTTACAGTTACGCGGGCACCATCGGCGCGCTCGGCTTCGGCTCAATGGATCGCCGGTTCTTTCACCGCATGGGCGCCAGCCAGTTGGACCGGACGATTTGTTCTGAGGCTGGCGGCGTGGCGTGGAAGCTCGTCTACGGCAAGAAGCTTGGTACCCCGACAGAGGACTTTCGTCTGGCGAAGCTGGTGCTGGCGTGGGGTGCAAACATCCACGGCAACAACGTGCACCTGTGGCCTTTTATTGAGCAGGCGCGGCGCAAGGGGGCACGCCTCATCGTCATCGATCCCTACCGCACGCGCACGGCCGCCCTGGCTGACTGGCATATCGCCATCCGTCCTGGAACCGACGGCGCGCTGGCGCTGGGAATGATGCAGGTGATCCTCAACGAGGGCCTTGAAGACCGCGCCTACATTGACGAACGGACGCACGGGTTTGCGCAGCTTGCCGAGCGGGTGCGCGAATATACGCCGGAGCGAGTATCGGCGTGGACCGGCATGACCGTTGCCGAGATTGAGCAACTGGCGCGCGAGTACGCGACCACCCGGCCGGCGGCGCTGCGCATGAACTATGGCGTGCAGCGGTCCCAGAATGGCGGAATGGCGGTAAGGGCCATCGCGATGCTTCCTGCTTTGACAGGAGCGTGGAGGCATCGCGGCGGTGGCGGAGTACTTTCCACATCGGGCGGGTTCGAGTTTGACGAGCATGCGTTGCGCCGCCCTGACCTCTCGATGGCTTCCCCGCTCGGACGGTTGGCGCGCACGGTGAATATGTCGGAGTTGGGCCAGGCCCTGACGGAACTTGGTCAGCGCGCGAGAGCGGACGACGGTCCGCCCGTGAAGGCGCTCTTCGTATATAACTCGAATCCCGGCGCGGTGGCGCCAAACCACAATGGCGTCCGCCGCGGAATGGAACGGACGGACCTGTTCACCGTGGTGCACGAGCAGTTCTTTACCGACACAACGGACTATGCGGATACCATTCTGCCGGCAACAACATTTCTCGAGCACACCGATATTCAGGGCGCCTATGGGCATTACTTTGTGCAGCTCTCAAAGCAGGCTGTTGAGCCACTGGGAGAAGCGCGTTCGAACGTGTGGCTCTTTGGCCAACTGGCAGGGCGCATGGGTTTTGAAGAGGAGTGTTTCAGCGATACGCCCGAGGATCTGATCCGGCAGGCGCTGGCAATTGGGACCGATGGCCGATCGACGAATGCGAGCATGGAGCACATAACCTTTGAGGATCTCGAAGAACAGGGGCACATTCCGCTAAGTTTCCATCGCGATCCGGAAGCGCGGCCATTCCAGCCATACACCTCCGGACCGGTTCCCACACCGTCGGGCAAAATCGAGCTCTATTCGGAGACGCTGGCGGCACAGGGTCTTGATCCGCTGCCGGGATTTATTCCGCCATCCGAATCCCGCTGGGGCGAAGCTGCCAAGCGTTTTCCTCTGGAGTTTCTAAGCCGCAAGGCGGACAACTACATGAACACCACGTTTGCCAATTTGGATGGGCACCGGAAGATGGAAGCCCGCACGAGTCAGCGGCTGGAGATGCATCCGTTCGACGCAGAAGCACGCGGAATTGCGGAGGGCGATGCGGTGCGAATCTGGAATGACCGCGGGGCTCTCAATCTGACTGCAATGATGAATGGGAGCCTGCCGGCGGGGGTGGTGGCCGGAAAGCTGGACTGGGCCAAGCTGAGCGTGGACGGAGCAAACGTGAACGCGCTAACCAGCGAGAAGCTAACCGATATCGGCGCGGGGGCAACGTTTTATTCGACGCTGGTGGAAGTGGAGAGGACAGGGAACAGGGATTAGGGAATACCGGGCTGCATTCTTCAGCGCTGGCTTGTGCGGACGGTCAAGGGCGCGGTTTGAGGGGTTCGGATTGAAACGGCAAAACCTCGATGTAGTCCAGCGCCGCAGGGTCGGCTCCATCCGGCGCTCCGTCGATGCTAATCACGTCGCCGGAGTTCAACTCCACGTTGGGAATTGTTTTGCGGGTTGAGTTGTCGCCGTTTGGCCGTCTCGATGGCAGTGTAGCGTCGGCGGCCCACGATGCCGCGGGAAGGCCGTTCACCGAGAGCGCGAAGTGGGCTGCGCCGCCTTGCAAATCGAAATACTGAGCTGCGAGGTTGAAGCGGCCCGGTTCGCCAGAGTAGGTCCACTCGGCAGAGCAGGTGCGCCTTTCCTCAGGGGATAAATGGATGGGTTGCAACCCATCCCTACCAGCCCCGCCTTCCTTCTGGGCTGTTTTCGGCACCCGTTCGACTTCGCTCAGGGCAGGCTTTGAAGTCGTGCCCTGATACAAAGCTCGACCGGGATTAGGCGCGAGATCGCCGCAAATCACGGCTTTTCCGCCGGAAGCGTCTTCCCACGGAGTTACATCGATCACCTTGTAGCCTGTGAGGCGCGCGTCTTCAGCCTCGAGGCGGCCGGGATAGTGGCCGGTGCGGCCCTCATCGTCGGCGATGCCCGTCAGCTTGAAGAAATACTGCACAATGGCGTCGCGCCATACAATCGCATGTCCAGCCTGGTACTCAAGCCGGGCGAGCACGTCTTTGTAGAGCGCGGGGTCAATCCGGCCGTTGAGTGTCTTCCATTCTTCCACCAGCTCGGCCGCCTGCGCGGCGCCATCGTAGTGGCTGTCGTAAATGTGCTGGATGACCGTCTTTCCCGATTGAAGGTGGAAGTTGTATGGAACGTGATGAAAGAAGAGCAGCAGCTCATCGGGGCACGTGAGCGGCGACTCGTAGAGTTTGGCGACGTCGGCCGGGTATTGGCCCGTGAAGCCGGTTCCCGTGGCAACAGTGCGATCCATTCCCACTCCATCGTGATCGGCGCGGTGCCACTGCCCCCAGCCATTGCTTTCGCTCGATTCGATGTTGGGTCCGTAGTGGCTGCCGGTGATGTCGGTAAGGGTCTGCATGCCCAGTGGACCCGTATAGCTCTCATAAGCCGGCCACGACTGCATGAGCATCTTATCCACGGTGCTGACCACCTTCGGGTCGTCGCTTATGGATTGCCGGATCCACTCGTCGGCAATTTGCTCCGGGATCATGTCGGGGTTCCACGCCAGGCGGCCAAATGCATACAGGTTGGCCATTGCCAGCGGAGATCCAAGCCAGGCATTCTGCCCCACTCCGGCCACACCCACCATTCCGCCCAGCGGCTGGCGGAAGGCCTTGCCTACGAGAATCTCCTTTACTGGCGTTGGCCTGTTGTCTCCACGCAGATCAAAGTCCAGCACCTCTTTCCACATGGGCGCAAGGTAGACAAGATGACGCTGCTGGCCGGTGTACTCCTGGGTGATCTGAAGCTCCATTGCCTGGCTGGTTTGCTTCAGGCCGGCAAACAGCGGCGAAACCGGTTCCCGTGCCTGGAAGTCAATGGGGCCTTCTTTGGTTTGGACAATGACGTTGTCAGCAAATTTGCCGTCGAGGGGCTGAAAGATGTCGTAAGCGGCGCGGGCGCGGTCGGCTTTCGGGTCGCGCCAGTCGGCGTGGTGGTTGTAAACAAAGGCGCGATAGAGCACAACGCCGCCGTGCGGCTTCAGCGCGTTGGCCAGCAGGTTTGCGGCATCGGCAGGAGTGCGGCCATAGCTGGCCGGTCCTGGCTGGCCCTCGGAGTCGGCCTTGACCGTGAACCCGGCGAAGTCGGGAATAAGCGTGTAAATCTCATTTACCTTTGCGGCCCACCATGCCTTCACTGCCGCGTCAAGCGGGTCATAGGTGGCCAGCCCTCCGATGGTTTGCGGGCTGGCAATGGCCACACTCATTGCCAGGCGCACGCCCCACGGACGCATCGCGTCTGCAATGCGCGCCAACTGCTTTATGTGGTCTGAGTCGATCAGTTGCGGCGCGGCATTCACGTTGTTTACGTTGCAGCCGTTGATGCCCACCGAAGCGAGCAGGCGCGCATACTCGGCCACCGGGGCAAGGTCCTGGCGCACGTTGCCGCCGTCGAAGAAGATGCTGCGGCCGGCGTATCCGCGTTCGATGGAGCCGTCGGGGTTATCCCATTCGTCGACCCAGCGGATTGGCATGGCGGGATTTTCGGCTACGTTGATTGAGTCGAGGGTCTGGCCCTGGCTCATGCGGCGCAGCAGATCGAAAGCGCCGTACAGTACGCCGCGCCCGCTCCCGCCTACCAACACAAACTGCCGTTTGGTTCCAGCCTGGACGGAGCCGATCCAAAAGCCCTCCGGTGCAAGCTCAGGGGCTTTGATGCCGCGAAACGAAGAGGCAAATTCCACTTTATCGAAGAGCATTACATTGGGTTCATCAGGCGCGCGCACATCGCTGAGCGGACGCTTTTCCGCATCGGTCAGGCGCTCCAGACCACGTGTCAATTCGATTTGGGCGGAGTGCTCAAGAGCATGATCGAATTCAAGAAGCACGCCCGGCTGGGGCGCTCCCGGCGCAGCCCAGGTCAACTCATGGGAAAGAGGAACGGAACTGAATGGGGAGGAGGCATAGGTGGTTGGAATCGGCTTGTTGGCGAATTTCTCATAGCGCAACCAAGCCCGATCGGCCGTCTGAGCAGCCGCGGCCACGCATCCGGTCAGTACAGCCGTGAGCAAAGAAACTTCTGAGAAATAGAGCTTAACCGCCATTCTCATCGCACTCCCGCTTTTCATACGTTCTATCCCGTCAATAAGTCTCGGCTTGCGCCGGAAAAGCAGCTGCTCAACCGTTTTCCCAATCGATCTCCGCCAATCGCACTCCTCGAACCGCATTCGACACATAGATGGCATCCGCCTGACGCAAGTCTTCGACGGAGAGCACCTTCTCTTCGACACCAGCCTCGGTCTCCATTACGCGGCGTCGCATAACGCCGGCCAGCAGACCGCATTCGACAGGCGGCGTAGCCGATCGCCCGTCTTTCACTACGAACACATTGTGAATGGCCCCTTCGGTAACCTCGCCGCGAAGGTTCAGGAACAGCACATCGTCCAGGCCGGCTCTGGTAGCAGCCTCGTATGCCTCTCGGTAAATCCTCCTGTGAGTCGTTTTGTGAAACAGCATACGGTCCCGCGGATCGGTACGCGCGGACGAAATGCGCATCCGCACCGGCCAGTGGCTCTCAGGCAGCGCTTCGGCAGTGATTTCGACCGTTCCGTTCCAGTCGAGCAGTAGTCGAACCTTGCGTGGGGTGTGGTGTTCAAATCCATCGGCAAACTGAAGAAGCGCGCGCTTTACCGCCTCACGGTCACATGGATAATCAAAATAGCCGGCCGAATCTTCGAGCCGGTCGAGATGCAACTCAATCAGCCGATACGCCCCATCCCAAAGCAGCGTTTCAACCAGGGAAAACCGCTCCGATTCTCCATTTGCAGGCCGGGTCAAAAACTCCGCCTTCAGCAGGCACTCGGCGAACTCGCCAGCCGCATCGGAATCGATAACGATGCCGCTGCCCACGCCCATTTTTCCGTGCTCGCCGTTTAGCTCCAGCGTGCGAATGGCCACGTTGAAGATTGATTGCGCTTTCGAGAAGAACCCAATGGCGCCGGTGTACACGCCTCTTGGTTCCTCTTCAAGGCTCGCCAGCAGTTCCATGGCCCGGACCTTGGGAGCGCCGGTAACGGAGCCGCATGGAAACAGCGCGCGAAAAATCTCGAAGAAGCCGGCCTCGGCTCTCAGCTCGCCAGAAACGGTCGATGTCATTTGCCAGAGCGTAGGATAGCGCTCAACGGCGAACATGTTCTCTGCGCGCACGCTGCCGTAGCTGCACAATCGGCCAAGGTCGTTGCGCAGCAGGTCCACGATCATCACGTTTTCGCTGCGATTCTTCGGGTCGTTGCGGAGCCACTGGGCCAGCTCAAGGTCTTCCCCTGTGGTGCGTCCGCGCGGCGCGGTGCCCTTCATGGGGCGCGTGGTTATTCGCCGCGGTGTCATTCGAGTCGTCGGGCCTTCGCTTTCCAACCGGAAGAACAGCTCCGGCGAGAACGACAGAATGCGGTGGTTTGTCTGCCAATGGAGAAATGCCCCGTAAGGCACCGGCTGGCGCGAGCGCAGACGCCGATAAAGCGCCGCAGCGCTCCCTTGCGCATGCACGTGGAAGGGAACCGTGAAGTTGAGCTGGTAAACATCGCCGGCGCGGATCCACTCGTGAATGGCCGCGATGCGCTCGGCATATTCTCGCTCCGTTAAGTCGAGAACTGCTTCCAGAATGGAGTCGGTTTTTGAGTCTTGCTCTCCGGGACCACCGCCGGGTGCGTTCGAGCGGAATTCGGCCAATCCAGGCGGATCGCCGCCAACAAACGCTCCGGTTCGATGGTCAAACGGGTAATCGCGCTCATAAATTCCGAACCAGGCCAACGGTGGGGCCGGCCCATCGCCTGCGCGCGCCAATTGTCTCGCAGTTCGCGGCTCAAAAAAACCGCCGCATTCGTAGGTTAAGAATCCGGCGGCAGCCAGTCCAGAAGTGACGGCGCTATCAATCTCTGCGAAAAGCCTGGGAATGTCGGCCAATTCGTGGGCCACGCACTCGCGAACCGGAGCGGTGAACAACCTCGTCCAGCATTCCCGCTCACCCTCTGCAGCGCCATGGCCTGCGCTCTCCAGCAGAACCGTAGCCGGCGTGTGCTCCACCAGCGCATACACTTCCGCTGGTAGAGAATGCCGGCGGTTCATGCGGCTTGACTTACTGCACCGTCAGAGCCAGCTTGGCGGAGTTGGTAATGGCGGTAACGCCGTTGCTGGCCTGCGCTGTCACCGTCACGGTATAAGTGCCCGCGGGTGTGGCTGGCGGAATCGGAGGGCCGTGATTGTAATAGTCGTAGCGCGCGTTGCAGGCCGTTGCGCCCAGCATCGTCACCAGCCCCATCAGAGCCAGAAGAGTGAGCCGGTTAAGCCATTGGCGTCGGCGCACTCCCCAGGCTAGACCGCCCAGCCCCAGCGCGCCGGGCAGCAGCAGCGCCCATGCCACCGGGTCGCCTGGCCGATTTGACGCCGTGCCTACGCCGGCCGCCTGGGTCACAATAATCATCGAGCTGGTAATGGCGTTCGTCGCGTTGGGCAGAATTTCCACGTTCTCCGGTGTAAACGAGCAGGCGGCCTGGTCCGGCAGGCCAGAGCACGACAGCGTGACAAACATCGGAGCCGTCAATGCGCTGCTGTTCAGGGGAGTCACGGAGGCAATCAACGATCCCGATTCGCCTGGGGTCAGCGTCAGCGTGGTGGGCGCAACGGTGATCCCGAAATTTGGGGTGGCGGTTGCCTGCGCCTTAGCCGTGGCCGCCTCTGAGGTGGAGCGCTGGTGCGTTGCATCGCCGAAATAAACAGCCCTCAGCGCGTGATCGCCGGCCGGCAGCGCAAGCTCGAATGTGGCCTGGCCTTTCAAGTCCAGCGCAGCGCCGCCCAACTCCAGTTTGCCTTCACGGATGATCACAGCGCCTGTTGCCGCAAGCCCATCCTCGCCTACGACGGTCACATTAGCCTGCGTGTGTCCGTCCTGCTCTTGAGCCTCCACCGTCAACGTGGTCTCGGTGGTCAATCCCCGCGTGTTTTCCGCTGCAATTGCCGCCGCAGGCAGCGCCAGCGCGATACCCAGTCCTGCAACCAACTCAAGCCGCAGACAGCGGCATAGAATGCCTCTCACGTGCACCTGCTCCAAATCTCAACAAAGAATAGCGTACCGCCCAATTGCCAGGAACCGTAGAACCCTATTGTATCCGGCGGGGGCTTGGCCGGGCTATGGGCAACCACCGGCCGACACTTTGATTGGACGCAACGGCGGCAAGAATGGCGCTGGCTGGTCGGGATTCGTAGTAGCGCGGACGCGGTCTGTACTATGGTTGGTAGGCTCGCGCCCGGCGGCTGCTGTGCCGGTTGGGGCCAGGACTCAAGGAAATGATCGCTCACCTGCGCGGAAAGCTTATCTACAAACACCCAGGCCAGGCCATTGTGGAGGCCGGCGGCGTGGGGTACGACGTCACCATCTCGGTGCCCACCTTCACCGCGCTGCCTTCGCTTGGCGCTGAGGCAGCGCTGCACATTCATACCCAAGTCAGCCAGGATCAGATTGCACTGTTTGGGTTCCTCGACCGCGAGGAGAAGCGGCTCTTTGAGCGGCTGATCACGGTGAGCGGCGTGGGGCCGAAGCTGGCCATCAAAATGCTCAGCGGGCTATCGACCGAGCGCACGGTGCAGGCCATTCGCGGGCAGGATCACGCACAACTGGTGCGGATTCCAGGCGTGGGCAAGAAGCTTGCCGAGCGGCTGGTGGTGGAGTTGAAAGACAAGCTGGACGATTTTGCCGTTGCGCCCGCGCGGACCGGAGTGCAGGGGCCGGTTGCGGAAGACGTGCTGTCGGCGCTGGTGAACCTGGGGTATCAGCGGCCGGCGGCGGAGAAGGCGATTGAGCAGGCAGTCGAGAAGGAGCCTGCGCTTAGGGCTGATTTCGACGGGCTGTTCCGCGGGGCGCTGAAGGTGATTCGGTGAAAAAGCAGCTTCTAGCTTCTAGCTTCTAGCTTCTAGCTTTCAGTTCTCAGCTGTCAGTCGATGGATTCCTGCTGATGGAGTTTGTGGTCGTCCGGAAGAAAGCTGCGAGGCGGCTGGCGAAGAAGTGCTATGGAGAAGTGGGTTAGAGCGGTTGTGCCGATGCTGGTTTGCGTGGATACCGCGGCGGAGATTGAGTTTTGCAAGGCTGCGTTTGGGGCGGTTGAGTTGTCGCGGCGGGCAGTTGAGGATGGGAGCGTGACGCACGCTACGCTGGGGATTGGCGAACTGCTGATTATGGTGCACGGAGAGACTTCGCATTTGGCAAGTCGGGCGCCGTTGAGCGATGGCAGTTCGCCGGTGGTGATCTACCTTTATCTTGAAGATGTGGACGCGGTGATTGAGCGGGCGGTTGGGGCTGGGGCGCGGGTTTTGACGCCGGTTGCGGATCAGGTCTGGGGGGATCGGATGGCAAGGATTGTGGATCCACAGGGGCATGTTTGGAATTTGGCTAGCCGGGTGGAACAGCCTGTCTGAAACGCGCAACTTAGGGCCGTACCCATTCAGCACATGGGCTCGCCCAGAGAATCGTAAGCGCCCTTCGCGCTACACTCTTCATTGCCATGGTTTCCAAAAACAAATCCACTTCCAGTACTGCTGCGCCAGTTGCAGCTCATCTGCGCTCCGAAGGCCTGAAGTTTCTGCGCGGCCTGGAGAAGCATAACGACCGCGAATGGTTCAACGAGCGGAAGGCCGTCTATGAAGCTGAGTTGAAGGAACCTATGCTGGCGATTATTCGCAAGGTTACTGACGCTATGACTGGCTTTGCGCCCAATCATGTGCGGCCTGCGGAGAAGTCGCTGTTTCGGATTTATCGCGATACTCGCTTCTCGAATAACAAGCTGCCTTACAAAACGCATGTGGCGGCTTGGTGGAGTCACAT
>Ga0302320_10031096_pt1 | contig 10142 bp, 14 predicted proteins | sample Bog_T0_3_FD_202130 | JGI IMG/M metagenome (GOLD analysis project Ga0302320, IMG submission 202130) | Peat permafrost microbial communities from Stordalen Mire near Abisko, Sweden - Bog_T0_3 | ecosystem: Environmental > Terrestrial > Soil > Wetlands > Peat | place: Sweden: Abisko, Stordalen Mire...
AACAGGTGCGACGGGTGTAACAGGTGCGACGGGTGTAACAGGTGCCACTGGATCTGCGGGTGCGACCGGAGCCACTGGCCCAGCGCCTAGCGGCGCGGGTAATTTGGTTTTAGCCACTCCGTCTGGAGCATCGGGCGTTTCATCGCTTCGCGCGTTGGTGTCGGCGGATCTTCCGGCGATCAGCGGCCTCGGAGGACTGGCGGCGGCGAATAACTTATCCGATGTCGCCAGCACCTCAACGGCTCTTGCTAATTTAGGCGGCGTTTCATTGGGTACGGCAAATACCTTTACAGCGGTGAACACGTTCAACAATCTGGTCGGTATCAGCGCCACAGCACCGGCTTTTGCACTGGACGTCAATGGTTCCATAAATACGCGGGCGCTGGCTACTCCAGGCGCTCCCACGGTAGCTAAGGTTGGCACGGGCGGCAGCACAACGTACTCGTACGTCATCGTCGCCAATCAAGCGGATGGTTCTTATACCGCTGCCAGTCCGATAGGCAGCATAGTTAATGGTAATGCCACGCTATCGGTTTCAAACTATAATACTGTGACATGGTTGGCGGTGCCCAACGCCGTCAGTTATAGTGTTTATCGAACGGTGTCCGGGACGCAGCGACTCGCCGCGACCCTTACCGCGTTAACTTATAACGACCAGAACACGACGGGGGGTACCATTGCTACGGCTCCGACCACCGGGACATCCGGTAGCTTGACGGTGAATGGCGTCTTGAACTTCACGGCGGTCAGTGCCGCTTCCCTGGTCAGCGCAGGGATTCCAACACTGAGTGGCAGCCCGATATTCACTTCGCCTGTTCAGTTCACTTCGACTGTTCAGGTTGGGCAAGGTTTCGGTATAGGGAGTCCATATTTAATCCTCAATAGTCCCTCGCCGACCGGTGTGGCTAATATTAATCTGGGCTATCTCAACCTTTATACTTACGGCTCAGCTTACCCCGGTAATACTTTAGGCCAGAGTAATGCTAATTTGAATGTCGTTTCGGCGTCGGGTAGTTTGGCAATACAAGCCACCACCTCAATCTTCCTGGGTATTACCGCCTCACAGATAACGATCACCAGCAGCGCGATCACGCTGGCAACGGCGACGTCTTTCGCCAACCTCACGGCGGCGACTTCGGGAGCTAACCAATCAGCAACATCCTTGCTGAGGGTCGCTGGTCAATATTGGACTGGCACTGCGTCAGCTCCCGACTACTGGTCAATCTCCAACACACTAGGAACTGGGTCCAACCCAACCTCCACTCTCGCCATCGGCGGCCACACAGGTTCAAGTGGCGCGCTAAGTGTTCAGATAGGGCCTGCTTTGGTTGTCGCGGGTAACACAACCTCTACAACAACCGCTATTGGGTTGAATATATTTGCCGGGGCCAGCGCTGCCGTCACGTCGTTCACGGCACTAAATGTCTTTCCGTATGTTTACGGCACAACGGCACAAGTTACGTGTGTGAACGTCAATATTAATCAGCAAAGCTTGACCTGTCCACTTCTCTATCAAATCTATGTTGGTACCCCCAACACCGCACCCACAATCGGGTACGCTCTGTACATCGCGAGCCAAGGAGCGGGAACCGGGTCACCGCCGCTTGCCACATATGGAGTGTATCAAGCGGGGACAACAGACAAGAACGTGTTCGCCGGTCCAACCACATTCTCGGCAGCAGTCTCAGGCACTTTCGGTGGCCGCTCCTCCTGGGCACCCACTTACTCCCTAGGCGGCTCCATGACGCTCACCTCGGTAACCACGTCCATCGCTACCTACATTCAGGTTGGTCCTTTGGTCTGGTTTACCGTTGTGTTCTCAGGCACAATCGGCGGGACGGTGAATAACTCCGGCATCGGTATTTCCTTGCCGATCAGCGGCGCGAGTCTCGGCCAAAACGTCAATGTCGCCTGCACGATAAACGGCGCTGGGTACACTTCCTGGACCCCGGCCTATGCCATTATTGAGGCTGGCTCGCCTGGAATCTTGGGTATAGTAGCACCAAATGGGGCGGTGTTCACAGCAGGTAGTTTGCAAGTGCAGATTTCCGGCGTCTACGCCACTGTATAACTTTAACCTCTCTCCTGGCCTGGAACCGGCAAAGGAATTTCATTTTAAGTCATTCCTTTCATTGCTTTGGTAGACTGAGGAATGCCAAACAACCAAGCGCTGCAAGTTTTCTACGGAACGATCCCGCTTATCGCCATCATCGCCGGAGTCTGGTTCCGTGAGCAACTGCTGCTTAAAGATATCTTGGCACGGCTTACTGGTTACGACGCCCGGTTTGTTAGCGTGGAAGCGAAGTTGGACAACATTAGAACCGAACTCGGCAAAGTCCGTGAGCGTCTGGTGACATTAGAAACCAGAGCGGGTGTGATTTTCCACGAGTAAGTTTCAAGAGCGGCGACATGATGCGGGCACTAGCGGCGCGGTGCAACCTTCTACCGGCCAGATGTATCCGCTAGGCCGGAATTAAACCCTGCGGTGGCTTCAGGAGCTTTACATCAACAACGGCGCGAATACCTTGACGATCTCAGGTAACGGTAATAACATCTGGGTGGCCGGAGCTTCAACGGCGACGATCACGCTGGCAGCCAACTTAGTAACCATCATCCAATATGACGGCACCCTTTGGCGTCAGATCAAGTAGAGAGCAGTTAACCAACCCTTTAAGAAGGCAAGGCCATGTCCAAGATAAATCTATCGTCCACCACGCCGGTTGCCGCCCCGGCAACTCCAATATCCAGTTCACTGTTGACGCTGATAACAACATCAGCGCCAGCATCCCCACGCCTCTCGGTGTGACTGGACAAACGGGTGCGGAAGGCCCGGTCGGAGTTAGCGGCAGAGACGGCTTCGCGGGTGCGGTCGGACCTACTGGGCCCGCAGACGCGGTTGGTGATCCCGGCCCCGCCAGCGCTTCGCGGCGCAGGCGGTCCACACAAGGCTGGGTGACCTTCGGTTACTAAGAGGGTGTCACTTTTTCACCAGTGGCGAATGAATGGCGTCTTCGAGCGCTTTAACGCGAACCGCCAGTGCATCGATTTTGACGGTAAGCACGCCTTCGACGCGGTCCAAGTCTGAGCGCAGTTCGCCTTCGATGCGCCTGAGGTCGGAGCGCAGTTCGCCTTCGATGCGCAGAATTACTTGGTTCATCGCCTCAAAACGCGCGTTCATTTCATTCCGCAGCGAATCGAGTTGGCGGTTGTTCACCAGAATGCCAATTAGAACCGTGACGGTCGGAATCGCCACCGTCAATAGCAGCTTGGAGGTTTCGTCCATTTCGTTAAGAGCGTAGCACGGCTATCAGTCCAACAAAATAGATTACCGGACCACTGGTTGTGGAGATTGGATGATTCCTAATTTCAATAACACGCTGCCAATAGCGCCGTCCGGGTCGGAGAATGTCGTTTGGTCGGTGGACGCTGAAGGCAATATCTCCGCCAGCGTTCCACTGACGGTAGGGCCAACCGGCGCGTCGGGTTCGCAGGGTCCGATTGGGTCTGTAGGTGCATCAGGTGTAACCGGACCAACAGGTACTCAAGGGGTTACAGGCCCAACCGGGCCTACGGGTGTGACAGGCTCACAGGGTGTCCAGGGCATCACCGGCACGGTTGGTAGTGCAGGTTCACAAGGGATTCAAGGTATCACCGGTGGGACCGGCGCGACAGGCCCCACAGGCACAGCCGGATCGCAAGGCGTGACTGGCTTAACGGGAAGTACTGGGGCGACAGGACCCACCGGCAGCCAAGGTACTCAAGGCACCGCTGGCGCGGTTGGAAGTACCGGAGCCACGGGTTCGCAGGGCATTCAAGGCATTCAGGGAGTAACGGGTGGGACTGGAGCCGCTGGTCCGACCGGGACGCAAGGCGTTCAAGGTATCACCGGCGCGGCGGGAACCGCTGGTGTCGCTGGGCCAACGGGTTCGCAGGGTCCAACCGGAGCGACGGGGACGGCTGGCACAGCCGGGGTGATCGGACCCACAGGGCCAACGGGAGTCACTGGAGCAGTAGGTGCGACTGGCTCCCAAGGCGTCACCGGGGGCACAGGCTCTCAAGGTTCAACCGGCGCTACCGGTATTCAAGGATTGACCGGTTCAACCGGAGCCACAGGCAGTCAAGGAGCCACAGGTTCTGCTGGCGCTACTGGCAGTCAAGGAGCCACAGGTTCTGCTGGCGCTACTGGCAGTCAAGGAGCCACAGGTTCTGCTGGCGCTACTGGCAGTCAAGGTATCCAAGGGTTAACCGGGCAGACAGGGCCAACGGGAGTCACTGGAGCAGTAGGTGCGACTGGCTCCCAAGGCGTCACCGGGGGCACAGGCTCTCAAGGTTCAACCGGAGCCACAGGCAGTCAGGGTATCCAAGGAGTTATCGGAATCACTGGAGCCCAAGGAGTCGCAGGGCCAACGGGCGGCACGGGCGGCACGGGAGCTACCGGCACCGCCGCCACCATCGCCGTGGGGACGACAACGACCGGAGCGGCGGGTTCCTCGGCGGCGGTGACGAATACCGGTTCGAGTTCAACGGCGGTCTTAGCCTTCACCATTCCGCAAGGTACGGCGGGTGCGGCTGGTGTGGCCGGATCTGCGGGTTCCACTGGCACTGCGGGTGCGACGGGAGCTACAGGAGCAACCGGGACAGGGGTAGCGGGTTCTCAAGGGGTAGCAGGTGCGACGGGTGTAACAGGTGCCACTGGATCTGCGGGTGCGACCGGAGCCACTGGCCCAGCGCCTAGCGGCGCGGGTAATTTGGTTTTAGCCACTCCGTCTGGAGCATCGGGCGTTTCATCGCTTCGCGCGTTGGTGGCTACTGACATTCCGGCACTCAGCTATGATGCGCTTGGCGCTGCTGCTACGGCAGTTGGCGCGATCCCAACGGCCACCACTTCGGTTAAGGGGCTTTTAGCATCCGCTGATTGGAACACGTTTAACTCCAAGCAAGCGGCTCTTGGCTTCACGCCTGCTTCTCTCACTGTCAATACCTTTTCAGGTATTCAAACATTCAGCGTGGCTCCGGTCTTCACGGATCAATCTGGCACTCGCACAGCACTTGGTCTGTCCACGGCTGCTACAGCCACGCCAGCTTCTCTGACGGAACTTACTTCGAGCGTTCTCACGATCTCCGGTGGATCAGCGGCTTTACTTGCGGCCACAACGATCACAGTAGCTAAAGCGACGGCGAGTACCGCTGGCTATTTGAGTGCGGCTGATTGGACAGCATTCAACAATGCCGCCGCTGCCAGTTGGGCATACGCGGCTCTCAACGCAAGCAACGCCTTTACGGGCGCAACCAACTCCTTCACAGCGGCTACGCCAACGGTCAGTATCCTTTCTACCAATACCGCTAGTTACGCGCTACTTAGCGTTGGCAGCAATCCAGGTGTCAACATATTCACCTACGGAACGACAGCTTCAGGGTCCACCGCAGGTGTAAGTAACGCGAGTACATCGTTCATCGTAAGCGCATCAAATCTAGTCCTCGTTACTACGTATGCATCAGCATCAATGGTATTTGCGACATCTCTCACGGGTGGTACGCCCCTGACTAGGATGACAATCCTACCATCCGGTAACGTCGGCATTGGCAACACGAATCCGGCATCTCTCTTTAACGTCGGCACGGCGTTTGGAGTTGACGGAAGCGGAAATGTGGGAATCAGCGGCGCTCTCACCATCACCACTCCCGCATCCATCTCCTTCGGCACCAGCGGCTCGAACTGGATTCCCTGGTCGCCTTATCTGACCTGTTCGGGGACCATGACCCACGACGGTAACGCAGCCGGAGTGCAAGGTGTTGGGACATCCGTTCACGCTTCGTACCTCAGGGTTGGCCCAATAGTTTATTTCTACTGCAACTTCAGCACTGTTCTAGGCGGTACACTTTCGCCTGCGTTCTATATTGCCTTGCCTGTCGCCGTTAATTCTGGGATCACTATCCCGTGTTACGGAATCGCCAACGGCGGCGTTGTTCTGTGTTCTTACATCAGCGGCAGCGTGATCAACGTGGACTTACAAGGAGCACCGAATTTTCCAGCGGGATCGCAGATCTATTATTTCAGCGGCTCTTACCCATGCGCACTTTAACTTTTTCAAAGGAGTAACATCATGCCAACATTCCCCGCCACACTCACAGCGACTTTAACGCTGACGGTGCCAAGCGCTCTCATTCTCGACCTCAACACAATTTGGTTGAGCAAATAAGATCGGCCCAGCCGCCTTTCTAGCGAATGCGTGCGGTGCTACCGATACCACGATCACCTTCCAGGGCGTAGCGCCGCTGGTCCCCGTGAATAGCTCCGTCCTGATCGACTCTGAGCCTATGATAATCAGCGCCATCGATTCCACCGGCCTGATCTACACGGTGGTTCGCGCCGCTTCCGCTTATCCGTTCCTGGCGATGCTGCCGAACCAACCGGCGAACACCCACGCTATCGGCGCGGGCGTCTTCGCCATGGTGTATTCGACGCCGTGGGCGACGCGGCGGCGCTTGGTGCAAATGCGTTTGCATGTGCGATCACGAATAGCAGTTACAACATGGCGGGTTATGCCTTTACCAGCGTATCGACAATGAATGGTCTACCTCTCTTCATCTCCGAATTATGCACTGGTGGCGACCACTTGGTACATCAGTGGAGTCTATCCCTGTGCCACGTAATTGTTTTCTATAAGGAGTAACTATGTCATCCACCCGCATCCAACAAGCACAGCTTGTGCTCAGCGTCCCTTTCCAACAGCAGATCATGGGATCGCTTCTCGCGCTCTCCAGCTTTGTCATCAACGCCAAGGCTGGGACGGCAATTAACTACAGCACTAGTAGTTACGCCAGTTCCGGGGCGACCGCGATGCAATACGCCATCAAGATCGTGCTCGAAGCCCTCTAAACCGAAACCCTACTGAACGCATCCACGATCCGCCCCAATCCATCGGGATCTAGGATCATCGCCGTGTACTTATAACCTGTTTCCCAATCGTCCAACAAGGGGCCGTGGGTTTCTCTCTCCAGCATGTATGTCTGTACAAGCTCCCAAGGGATCTCGACGCCAAAGTAATCGAACTCAGCGCTTGGTTGCGTCAGGTCCACCACCTTCCCGTTGATCGTCAGCCACGCATGGTTCTGAATGACTGGATGGTCGTGCCGGATATAGTAGCCTTCACAATATTGCACGTCGTTTACGTTATTCAGAGCGGAGCGGAAGAAGGCCCGCTGTGAATTGGCGTAGCATTGCTTAATCTCCGGCTTGATTCGCTTGCGGAGCGCCTTCACGGTTCTTTGTTCTTCGCGCGTTAACTCCGCCACCACACCGGGCTTGCCGACCTTGAGCAATAGAGCCCAGCGGTTGAGTTGATCGGGACCCATCATCTCGGCATGTTGCCGGACCTGTTCCAGAGCGCGGTTCATCACGCTAATGCGCCGCCAGAACCACTGGCCCGTTGTCAAGCCGTGTTTCCACTTTCACCAGCCGCTCGCTGACGCCGGAAAGTTTGGCGTCAAGTCCATCAAGCTTAGTCTCCACACGCAAGAGGCGCTGATCAATGGAGTTCAAGCGTCTATCGTTCTGAATCAACCCCCACACAATCGCGCCCAGCAGCGGCAAGGTTGCGGCGAAGACGCCAACGAATACACTGACAGCCGGGATGTCCATGAGGGCCTTCAAGGTCTGCATAAGCTCTTATTCTATACCGCTCGCGTTACCGCCCGCGCCTTGATCCGCGCCGATTGCGCCTGCATCTGCGCGGCCACGTCTCCCAATTCCTCTAAGGTGCCGCCGAAATTGGTAAGCGTGTACCACGCCTTACCCGTCTTCGGGTGGTTTATATGCTGGCGGCGGCAAAGCGCCACTTGGATTGTCTCAGCCTCTTCAACCGTATCCACGCTATGGACCGGTAAGGCAACTCTATTGAACGCTGGCTTACCCAGCCGTTCATAGGTAACGGTGCCGTCCTTGCAGACGAAAATGATAATCGGGTGGTTGAGTTCGAATGACATGCTTACTGATCCCATACTCTAATCTACCCGGTCAACGCCGGAATGTTGATTCAAAACAAACTTTATTTTACCAGGGGAACCATCGCCGCTAAACGGCACACTGAGAGGGACCAGGGGACGCGGATCATCCAACGCCTCCTTGAATAGCAGCACGAAATGATGCATCGTGTTCAGCGGCGATCTTCCTGCGGTAGGAAATTCCTGATCTTGTAGAGAAAACCAACTTCCGGTATTGTATTGGTGTAACAAGGTTCTTTGACAATTTGATCTTCCCCAGGCAACTGGGGATTGTAACGCTCGTGAAAAGACGTTGTTCTGAACACATTTTCGGACGCGAGTTCGATTAACTTTCTAGTCGCCCCAGGGAGTGATTCCTGGGTGATAAAGGGGGCTCAAACGGTGGAAGCTAAAGCTACAAAGCCATGCCAACGCCGTCAGGTGAATGGGAAACCAGTAAGCCTGCTAGAGACTCATAGACGCCTTCCTCTGAATGAGATGGCGCACTAGGATGGAAGAACTTATACTCAAGCGCATGTTTTCCGCGCTTCTGTTCGTCGGAGTAACGGCCATTGCGCGGGGTGAAACGTAGGTATTCATCTATCAACAACTTCGCGCGGTACCGTTTACTTGGTTTCATCGAACAGGCCGCCAGAATAAGCATCTTCCATAAACGCCCCCCACCTGTGGTTTAGTAGTTCTGGAACTGGTTCACACTGAAACTGGTTCTAGGAGCAGGTGAAGGAATAGTCCAAGCCGATGTGAAAACATTGGTAACCGCTTGTCTCGCCGCCTCCACCATTCATATGGGGGCGCACCGGTTTCGACGGGAATGGAGTTGGGCGCAATGACGAGCCGGGTGGTGTGGCGCACGTTACGCGACACGCAGACAATAACTGCCATAACAGTGATTGCCGGAAGTAGCGTGAAGGCTCTAGCATTGCCATTCCTCGTAATGGCCAGTGCCGCTCCTAAGCCTGCTACCGCCGTAAAGAGCGCGAAGGCGAAAGTACTGCCCGGTTTCATGGGCAGCGGCTACGCTCAGCGTGATTACGCCATGGCAGCGTAGCCGCTGCCATTTCAGGCGGTGCCTGAATTCCTCAACACCAAAGAAAAACCCAGACCTAAAACATCTGGGTTTTTCTTTTTTGGAGAATAATATGTCTGGAGTCGCACTTCCTTGATATGCCAACCCACAACACAGGCGCTCGTTCGAGCACCCGCGCGACAACACTCCAAGAGAAAATGGGGTTCAAAGATGCTGATCTAACCACCCCAAAGCACGACGCCATTATGATGTGGCTTGATACTGAGATGGACGCGGTGGTGCGGACTCTCATGCCGGGTTATAATGCGACATGGGATCGTGACTGTGCTGAATCACTTTCAAAGGCTAATAAAGAGATAGCTCGGAGAATCACAATACTAAAGGAAGACGCTGAAAGGAGCATTGTTTCACGTGGCCAGAATGGCCCCATGGAAGAATACTATAGCGGTATTCGTGAACAAACGCTTCGCTTAGTGAACACTCTTTCCACGTTTACCGTGCCGACCCCTCCCAAATCACCGGGATTAAAAGTTCTTTCCCGGACCTGGGAATATCCAATCATGGCAAGGAGCCAGTTTATGGTTGGTTTTGTGGATATGTTTGTAGAGGTCGAAGCCAGGAGTCCACACTTTCTTGAATCTGAGGACTGGGACAGAATGCGGGTAGAAACCAGCTTCTTACCAACATGGCGCACGTGGACATCTGTGATTAACTTTTTGTTTGAAGTGAAGCCGACGATCCCATCGCTCGGTGAAGTCATCCGCCAAGTCAGGCTGTACGAACAATATGTCAGAAACCAACACCCTGGCCCTCCTCGCTTTGTCGTCGTGTGTCCCGACGATAAATTCGCTTCCGCGTTGGACAGTCAAGGTATTAGTTTCATCAAATGCCCTGATGTGTAAAGCTTATCCCAGAAATCTGAGGTTCTCTTTTCCTAATCTCGACTATTTATGCTTCAATTAGGGTATTACCTTTTAGGGTTGCCTTTTTGAAGGCAATTAAACGTCCTGGCTTGCGCCTTAAAGGAGGCTCACCATAGCGAACATAAGTGGCGTGAACGTGGCGGCTACGGTCGTGCCTTTCGATACCCAGGATTCATTTGCTACCCACG
>Ga0302320_10031097_pt1 | contig 10142 bp, 2 predicted proteins | sample Bog_T0_3_FD_202130 | JGI IMG/M metagenome (GOLD analysis project Ga0302320, IMG submission 202130) | Peat permafrost microbial communities from Stordalen Mire near Abisko, Sweden - Bog_T0_3 | ecosystem: Environmental > Terrestrial > Soil > Wetlands > Peat | place: Sweden: Abisko, Stordalen Mire...
GGCGGCAAAGCCTGGTAATCGGCCACGTCGCCGTCGGTCACCCACACCGTGACGTACCCCTTGCCCCAGCCGTTGCCGTCCTGAGGGTCGTTCCAACCCGCCGGCACCTGGATGCGCAGCACGCCCTGGCTCGTCCAGGCCACATTGCCGGCGTTGTAGGTCACGGTGAACTGGACCCCGGTGGCGCCATTCTGGACCACGCTGGGCGCCACCGAAGCCGTGCCATCCCCGCTCGACGGCGTGATGGTGGCCGTGGTGGTGGGGCTGCTGCTGGGCGTGGCCGTCAACGTGGGCGTCCAGGTGGGCGTGACCGTCGGCGTCACCGTGGGGCTGGCCGTGGGCGTGGCCGTGGGCGTCACCGTGGGCGTGGGCGTGAACGTGGGGCTGGCGGTGGGCGTGACAGTGGGCGTGGCCAGCGACACCAGCACCGTGGGCGGCGCGGCGATCGCGGCCACCTGGCTGCCCAGGGGGTCGGTGAGGGCGGCCATGGTCCAAGTCCCGGGCCCGGCCGGCAGCGCACCCGGGCCGCCGCCGATGGTGTCGCCATAGGTCAGCAGGAAGTTGGCGCCCGCCGCCAGGGTCCCCACCGTCAAGGTCACGGCCTGGCCCGAGGGCGCTCCCAGGCTGGGCGCCGCGCCGGTGCCAGCCAACGCGCGCATGAATCCGGGGCTGGTGGGGCTGCTCTTCTGCGGCGGGCTCCAGCCGGGCGGGAAGATGATGACGATCTTGCCGCCGCTGAACGCCGTGACCCCGGCCGTGAAGGTCAGGGTGAAGCTGCTATAGCCGCCGCTGAGCACCGACGACGGCCCCACCACCAGGACCCCCTGCCCCGCCACCGGCGTGTTGCTGGGCGTGACGCTGGGCGTGGGGCTGGCGCTGTAGGTCTGGGTGATGGTGAACGTGCCCGGCGCCGTGGGTCTGGCGCTGAAGGTGGCGGTGATGCTGGGCGTGGCCGTGGGGCTGGGCGTGGCCGTGAAGCTGGGCGTGGAGCTCAGCGTCAGCGTGACGCTGGGGGTGGCGCTGGGCGTGCCGGTGGGCGTGGGCGTGATGGTGGGCGTGTCGGTCAGCGTGCCGCTGAACACGTTCACCGACGGCTCCACCGCCAGCTTGCGCAAGCCATCCAACTGCGGGTCGCTCCAAACGTTGAAGGCCGCGTTGCCAGCGGGGGGCAGCACCGCCGCCCCGCCGTTGTAGGCGGTGTCGCCGTAGACCATGACCAGCTTGTCCCCCGGGCTGAAGGCCCCGGTGACGGTGAAGATGACGCTTTGGCCCACGGCCGAGAAGCTGGCCCCCGCGGTGGCGCCGATGACCGACGCGGTGACGTAACCCGTCTGGCTGGGCTGGTTGGTGTTGGGCGCCGGCCAGGAGGGCGGGATGTCGACCTGCACCGTGCCACCGGCCCACAAACCGTTGACCCCGGCGGTATAGGTCAGCACGAAGGTCTGGCCGCCGCTGGGCAGGGTGACCAGGCTGGGGCTGATGACCGCCGTGCCGTCCCCGCCCACGGGGGTGCGGGTGCTGGTGGGGGTCACGGTGGGCGTGGGCGTGGCCACCGCCACCACCAGGGAGGGCTGGGCCGCGATGGGCGCCCGGTTGTTGCCGGCCGGGTCGCTGGCCACCGCCACCACGCCCACCGACGGCGATAGCGGCGCGGAAGCCCCCGGGCCGGTGTAGGAGCGGTCGCCATAGGAGACGACGAAGCCGGCGCCGGCGGCCAGGCTGTAAACCGGCACCGTGATGGTCTGCCCCACGCAGCTGAAGGTCCCGATGCTGCTGCCTGAGGCGCTGCTGTACAGGCTGACGTAGCCCGAGGCGGGCGGCGGGTTGTTCACCGGCGCCGTCCAGCCCGCCGGCAGGGTGAAGCTGACGCTGCCGTTGACGAAAGGCACCAGCCCGGCGTTGTACTGCATCAGCAGGGTCACGCCGGTCTGCCCGACCAGGACCAGCCCCGGGCTGACGCTGGCCGTGCCTTGCCCCGCCACGGGCGTGACCGTCAGCGTGGCGCTGACGCTGGGGGTGGGCGTGGCGCTGGGCGTCACGCTGGGGGTGGGCGAAACGCTGTAGGTGTTGCTGACGCTGTAGGTCGGCGACGCGGTGGGGCTGGCGGTGGGGCTGGCCGTGAGCGTGGGGCTGGCGCTGAAGCTGGGCGTCACGCTGAAGGTCTCGGTCTGAGTGGGGCTGACGCTGTCGGTGGGGCTGGGGCTGAACGTGGCGCTGGCGCTGAAGCTCAGCGTCGCGGTGGCCGTGTCGCTGAAGCTGGGCGTCGCGGTCGGCGTGATCGAGGCGGTGGGCGTGGCCGTGTCGGTGTCGGTGTTCGACGGGCTGGGCGTCAGCGTGTCGCTGTCGGTGCTCGTCTGCGTGGGCGTGCCCGTCAGCGTGATGGTGGGCGTGATGGTGAAAGTGCCCACCACCACTTCCACCATGGGCTGCACGGCCAGGTTCGCCGGCCCATCCAGCTTGGGGTCGCTCTGCGTGGTGAAGGTGACCCAACCGGTGGCGCCGGGCACCGTGACGCCCGGGCTGCCGTAGGTGGTGTCGCCGTAGACCACGGTGATCTGCTGGCCGGCGGCCAGCGTGGAAACGGTGACCAGGATGGAATTGGGCGGGTTGAAGGCGACGCCGCCGCTGGCGCCGGGGCTGAAGGCCGCGCTGGTATAGCCCGGGTCGGCCGGCACGGTGCTGACCAAGGGCCAGGCCAGCGGCACCGCGATGCTGAGCGTGCCCCCGTTGTTCCAGGCATAGTTGCCGGCCGTGTAGACGAAGGTGAAGCTCTGCCCGGTGGCCGAGGCCTGGACCCCCGCCGGCGACACCACGATGACGCCATCACCGCCCACATGGGTGGTGGTGGGGGTGGCGGTGACGGTGGGGCTGGGTGTGAAGGTGGCCGTGACCGTCAGCGTGACGCTGGGGGTGGGGCTGTCGGTCAGGGTGCCGGTGGCGGTGGGCGTGGCGCTGGGCGTGGCCGTGACCGTGGGCGTGGCGCTGGGCGTGGCCGTGGCGCTGGGCGTGGCCGTAGGCGTGGCCGTGGCGGTGGCGGTGGGCGAATCGCTGGGCGTGATGGTGGCCGTCAGCGTCACGGTCTGGGTGGCCGTCAGCGTGACCGTGGCCGTGGGCGTGCTGGTGGGCGTGTCGGTGTCGGTGTCGGTCTGGGTGGCCGTCAGCGTGGGCGTGGGCGTGGGCGAATCAGTGGGCGTCGAGGTCGGCGACACCGTCCAGCTGGGGCTGATGGTGGCGGTGCTGGTAGGGCTGCCCACCGGCGTCAGCGTCACCGTGACGGTGGCCAGCACCGGCACGAACACGGGGATGTTCAAGGTGTAGCTGCCCACGCCGGCGGCCGCGTTCAGCAGCACCGCATCGCCCGGGCTCAGTGGAAAATCGTTGCCGATGAAGCCGTTCAGGGGCGGCATGTAGCTGTAGGTCACCTCCAACTGGTTCAAGGGGTCCCAATGCCCGATGATGCTGGCCTTGGCCCCGTTGCCCGTGCCGATGGCCTGCACCAGGTCGCTGGCATTGGTCAGGCCGCTGCTGAAGGGCAGGCTGATCCAGTTGGAATTGGGGATGGACCCGTTCTCCACCACGGTGTAGCTGGCGGAGGCGTCGGACCCGGCGATGACCCAGTCCACGTCAGCGGCCACGCCCACGTCGATGCCGCCCCCGGGATTCTGGGTGGGCGTGATGGCGAAATCGGTCCCGTCGAAGTAGCCCAAAGGCGGCGAGAAGCTGTAGCCCCGGTTCACTTGGGAGCCGGGCACCCACTGTTGGACAAAGTTGATGGGGGACCCCGTGGAGCCTGCGCCCAAGGCCGCCACCACGTCGGAGGCATGGTTGTAGACGCTGCGCGCCGGCAGGGAGACCCAGTTGGAATTGGGGATGGCCGGGTTGAGGCGCAGGTGCCGGACCACCTTGTAGCCCAGGGGCGAAGCGGTGCTCTCGCCGGTGCCGTCAAAGGCGCGGATGGTGTACCAAACAAAGTCCTGCCCCGAAACGTCCATATAGCTGTAGCTGGTAGTCCCGGCGGTCCGGGTGACCATGGCCAACAGGGTCCAATCAGCGGAACCGACCAGGCCATACTTGCCCTGGGCCCCCGTGGCGACATAAATGTGGTAATTCACCGCTGGCGAAGGGTCACTATCCCATTTTAATTGGACTGTGGGGCTGATGGCTTGGGTCGCTGTGACGGTCAAGTTGCCGGGGGTGGAGGGCACAGCCTGCAGGGCGCGCGGAAGCAGTCCCAGGACTAGGCCTGTGAGCAATAAACAGGAATGAATGCTCAGGAATCGAACGCGCGTGTGCATACCTTCCCGACTTGCGGAAGCTTATCTACAGCTTGCCAACAAGTTGTTAAGGATTTTTGTGGGTAAAAAGGAACACCGTGATCAGGCAAGCTGATCCGACAAGTTCCCTTCTAGTCAACATGATGTTAGGTCAAATTATACCTAAATTCAAAAGCTATTTCCTGTAATCTAGGTGACACAACCCTTCTATTGTTTACAATTTGTAAAGATTAAAAGTCAATCCGAACCCCCACTCTTTGATCTGCCCCCAGATCTAGGGCGTCGGGGAGGTAGGCATAATCAACATGTAACGACAACTTGGAAACCTGAACTTTGAGCCCCGCGCCAAAAGTGAGGCCCTGGCTCATCCAACCCAGGCGCAGATCCACTATTTTTAAGATATGAAACTCTGACCCGATCGACCCATCCACCCCTCCACTTTCAACCTCCTGGGCCTGTAAGCCTAGATCCCACACCGAGGGCCATAAGACACCCCAAAAACCCACGCGTAGGGTCCAGGGGATATTCTCGCGAGTCCCGGTATTCCAGGTCAGGCTAGCCCCCAGATCCTGGGCATCGGCCGCAAAAGTCAGGCGCGGATCGATCAAAAGGCGGGTCCCCAGATCCATCCCCCATCCATTGGCGTGATAAACATCAAGATCATGCTGATAAACCTTAAATGCTGCCCCTAATTGCCACCAATCGAGCATATTTCTACCAAAACCAAGTGAATATGCGTCCTGCCTATCTCCAAAAGTGTAAAAAGAGGCCGTATCCGTGGTTCTACCCTCAAAATCATTGCCCAAGGAAAAATCCGTCCATCCCAACGAAAAAACACCCACGGGATTCTTCCCCGCCTGGCCTGGACTGGCGTCGTTGGCGTCAACGGCATCCGAAAACTGCCAAGGGATGACCAGGCCGGCCGAATTAAACTGCCGTTGGAGGCTCATCCAGTCATAGCTGCTGGCCAGCGCTGGCCGGCCCTGCGACGCCAACGCGGCGGGATCCCAGTACAGAGCATCCGGCCCTTGGGCTCCGGCCACCAAGGCATTGCCCAGCGCCCCCGCGCGCGGGCCCCATCCGGTGCGCAGATAGGCCGCTGGCAGGCCCGCCGACGTGTCGGCGTGGGCAAGCGTGGTCAGGATCAGGGAGGCCATCAAGCAGGCGGTCAGGGCGCGCATGCGGTGATTGTGCCAGAGCTGGGGCAAAAGGAAAGGGGCCAGGCGAAAGCCTGACCCCAAGCCAAGGGCATCCCAAGCCGACGCCTCCGGCCTAGGGCTGGATGGCCAGCTTGAATAGGTTCATCCTCACCTGTCCATCTTGGTACTGCTGTTGCAGGCCCAGGAAATACAAGCCCGGCGCAAGCCCCTGCAATTCCAGGCGCTGCAAGCCGGGACCCGCCGGCAAGGCCCCCAGCGGCCAGCGCCTGACCAACGAGCCCCTCAGGTCATAAAGCAGCAGTTGCGCCGTCCCCGGCTGCGGCATGTCGTATCGGGCCCAAACGCGCCCCTGGGCGGGATTGGGCGCGGCCAGCAAGGCGCTGACCGGCGTCGGCGGCTTCGGGTTCGGGCTAGGCTGCCGAGCCTCCGCCATGGCCAGGCTCTTCGAGCATCCGGTCGCCAGGGACTGATCATATTTGAGCACGGCGCCGCTGTTCAGGCTGACGGTGGAAGCCACCGCCACCCCCCAGATCGCGGCCCCCGTATTCAAGACGGCCGTGGCTTGGGGCCCATAGAAGACCCCGTAGAAGTAAGCCGAAGCGTCCACATGGAACTGGGCACCCGAAGGCCCGAAGACCCATAGTTTGGATGGGATGCCGCTGTCGGCCCTCACCAAGCCCGTGCTATTGATGCCGAACAGGCCCTTGACCCATATCTCGACCACCCCACTTCCCTGCAGGACGCCTTTGATGTTGGCCGCATCGTAGAGATAGGCGCCCGCGGTCAGCGTCACGGTCTGGCCGCTGGCGATGTTCAGCGTGCCCAGGTCGACCAAGCCCGCAGGGATGGCGGGGGCGGGCTGGGGCGTGGGCGCCGCTTGGCCAGTGGGCGTGGCCGTGGGGACGACCGGCGTGGCGCCCGTGCAGCTGTTGTAGATGTTCAGGATGCCCCCGTTGTTGACCAGCACGCCGGGACCGCTGATCGCGGGCAGGCCCGGCGGAGCCGTGGGCGCCGGGCTGGGCGTCGATGCCGGGGTCACCGTCGCGGTTGGCGCGGGGCTGAGGGTGCGGCTGGGGCTGGGGCTGGGCGTCGCCGTCCAGACCGGGGTCCGGCTGGCCGTGGACGTGGACGTAGGGCTGTCGCTGGGCACCGGCGTGCGGCTGGGCGTGAGCGTTATGGCAGGCGTCACCGGCGCCGTCAGCGTCGGCGTGGCCCCCGCGCCCGGCGGAGAGTCCCAAACATCATTGGAATAGACCGTGCCGGCCTTCTCCCCCCCGATCATCCACAGGCGGTTGGCGAAGGTCACGCCGATGGCTGCCTCCCGGGCGCCGTATTCGGCCGACGCGGCCACCTGCGACCATGCCATGCCATCCGCTGAGCTCCACACATCGTTGTAGTAATTGCCGGCCGCGTCCAAGCCCCCCGCCAGCCACAATTGGCCGCCATAGGCCGCGCAAGCGGGATAGCGCCGCCCGCCCAGCGGCAGCGCCGCGCTCTGCTGCGTCCACGTCGCCCCATCCGCGCTGGACCAGGCGTCAGCGAAATAGGTGTTGGCGGCGTTGTAGCCCCCGAAGACCCACATCTTCCCTCCGAAGACCGCCGCCGCATGGCCCTGACGCGGGCCGAAGGCCGCCGCCGCCGTCACCTGGGTCCACGTGGCCCCGTCGGGCGAGCTCCACACGTCAGCGAAGCTGGTCGCGGCGTTCCAACCGCCGATCAGCCACAGCTTGCCGTTGTAAGCCAGCAGCTGATGCCCCCGCCGCGGGCTGAAGCCCGCCGAAGCCGTGGCCTGGGTCCAGGTGGCCCCATCGGCGCTGCTCCACACGTCGTTGTAGGAGCCGGTGGCGTAGGAGCCCGCCGTCATCCAGAAACGGCCATTGAAAATGGCGCTGGCCGCCCCGCGCCGCCCGCTGAAGGCCGCTGCGGCGGTCAGCCGGGTCCAATTCAGGCCATCTGGGGTGCTCCACACATCATCGTAGTAAGTCGATCCGTTCCAGCCACCCGTCACCAGCAGCTTCCCGTTCAGGACCCCGCCATTCAGGTAGCCCCGGGTGGCAAAGCCAGGGCTGCTGGTCAACAGCTCCCAATGGATGCCCGCCAGCGGCAGCGGCGTCGGGCCCGCCGTCCCGCTGGGAGTGGCGCTGGCCGCCGGGCTCGGCGTCATCGTGGCGCTGGGCGGGGCCGGCGTGGGGCTGCGGCTGGGCGTGGGCGTCACCGTGCCCGTCGTCGTCGGCGTGGCCGTCCGGCTGGGGGTGGGCGTCAGGGCAGGCGTCACGGTCGCCGTCAGCGTGGCCGTCGCCCCCGCGCCCGGCGGCGAATCCCACACATCATTGGAATTGGAGCCGTTCTTCTCCCCCGCGATCAGCCACAGGCGGTTGGAAAAGGCCACGAAACCGCAGGCAGCCCGGGCGCTGTACTCGGCCGACGCGGCCACCTGCGTCCAGGCGGCCCCGTCGGGCGAGCTCCAGACGTCGTTGTAATAGTTGCCCGAAGCGTCCACGCCGCCAGCCAGCCAGAGCTCGCCACCATACTGCGCGCACACGGGATAACGCCGGCCGCCCAAGGGCAGCGCCGCATTCTGCTGCGTCCACGTCACCCCGTCCGTGCTGGACCAGGCGTCGGCGAAATAGGCATTGGCGGCGTTATAGCCCCCGAAGACCCACATCTTCCCGCCGAAGACCGCGGAGGCATGGCCCTGGCGCGGCCCGAAGGCCGCCGCCGCCGTCACTTGCGTCCAGGCGGCCCCGTCGGGCGAGCTCCAGACGTCACCGAACGTGGTCGACCCATCCCAGCCGGCGATCAGCCACAGCTTGTTGTTGTAGGCCAATAAGCGATGCGCCCGACGCGGGCTGAAGCCCGCCGCCGCCGTGGCCTGGGTCCACGTGGCCCCATCGGCGCTGCTCCAAACGTCGTTGAAGGAGCTGCTGCCATTGGAGCCCCCCGTCATCCAGAACCGACCGTTAAAGACGGCGCTGCCCGCCCCGCGCCGCCCGCTGAAGGCCGCCGCCGCGGTCACCTGGGCCCAGTTCAGCCCATCCGCCGTGCTCCATACGTCGTCATAGTAGGTCGAACCGACCACCCCGCCGGTGATGAGGATCTTGCCATTGAGGACCTCGCAATTGGGATAGGCCCTCTGCCCAAAACCAGGGCTGGTGGTCAACAGCTCCCAATGGATGCCCGCCGCAGGCAGCGGCGTCGGGCCCGCCGTCCCGCTGGGCCCCGGGCTGGGGCTGGCGGATGCCGACGGGGATGCCGTCCCCGTCACGGTGGGGGCGGCCCTGGGCGTCGCGGTGGCCGTGAGGCTGGGCGTAGCCGTGGCGCTGGATGTCCCGGTCGCGGTGGCGCTGGACGTGCCCGTCGCCGTCGAACTAGGCGTCGCCGTGGCAAGCGCGCTGGGCATAGGGCTGCTGCTGGGCAGCGGGGTCGGGCTGATCGTCGCCGCTGGCGCCCCGCTCGGCCGCAATTCGACCCACTGCGCGGCCATGTTCTGGGAGGCCGGATAGATATAGACCATGTGGTAGGTCCCCACCTCCCCCGTCGCTTGGTCATCCCCGCGCGCATAGGTGAAGGTCGGGAAGCTCCAGCGGGCGTTCAGCGGGCCGCTGGCGCTGACGGTCGACGGCGCCACCGCTGCGGACAGGTCGATGAAGCCCGCCAGCAATTGGCTGCCGCTGACGCTGGAAGCCATGGCCGCGTCCAATAGGGTGTTGGCCGCCGCGCTGCTGTAGCCGCTGGCCCCCACCGGGGTGAGCCGGTCAACGTTGTAGTAGTCCGAAAGGGCCCAGATGCCATTGGCCACGCCGTTGAGCACGATCTGAACGCTGTCGGACCCTGGTGATGGAGCCATCAAGGCATAGGTCTGGGCCGTCATGGATGAGCCCCAGGCATCCGCGCGGATCAGGCTCATCGGGACGCCGGCGCAGGTCACCGACGGCAGGCCCACGCTGCTGCGGTCCAGGAAGAGCTGCAGCACCAGGACCGTGCCGGGCTCGGAGCCGACCCCAAAGGTGAGGGCCACCGTGCCGCCATAGAAACCGCCGGTGCTGGCGACCTTGAAGGCCACCCCCGTGGGAGCCGGCGTCACGGTCATCGTCGCGGAAGGGGGAAGGCTGGCCGTGAGCGTGGCGGTGGGTGTCAGCGTGGCAGTCGGGGTCCCCGTTGACGTCGCGGTCCCGGTCGGCGAAGAGCTAGCTGTCGGCGTCGAAGCCGGGCTAGCCGTGGGTGCTGAGGTCGCCGTCAGCGTCACCGTGGGCGACGGGCTAGCCGCAGGCGTCGAGCTCAGGGTCGGCGTCGTCGTGGACGATGGGCTAGCCGTGAGCGTAACGGTCGAGGTCGCTGTCGAAGTCGGGCTAGCTGTACGTGTCGATGTTTCCGTCAGCGTCACCGTGAACGACGGGCTGGCTGTGGGCGTGACGGTCGGCGTGGCCGTCGAAGTCGGACTGGCCGTGGGCGTCGGACTGGATGTCAGCGTCGCCGTGGACGACGGGCTGGCTGTGAGCGTCACAGTTGGCGTGGCCGTCGAAGTCGGACTGGCCGTGGGCGTCGCCGTGGACGTCAGGCTCGCCGTGCGCGTCACAGTTGGCGTGGCCGTCGAAGTCGGACTAGCCGTGGGCGTCGGACTGGATGTCAGCGTCGCCGTGGACGACGGGCTGGCTGTGAGCGTCACAGTTGGCGTGGCCGTCGAAGTCGGACTGGCCGTGGGCGTCGC
>Ga0302320_10031099_pt1 | contig 10142 bp, 7 predicted proteins | sample Bog_T0_3_FD_202130 | JGI IMG/M metagenome (GOLD analysis project Ga0302320, IMG submission 202130) | Peat permafrost microbial communities from Stordalen Mire near Abisko, Sweden - Bog_T0_3 | ecosystem: Environmental > Terrestrial > Soil > Wetlands > Peat | place: Sweden: Abisko, Stordalen Mire...
ATAAAAAGACTTTAAAAATATTAAAATTCTCTAAATTTTTTTTTTTAGGTTTTTTATTTTAAAATTTTATATTTTGATAATCTTTCAAACATTTGGATTTCTTTTTTTTTATTTTTTAATTTTGATATTAGTATTTTTTGTAATTTTTATAAAGTTAAAAAAGATGTTTTCTAAATAAGCTAATTTTTACAAATGATGTAATTTCCAATTTTTTTTTATTATATGAAAAAATAAGATTATCAACTTTCTTATAATTCCATTTTCCAACATCCTTCAAACGAGTTATTCTTATCTTTGATATCCTGTTCCTTTTTTTCCAATTTCTCCAAGACATCAGGATCACTGGTTTGATCTTTTCTGTTCCATCCTTGATTTTCATTATATTTCTTATACATCACTACTACACAAGCTCCCCCCAACCCAATGTTATGTTGCAGAGCATATTTTAAATTTGAGACTTGTCTTTTCATAGCCATTCCTCTCAATTGCCAGCATAACTCACTGCATTGAGCTAATCCAGTAGCTCCCAATGGATGTCCTTTAGAAATTAAGCCTCCTGAAGGATTCACAACTACTTTTCCTCCATAGGTATTGTGTCTTTTATCAATGAATTCTCCTGCTTTTCCCACATCACAGAGTTTCAGAGCTTCATAAGTAACTAATTCATTTGTAGAGAAGCAATCATGTAATTCACATACTCCTACTTCTGAAGGATTCACCCCACTTTGTTTATAAACAGATTCAGCACATTTCTTCGACACTTCATATCCTGCTAAATTCATCAAAGAGTCCTTACCAAAAGTTGATTCGAAATCAGTGTGTAAAGCTATACCTAAGATTTCAACTGCCTGATCCTGAAGATTGTGATCCAACATGAATTTCTCGGAACAGAGCAACGCAGCAGCTGAACCGTCAGATGTCGGACAACATTGGAGTTTTGTCAAAGGACCATAGACATGTGGCGATTGCTTAATTTGCTCTAGGGTGTATACATCTCTGAATTGGGAATAAGGGTTATTACTTGAATGCAAATGATTTTTATAAGCAATTTTTGCAGTATGTTCAGGTGTGCTACCATATTTTCTCATATGTTCTATCCCTGCATTCCCGAAATATTGAGCAGCAAAGGGGGATTGCGTGTCTTTCTTCTGGTTAATCGCTTCGGTTTTTATATCCCATGGTCCCAAAGGATCAGCTCTATCAGTAAAAGTCTTTCCAATAGACCCTTTCTGCATTTTTTCGAAACCCAAAGACAAAGCTAAATCACAAAAACCACCTGCAATTGCTCGATAACTCATGTGTATGGCTGTTGATCCAGTGGCACAATTGTTATTTACATTATATATGGGAATTCCTGTTTGACCCACTTCATATAAAGTTCTTTGACCAGCACATGAATCACCATAAACATAACCGACTGCTGCTTGTTCCACCTTTTTATATGGTAACTTAGAGTCTCTCAAGGCTCGGAGAACAGCTTGTTTGCCCATTATGGGATAATCGGGATTACCTGGTCTACCAGGTTTTATGAATTTGGTCATGCCAACCCCCACCACAAAAACTCGACGCATTCCAAAAATTTTAAAATATTTTTTTTTCAGTTAAAATATTTACCTAAGTGGAAATTTTTTGATTATATGAAGAGATAGGAAATTAATTAAACGGAAGCTGCTGATCGTACAATAAAGACTCTTCAAATTCTCAAGCAAAGTCTCTAAACTCTTATCTATTTGGATTTTGGCAAGATCAACCTCCTGGAAATCTTGGAGAAAGAATGTAATTTTTGGGAATTCTGTTAGATTTTTTTAAAAATTTAAAATTTTTTTTTCTTTTTTTTTAAAATTTAACACATAACCGAGAAAAAAAGAACACTTTTTTTTAAATAATTTATAAAAATTAATAAAATTTTTTGCAAAATCCGATTTATAAAAAAAATCGGATTTTGCATCATTTTTTGTTTGGATCAATAATTTTGTTTGAATTTCAAGAAAAATAAAGATTTTATAATGAAAATTAAGAAAAATTAGGTTTTTGTGTTTTAAAATTGGTTTTCTTTTATTAAAAAATCTATTTTTTTCCTTTTAAAAAGGAAAACCCTTTCCATTTAGCCTTGTCAATGAAAATACCCTATATTTTCATAGCTAATTCGAGTTTCTCATGCAAGACCTCCAAGCATTTTTCCTCATTACCTCCTTGTTTCTCATAATTCAAAGCACAAGTCTCATAATCCAACTATTTCCCTATAAATATAAACTTCCCTTAAAAAATCCTGAAATTTACTAATAAACTCTTGAGCTTTTTCTCGAAAATTCCTCTATTCTTAATAAATTCCAATCTCTTCTTCCAAAGCCTGAGTTTCGCAGGTTTTTCCTCAGGTTCTTCCTTAAAAACTTCTAATATTTGTGATTCTTGATAAGCCTAAGCTTGGATAAATAAAAGGCTTGAAATCATTAGAAATAACCCGATATTTGAATAATTTCTGGAAATCAAATTTCGATAAGAAGAAAACCTGTGATTTTTGGCTGATTTTTGATAAGAATTCGGTTTTAAAACCTTCTACACTGAAGATTTTCTGATGCGAATGTAGCATAGAAACTCAGGATTTTCTATTTTAATATAAAAACCCTAATTAATTTCAATAAAAATCCAATATTTCTCTTATATTCACATAAAATAGGCATGTTTTCTTTCTTTTCTAATTATTAATTTTCTAATAAAGTCTCGACTTTTCATCAGTTAAATGCGAATATCTCTTGTTATTTGGCTCATTTTTCTTTATTTTCTCATTAAAAAAGGCCTTTTCCTTTGCTAAAAGCCCTAAATAAGCATCGACACTATGTATTTTCTCACAAATATCAAGAATTCCCTCATTTTCATATGCATCATCCTCAATAAGACTCAATAAACCCTTCAATTCGTTCATTTTATGTGCAGTTTTGTCTAATAAAATGTCCCTTTTAGTCAAAAACCAGCGTTTTCTCAATAAATTTGGCTCAGTTTGAAGCAAAAGGATCACATCACAAAGCTTATTGAGGTCTTTCTTCAATATCGAGTGTTTTCGATAAATATCCATCAAAATACGTGATTTTACTTCAGAAATTGAAGGAAAAGACGTTTTTTCTGGAGTTTTTTCATTAGATAATGAAATCCTAGGTTTTTCATTAAAAGTCTTGTTTTCTAGAGAAATCAAAGAGATTTCATTGATTTTCTGTCTCCAGGAATTTTCAGGCTCTTCAGCCAATAAAGTTTTGTTTTTCTCATCAAGAATCTCCTCTAAATCCTTGCTGATATCAGACAATAGGTAATCAGACTATTTAAATTCCTTTAAAAAAATGAGGGTTTTAGAGAATAAATACACGATCTTGAGGTATATTTAAAGAGAAATCCATGGATTTCTCTATAAATTCGAGCTTTCTAGAGAAAAATCGCCTGAGAAAAGCCTGGATTTCGCGATTATAGCGAATTTCTAAGGAATTTATCTTGAAAATTAAACAGGAATTTGTCTTTTCTTCTAAAAATAGCGTTTTTTCTAATAAAAAGCTTTGAATTGTTGGGGCAAAGCTGCTTTTCTCAAATTTTTCTATAGAAAGACTGAAAACTATGAATGATTGGAGGGAATTAGAGCAGTTTTCTAGTTCAGATAACAAGAAAAACAGGAAATTGAGATGTTTTTCTAAGGAATTTGTGCTTATTTCCTCTAAAAAATAGCTGTTTTCAGCAGGATTATCAGAAAACTCGAGAAAAAGGCTATTCTTTAATGAATTCGCAAGGAGTTATTGAGAAAAAATACATCTTTCAGGGTTGAAACAGAGAAATTGCCCATTTTTAGCAGTTAAGAACTCAAAATTCTGATATTTTCTAATAAAATTAATAAAACATTTTAAAAGCCTCATTATTAACTAAAACCACTTTTTTTTTCTGATAAAAACCTCATAATATTGGTCTTTTTGCTATTAATTCAAAAATAAAGTCTTTAAAAAACGCTTATAAACGTTCCTTTAAATTTTGAAAGTTTCCAAAAAACTCCTTTCATCTAATTTACATTAATAAATGTCTCAAAATCCATCTATTCTCTGTTTATTTCTCTTATCCCTCATAATCCCACAAGCTCGTATACTAGAGTTCTATAAAAAGCCAATTTTCTAATATTTTCTTCTAATAGAAACCCTCAATGGACATCGTTTCTTGACCCAAAGAACCCAAAATTCACATAGAAGTCTTCAACAGCCTGTTTCCTATACTTTCCCCAATCTCTTGAATTATCAAGTTCCTATTCAAGTCCAACCTTGTTCTTATTTCAATGATATGAATGGACAATTCGCTGAGGCGATGCTTGAGGTTTTTAATATGCAAGTGGCTTTGGATAATGTGCCTCAACAAATCGAAGGCACTTTTGAGGAAATGAAGGATAATTTCACCGATTATAACAGTAAGAGTAAAAACGACCAATTAGGACCTAAAATCTTAAATGACACTCAAAGTGTAATTGATGCGGCAACGAATATGGTCACTTTAAGTCAAAAAAACGCTTATTTGGACAATTTACAGGCTGGACAGGATCTTGTGAATAAATATCTAGATAATTTGGCTTGTACTTTCACTGCTAATGTCAAAGCTTCCTCTGATAATTATCTATGTGTGGCTAATGATGCCTCAATAAATCTGATGGCAACTCCTTTGCCTTTGAATAAATGCGAACAATTGTAAGTCTAATTATATTTGGATTATTTTTAATATGTTTTGATATTAGCCAATTCATATTCACAGGGTCTTTTAATACTGTGAATGGAACGAGAAGTTATTGTATAATGAGTCTTTATAATGGAAATTTTCTGACTGTTGATGATAATTTGAGGGTTTTTGCTAATGGAATAGTCTGTGAATCTATGTAATTCTATAAGAGTTCTTAATAAAACAAATAGTTTTTCTTAGTTGGACTACACGAAATAATCTCAATAGCAATATCTATAATATAAAAACCGATAGTGGGTATTTATATGTGTTGAATAATGGAAGTCTTTATGCGAATCAGCTTTCAGTGAGGAATTCACAACAATTAACCTTGAATTTCATTTCATAAGAATTTTCCTTATTAATTCATTTAAAACCATTAATTATCCCCTCAAAACGCTTATAAACGGCACATGAAATTAAAACTCTAATAAATATCAAAAGAATATGTTTTATTTATATAATGAAAAAAAAAAAGCTTTGAACTTCTTTTTGTTTTTCTCATTAAAAAAAAACATTTAATTCCTTGTTTTTTTATCAAAAAAACCTTTCTAAAAAAAAACCTCTTTGATTTCTTTTTTTAACGCTTATAAACGGTTCATTAAATTAAAATGTCCCTAAAAACCCAAGCTTTTTTCTCATCTCAATCAATAAAATTCAAAACCTCCTCGAAATGTCCTCGAATTGCTTTTTCCTTTTGTTCTTGACCCTTTTGGCTTTGACCATAACCAGTTATCTTCATTTCTAAGTCTTTTTTTTCTAGGTCTTTTCTTTCTAGATTCTATGCATGCCCGTAGATTTTTGACCAAAAGAACTCATCACAGATCACACCATTCCAAAACCCCAGTTTCTTATACATTCCCTAGTCTTTTAGATTATGTAGCCCCAACAACCAGCCAACCTTGTTCATATTTCAATGATTTACAAAGCCAATTCGCTAATGCACTCATTGAAGTCCAAGGCATCCATATCACTTTCGATTCGACCCCCCAACAAATCGAAGACAGCTTCTCTGATATGCAAAATAACTTCACGGATTATAACTTTAATAGCAAAAACGATCAATTGGAACAACAGATCCTCGATGATACTCAAACTATCATAGATAAAGCACCTTTCATAGTGACTTTGAGTCAGAAGAACTCCTATTTGACAAATTTACAAGCTGGTTTGGATAAAGTCAATTTCTATTACAATAACTACGCTTGTAATTTCAATGCAAGAATCAGGCTTGTGGGGTCTCAGAACTATCTCTGTGTAGGCGGTGATACTCAAGTCACATCAACTCCAAGTGACCTGCTTTTGGATAATTGCGATCAATTGTAATTCTATTAATACTTAGAAATGAATATTTATATAGCAATCTTTAGCGCATTCCAATTCACTGGGTTCTATGATATGGCAAAAACTGTGAATATCTATGAAATTCAAAGCGTCTATAATGGCAATTATGTTAATGTCGATGTAGAATCCCCCAATTCCGGAGTCGTTGCTGATGGGAATCCCGTTGTTACTGCGTAAAAATAAGACTTTTTTAATTAGAAATTCATGTGGGGTTTTTTTAGTTGGAGAGCATCAAATAATGGAGATAATACAGCCTATAATTTCCAAACTATATCTGGATATTATCTCAATGTGGAAAGTGATGGAAGTGTAGATGCTAATAGTCTCACACAGACGGATTCAGGGAACTTTAGCTTGAAATCGAATTAAGAAGAATAATATTCTTTTTTTTTTTTGATATTTTAAGCGGAATCGAGATTTCATATCGTTTTTTTATTAAAAAAAGAATCGCTAGTTCTTGTTATTTTTAGAGATTTCCTTGGCTTTTTCAGCTAACAGGTCGCTCAAACCATCCATCTAAAAAAGAAAATATTTATATATATGATTTTTAATTTGAAAAAAACCTCTGTCTTTATTTGTTCCAAAAGCGCATCTTTTTCCTCATCCCCATCATCTTCTTCTTTTATTGTTCTATTAAGAAGTCATTAGAAAAAAAGAAAGAAAATATATAGAAAATATAGAAAGTATAGAAATATAGAAAATACGGAAAATATATAGAAAATCTATGATAATATAAGAAAATATATAGAAAATGCATGAAAATATAAAATTTATATAAAATGTATGAAATTATAGAAAATATATTATAGAAAATATATGGAAAATATTATAGAAAATATACGGAAAAGATTATAGAAAATATATTGAAATATATGGAAAATATATTATCTAGAAAATATTATGGAATAGAAATATAGAAAATCTTTTAGAAAAAAGGAAAATAATAAAGGAAAAATACGTTTTAATGGGTATCCATTCCACACTTTCCTTTTTGATACAATTCGCGACATAATTTTCCACGCCCGTATGATCTTCCTTCGGTTTAGAGTCCAGATAATATTTAAAGAAGACATAATTCCACATATAATGATCTTGCTAAAAACTCCACCTTTAAAAATCCTAAAATCGAATATAATTGCCTTTATATGTCCTATGAAACCAGAATTTCCTGATGTTTTCTCTAGTTTTTCCCTTTCAATTCCACAGATAAAACAGAAGTTATTCTCATCTCTTTCCCTATTATTTAATTGATTCTTCAATTGGCCGAAGGTATCAATGATAATACCTAGAAAATAGAGGTTTTATCGCAATTTTAATGAGAACATACCAGCAAACATGTTGAAAATCACATAAACGACGATGATATTGAAGACATTATCGAAGAAGAAGCGTCCCAGGAAGGAATAGAAGTACACATTGATTTCATCGCTCAATTGAAAGGTTCCATCTTGTACCAACGGATATTGGATCGTTGATCCAACGCCTCCACTTTGCTAATAAAATTACTAAGATTTTAAATAAATGAGAATTTATTAATACTTTGAAGGTGAAATCCAAGTTGCTGAAGAAACATTGCCATAAGGTGCTGCATCTCCAATGATTAATAACCTGAATTGTGACCGTATTAGAGTCATCCGAACTATCAGAGTCATCCGTGGAATTATCAGTGGTGGAATTATCAACATCTGTTGATACCCCCTTTTAAATATCAAAATTCCATATAAAAAACTTACTTGAACTATTATCCTGTAGGGACCGATTCGTAAAAACTATTAAATTCCTCAATAGAAGTGCATTGGTGCCATTACCAGATGTGTCATTATAAGATGTGCCATTGGATGATGTGCCATTATAAGATGTGGAATTGGAAGAATTGCCATTGGAAGATGTGCCATTGGAAGATGTGGTGTTACCAGTTGTGCCATTAAAAGATGTGCCATTATAAGCTGTGGTGTTACCAGTTGTGCCATTAATACTTGTGCCATTATTATAAGATGTGCCATTAATACTTGTGCCATTAGAAGATGTGCCATTATAAGATGTGCCATTTATAGATGTGCCATTTATAGATGTCCCATTATAAGATGTACCATTATAGGATGTTCCATTATAAGATGTTCCATTATCAATGCTTGTGGATATAGTTATATTTATACTATAAGGTGTGTCATAATATTGTTCAGAGAAAACTGTATATGCGATTAAGGTGAAATAATATTCCACCAACGCGAAGAACAACAATGTCAAAAGCAGTTGCGATCTGGGGTTCCAAATGGCTTTGATCACGTTTTTCAGGATCGAAATCCTCAGGAAATCAGTCAAATGGAATGCATAGAAAAATGGATGAACACTGAGTCCACAAATTAATAAAGCGATATAAAGTATATAGAAAAGCAGTTTGAAATCGCTTAGACAAGCCCAAAATGATCTCATGACAGCCTGATTATATAAGAAACCTTTCCTGAAAAAGCTCAAAGATTTATCTTTGTGTTTAAACTTCAAAGCAAGATCTGTCCATATTTTTCCTGCTAAAAGTGGTCCTCTTTTCATGAAAAACAAAAGGACAGCCAATCCTGAAAATACCAGATTCAAAATGCCTAAAATCGAAAATAAGACTAAAGTCTTTTCCACAGTCAATTCAAACAACTGGGGTCTATATAATCTATAATAATCCATTACAACGACATCAGTAGTATCAGCAGGCATTTCTCTTTGTGAATAACTGGCTATTATGATGAAATTCAATGTGAGATTGATATAAAAAGCCAGGTTTTCCCATAATTTCTCATAAGTAGCGATCATGCCTAAGATCTTATTTTTATTGAAGATGTTTTTAAGTCTTTGTTCATGAACCATAACATTGATGAAATATCCAGATTCATCTAAAAGGCCTGAAACCTTGGTTTTTACACTGGTTCTATTGACTTTTTCATGGAATTCCTGTTTTTCGGTTTTCGGCATATTTGCACATTCCGGCAATAATGGGAAATAGACTTTATAGAACTTATTATCTCTTTGGATTTCTATATGAGCTGAATTATGTTTAAAGAAATTCAAGGCTTTTGTCTTAAGTTCTTTGAATTCTATTGATTTCTTAAGCTTTTGAAGTTCTTCCAATTGGTTCTTTTCACGATTTGTTAAAGTGTCTTTGGCTATCCCAACTATATTTTTCTTCAATTTTTTCATATAATCAAAGCCTGTATTTAGGAAGCTTTTCCCGAAACTCAGGCCTTGATTGAGAATCGTGAAATTCGATAATAGATTCCCAACTACAGTCTTTTCCCCTTCATTTGGCTTGATAGTTTCTAAGGTTTCCAGATCTTCTTCATCTTCTTTTGAGGAAATTGAGGACTTTTTGGAGAAAATTATCGAAATTATGAAGAAAAGGACAAAGCCCATTTCAATGATATATGCGGATTTCAGGTCTTCAGGATCTTCGGAAAGAGGCTTTTCATATTGCAGGAAATGAGCTTTTTTATAGGTTTCTTGATGCAATTGTTGATGAAGATCATAGGTTTCTGTGAGGACTTTTATTAGAAGTGATAAGGGAAGAGCTCTTTTAATCTTATTGGCGATAGAATCTGCGGGATCATTACATTCTAATAATGAGGATATGGTGACAATGGCCTTTTTATCAATATAATTTATATAGAAATTATTATGTTATTTACTTTATATTTAAGTCTAGCTAATTTTCCTCTATGGAAATTATGGGTTTTTTCATTATCAAGAGAAAGTCCTGATAAATTGAAGTTTTTGGGGTTTTTCTCCTTTTTGGCTATTTTCGCAGATATAACCACTTTTTCCAAAACCGTAGTTTCAGTGTTTTCGCTGAAAATACTAGGATGTTCTTTAAGAAGCAAGGCTATATAATCAAGGAATTGGGAATTTATTAAGCCATATTGATTGACTTTACAAGGACCCTATAAACAATTTTAGATATATATAGATTTTTTAGATTAGATATATATTAGATATATATTAGATATATATTAGATATATATTAGATATATATTAGATATATATTAGATATATATTAGATATATATTAGAAAAATATATTAGATA
>Ga0302320_10031100_pt1 | contig 10142 bp, 10 predicted proteins | sample Bog_T0_3_FD_202130 | JGI IMG/M metagenome (GOLD analysis project Ga0302320, IMG submission 202130) | Peat permafrost microbial communities from Stordalen Mire near Abisko, Sweden - Bog_T0_3 | ecosystem: Environmental > Terrestrial > Soil > Wetlands > Peat | place: Sweden: Abisko, Stordalen Mire...
ATTTATATAATTTATTAATAGCCTTAATAGGGTTTTAGCGAAAGCATTTATAATAGCCTTGAGGGTAGCTTAGCAAGAATCAACCATTACCATACAACCCACAAAACTGGCACATGCCACAATTAGGTTCGCACACAACACCACTTGATTTCAAAATAGATAGAATAGCTTTCGGAACGTTAGAATAGAGCTGTCTTTAGCAGTATACAGCGGTTCTAATTATCAAATGTTATAATTATGGCTTAGCTGGAATGTAACAAGAGCCTTTAGATTGAGAACTTAATAGAGGGTTGCAGTGCAAGTATCACAATAGAGTTAGCATATGAAGGTAAACTTCTTTTCATTCGCAGGTATTTGAAGTCAAAAGGTATCTAGCATCCGTAACATCAGCTATTCTCCTGCGACTCCTTTGTTCATAAACCCTCAATTGACAAATCTACGATGCATTGACCGATCCTGCTTCCTTCAAATCCATTCCACCAAAAGCCAAAGAATGCGCGTCACCAAATTGCTCTAATGCTTGAACACCCAGATGCCATGATACTGAATGGTAGTCCCAAACTGTGAACAGCTAACCGAATGCTGAAAAAGGTAGACGTTGGTGCGAGAGATGGCGTAAACTCGGAAGGTATGTTGTCATGATGTGATGTTTCGAGAGGTAGAAGTGACCGTTATCGAGTTGTTGCGAGGTGTTTACTTACTATGATACAGGTTAGCTGATGCTACAAAGTGTTCGAGGCAAAGGGGGGTAACTTTGCCGTCGATGGAGATGGAAAACTTACGATCTGGCACGAGTCTTACGGCGCTTTCTTTTAAGTCTACGAACTCGCTTCTTTCTCCACTTCGCGCGCATACTTTCGATAACTGATGGCTAAAGAGGTAAAGAATGTTAGTTGTTGATGCTGATAGATGATGGGGATGTTCTCGAGCAGTTCGAACACAAAAGAGATATTTCAAAGCAACTCGAGGCAATTCAGCCTCGAGAAGAGAATGGCGATATAGCTGAGGCAATGAGATGCTAAAGCGATTGATCGAAAGGACGTTGAACTACTTACTTGTGAAAGTTGAGGGCTGGTTGTTGTAGAAAGAAGCTCGAGATAGAAATCAAATAACTGTTATGTGGGATTTCGCTCGCTTCACTAGCGCACATTTTACGCGAGCGGGGCTAAGTCTGTGATGACTAAGCCTCGAACTTCCGACTTCTACTGTACAACTCCAAATATATTGTTCCATCCATCCTCACTTCGCCTACAAGATTAATTGAACGTCACTTGGGTGAGAAGAACTCTGCATCCTTTCTCGGAACGGACTAAATGCTATACCCTCTTATCTGATGAACTAACGTCTTCTGAACTAACCGCCTTCCATTCTTTTCTTTACCAGTACCTTTCTAATACACTTTTCTTTTACTTCTTTCCTGTTATTCGTTCTTTCGCCATTAGCTATGTTAGACGACGAGACTGTTTCCGAGTCCGGTTTATTCGAACTTGATAACAGCAATGATGGTGACGAGCCTGTTGCATTTCTTCACTTTGAGAACTCCCAAACTGGAGAGAAATCTGGTTGCTTAACTTTTTCTCTGCATACCTGGTCATCTGCTGAAGTTTTTCATAGAGATTCCTATAATTCTTGGAAAAGACCTCAGCCTTGACCTTCGCGTGGGTAGAGACGAGAAGTGGTACGTCGATGAGCTTCTTGGAAACCTACATCACTGATGACTCAGCGACCACATTATCACCGACGAGCGGATTTCCAAGATGCAATTCCGTATCTATTCACTTGTCTATGAGAGAGAACGACTAACCCAGTTCCCCCCCATGATCTACTGCGAGGATCTCGACTCTCTGAATGGGACATATGTCAATGATCACTTAATTGGAATCAGAGGCAATGAAAGAGTCGGTTACCTTCTCAGTCCCGGCGACGTGATTGGAGTTCTCCCCTGCTGGAAGTTTCGTTTTGACCAAACAATCACGCAAGAGATTCATGCAAATGAGACTACTAATGAGGATTTCAAGGTACGTTTCGTCAAACCACTTCGCTCTCGATTTCTCACCCGTTCGTAGTACTTTGAAGATCGCTTCAGGGTTTCCCAACGCAAACTCGGTAGTGGCGATTATGGAAGAGTATATCTGGCCACAGAGACAAGAACATTAAAGCAGGTAGCCTGCAAAGTTGTCGACCTTAAAGCAGTTATGCAGAAATATTCTCGTCAGCGACACCCTGCCGCTCCAGGCCAGATGTGGGCTTCAGGGGTAGAATTTGCTAAAGAAGAAAAAGCAAGAGTACTACGCGAAATTGAAATTCTCTCGCAACTCAGTCATGTAAGGCCTTTTCATACTTGTGCTACTTTGAAGCTGACGATTTCTAGCCGAATATTGTCGATCTCAAAAAGGCATTTTGTTCCAATAATATGCTGTAGGTGGGCTCTGTCGGATGATGGCGGTGACTAACAACTTTAAGGTATATGGTTACGGAATTGGCCTCTGGCGGGGACCTTTTCTCCTATTTGGAATCCGAGGGCGGCCAAGTGAAAGATATACAGGCTCGGGTCATTACGCGACAGATTGCTCTTGCCTTGAAATATCTGCATTCCAAAGAAATTGCTCATCGAGATGTTAAGCCCGAAAACATTTTGATTACAAAGAGGGATTTCGGACATCGCGTAGTCTTAACAGATTTTGGCTTGGCTACTCTGGAGAAGAATGGTTCCGTTCGAATGTCATCCACAGTTGGCACCCAAGGGTACACTGCCCCGTGAGTGGATGCCCACCAAGCACTCAGAATATGCTAATTAGTTCACAGCGAAATTCAAGAACGCCGGGCTTTTGGTAAAGGCTATACCACGGCGGTCGACATGTGGTCATTTGGTATTGTGGTATTATATCTGCTCGCTGGCGATCTTGATTTGCCAGATCTGGGTCAGGTCCAGATTGCAGAACGCTTGCAGTCGACATATGAGTGGACAGACCTCCGCCCAAGAGCCCGAAGATTCCTAAGCCATCTCCTAGTCATCAATCCTCAACAGCGAATGACAGCCAAGGAATGCCTCGAGCACTCATGGTACACGAAACCTTATTCCGAAGCAGCAGCAATAGAAAGAGCATACGAGCGAGTGACAGCATCCTGGAAACCAAGGAAAAATACTGATGAGACAATCGAGCACCTGCCTAGTAGTAGGGCTTATGCAGCAGATAAGACATCTCATATGCCGCGCAGAAAGTTTCCCGATGCAACCTTGTCTCCATATTTCAACCTAGATCGGCATTTGAAGCAGAAAGAGGTCCCAGAGCGAAAGCGCATCCTGGCTGATCTTAACAATAGAGGGTCTCATTTTGTCACAAATTCGGCGGAGCCAACATCATCGACCATCAATATATCAGTACCTCGAAGCCAGGGAAGCAGTAGAGTTCAATCCGTTGATGGAAACGATTTGTTTAAGAAATCTACACAAACCAGCAAATTTCCGAAAGACATCGTCCTAGAGAATGATCCAGACCTAGATGAAGTTTCTCTGGTGCCCACAGAACCTGTTGTTCGCAATCAAAATAACCGCATCGCCAGTCCTAAAAGACCTTTATCGTCGTCTGACCTTTCAGTTAGACCTGGGGATCAATCTGAGGCTCGTGCCAATAAGCGAGCCCGTAAGGAAACAGACCACGAAGATGATAGAATCCACGATGTTGTTTCGAAAGCTCTACCAGCGCTTTGCTCAGCTAAGGTTTACAAGGACGCTGTGACCAGGGCAAAAATAACAGAGAAGGGAAGTGATACGCAGGGTTTACCTTTGAGAATAGCGTAAGTTTTCGGGTTTTCACTTCAATCTGGGACAACATGGCTACAGGAGTTGCGCCTAGCATAACTAGTTTGGGAGACATCATTTGCTATATCTTGCCAGGGGGTTCATTTGCAATCTCTGTCATCACTATAACTTAATACTCTGATTATTCATGGGGAAAGCTATGTAGATAGCCTCGATCAAAGTCTAGCTGTCGAAACTTGAACAACGGCTACCAGGAGCTTGAAATAAGAGAATCGCTTAGAATCGCCATAACTATTGCTGCTTGTTGCAAGCATAGCTAAGAATGTCCCGGAAAATACAATGCATGGAAAATTAATATATGCTGAACGCTCACCTCAAGCCTTTAATCAAATCCATAAACTGAAGAGAACGAAAGACAGAGCAATATTATCTTAAATTAACCTCAGAGCTAGGATTACCTATCGGACAGTGTGTTTTGCTAACGGCACAGAAAGGAAGTTGTGTAACGGCTGCGGTGAGATTGAATACGGCTGGGCCATTCATAATCAGAGCTGTGGTACATAAGATGATCCACAAGAACATTCTTCGGGAAGTGAATAGTGGCATTTCGTTGAATTGTGTCTTCTTAACCTATGACGCCTTCATAAAAGCACTGCTTAATAGCAAAAGCAACCTTTTCGTGGGCTGTGTGTAAGTATTCAAACCGGATACTTTCCCTGATATATAGTAGAGCCATGCTAAATGCCCAATAGGAATAGTAACTTCAAATGCGTGTACCACATAGAGTACATATGATTTCAGGAGAGCTGTGATTATTTAATGGATGAGAGTTGTTTAAAGGAGACTCAAGATAGTAGATAAGGTGGAATGTTCGTCCGATCTTACTTGCAGCAGCTGATGGAGTCTGCATTCTGTATAATCGGGCCGGGCCATAATGGCGACATCCACGACTATTATTTATAGGTACGCTTCCCCGCTCCCTTCAGTTCGTATTTTTGGCAGAAATCTAGGTCTAGTGTTCTGTTGTTGAGTTGATGATGAATACTGGAGAGCTCATCGTGATGGGCCGACAACCCGAGGAAGCAAGAGTTCCTAGACCTCGTTCAGATGAATAGTTCACAATACAGGAGGCGACTTCTTAAAGAGAACCATCTCCTGTGCCTTACTTAGGCATATTGTCATGGTAAAGGGCTACACCGTTCGTATGTATCGTAGGTATCGTATGATATGTATATGCAGGGGTAGCATCAAAATAGCTGGTTCTCGTTCAATGACAGGACACGAAGTTTGGGGGCTAGATATATGTGCTTACTTGCAGCTAACGAGTTGAAAGCCTGTCTGGGAAGACCTGAGGGGTGGGGGCTCAGAAGCGCGTCTAAATAAATCCCCTTGCAGTCTTCAATAGACAGACACATCATTAGTGACGAAAGTTGTAAGTTGGGAGACGAATACTTATCTTGTCACTCCCGGGATGGAGCGAGCTCGGTAAAATAAATAGGGGCAACTAGCTATATAGAATATAGAAGGCAGGAATTGTGAATCTCAGCTAGAGATTTAGTGGAAGGATAAAACTAGGTGAGCTTGTTGGACTAGTTGGGGCTGTTAAACCTGATGGGAAAAATGTTCATGCCAGTGCGCCAATAACATGTTGTGGCGACCGAGGCAATGAAAGTGATAAAACTATAGGTTGCAACTGAGGTGTTCTGAGAAGAAAATAACAAGGTTTGAAATAATCATTCTATTGCTTTTTGATGTATTCATATCTACGAAAGGCAATTACCCAAAGGACATCTAAGAGATGGTTTTCTCCAACATAGTAATGCCATATTTCTTCAACTCTTCCATCAGTGGCTCGTTGATCTTGCTCGACATAGGAGCAAGTATGCCCTTTTCAGAGATAGTTCCATCAAGCACCTGCTTTACAGCCACACCGCAAGGCACGCCAACCAATTTCGCCATAGCAGAATATCCCTTGGGATCTCCATACTCGACGAGGGTCGACGTTCGGGTTTCCTTGCTGCCATCTTTGTGCTCGATCTTGAATTTGTGCTGCAGCATGACGAAGTCCCGCTCGCCAGCTTCAAATTGCATCTTCTTTTCCAAGGTGGCGCAGAGGGTATCGAGGGGGTTTCCTCGAGGAATGATCTTTTCGTCGGAGAAGATGCCGATCCAACGGAGACCATTCATAATTCTGGTTTTCTCCTCGGTAGATTCGAATTTGGCCTTAGAAGCGATAACCCATTTAAGGTCATCTTCAGTAGAGGTAGAAGCTGTGAGAATCTTTTGTGTGGCTTCTTTCCATGTAATTGGTTCTTTGAGGCCATCCAGCGGTTCGTCGGACAGGAAGCCCATGTCGACAAGGACACGCACAAATTCAGGGAAACCTTGATATCTCAAGGTACCTCTGATGATAGTCTGTGCTTCTGGGATGTTGTATCGCTCTTTGTAAGGTGTGGAATCTCTGTTTGGGTATGCAACAAACGCGTATCCTGGGTAGATCAAGTATGGTTTGGCGGTACCCATCAAATCCTTAGATTCAATATCCACAACCTTTCCATCCTCGTAGTATTTTGCTGCATTTCTCAATGCCAGCAGAACGCCTCGTGATGACCAGGAAAATTTGTATCCAAGAGGGTTGTCTGAAGCTTCAGGAGCGGGGAGACCCCCACAGTACGATAAGAAAGAAGTAATCTTTCCTCCAGCCTTGTGTACCTCTTCGATTGTCTTCACGGCATACAAATGATCGATTCCTGGATCCAATCCAATTTCGTTCATGACCGTAATTCCAGCCTCCTTTGCAGCGGCATCTAATTCAAGCATTGCTGGGGAAACGTAACTTGTTGTGACGACATTCTTCTTATTTCGAATTGCAGATTTGATGACAATTGCGTGGAACGTATAAGGGATCAAGCTAATGACCAGATCGTGTTTTGCGAGTTCGGCATCGAGAGCTTTTTCATCGGTGACATCGAGGGAGATTGGGTGGGCGTTTTTGACTCCTTCAGAAAGCTTTTTGGCACTTTCGAGAGTTCTGCATGCTGGTAACTGGTTAACAACGAAACATTACGAGACCTTGGAATCTGCGAACTTACCAACAGATACTTGAATACCTGCATCGCTGAGAACGTCAAGAGTTGGTCTAGTAACGAAACCTGCTCCAAGCATAAGAACGCCCCTAGAAATTTTTAGAAATTTTATTTTCCATTGGATAGAAGAGCTTACCCTGATCCCGCCATGGTTGCTACTACAGATTTCGAAGGTGAGAAATGCGGATATAAGTAGTAGGAATTGAAATATATTAAAAATTGAAACCCTTGACCGAAGACTCATTCGGACAATGAAGTAAATTTTGGAGGGGTAATTTTCAACCTTGAATTCTGACTAAACCTATTTCGAACTAGCCCCAAATTAAAGACACAGATGTTCTTCGGCAAAATTCCTTTCTCTTTCTTCTTTCCATCTTCACCTCGTAAGCTTTAAATGCTTCGTTGTCAACAATTCCGATCGCACCAGAAAACAACATCATGTCTGCTTTGGAATATTATCGCCAGGCTCCGCCTATATCCAGGTATGTGTTATTTCCTTGTGTACCGTATGGATGCTGATGCTGATGTAGCCTAGAACTCTGGCTTTGAGCACCTTCGTCCTTTCGGTTCTCTGTTACACCGGCATAGTATCATTCGAATATGTCATCTTCTATATACCTTTCCTATGGAGGTTCCCGCCTCAGTTATGGCGTCTCGTTACGTCGTTTCTCATAACGGGTCCGCAACTGGGGATGATATTCGATACGTTCTTCCTTTACACGTATGGAAGCAAGCTTGAAACAGCCTCGCCCAAGTTCTCCCAACCAGGAGACTTCCTCACATACGTGTTGTTTCTTTTGGTATCCATACTGGTAGGCTTATTTTCATTAATTGTCACAATTATTATTTCATTTTACACCTCACATTATCTGCCCGCATAGTGCAATTCTCCCAACTATTGCGGTTCCTGGAGATGAGGAAGATTACCCTTGCACTTCAACTGGTCCGTCATTCGCAATCAATCCAAAGGGCCAGTTTGCGGTGTAGGCATGGTGGGAAGTTCCTTGAGAAAACGACAGTCGATTCCCCAACTCGGCTGGAGTGGTTGTGACTCCCTACATTTCAATTCATTCTTGAGATGTTTAATACTTGGTCTTTCCATGTAAATTCATGTAACAAGAAGATAGGGCTTGAATCAGGTCTATGGACACGGTATGCTGTTCTGTTCGGCATTGGTGTTGGCTTTCACATACACATCCACACAAGACGATCGGGGCATGAAGCAGTCATTCTTTGTGATTACCATTCCATCACAATGGGTACCATATGCCATGCTTCTCATGACATTGATCATGGCGGGACCGGATGCAGCGAAGGTTCAGAGCACAGGTCTTATTGCAGCTCATGCGCATGATTTCTTGACTCGGCTATGGCCGCAATTTGGAGGTGGTAGAAACCTGCTTCCAACACCAAACTTCATTGCGAGGTGGTTCCAGAGCACCCAGACTACAGCGACACATAAATCATACGGAACTGCATTCAGACCGGCTGAGCGTGAGGCTTCTTCTACATCGGGATCGTCGGTGTTACCAGAGTCGTGGAAGGCACGGGGAACCGGGCATCGACTTGGGGGAGATTGAGGCAAAGGACTTTCAATTGTAAGATACCTGGTATTCGATTTATAAATCTTTGCAATGCAGATTTTACCATAGTAAATTGTGCCTATTCATCAATGAAACAATCATAGTAAAAGTAGAGGTATATTTCAAGTCGGCAGAAAATACTATAATCATCTATTCTACTCGTCCCATAGATGCAAACGCTGACAATTGACTATCGTCTCCGGTACTCTTCCCTGTTTTGAGGGTGGAAAGGTTGATCTTGCGGAACATTCGGAAATGATATTCTAAATTCGAACCTTCTATATGAAGAGCGTCGGATGCGCCCCAAGATATTCGAGCATTAATACAACATACCTACTGGTAATCCAAGTCTAAAAAGAAGGTTACCCCTCTTCTTTCCCCTGATTACTAACGAGTTGAAAATAACCTCGGCGCTCTTCCCCAAGCGAGATCCCCCCTAAACTAATAAACACCAACCTCATGTTATCTCTTCTTCTTCTATACTTCTCAATATCTCTATGTAAACATATCTCTCCTGTTACCACTCCGATCAAACGACCTTCGCAATGTCTACTCCAGTAGAACTTATAGCAATACTATATCCCAAAGAAGGGAAAATCGATCGTGTAAGCTTGTTTCCACTTACGTCATGGCATGCAGATTCAATTGTGAATATAAAGAATAATCTAATAAGGTTTGAGGCTTAGGTAGTTGAATTGCTAAATGAGATGTCGAGTTTTGTGAAGAAGAATGAGCCTGGGACGTTGAAATATCAGATTATGCGAGAGACGAACAAGAAAAGTGGTGTTGAGGAGGTGGTTATGTTTGAGAGGTATGTGTTCAAACTGTAAAGGTCATATCGATATGATAGCTTTGGGATGTGGATATTTGAAGGGATATGAAATGTTCATGAGTCGAATTCCTTTCATCTCTTCAGACCTTCTCTTCCCACTTCTTTCCAATCTTGAAATACAAATTCGAGAAGAGCTAATGAAATACAGTTATGAGAGTAAAGAGGCCTTGGGAAAACATGGGGGTTCTAAGGAGTTCAAGGCTTTCAACAAGAAATTGCAGGATGAAGGACTAATTGCATCGCCAATGCAATTGAAGTTTTTGAAGAACGCTGGAGGTTTTGGGTCGAGGTTGTGATGTAATTTGACTTGGGTTTTCCTCCGAATGATTTGAGTTTACGGGGAATTAATATGCGAATAATTCTAAGAAGTAAAGAGGAATAGTTGCTGCCTCTTTGGAACTCTTGTGACGTCGTTGACTCAAGTCGTCCCTTCACTTTTCATTGCGATTGCTTGCTTCTACCGAAATAAATTTTCATCTTCTCAACCTCTCTCCCTCTCCCTCTCCCTCTCTCCCTCTCTCTCTCTCTCTCTCTCTCATCCTCACCCCCATCACATCCTTCCACCTTCGACTATCCCCCACAGAGATCAAGGAACAATGGATCACCATTGCGACAAGAACCGCGCTGCACCACTCCTCCCCACACCCCACAACGGAGAAACATTCGAGGTTAAAGCGGAACTAATGGAACATTCACACGTTTCCCTAGCTCACAGTACTTCGAGTATTACGGTACCGATCTTATCTCGGTCGCCATCATTCAAGTTTCCATCCTCGCCCTCCTGTCTCCATAACATCGGTCTCTTTGATGAGGCCTCTTCACTCCACAGCCCCGGATCTTTCGATGGAGCATCTTCTCAGCCATGTAACAGTCCACTT
>Ga0302320_10031102_pt1 | contig 10141 bp, 12 predicted proteins | sample Bog_T0_3_FD_202130 | JGI IMG/M metagenome (GOLD analysis project Ga0302320, IMG submission 202130) | Peat permafrost microbial communities from Stordalen Mire near Abisko, Sweden - Bog_T0_3 | ecosystem: Environmental > Terrestrial > Soil > Wetlands > Peat | place: Sweden: Abisko, Stordalen Mire...
GCGGCGGATTCGTTTTCAACACCATCCATAACATCCAGGCAGCAACGCCAGTGGAGAATATTGTCGCCATGATCGACGCAGTCCGCGAATTCAATGGAGGAAAGTGAGAGAAACAAAATTCCTGAGCAGTCAATGATCTACCCCTCTCTCTCTCGTCTTTGAGCGTCCAGGCGCATTGCGGATACTCCCAGGCTGGCGGGCAAGGATCGTAGCGGCGCGGGCTGGGTTGCCACAACTCGGCTGGTGTGCTCACATCGAGCGCCTGATGAGGCCGGATCCAGTTATGCTGCCGCCGGTAGTCATCCAGCCGCGGCTGTGGTGCGCCTTGGATGCCGAGGGCATCGATCAGGAACCCATGCCCCACAGAGGCGAACCATAAAATCTCATCGGCTATCTACGACAGACTTCCAGGGGCGGGCTTTGCGGCCGGGACGTTCAACTTTGACAGCCGCGAAGAGTTGACGGCGCAAGCAGATCGAATTCTGCTGCAAGATTTGCGGCCAGGCACGTTCTCCGGTTGGACAGGATGGACTTGGCCCGTGTGATCGGCGTATGCTCGCGAACACGATGGGACCGGGCCACGACCGATGCCCGGCGAGTGACTGAGGTGAGAGACGATGAAACGACTGATGATGACCTTGGCCGTTCTGGTTTTGGGGGGCGCGTCGGCAACAGGGGGCGCGGCGGACAAACCGAAGCAAGTGCATGGAACCGGCTGCGTGGAACCTGGCGTCGAGGCACGTTGCGTAGTGCTGAAGGACGTGAAGACCGGCGCGCTGTATAACCTGCTGTTCAAGGGACCGAGGCCGCAGATTGGCGACGCGGTGGAATTCAACGGCGTGCTCTTTGAGGGCATGACGATGTGCATGCAGGGAACGCCCGTTGAAGTGTCTGACTGGGCTCACAACGATTCGCTCAAGTGTGGCAAGGGTGAAGCGCCCAGGCAATAACCTCAACCATGGCAGCGATCCGGCGGAACACAAAACCCCGTCCCGGGTAGAAGGGTTGGGAGTGCAACTGCATCTGCATGTAAGCTAATTGGTAGAGGCTGGTGGGATCGGAGATCTCCGTCTGCTCCGGCAGGGCGCCTGCCGAATTGAAAATGCTGCGCGAGTTGCGGGCGAATTTTGGTGCGACCGGCTGGACCGAACGATTCACCGTACGATTCAAGCAAGGAAAGCGCACCGGCGCATCAAGTTGTCAAGGAACTTATGAATCCCAGCGATCATGCACGCCAACACGCCTTCCAGGAAACGCTGCTGAGCGCGCGGCGCACGATGGTGTTGAGCGAGGTTTTGAGGCTGGCGCTGGACAGCTTTCGGGTGAGCAAACTGCGCTTCGCGCTGACCGCCCTGGGCATGGTCATCGGGACGGCGTCGGTCATCCTGGTGGTGACGATCGGCATGACCGGCAAGCAGTACATCCTTGAACAGCTACAGAAGATTGAAACCAATTCAGTGGAACTGGAATATGTGGGCGGCGGTGCCCTGGCCGCGGAGCAGGTGCTCTATAACGACTACCTGACGCGCGCCGACGAGAAGGCTGTCCTGAGCCAGGTACCGGGCGTGCTTTATTCCTCTCCCATTCTCGAGATGCACGACCGCATCAGCTTTGGCGAAGGGGTGGTGAAGGATACTTTGGTGCTGGGGGTAAGCCCGCAATATCAGAACATTCGTAATTTAGTCGTAGTAGAGGGGCGCTTTTTGGATGAAACCGATGACACAGCGGACATCAAATGCGCGGTGGTGACGGAACCGTTTGCCCGGGCGCGGTTTGGGAGCGTGGACGCGGCGGTGGGATCGACGTTTGAGATCAGCGGGATTCCGTTCACGATTATCGGGGTTTTCAAAGAGAGTTTTGACGACATGGGGATGTCGGAGATGGCCGACCAGACGATTCTGATCCCCTACTCCGTGGCCCGCTACTTCACCGGGACCGAGGATGTGAAGCAGATCTATTTTTCGATGCGGAGCATCGACGATGTGACCGAGGCGGCCAAGGACATTGAGCGCATAGTGAAGGCGCGGCACAGGTCGGACTCGGTGTACAAGACGCAGACTCTGAAGGAGATGCTGACGATTGCGGCCAAGGTAGCCAATGCGCTGACGGCAGTGCTGGTGCTGGTGGCGATGGTGACGCTGGCGGTGGGCGGAGTGGGGATCATGAACATCATGCTGGCCAACGTCCGCTCGCGCATCCGCGAGATCGGGATTCGCAAGGCGCTGGGAGCCACCAATCGCGAGATCAAGATGCAGTTTCTTGCCGAGGCGGTGATCATCTCGGTGACCGGGGGCATTGTTGGCTCCTTTGTGGGGCTGGCCGTTCCCTATTCCATCCGGATTTTCACCGACTATAACCTGCCGATTTCTCCGTTGTCGGTGGTGATTGCGCTGACCGCAGCGGTGCTGGTGGGAGTGATCTTCGGCACGGTGCCGGCCACCCGGGCGGCGCAACTGGATCCTGTGGAAAGCCTCAAATATGAGTGATATAGCGCCGCATAGGCCGGATGAGAATCCGGAGCCGGATTCCTCCCAGGGCCCGAGCCTGACGCTGCTTTTTTCGCTGCTGGCGCTGGCGCTGGCGGCGGCTATCGGGTTTGCGCTGCTGATTGTGCTGCCGTTTTATCACCGGCGATAGGGGCGGGCAAACGGATCGAGCGTCCTCCGCAAGGCGGGTGAAGGGGCGGCGGAAAAAGGCCTGTTTCCGGGTCAAACCGGCAAGAAGCAAGGCAAAGGGGTTCTTGATTCCTGCATAAGTAATGTCCTATGCTGTTGTGGTTGTGCGGAGGGGTCCGATGCGACCGCGGGGCAGTCCTGAAGAGTTGGAACGGAATCGTGAGCGCGCCGTCCGCTTGCTGGGGCAGGGGCTGAGCCAAGCCGAGATTGCACGCAGGCTGGGTGTGGATCCGCGGAGCGTGCGCCGTTGGAAGCATGACGTGCGCCTGGGCGGTTGGGCGGCTCTGAAGGCGGTTCCGGCCAGCGGAAGGCCGCTGAAGCTGTCGCAGGGTGAGCGGCGGCGGCTGGAAGGGCAACTGCTGAAGGGCGCGCGGGCGGCAGGATTTTCGAGCGATGTTTGGACGTGTCCTCGTGTGGCGGAACTGATCGAGCGGAGCCTTGGGGTTCGCTATCACGTGGATCATGTTTGGCGGTTGCTGCATAAGCTGACGAAGAACAAAGAGTAAATTGAACAAACTAAAGGTTCAGTGGAAGAATGCCCGGGCCTGAAGGCCATCCCGATTCAAGCTCTGCATTCGGGGGCCTTGAGCCACATTGTGGGTAACCCACGCCTGTTCCCTCCAATAAAGGCCGACTGCAGAATCTCGTTTCATTGCCCCGTGGGCCGGGATTGCACGCAGGCTGGGCGTGGATCCGCGGAGCGTGCGCCGTTGGAAGCATGACGTGCGCTTGGGCGGTTGGGCGGCTCTGAAGGCGGTTCCGGCGAGCGGAAGGCCGCTGAAGCTGTCGCAGGGTGAGCGGCGGCGGCTGGAAGGGCAACTGCTGAAGGGCGCGCGGGCGGCGGGATTTTCGAGCGATGTTTGGACGTGTGCTCGTGTGGCGGAGCTGATCGAACGGAGCTTTGGAGTCCGCTATCACGTGGATCATGTTCGGCGGTTATTGCATGGCATGGAGGGCGGCGGGGGGCGCTGAGTGGGGGGGCGATTATGCGTCAATCGAGCGCCCTTCCTGGTGCCGTGGGCGTTTGCGGGGGCCAATTAATCCGCAAATCTAAAGTGGCAATCGAGCTCGACAACGCACCCCTTTGTTCCCGGCCTGAAAGCGTCGGTTTGGCGCTTCTTGATCTCAGTCACCCGGCTGCTGACGAGGTGAACCTTGCGTCCGGAGAATTCGCCGCAGCCCCTGAGTGCGCGCCTGAGTTGGTCTGGCGGCATTCTCCTGCTTCCTATTCGGATCACTACATGGGCCCCATCGCCCATTACGGCACCTAACGAACGCCACATATCGCCGATGAAAGACCAGTAATTGTCTGCTGTCCCGTGCCTGTCGTCGCGGGAGACCGAGCCCCGTTTCGGGTATCCTTGGCCCCCGAGGAACCACAGGCGCAGCCATTGGTCTTCCTCGAAGCTGGTTACGTTGAGGTAGGGCGGAGAGGTTACCGCACAGCGTATCGGCCGCTCATTTGTCGACTCGATTGCACGCGGCAGGTTTCGCATGTCGGTATGCAAGACAAGTGAATCTCCCTCCGGCAACGGCGACTCGTAGCGATATGCCGCCATTTCGGCGAGCACGTCAAACACGTTTCGCTCTGGGGCAACGAGTCCACGCTCCTTCCAGAATTTCACGGAGTACCGCGGCTTGGTGCTTATCGTCCGTGGCATCTGATTGCTTAGATATCGGAGCGACGAAGTCTCACCGTGCAGGGAGCCGAGAGTCAGGGCGGCGAGCATGTTGTCCACACGAGACTCCTTCCACTTCAACGCTTCCCGGAGGTACAGCAACTGCCTTAGGGTGCTGGGCGCGTAGGCCAGTTGGAAAAATTCATCGCTTTCGCGCGCCCGCCCTTGCCACTCGCTCGCCTCGAATCCCTTCCGCAGCTTGGAGAGTCGTGTCTTCAACCACGCCAATGTAGGGGGGCTTGTTTTCGCCCTCGTCAGGCACACTGCCACGCTGTTGACGTCGCTTGATATCGCATGGCGTCCGCACAACAGGGCAGTCAAGGCGGTGGTGCCCCTGCCGCTGAATGGATCCAGGACCGTCTCATTCGGCTTTGTCAGGCGCTTGATCCAGTAATCGGCGAAACTCTCAGGGAACATCGCAAAATACGGACACAGCGCGTAAAAACGGTGTCTCATAGGGCGAAGATTCCTTTTTTCTGTTGATCTAGCGCTGCATTCAGCCAGTCGCGGCATTCGTTGAGCACCTCGCTTGAGACGTCGTAGCCATATTGGACGAGTCTGCAGCGGTCGAATAGGAGTCCCCCTTCGCCGGTGTGGTGGTCCCAGTCGGAGCCGTTAACCCTGTGTGGAACCATGTAAACACGGACTGGGTCAATGATCAGGGGCTGCTGAAAATAGCGCCGGCAGAATTCCCTCGGCTCAAGCTTCGTTAAATGCGTCTTCCAGTGAATTCCAGTCTTGCATTGGCCGAAGCCGAAAAGGCCGCCGGCCCTTCGGTCCGGAAACACTCTCCAGACCACGACGTCGAGTTTGCCGTCACCAGCGCCGGGTGGCTTCTCGCCGATTTTCATGCCCCCTTCATGTTGCAGCTTGAGACAGAGCTCTTCGATATTCGACTCAAATTTGTGGTTGTGGCCTGATTTCTTTCGGGCGGTGCCGAATACGAGGGAGCCTGAGTATTCCGTTTTTCCTCCCCAGAAACTGAGCAGAATATCCGCGCATAGCCTTTCAAATACTTGCGTCGGGTCAAGTCCTCCGAGTGTGCGCCGCCGCGAGTCCATATCTGCGCGACTTGCAATGAGCATGAAAATATAGACGGTTCCCATTCGCGAGCGCGAGGTGGGCTTGGCGCGGCATGAGAGGAGGTTGCCTGAGTCGTTGAGTTCAAATGGATAATCCCAGACATCGCCCTTTCCGGACATCGGTATGCAGGAGCGCCGACGGTCGGCTAGCTCCTTAAACACGTCGCCTGCGAGCGATCTAGCGGTGCTCTCGACCATTGAATAGTCACGGAGAAGGGCTCGGACAAGGTCCTCCTGAGACGCGTGGCCATCGCTCTCAAGGAGCGACCTCACTTCGACCCAATCTGCAAGGTTGACCAACTTGTCATCCGCCTCGGGCGACGGCACCGTCAACAGGTTGGACAACTTACCCTTTTGTTTGCCTGGCATCGCGTCGATCCTTGGACTTCTTGGCTTCCATGGCGTTTACCAGATCATGGGCGAGGTTCTCGACATCCTCTGCAAGCTGGACGAGGCCCAGTTCGCTCACGCGAAAACCGGTGGTCAGCGTTCCGTGCGCCTTTTGAAGCGCTTGCTTGGCCTGCTGCAGCGACTGGCTGAAAATCCGCTCGTCTCCGAGGCTAATGTCGTGTGCGACGCTCAGGGGCAATCCATCACGCAACGCCTTGACTCCGCTGTCGGTCAGGAGGACAGTGTCAAGGGTCTTGAGGTCTGGATTCTGGGATCGAATGACAGAAGGCGTGTCAGAACTCTCGCGTCCATAGAGCCACACCATTAGATCGCCGAGGTTCTTTAGTTTAGATTGGGGCACCGGCCTCCGAGCAGTCGTCCCCTTACCACGAAGCCCGATGAAGTTGACAATTCCCGGATAATCCATCCCCGTGTAAATGTAGTTGAAATGGAATCTGTTCTTAGCGATGTCCGCACGTCTGAAGACGTTTGCCTCCTCAGCCTGCTCCACAATCATGAGCCCGCGATACATGCGCAGAACGGTCGAATTGTAGTCGCCGATCTGAAGCGCAATGTCTTCAAGTGGTACGCCGTAGTCGTTTGTCACATGCGCGATGTATTGGGCCTTGGCATACGAGCCCCAAGTGGCAGGGCCATTCACGTGCTTGAAACCAAGGTAACGCCACGAATCCTTGCGGGTCGTCACAATGACCGGCAATTCGGCAAGTTCTTCGGCCCGCCTCTTTGCGATGACGGGCAGCTTATTAGCTCTAACCTTCTGCCGAAGGTTTGCATCAACCAGAAGCTTCACAGCAGCGAGCCGTCTGTTTCCCTCAATGACGCAATACTTACCGCCAGTTTCTGCCTCAACGAAAAGTGGCTCATGCTCAAAGTAGCCGCTATAGGCGATCGACATGGCGACCTCCTCAACAGCCATCTCTTCCCAAAGGGCCTTCAACAAATCGAATTGAGAGGCCGTCCGGGGAATCCCAAGTTCAGCCAGTCGGGGATTGTTCGCGTCGAGCAAGAGCTTGTCGAGTGGGACCTGCCGGTACCCTGCATTGCCCGGAATGTCAGGTACTCGTACTTCCGCACGCTTATTCATAGGTACCTCGGCTTCCCAAATTCTAATCCCGAAGAGTCGACTTGTGGGAAGTGTTTGGCTCGTCGCGAGGGGCTGAACGCGGCTTGCGCCGCGCGGGTTGATTTTCGGGAATTGGTGGATGGGCTTTTGCCGGGGATAAATCCCCGGCCTCCTTCCGGATAAGTTTCGAAATGTCGGCAAGGGATTACCGATTTGCCAACACAGGGGCCTCAACTGTTGCCAGCCCGTAGCGAACACTGAGAGATCTATCGATCTTCCGTTACAGGTTGCGGGCGTCTGGTTGGTTTCAGGGCACACAGACTTAGCCAAGTTTTCTAGCGGAATCGTCTGCGCGGGCGGCGATCAGGACGGGAATGCCATCGACCACGGGATAAGCACGGCCACAGGCGAGGCAGCGGAGGCGCTGGTCCTGCGGGGCGAGGGAGCCGAGGCAGACGGGGCAGGCGAGCCTTTCGATGACGGATGGATCAAGCGAAGGTATCTTGGGCGGGTCAGGCATCCGGGCTCTGCGGGGCGGCGTCGTGCTGAGGCGTGGAAGCGGCCCTGGGGTGAGCGGCAAACTCTTCTTCAATGCGCCTGGTGGTGCCGGCCTTGGCGAACTCGTAGGCGACGCGAATGCCGTTGAAGATGGCCACATCGTTGGAGGAGCCGTGGCCGATGATGCAGACGCCGCGCACGCCGAGCAGCGGCGCGCCACCGTATTCGCGGTAGTCGAGGCGGCGGCGGAAGTCGTTGAAGGCCTGGCGGGAGAGGAGCGCGCCGACCTTGGCGGTGACGGTGCGGGTGAGCGAGGCGCGCAGGACATCGCGCACAAAGCGGCCCACGCCCTCACTGGTTTTGAGGGCCACGTTGCCGACAAAGCCGTCGCAGACAATGACATCGGCGAGGCCCGAGAAGATGTCGCGGCCTTCGACGTTGCCGACAAAGTTGATGGGCAGGGCCTTGAGGAGGGGATAGGCCTCGCGGGTGAGTTCGTTGCCCTTGGTTTCTTCTTCGCCGATGGAGAGCAGACCTACGCGGGGATTGTCGATTTTGAGGACGCTGCGGGCATACATCTCGCCCATGACGGCAAATTGCTGGAGATTGTGGGGCTTGCAGTCGACGTTTGCGCCGACATCGAGCAGGACGCAGGGATTTCCGGTGGAACTGGGCATTGGCGTGGCCAGGGCGGGGCGATCGACACCGGGCAGTGCGCCGAGGACCATTTTGGCGGTGGCCATGGCTGCGCCGGTGTTGCCGGCGGTGACAAAGCCGGCGGCCTTGCCCTCGCGGACCAGCTTGAGGCCGACGCGCATGGAGCTGTCTTTTTTGGTGCGGACGGCGTGGGCGGCTTTCTCTTCCATGCCGATGCGCTCGGAGGCATGATGGATGACTATAGGTAGATCTTCGTTGTCGAGATGTTCGTCCAGAAGGTCACGCAACTCACCTTCAGGCCCGATGAGATGGACGCGGACCGGCAGGGCGCGGCAGGCGAGGATGGCGCCGCGAATCTCCGGCTCTGGAGCTTTGTCAGTGCCTACGGCGTCAAGCGCGATATCGATGAGCATAGGCTCTTTGGCTTACTTGGCTGCTTCTTTGACATCCAGGACGGCGCGGCCCTTGTAGGCTCCGCACTTGGCGCAGGCGTGGTGGGGCAGCTTTTTCTCGTGGCAGTTGGGGCACTCAGAGACGCCGACGGCGGCGAGGAAGTCGTGGGAGCGGCGGAGGGCGGTGCGGCGCGTTGAGTGGCGCCTTTTCGGATTAGGCATGACGGTAAACCCTTTCTTTTCGACGGCATATGCAAACACCGGCGGCTTTGCAGGCCATACGAGGCCTGGGCCGCGATTCGGCATTTGCGAGCACCCTCAATTTCTCTTGGGGCTGTTTGCCTTGGACTCGATCCGGCTGCGTAGCCCAGCCAGCGCCTCCCAGCGGGGGTCACTAGGACCCTGCTCGCAGGAACACGCCGTGCTGTTGCGGTTTTCGCCGCAGCGCGGGCAAAGTCCTTTGCAGTCAGGCTTGCAGAGGGTTCTGACGGGCAGGGACAAGAGCACCTGTTCGCGCAGGACATCCTCAAGCAGCAAGCTGTCTTTCTGATAATAACCGATTTCTGTTTCCGGCGCAGTAATGGAGCGTTCGGTGGCCTCGGCATCGGCGGCGGCGGGGCGGAAGATGAGGTCGAAATCGGCCTTGAGGGGGAGGCTGACGGGCTCGACGCAGCGGGCGCAGGGGACCTGGAAGTTGCCGGAAAAGCAGCCCTTTAGGCGGATATCGGCGACGATGTCTTTGGGTCCGCGGTGCTCGTGGAGGACCTCAGCGCGGCCGGCGGCGTCCAGCGGGCCGACCTGCTCGGCTTCCTGGCCGAGATCGACGGCTCCGGGAGCCAGTTGGAGGTCAAAATCGATGGGTTCCCGTTCGAGCTCGCTTACTTTGAATTCCATGGTTTGAGCGTACGGCGCGAGAGGACGGGCGTCAACATGGACGGCGGCGGGACGGGGAACATTGAACGGGGAGCAGGGCCTGGGCGGGCCTGGGGAGCGGGTTGAATTTGCAACGAAGGTGTTTTCGACTATTTCTATAAATAGACGAAAAGGAGGGTTTTGGCTGCCTATAGGTGGACGAAATCGGGGAGGGAGGCCGGTGAGGCGGATATGTCCATGTGCAGGCGTAGGTTTGGGGCGGAAAAGTGTATTTATAGTTAGACGAAAAGTGTAAAAAACAGGTGATTTTTGGCTGTTTTTGGTGTGTTTTGGCATGTTTTTGGCATGTTTTTGGGAGGGGTTTGCGGGGTGGGATGGGGCGGTTTCTCTGTTGGATGTCTACCTGTTGAATGTCAACATGAGGGGCGATGGGATGGGCTGGGTTCGGCATTGGGCGTGGGCGGTGTGGGGATTTGTTACTGGGTGAGGGTGTTTCGGGGCGGTATCGGCGTTTATCAGGACCGATCCGTATCTCGCGGGGATAAGCCTTGTTGGATGAGCGCATTGGGCTGATACCACCATCCCAGAAGAATACGCTCGATTGCTTCCGAGAAGCCGACTTATCATTCCCTATTTGTAGTCGATGAGCGCATTGCGATTTGGCATAAACCTAGGGGTGATTCATGATTAAGTCCGTAAAGTTCTGTAGAAGCGTCTGAGTGGCGAGCGCGGCGAGCCACCGATCCGATTCCTTAGGATGTTGTTTACCAGACGACATTTCCAAGGAGGAAGAGGATGGCTCGCAAGGGAC
>Ga0302320_10031103_pt1 | contig 10140 bp, 7 predicted proteins | sample Bog_T0_3_FD_202130 | JGI IMG/M metagenome (GOLD analysis project Ga0302320, IMG submission 202130) | Peat permafrost microbial communities from Stordalen Mire near Abisko, Sweden - Bog_T0_3 | ecosystem: Environmental > Terrestrial > Soil > Wetlands > Peat | place: Sweden: Abisko, Stordalen Mire...
GTCATCGAGGTCCGGCTCCGCCGCATCCGCCCGCTTCGTGCCCGGCTTGGCGCGGAAGTTCTGCACGATCACTTCCTGGATGTGGCCATGGCACGCATGCAGGTCGCGAATCGCGACAAGGGAGTCAATCCGTTCTTCGCGTGTCTCGCCGATGCCGATCAAAATCCCGGTCGTGAACGGCACTTGCAACTCGCCGGCAAGGCGGATCGTCTCCAACCGCACCGCGGGGTCCTTGTCAGGCGAGCCGTAATGGACCCCGCCCGGCTGGCAAAGCCGTGCGCTGCTCGATTCCAGCATGATGCCCTGGCTGGCGGAAACATCGCGCAGCGCCGCAATTTCCTCCCGGGTCATTACGCCCGGGTTCACATGTGGCAGCAGCCCGGTCTCGCGCAGCACCAGGCCGCACATCTCATGCAGATACGCGATCGTGGTGTCGTGCCCACGCACCTCCAGCGCCTCGCGCGCGGCGCGGTAGTGAAGCTCGGGCTTGTCGCCCAGGGTGAACAGCGCCTCGGTGCAGCCGGCAGCGGCACCGGCACGCGCAATCGCCAGAACCTCGTCCGGCGAGAGATAGGCGGCACGCCCGGCGCGCGGCCGCTGCGCGAAGGTGCAGTAGTGGCACACGTCGCGGCAGAGGCGGGTCAGCGGGATGAACACCTTGCGCGAATACGACACCAAGCGACCATGGGCCGCATCGCGCTTGTCGGCCGCCGCCTGCATCAGGTCGCCAAGCGGCGCGGCCAGCATCCAATCGATCGCTGTGTCCATTCGTTGGTTGTCCCTGCACCCGGGCATGGTGTGCTATCGGCCCAAGCCACGCAATCCGGTGGGAGAACACACCATGCAGATCGGCTGCAGCGCTCCAACCAGCGGTCCGTTGACCGCGCCCGACAGCCTGACCCGCATCGCCACCGAAGCCGAGGCGCTCGGCTACGATTACGTGACGGTGAGCGACCACGTGGTGATCCCCACCGATATCGAGAGCCGCTACCCCTACAGCAGCTCCGGCGAGTTCCCCGCCGGCGCCCGGGTCGAGCGGCTGGAACTGCTCACCGCCGCCACCTGGATCGCGGCCAAGACGTCGAAGATTCGTATCGTGACCTCGGTCATGGTCGTCCCCCACCGACCGGCCGTGCTGACGGCGAAAATTCTCGCGACGATCGACACCCTGTCCAGCGGGCGCCTGACCCTCGGGATCGGCGCCGGCTGGCTGCGCGAAGAATTTATCGCGCTCGGCGCGCCGCCGTTCGAAGAGCGCGGCACGGTCACCGACGAGTATCTCCAGGCCTGCAAGGAGCTCTGGACCAGCGAGTCGCCGCGCTTCGACGGCAAGTACACCTCGTTCGGCAACATCCTGTTCACACCGAAGCCGTTACAGCAGCCGATTCCGATCTGGGTCGGTGGGGAAAGCGGGCCGGCGCTGCGGCGCACCGCAAAGCTCGGCGATGCCTGGTACCCGATCGGCACCAACCCGCAATTCCCGCTGGACACACTCAGCCGGTACAAGGCCCGAATCGCCGATTTGCGCGCCGCGGTCGAGCAGGCAGGGCGCGATCCCGCCAGCGTCGCGCTGGTCTATCGGGTGTCGTCGAGCCCCGGCGCGCAGCCGAGCGACTCGATCGACGGGGAGCGTCGCCTGTTCACCGGCGGCCACGCCGACTTCCTCGGCGACCTCCGGGCGCTGCGCGATCTCGGCGTCGCCAACATCGATGTCGGGCTGACCGGTTCGTCGCTTGAAAACACCCTCGACGCAATGCGTCGCTTCCGCGAGGAGGTCGCCGCCAGGCTTTGATGGCGGCGACCAGGCTTTGGCAAGCCCGACGATCAGAGCTCGGATGACATCGGCGCGTTCCAAATCTCCTCGGCGTATTCGCGGATCGCGCGATCCGAGGAGAACCAGCCCATATTCGCGATGTTCAACGCGGTCGACCGCCACCAGGCGCGCTTGTCCTGCCAGCGCGCGGCGACCTCACGCTGCTTCTCGGCATAGGCCTCGAAATCCGCCGTCACCAGGAAGTAGTCGTGGTGAGTCAGTTCCTCGATCAGCGGGCGGAACCGGTTCTTGTCGTCGGGAGAGAACACGCCGGTGCCGACCGCATCAAGCACCTCGCGCAGCATGGGCGTGACGGCCAGGGTTTCCTGCGGTCCCGGGCCATGGCGCCGGCGCTCCGCCACCTCGTCGGCTTTCAGCCCGAAGATAAAGATGTTCTCGGCGCCGACATGCTCAAGCATTTCCACATTCGCACCGTCCAGCGTGCCGATGGTCAGCGCGCCGTTCAGTGCCAGCTTCATGTTGCCGGTGCCGGACGCTTCCATGCCCGCCGTGGAGATCTGTTCCGACAAGTCCGCCGCCGGGATGATCGCTTCGGCCAGGCTCGCGTTGTAGTCGGGCAGGAACACGACCTTCAGCAGGCCGTGCAGCGCCGGGTCGTCGTTCACCACCCGGGCCACATCGTTGATCAGTTTGATGATCAGCTTGGCGCGATGGTAGCTCGCTGCCGCCTTGCCGGCGAAGATCTTCACCCGCGGCACCCAGTCGCGCGTCGGATTGGCGCGCATGGCGTTGGCCAGCGCGATCGTCTCCAGGATGTTCAGCAGCTGGCGCTTGTATTCGTGGATACGCTTGATGTGGATGTCGAACATCGCGGCGGGGTCCACCTTGATGTCCAGCCGATCGGCGATCAGCGCTGCCAGATCCGCCTTGTTGGCGAGCCGCAGCTCGGCCAGGCGGTCGTGCAGCGAGGAGTCCTCCGCCTCGGCCGCCAGGCTGAGCAACGCAGCCGGGTCGTCCAGGACGCGCCGGCCGACCACTTCGGTCAGCAGCCGGGTCAGCCGGGGATTGGCCTCGAACAGCCAGCGCCGGAAGGTAATGCCGTTGGTTTTGTTGGTAATGCGATCCGGATGCAGCCGATGCAGGTCGTGGAACACCGTCTCACGCATCAGGTTGGTGTGCAGCGCCGACACGCCGTTCACCTTGTGCGAGCCGAGGAACGCCAGATTGCCCATGCGCACGCGCCGGCCGTTATGCTCGTCCACCAGGGAGACCGAGGACAGCGGCGGCGCGTCGGGGCGGCCCCTCAACCCGTCCAGCAGCATCGCGTTGATGTGGAAGATGATCTGCATGTGGCGCGGGAGCAGCCGTTCCATCAGCGGCACCGGCCAGCTTTCCAGCGCCTCGGGCAGCAGGGTGTGGTTGGTGTAGGACACGGTGCGGGTGGTGATGTCCCACGCCTCCGCCCAGGGCAGGCCGTGCTCGTCGGTCAGCATGCGCATCAGCTCAGGCACGACGATCGCCGGATGGGTGTCGTTGAGCTGGATCGCGACCTTGTCCGGCAGCAGGCGCACGTCGTGGTGCTGGTGCAAATGCCGGCGCATCAGGTCCTGCAGCGAGGCCGAGGAGAAGAAGAACTCCTGCCGCAGCCGGAGTTCCTGTCCCGCGGGGGTTTCGTCGCTGGGATAGAGGATTTGCGAGATCGCGTTGGCCTGCGCGCGCGCCGCCAGCGCGCCGACATAGTCTCCAGCGTTGAACACATCCAGGCGCAGCGGGTCTACCGCGCGTGCCGACCACAGCCGCAGCGTGTTCACATGCCGGCCGCGCCAGCCGACCACGGGCGTGTCGTAGGCGACCGCGTTGACCGTCTCGCCTGGATGCCAGATCTGCCGACCCAGACCGTCGGCCGAGGGAACTGTCTCCACGGTGCCGCCGAACCCGATCTCATAGCTTGCGTCCGGACGTTCGAACTCCCACGGATTGCCGAAGGACAGCCAGTCTTCGGGGTATTCGAACTGATTGCCATCCCGGATCACTTGGCGGAACAGGCCATGCGCGTAGCGGATGCCGTAGCCGTAAGCGGCGATGCCGAGGGTCGCCATGCTTTCCATGAAGCAGGCAGCGAGCCTTCCCAAACCGCCATTCCCCAGCGCCGCATCCGGCTCGACCTGGCGCAGCCGGTCGAAATCGACGCCGAGTTCCGCGAGTGCGGTACGCACCTGATCGACCAAACCGAGGTTCGTGAGCGAGTCGTGCAGCAGGCGGCCGATCAGGAATTCGAGCGACAGGTAGTAGACGCGCTTGCGGCTATTGGCATAGTTTGCGCGGGTGGATGGCATCCATCGCTCGACAATGCGATCGCGCGTTGCAAGGGCGGTCGCGACGAACCAATCGCGCTCGGTCGCGACAATCGGGTCCTTGCCAACCGAATAGGTCAGTTTTGCAACAATGCTACGGCGAAGGGTCGCAACGTCTTCGTCCTGCGCCGGCAGGGCGATTCGTTGGGCCACGCTGCTGGAAATGATCGCCGAGCTCATGCTGTCAAGACTTCCTTTTCAAACTCTGCCCGCCCGCCAAAATCGGCGGTCGTCGCTTTCGGCGGCTTCGCCATGCGGGTCGGCCAGTGTCAGGATGATGACGCGTGACCAGACATGTCTACGACGAGCAGTCAGCCCTCATATCGCAGGAACCGACGCAATCCTGCAAGGAAAAGCTCCGCCAGCGCAAGTGCCGGCTGACCCCGGCGATGGGAGCCTCTGTGCGGCGCGGCGGACGTTGCAACGCGGCGGTTGATGCGGTCAAAGAGCAATCGGATTGACTGGCAAGAGACGACGGAACTTTTGCGAAGGCATGTCATTGGTCCGCCGCGGTGCAGCATGGTTGCTCGCTGACGAACGCTCGCTGCGAGGCGCTTTTTGCCCTCTCGGAACCATCAGCACGAAGAGCGAACCGCTTCCGATCTTCAGCGTCGCGGTGATGCTTCAAGAAACATAGCAATCGGTCGGCAGCACTCGGATGAACGATTGATTTCGATGCCTCCTCGTTAAACCGCGTGCGGCCGAGATCGCGCAGCCTCTCACCGACAAGCGTTCCGTACCGGCGTCACGCCACGAATTTGTCTCGGTCGTTTTTTTTGCGCCACGCTCCACCGGCCAGACGTCTGTTACCGCCGGCTGGCCAGCGCCGTAAGGCCGGCGCCGTCGTGCCGCCGGGCTCGGCCACCAGCCGGGGTCGGTCCACCCTGCGCTGCGCCGCAGCGAGCGCCTCGGTTTACCCCGCACCGAGGCTGGATCGCTGCGTGATCGGGGGGCCGGGCGTTCCTTGCCCGCGAGGCATCCTGCAGCGCTGGACGGGGCTCCGGCGCCACCCCGTCAAGCCGCGGCAACCATAACGTGCGTCTGCTCCGACGCACCCCTTCTAAAATCGCGGCAGTCGGACCTTGCACGCCAGAACGCACGCCTGGTCGTGGGCAGCCGGCCCGCCGCCAATACCTGGTTGTACGCGCCGCGTGGCTTGAAGCCGCGCTCCCGCGCAACAAGGCTTCCCTTCCGCCGTCGGCGACGCCACATTGTCGGCTTATGCAGATCCATGGGAGCTGCGTGTCCAAAGGCGGCCAGGGCGTCCTGCTGCTAGGACCGCCTGGCTCAGGAAAGTCTGATCTCGCCCTTCGCCTCCTCGCTCGGGGCTTCGATCTGGTGGCCGACGACCAGGTCGAGATCGCGGACGGGGTCGGGCGCGCGCCGGCGCCGCTCGCCGGCCTTTTGGAAGTGCGCGGCCTGGGGATCGTCCGGCTGCCGCGCGTGGCGTCCGCTCGCCTGGCTCTGGTCGTGGAACTTGGGGAAGCGGAGCGACTGCCATCGCCCGATCGCCACGGCGACCTCGGGCTGCCGCGGGTTCGGGTGGACGCTGGCGCCGCCTCGGCACCCGAACGCGTGGCGCTGGCGCTGGACTGCGCGCTCGGCCGGGTCGCACAGGTCGCAGGAGCCTTTGCCGCATGAGTGCCGAGCATCCAGCCCCCGAGCGGCTTCGCATTGTTCTGGTGAGCGGCCTGTCGGGCGCCGGCAAAGCGTCCGTGCTGCGGGCGCTGGAGGACCTTGGCTACGAGGCAGTGGACAACCCGCCGCTCCAGATGCTGGAGGAGATGGTCGCCCGCAGCGATCGCCGGCTGGCCATTGGCGTCGATTGCCGCACCCGCGGGTTCGACGCGAATCTTGTTCTGCAGGCGCTCCAGCGTCTTCGCGACAACCCGTCGCTGCGGGCAGAGTTGATCTACGCCTGGGCGGACGAACCGTCGCTGCTGCGCCGCTACACCGAATCCCGCCGCCGCCATCCGCTCGCGCCGCAGGGGCGGGTGACCGATGGCATCGCAGAGGAGCAAACGCTGACCGCACCGCTGCGCGAGGCCGCGGACCAGGTGATCGATACCTCGGATTTGCCGATCGCCGCCCTGCGGCGGTTGATCGAGAGGGATTTCGGCAGCGTGAGCGACGCCGATTCAAGCCGCCTGGTGGTCTCGCTGGTGTCGTTTTCCTATGCCAAGGGGCTGCCGCGGGAAGCGGATCTGGTATTCGACGCGCGCTTTTTGCGTAACCCGCATTACGACCCTACACTGCAGCCGCGAACCGGGCTTGACCCCGAAGTGGGCGCTTATGTCGAAGCGGACCCGGACTTCGCCGCTTTCTTCGGCATGATTCGGAACCTGCTGGCTCTCCTCTTGCCGAGATTCGTGCAAGAGGGCAAAAAATATGCGACGATCACGGTTGGGTGTACAGGGGGGCGTCACCGCTCTGTCTATCTGGTCGAAAAACTGGTGGCCTGCCTGGCGGAGCGGATTGCGGCGGACAAGCTGTCCGGCGTTCCCGGCCAGGGATGGCGGCTGAACGTGACCCATCGCGAACTGGCCCGGGAGGGCTACACGGAGGCTGTTCTGGCTGACCGCCCTTACGTGCCTCCGGCCGGTGTGCCTCGGGCTGGCCGACTAGGCGAAAACGACGGCGAGAGCGTGCAGCTCCCGCCGGTGCAGGCACAGGAGGCCTGAACCAAGATGTGCGGCCCCACCGATTTTCATCGCAGGGAAGCCCTACGGCCAACATGATCGGCATGGTCCTGGTCACCCACGGCCGATTGGCCGAGGAATTGCGCTCGGCCATGGAGCACGTGGTTGGCGCGCAACGAAATGTTGATACGGTCTGCATCGGTCCGGACGACGACATGGACGACCGGCGTGCCGAAATTGAGGCATGCATCGACCGCTGCGACACCGGCGACGGGGTGGTGCTGCTGACCGACATGTTCGGCGGCACGCCCTCAAACCTCGCCATCTCAATGATGGAGCGGAAGGGCATCGAGGTCATCGCCGGCGTGAACCTGCCGATGCTGGTGAAGCTCGCCAAGGTGCGCTCCAGCCAGCCTTTGGCCGCAGCTGTCGATTGCGCGGAGCAAGCCGGGCGAAAATACATCGCCGCCGCTTCCCACGTGTTGCACGGCTGCAACGGCGGCGGCAAACTGACCGGCACCTGCGGGTGAGCCTGGCCCCGGGTGGCCGGGCAAACACTCGAAAGGACCGCTGACATGACGCCGTCCGACGGCGAGGAAGCCCAGCCGCCCGAGTCCTCGTCGGCAGCCCCCGTCCTCACGCGCACCGCCGTGATCACCAACAAGCGCGGGCTTCATGCCCGTGCCGCGGCCAAGTTCGTGATGCTGGCGGAGCGCTTCGGCGCGTCGGTTGACGTGATCCGCGACGGCCAATCCGTGCCTGCCCGGTCGATCATGGGCCTGATGATGCTGGGGGCCGGAAAAGGCGCCGAAATCGAATTGCGCGCCGAGGGCTGGGACGCCAAGGAGGCGATCGAAGCGCTCGCGGCATTGGTCGAGGCCGGCTTCGATGAGTCCGGCTGACCCCCCACCGCCGCATCCCCAGCACAAGCGCCTCGGGCAGGCGGGGGTCCAGGCGGGACTGACTGGGGGAATACAACCGGCCGCCCGGCCCGAAACAGCCTTCCCCGGCATACCCGTCGCGCCCGGCGTGGCCATCGGCCCGGCCTTCGGCGCCGCCGAGCCGGAGCCGAAGATCAGCCGCCACACGATCCAGCCTGCCGATGTCGCCGCCGAGGGTGCCCGGCTGGATGCCGCAATTACCCTGTCGCGCAAGCAGCTAACGAAGCTGCGCACGCGGCTGGCCGTCCTGCCCGAACACAGCCAGTCGGAAATCGCGCCGCTTATTGATGCCTATCAGCGCATGCTCGGACAGTCGCGGCTGATTCGGGGCGTACGCGCGCGGATCGAGCAGAAGCTGCTCTCCGCCGAGGCCGCCGTCCTCGCCGAGGCGGACGCGATCGCCGAGGCCGTGATGGCGCAGGCCGAGCCCGGCATGCCGGCCGACGACCGCGCCAGCCTGCACCGTCGTGGGGAAGAGGTGCGCGAGATCGCCCGGCGCCTGGTGCGCAACCTCACCCGCGCGCCGTTCCGCAGCTTCGCCGAGCTGCCGGATGGCGCTGTGCTGGTCTGCGAATCCCTGCGGCCCGCCGACGCTGCGCTGCTCGACCCGTCCCGGCTGGCCGGCGTGGCCACCGACGAGGGCGGTGCCGAGGGCCACACCGCGGTGATGCTGCGCGCGCTCGGGGTTCCGGCTGTGCTGGGCGCCACCGGCCTCGCCCATGCCATCCGCCCTGGCGATATCGCCGTGGTGGACGGCTCTGCCGGCAAGGTGGTGCTGAACCCCACGGCGGAGACGCTGGCAACCGCGCGACGCGCGATCACCGCCTTCTCGCGGGAGCGCCAGCGTTTCGCGCGGCTGCGCCGCTTGCCGGCGGAAACCCGGGACGGCGAGGCGGTGGAACTGCAGGCGAACCTGGAGCTGCCGATCGAGCTGTCTCGCGTCGCCCAGTCCGGCGCGCACGGGATCGGCCTGTTGCGCACCGAGTTCCTGTTCATGAACCGGGAGACCGTTCCGGACGAGGACACGCAGACCGACACCTATCGGGCGGTCATCGAGGCCATGGGTGGTGACCCTGTCAGTATCCGCGTGCTGGATTGGGGCGGGGAAAAGGACATCGAAGCCCTGGCCAGCGCCGGGATCGTGCCGGAAACGGCGGACGCCAACCCCGCGCTCGGCCTGCGCGGGATCAGAATGCTGCTGCGGCGTGGTCTGGACCTGTTTGAGACCCAGCTCGCGGCAATCCTGCGCGCCGCCACCTCGGGACCTGTGCGGGTGATGCTGCCGATGGTCAACACGGTCGCCGAAGTGCGTGCCGCGCGCGAGGTTTATGAGCGGGTGGCGCGGCGGCTGCGGCGGCGCGGCGACCGCATCCCGGACAAGCTGCCGCCACTTGGTATCATGATCGAAACGCCCGGGGCGGCGCTATCGGCCGATTTGCTATCGCTCGAATCGGACTTCTTTGCCATCGGCACCAATGACCTGACCGCCTACACACTGGCGGTCGACCGGTCCGAAACCGAGCTGGCCTCGCTGTACGACCCGCTGCATCCGTCGGTGCTGCGCCTCGTGCAATTCGCCACCGAGGCTGCCTTGCGCCTGCGGATGCCGGTCTCGGTCTGCGGCGAGGTCGCGGCCAATCCCAAGCTGACGCCGTTGCTGCTGGGACTGGGGCTGCGGTCGTTCAGTATGAATGCGTCGGCGGTGCCGCGGGTCAAGCAGGCGGTGCGCGCCCTGGAAATCGACGCCTGCGCCCGCTTCGCCCGCCGGGTGATGGAGCAGTCGGACACCGACCGGATCGCCGAGCTGATTGCCGGCTTTGGACGTTCACCGGGCGGTTGATCCGTAAGCAAGAAAAAGGTTGGGGCTCCGCCCCAAACCCCGCCAAGGGGAAACCCCTTGGAACCCATCGCTTAAGGGATGGGGGTCTGGGGCCTCAGGCCAGAGCGGGGTCCAGGGGCAGAGCCCCTGGGTTTGATCAGGCGAGCAGCACGCCCTGCTGCCGCAGAAAGTCGAGCAGCGCCAGCAGCGGCAAGCCCAGGATCGCGGCGTGCTCGCCGGTTACCTGCTCGAACAGATGCACGCCCGGGCCTTCCAGCCGATACGAACCAACGCTGCCCAGAACGTGTTCGCCTTCAGCGAGAAGGTAGCTGTCGAGAAAGTCCGCGGAGAACGGTCGCATCGTCAGGCGTGGGCTCGCCACGGCGTGCCAGACGCGCTGGCCGTCCTGCATGCATACGGCCGCCGTCGCCAGCCTGTGCGTGCGGCCACGCAGCGACTCCAACTGCGTCCGAGCGGCCGCAATATCAGGCGGCTTGTCGAACCAGACCCCCTCACAAACCAGAATCTGGTCGGCGCCGACGACCAGGGCACCGAGCTCGTCGCGGGCAATCCGCTCGGCCTTGCGTTCGGCCAGGATCAAAGCCGCGTCCTC
>Ga0302320_10031105_pt1 | contig 10140 bp, 8 predicted proteins | sample Bog_T0_3_FD_202130 | JGI IMG/M metagenome (GOLD analysis project Ga0302320, IMG submission 202130) | Peat permafrost microbial communities from Stordalen Mire near Abisko, Sweden - Bog_T0_3 | ecosystem: Environmental > Terrestrial > Soil > Wetlands > Peat | place: Sweden: Abisko, Stordalen Mire...
TGGACGGCCCTGGCCGGGAGTTCCAGTTCGTCGCCTTCGGGGACACCCGGTTCACGGATCCGGCCAACACCGACGTCTCCGCCTCCGATGTCCGCCGCGATATCGTCAAGGGCATCGCTTCAGAGAAGCCGGCCTTCGTCACCATCGGCGGCGACCTCACCTACAAGGGCGCGGTGCTCCAGGACTGGGAGGTCTTCGACCGCGAGACGGCGTTGTGGAGGGACCGGGGCATTCCGGTCTTCCCGGCCCTGGGCAACCATGAGCTCATGGGCAAGAAGAAGTCGAAGGATGACAAGTCGAAGAATCCCCAGGACGAGATGGAAGGCCTGGCCAACTACTTCGCCCGCTTCCCCCAGCTCAAGCAGAGCCGCTACTGCTCCATGCGGGCGGGCAGCCTCCTGTTCCTGTTCATGGACAGCAACCCCCGGGGGATCCTCAAGGATGAAAAAGGCAAGGAAATGGACCAGGGAATCTGGCTGCAAGCTCAGCTGGACAACCTGGACCCGGAGATCGAATTCGTGCTGGTGGTGACCCACCACCCGCCGTACAGCAGTTCCAAGATGGCGGAGGTCGACGACCCCATGGCCACCAACCCGGAGACCACCAAGCGCAAGGCCAAGTTCGGCGGGCACGACGTGCGGCCGTCGGACCGGGCCCTGGGCGAGTACCTGGAGCATGTCCAGAACCGGAAGGGCTTCCATGCCGCCATCGTGGTCCTCGGTTCGCACGTGCACAATTATGAACGCCAGGTCCACGGCGGCATCACCTTCATCACCACCGGAGGCGGGGGCGCCGAGCCGGTCTATTTCCCGCCGCAGCCCACCGACCTTTTCAAGGGCACAGGGAAGATCAACTACCACTACCTCCTGGTGCGCGCGCAGCCGGGCACCCTGGATTTCACCATGAAGCGCCTGGATCCCGAGGTGGAGGACGCCTGGACCGAGGCCGACCACTTCACGGTCACCCACGGCAAGGCGCGCCTCAAGGCCAAGAGCAAGCGCTGAACATGACCGCAGGGGGACCGCCCACTCGCTTTGCTCTCTCTGCGTCCCCCCGCACCCCCACATCATGCCCGGGCGGAGCCCGGTCATGATGTCTACCGCTTGCGCGCGAAGGTCATCCCGTCGCCTACCGGGACCATGGCCAGGTCCACCCGCCCGTCCTGGTGCAGTCTGGCGTTGAACAGCCGCATGGCCGCGGTGTCGGGATCCAGGGCCGGATCCGCCGGCCGGGACACCCGGCCGTGCCACAGCACGTTGTCGATGGCCATGAGCCCGCCGGGCCGCAGGAGCTGGAGACATCGTTCGTAATAGTTGTAGTAACCAGTCTTGTCTGCATCAATGAAGGCGAAGTCGTAGCTGCCCGCTTCGCCTCGGGCCAGGCGGGCGTCCAGGGTGGCCAGGGCAGGGGCCAGCACCAGCTCGATCCGGCCGGCCACTCCGGCTCGTTCCCAGAACGGCAGGCCGATGGAAGTGCTGACCGGATCCAGGTCGCAGGCCAGGAGATGGCCGTCTTCGGAAAGGGCCAGGGCCACGGTGAGCGCGCTGTAGCCGGTGAACACTCCGATCTCCAGGCAGCGGCGCGCGCCCATGAGGCGCACCAGCAGCTGCATCAGCGCGGCCTGCTCCGGCGCGATCTGCATTCCGGCGTCGGGATGGGCCAGGGTGGCCGCGCGCAGCGCCTCCTGCTGCGGGTGCTCGCGCAGGGAGTGGTCGAGCAGGTACTGGTGGAGCAGGTCGTCAAGGATCAGGGTGCGGGGGCTCATGAGCGCCTCGAAAAGCCTGATCCTATCACTCCAGCGGCAGCAGCATCCCCGCCAGCCGCTGGGCCTCTTCGCCGAAGGGATCCGGTTCGGCTTCCCCCGGCAGGACCAGGGTTCCGGCCCGGATCCCCAGCAGGCGCAGGGGCCGGTCCAGGGGCACCCGGCGCAGGCAGGCCCGGGCGGCGTCGCGGATGGCGTCCGGATCCGCGGTGGCCCGGTCCAGGGTGAGATCCCGGGTGACCGTCCGGAAATCGTCATAGCGGAGCTTGATGCCGATGGTCCGGGCGTGGCGGCCTTTGCGCTCCAGATCGGCGCCCAGCCGCCGGCAGAGGTCCAGGAGGATCCCGGTGAGGGCGTCGCGGTCCCGCCTGGGGTGCAGATCCTGGGCGAAGGTGGTCTCCCGGCTCACTGACTTGGCTTCCCGGAAGGTGACCAGGGGGCGGTCGTCCCGGCCGTGGGCCGCCTCCCACAGCCAGGCGCCGTAGCTCTGGCCGAAGGCCGCCAGCAGCGTCCCGGGATCCGCCGCCGCCAGGTCGCCGATGCTGCAGATGCCCATGGCCTCGAGTCTGGCGCTGGCCTTGGGGCCGACCCCGTTGATGGCTGAAGCGGGCAGGGGCCAGACCCGGGCGGGCAGGTCGGCCATGGTGAGCACGGTCAAGCCGTCCGGTTTCTGCAATTCGGAAGCAATCTTCGACAGCAGCTTGTTGGGGGTGATGCCGATGGAGCAGCCGAGCCCGGTGGCCTGGCGCACCGCCGACTTGATTCGTCCCGCCAGTTCCACCGTCTCTCCGGGAACCTCGGTGAGATCGATGAAAATCTCGTCGATGCCCCGGTCCTCGATGGCGGGGGCGATCCCGGCCACCGCAGACTTGAACAGCCTGGAACAGCGCGAGTACTCCTCGAAGTCGGCCGGCAGCAGGATGGCGTCCGGGGCAAGCGCCGCTGCCTTCATCAGCCCCATGCCCGAATGGACGCCCAGGGCCCGGGCTTCGTAGGTGGCGGTGGTGGCCACCCCGCGCCCCGCATAGTCCCGCAGCCGCTGGACCCCGGCCGCGCGCCGGCCGCCCACCACCACCGGCAGCCCCCGCAGTTCCGGCCGGCTGAGCAGCTCTACCTGGGCGAAGAAGGCGTCCATGTCCAGGTGGGCGATGCGCCGGCCGGACCCGGGAACGGGGGGGCGAGGTAGGGCGGGACTGCTGGCCGGGAAGGGTTCCATGGGTACGAAATTTTAGGGGCCGTTGCGGAATAACCATAGCCATTTTCGGCATTCCGCTACGGCCCCTTATGCCGGAACCCGCACCAAAGGAAAAGGTTGTTCCATGACAAAGGCTTAGCAAAATACCTGAACAAAGTCAGTTGTACATGACGGTCACCGAGAAGGTTCCCGAGTAGCTCCCCTGGGTCTGGCTCGAGCCCACGTGCACCGTGGCCCCCACATACAGATCCTGGGCGCCGGTGGCGCTCAGGGTCCCCGGGCTGGCGGGCGAACTGATGAAGCTGTCCACCGTCATGCTCGTGCCGGGTCCGGTGAGGGTCGCGCTGGCGGGCAGCATGATGACGTAGCCGGCGTTCAGGGCGCCGGTGGCCTTGAAGCAGGCGGCGGTGGCCGCGGCCCCGAAGCTGCCGGCGCTGACCCCGCCGGTGGAACTGCGGGTTCCGCTGGGGCCGGCGGCCATGGTCACCGTTCCGGCGCTGCCGCTGGCGATGATCGAGCCGAAGGCCAGGTCGCTCTGCTTGGAAAGGGTGATGCCGGTGGGATCCACCTTGATGGTGATGGTGAAGGCCTGGCTGGCGCTGGACCAGGTGCAGCCGGTATTCGCCCGCGGGCAGATCGGCCGGTTTGCGCACCAGGATCCGCACCACCTGGGACTCCTGGGGGTTCAGGGTGATCTCCTTGGGGGAGAACCGGACCATGTCCTGGATGGCGATCTGGCCCGGCACCCGCTCCAGGGGCGTTTCCCTGCAGCCGCCGTCGTCGTCCATCTCCATGCGCGCCAGAGAGATCCGGTAGCTTCCCCGGCTGGCGCCGGGATTGGTGAGATCCACCTCGGCCGAGCGCTTGCGGTCATCGAACACCACGCCACAGCATGGGAGGCACCCTGATCACGGGCAACCTCAAGGACTTTCCCGAACCGGTCCGCCGGGGCATGACCGTGCTCAATGCCCGGGACTTCCTGGCTAGCGTTCGCGCAGCCTGGGATCCAGGTGGTCGCGCAGGGCGTCGCCCACCAGGTTGATGGCGATGACCGAGATGGTGATGGCCAGGCCCGGGAACATGGCCAGGTAGGCGTTGGTCATGAAGTAGGTGCGGGCGTCGTTGAGCATGGTGCCCCATTCGGGCGCCGGCGGCTGGGCGCCCAGGCCCAGGAAGCTCAGGGTGGCGGCGGTGACGATGGCGATGCCCATGCGCAGGGTGGACTGCACCAGGATCGGCCCCATGGCGTTGGGCAGGATATGCTTGAGGGCGATGCGCAGATCGCCGGCGCCGGCGGCGCGCATGGCCTCCACGAACGGGGCCTCGCGCAGGGTCATGAACTGCACCCGCACCAGCCGGGCGAATACCGGGATGGAACTGATGCCCACGGTGATCATGGGGGTGTAGATGCCCGGGCCGATCACCATGGACAGCGCCATGGCCATGAGGATCCCCGGGAAGGCCAGCAGGATGTCGCACACCAGCATCAGCCCCTTGTCGGCGGCGCCGCCCAGGAACCCGGCCGGGATGCCGATGAGCAGGCCGCCCGCCAGGCTCAGCAGCACCGACACGAAGCCCGAGGTCAGGGAGTACTTGGTCCCCACCAGGATCCGCACCAGCACGTCGCGCCCGAACTGGTCGGTGCCCATGAGGTGGGCGGCGCAAGGGCGCAGCAGCTTCTCCTCCAGGTTCTGGTCGAAGGGGGAAAAGGGCACCAGCCGGGAGGAGAACAGGCAGGCCAGGACCAGCCCCAGCAGGATGGCCATGCCGATGCAGGCGGACGGGTTCCGGAACAGCTGCCGCATCAGAGCCGGATCCGCGGATCCAGCGCCTTGCACGCCAGATCGGTAAGGAGGTTGAGGGTGGCGAAGGTGGCCGCCAGCACCAGGATGCCGCCCTGCACCACCATGTAGTCCCGGGCGTTGAGGGAATCGACGATCATGCGGCCCAGGCCCGGCCACACGAACAGCATCTCGGTGACCACCTGTCCGCCCAGCAGGGCGCCCAGCTGCAGCCCGATGATGGTCACGATGGGCGCGGCCGCGTTGCGCAGGGCGTGCACCTGAACCACCCGGAACTCGCTCAGGCCCTTGCCCCGGGCGGTGCGCACGTAGTCCTGGCCCAGGGTGTCGAGCATGCTGGCCCGGGTCATGCGGGCGATGTTGGCGGCCACTCCCAGGCCCAGGGTGAGGCTGGGCAGCACGTAGTTGAGCAGCTGCCTGTCCCCGGAGAAGGGGAACAGGCGCAGGTTCACCGAGAACCCGACGATCAGCAGCATCCCCAGCCAGAACGACGGGATGGAGACGCCCAGGAAGGACGCCACCATCGCCGCGGTGTCGGCGAACTTGCCCCGCTTGCGGGCGGCGTGGATGCCCAGCGGCACGCCCACCAGGATCGCCACCAGCATGCTGGAGAGGGACAGCTTCAGGGTGGCCGGCCAGCGCGCCTTGATCTCGTCCACCACCGGGCGGTGGGTGCGGTAGGAGAAGCCCAGGTCGCCGGTGGCCATGTGGCCCATGTAGGTGAGGTACTGGCGCAGAACCGGCCGGTCCAGGTCCAGCGACTTGCGCACGGTCTCCACATCCTCCAGGGCGGCCTGGGGGCCCGCCAGGGCCTCGGCCGGGTCGCCCGGGAGCATGCGCAGCATCATGAACGAGCACGTGGCCGCGCCCAGGAGCACCAGGGCGGTCAGGAGCAGCTTCTTCAGCGCGTACAAGCCAGGCCTACTTGGAGGCGTGGGCGAACAGCACGTGCTCGGTGGGCAGGACCTCCACGCCGGTGACCCCGGCCCGGTAGGCCACGCTCTGCTTGGGGTAGCAGAGCAGGATCCACGGGGCGTCGGCCATGATGGCCTTCTGCGCGTCCTTGTACATGGCCGCCCGCTTCCTCGGGTTCACTTCCTTGCGGCCGCCGTTCAGCAGCTGGTCCACCTTGGGGTTCTTGTACAGGGCCCGGTTGGAATTGGGCGGCCACTGGGTGGATTCGAACACCGGGAACATGGCCTGGTCGGCATCGGCGCTGGAAGCGCTCCAGCCCAGCAGCACGGCGTCGAACTGGCCCTTCTTCACCTCGGCCATGAGCGCCTGGAAGTCCCAGGTCTGGATCTTCATCTTCACGCCGATGGCGGCCATCTGGGCCTGGATGGCCTCGGCCATCTGCTTGTCCATGAGGTAGCGGCCCACGGGGGTCCAGAGGGTGAACTCGAAGCCGTTGGGGTAGCCCGCCTGGGCCAGCAGCTTCTTCGCTTCGGCCGGGTTGTAGGGATAGGCGCCGATGGGGGAGTAGCCCCAGACCCCCGGGGGGATGACCGAATCGGCCACCACCGCCATGCCGTCGACCACATCACGGACGATGGCGGCCTTGTTCACGGCCAGGTTGAGCGCGCGCCGCACCCTGAGGTCCTTGAGCGGGCCCTTCTGGTTGTTCAGGGCCACATACATGGTCATGATCGTCGGGGTGGTGATGAAGCCGACCTGCTTGTTGCCGGCCAGGCGCGCCGCCTCGGTGACCGGCAGCCGGAAGGCCACGTCCAGCTGGCCGGATTCCAGCAGCAGGCCGCGGGTGGAGTCCTCAGGCACGATGCTGTAGGTCAGGGACTTGAACCTGGGGGCGCCTTCCCAGTACTGGGCAAACGGCGCGAACTCCAGCTTCTCGCCGGAATCCCATCTGATCAGCTTGAGCGGACCGGTGCCGCAGGGGTTCAGGCCGAACTTCTGCACGCCCCACTTGGCCGCGGCGGCGGGGCTGACCATGCCGGCCACCGGGTGGGCCAGCTGGTACAGGAAGGAGCCGCAGGGGTAGTCGGTGACGATCCTGACGGTGAGGCCGTCCACCGGCTCCACCGTCTTGATCATGGCCAGCACCGAGCGGCGGGCCGAGGCGGTCTTGGGGTCCAGCACCCGCTCCAGGTTGTACTTCACCGCGGCGGCATTGAACGGCGTGCCGTCATGGAAGGTCACCCCCGGGCGCAGCTTGAAGGTCCAGGTGAGGCCGTCCTTGGCCATGCTCCACGAGGTGGCGAGGTCCGCCACCAGCTTCATGTTGTGGTCGAACCGCACCAGGTTGTTGTAGATGTTCTTGTTGATCACTTCGGTGGCGGAGTCGGTGCACAGGTGCGGATCCAGGGTGGAGGCGTCGGTGCCGATGCCCACGGTCAGATCCTTGTACCCCGCCGCGGGGGCCAGGCCTCCGGCCAGCGCCAGCATGAGGCAGAGCAGCCAGTTGAGCCATCGCTTGGACATCATGGATTCCTCCTTGAAGAATGGTTTCGATCACAGGGCCTGGCAGGCGTCCCGCAGGGTCTGGTCCGCGGCGGCCCACCGCCGGCGGAGATGCTCCAGGGCCAGGGACAGTTCCCGCATCCGCTGCTCCTGGGCCGCGACCATGCGCCGCACTTGGGCCGGCGCGGTGCCGCCCTGGGACGTGCGGCGCAGGACGCTGGTGCGGTTCCGGGCCGCTTCCTCCAGGGCCTCGGGGCCCACGGGCAGGCCTGCGCCGGTCACGGTGCGGCTCCACTGGTCGAGCAGCTCGTAGCTGAGCCCTTCCGCCCCCCGGCCCTGGCCGTAGAGATCCGCCACCGCCCCGCCCACGATCCGGTGGGCCTGGCGGAACGGCAGCCCGCCATGCCGCACCAAGGTGTCGGCGATCTCGGTGGTGTTGGTGAGGCTGTGGTCCAGGGAGCGCTCCAGGGCCTCCAGGTCGAAGGTCATCTCCTTAAGGTAGGCCTGGGAGATGCGGGTCATGCTGGCGGCCAGGCCCAGGCAGTCGGCGGTCTCCTCCCAGACGATGGTCACGTCCCGGCTGGCCTCGTAGGCCACGGTGCTGGCGGCCAGCATCCCGGCGTAGCGCCCGATCATCAGACGGGCGTTGGCCCGCACCGCCGCCACGATCACCGGGTTGCGCTTCTGCGGCATGATGGAGCTGGAGTCGATGAGGCTGTCCGGCAGCGCGGCGAAGCCGGTCTCGTTCAGGCACCACTTGATCACGTCCTCGGCCAGCCGGGCCAGGGTGCCCAGGGCCAGCACCGCCGCGCCGGTGCCCTCGAGCATGTAGTCGGCGGCGGACACGCAGTCGCCGGCGTGGTCCAGCACGCCCTGGAAGCCCAGCAGCCGGGCCGTGAGCTCCCGGTCGATGGGATAGCCGGTGCCCGCGGCCGCGGCCGCGCCCAGGGGGCAGTAGTCGAGCCGGCGGATGCAGTCCAGGGCCCGGTCCGCGTCCCGCAGCAGGGCGGCGGAGTAGGCCGAAAGGGTGAAGCCCAGGGTGGCCGGCTGGGCCTGCTGGTCGTAGGTGTAGGCCGGCATCAGCGCTTCCGCCGTGGCCGCGGCCCGCGCGCACAGGATGCCCACGTGCTTGAGCAGTTCGTCGGCCAGGGCCGCCAGCTTTTCGCGCAGCTCCATGCGCCACATGGACGCCTCCACGTCGTTGCGGCTGCGCGCCACCGGCAGGTGGCCGCTGATCTCCTCGCCCAGCTCGAGCCCCAGCAGGTGCTCCATGTTGATGTAGAGGTCCTCCAGCGCCGGGTCCAGGCGTTCCGGCGGGATGCCCCCTTCGTCCGCCCAGCGGGAGAGGGTCTTGGCCAGGGCCGCCGCGGCCGGGCGGGGGATGATGGCGCGCTCGGCCAGCATGACGGCGTGGGCCGCCATGACCTTCAGCAGGTAGACCGAGGAGGCCGAGATGTTGCCCATCCTCCGCTTGGAATAGTCCTCGATCACCACCGGGTGCATCCCGCCCTGGGTGCGCTCGAAGAACCCTCCCTGGCTACTTTCCATGGCCGCTCCTCAGCTGTGAAAACAGCTCCCGGGCGGGCATGCTGGCCTCGCCGCTGACAATCAGATCACAGATGGATTCTGCCTGGGCGGCCCCCACCGCACAAGCCGCCAGTCGGAGGAATTTGTCCTTGACCTCCCGCTCCGAGAGGGGGCGGCCCAGGTGGCCCTTGGCATCCTGGACTTCCTCGCGGTCCGCGGCGCCGTCCGCGTACACCACCTCCACCCGGGCGGCGCTCTTGTGCTGGCGCAGCCGGATCTCCTCCATCTCCGGGGAGATTTCCACACTGACCTTCAGCGCCAGCTGGAACAGGGCCTCGTCATCGATGGCGCCGGCCTCGAAATCCTGCGCGGCCCCGGGGCGGCCGGACAGGCCCAGCGCCACCCCGTAGGGGATGCTCAGCTGGGCCGAGGCCACCGAATCCCGGCGGTACATGGCGCCGGCCATGGCCATGGCCGAGCTGTTGATGCCGACGCGGACTTCGGCGATGTCGGTACGGTGCCCCCGGCCGTGGAGGTTCAGGCATGCCTCCAGCGGCGCGTGCACCGACTTGCAGGCGGCGTACCACTTGAATTCGGTCTCGGTGATGGCCCAGCTGGCGCCCCAGTCCCGGCCCAGCTCCGCCAGGTCGAACTCGGCCCCGGCCGCCCGGAAAAAGCCCCCGTCCTCGGCCTCCAGCACGAACTCGGGCCCGGTGAAGCCGGCCTGGGCCAGGGCCGCGGCGGTGAGGCCGTCCCGGGCCGCCAGGCCGGGATGCAGCCGCTTGCTCATGGACCCGTCGGCCTTGAAGGCCCAGGTGCCGCCGGTGCGGCTTCCGGCCAGGCCCAGGGCCCAGACCATCCTCTGCTCGTCCAGGCCCAGCAGGTGCCCGCAGGCCGCGGCGGCGCCGAAGGGGCCCATGGTGGCGGTGGCATGCCAGCCCCGCTGGCGGTGGGCCAGGAAGCCCGAGGCCTTGGAGATCCTCACCATCGTCTCGTAGCCCAGGGCCATGGCCGCCAGCACCTGCCCAAGCGAATGATCACAGGGCAGGGCAAGCAGCGCGGGGGCCACCACCGCGCCCGGGTGGGTGATGGAGTAGTGCACGTCGTCCAGCTCGCGCAGGTGGCTCAGCGTGCCGCAGGCCAGGGCGCAGTCGCCCCGGCCCAGCGTCACGTCCGTGCCCCACACCGGCGCTTCGCCCCGGCCCAGCCGGGCCAGGGCCGCGACCAGATCCCGGCCCTCCGGCAGGGTTCCCCCGTACATCCCGCAACCGAGGGTGTCCAGCAGGCACAGGCGGGCGGCGCGCAGCACGGGCTCCGGCAGCGGGTCCGGCTCCGCGAGCCTGGCCGCGAGGTTCCTCAGTTCGCCCACGGATGCCTCCTCATAGCGGGAAATGACAGGCCACGCTGCGGCCCTCCAGGGTCTCCAGCGCAGGCTC
>Ga0302320_10031106_pt1 | contig 10140 bp, 7 predicted proteins | sample Bog_T0_3_FD_202130 | JGI IMG/M metagenome (GOLD analysis project Ga0302320, IMG submission 202130) | Peat permafrost microbial communities from Stordalen Mire near Abisko, Sweden - Bog_T0_3 | ecosystem: Environmental > Terrestrial > Soil > Wetlands > Peat | place: Sweden: Abisko, Stordalen Mire...
CAGCGCCCGAGCGCCGCCCTCACCGCGCTCTGTCAACGGGAGATCTGTCAGCCCCGTATGCCGGCCGGAAACACTCCACGCCGTTTCGCCGTGCCGCGCCAGATAAACCCTCGGCAGGTTCGACGTCTCGGCATTAGTTTCCGAAGTTTTCATAGAATGCTCACTTCCCAATTGCGCCCCTCCCACCGCAGATCGCGCCTCCAATGGAGCGTAAATGAGAAAACCGCTTCGGCCGGCCAATCTCGGGTTGAAAAATCCAGGAACCAAAGATCCAATCCACTCACGTGTGTGGTGCCTGCATTATTGACACTCGCCCAGGCGTCAGTTGACCAGACGACCGTCGCCTCCGCTGCCAGGATGATGCGCAAGGTTTTTCCCCGGGCCATGCGACGGATCGGGTGGCGCACACTCCAAATCTCATGGCCACTTTGCTCAGGGTGGGCCACGTAACGTTGGAAAGCCGGCTCGATTCGATCGAAGCAAACGCCGTCACGTTGACTGCGTACCAAGGAAACATATTCCGCGTGCGACCAGCAAAGCGGCATGGCCGCACCTGTCGGACAGCCGCGCCGCATCCGGCCATCGGGCAAATCATCCGAATCCCAAAGCTGTTCGCTAATCATCCCACCCGCGTTGGCAAATTCCTCCATCGCCTTGATGAACGGCCGGGCGTCGCGCCCGGCCGCTAATTCGTAATGTCCGCGCTCCCCCGTCAGAATCGGCCAACACCGGCCCACCCCCAAACCATCAAAGGCGCTGCCGTTTTCCTTCTGCCCATAACCATCGTGATTGTACCGGCGCCACCCGGGCCCTTGCGGGAGGTCGTATTTGACAACCTGGTCAAGCACCTCGATTGAGTCCACCACAATCGGATCGTGCGGGCTGCGAATGCCGAGGCGCACCAGATGAAGAAAATCCCCACCGACGACATTCCGCGCCGGATGCATTCCGCCGCCATTGGCGATTTGAATCATCGTCGAATTTGGATCGGCGTGCGGGTCGGGTGATTCGCGGTCGGTCGCGTTGATGCGAATGTAGTGCCTGGGCTTGCTCGGGACCAATTCACCGCAGCACGTGACCGTCCAATCTTCGAGATGAGCCGCCAGCCAATCTGCGTAAACCAGGATGAAGTCGGCAAGATGGCTCTTGCCTTTCTCCCTGGCGAAATCCGCGGCGCAGGCAAGGCCCGCGATCACCGTGGCCAGGGTTGACGGCGAGTAGCCGGCATTTTCCTCCCAGCGATCCTGACCGGTTACTGGTCCTTGTAGAATCAGATAGGCCGCGGCCCGCAAAATCATTTCCTTGGGGCTAAACAACCCCACCAGGTGGCTTCGTTTCCACAAGCGCCAGGCCAGCAAAATCGGAGCCGCAACTTCGTCCAACTGCAGACCAGACCAATAGGCGGTGCCATCCAGCCAGCTATTCTGCGGAAAACTGCCGTCTGGCCTCTGGATGGCCGCCAGCCAGATCAAGGCGCGCAAAGGCGTGCTGGCCTGGCCCGTCGCAAGCAAGGCGGTTGCGCTCTGCACCAAATCCCGCGTCCAGACGAGGTGGTAACCGCCGCGGTCACCGTCGCTCTTCGTTTCACCCCAGGGGATGCTCATGGACGCGACCAGGGCCCCTTGGTAATCCTTGTCTTCGTGGGCCAGCAGCACGCACCGGCTCAATCGGTACGTGCCGCCCCCATCGAAAGTGTCCCCGCTGAAATCGAATTTTCGATTCACCACCGCCCTTTGCCACTGTCGCACATAGGCTTCGCGATGCGAATCAAACGGGTCGGACAACGACTGCAGCACTTTTGTGGCCGTGCTCTGGCAGGTCTTCCCGCAAGCAAGGGCGATGGTAAATTCGTCGCCGTCCGCCAGCGCAATTTCTCCCGTCAAGGCGATGTTGCCGTTCTCCGCTGAACAGAATTCCCAGTCCATTTTGAAATTCCCCATCAAGTCCTGCCAACCGTCACTCGCGCCGACGTACCCAACCGAGCGCCGGGAGAATCCGGAACTGCAGGCCATCACCAGATAAATGTCTTCCCGCTGCGCGCGAATGGCCTTCACATCGCCGATTTCAATGCAATGCCCGGAATTCCCGGCTCCATACGGGGCCAACAACGCATACAGGCGTAACTTATCGCGTAACGACTCGTCCACCACTTCCAACTTGGTGTGAATCAACAGGACGGAACGATGTGGATCGGTCAGGACGTGCTTGATCAGGCGATACCGGCCATTGGGCTCCGAATTTGTTAACCGGTAAAAGAGGCAGTCCCGCTCCGGGTATTCGACGAGGTGTTGCAAATCACGTTTTTCTTCATGACAGAATGTTTCCCCGTCGCTGATGAGAAACTGGAAGTCACGCGTATTCGGCTGGTCAACGCGCGGGTAGTAAATCTCGTTGACGATGCCGTGGCTGATGGTAAACCAAACGTGGCAACTGGTGTGATAGGCCGTCCCGACCCCCTCCTTGGCGCTCGATGTCCAGCGCGGCTCAATCCCCGGAGCCCCAAACGCCAACGACTGCGGTTCTTGTGAGTTCATTTTCAGTGATTCAGTCGTTTGGGTTCAACGGAAGTGCTTCCATGACGTGAGCCCGGGTTGCTATGCGGAGCAGACAAAAAAGGCGCAGATATCAGACTGGCGATACCCACTACTATAGTTAGTGTAAAACCCAGGGCGTACCCTGCCAGCTTGGTGCCCAGTGGCAGATGATCGTCAAACACGGCCATGTCGCGCGTTACTCTCACGAAATTCAATCCCATGAAGCGGGCACCGGCTCGATCTCGAAAACAGTGTCAACAATCACCGGCGCACCAATCGGCAGGCTATAGACTCCATAGACCAACCGCGTGTGACTAGCCTTCGGCCCGAAGACCTGCGCAAACAAATCGGAGGCTCCATTGGCGACGCCCGCGTGCTCGGAGAAACGTTCGGTGGTTGCAATCAGGACCGTGAGTTTGATCAGTTTTTTAAGCCGATCCAGCTTTCCGAGGTGGTCTTGCGCGACGGCGAGCGCATTGAGTGACGCGATCCGGGCGGCGTCCTGACCTTCCTTAACCGAAAGATTTTCACCGAGGCGACCCGCGATGGCCAGTTTTCGGTTCGCCACCGGCAGTATTCCGCTCAGGAAGAGCAAATTTCCAGCCTCCGAAGACTCGACGTAAGCCCCCAAGGGTGTCGGGGGCGAGGGTAGCACGATACCGAGCTCGGCCAGACGCAAACCTGCACCGCCTGCAACCAATCCCATGCCCTCCCTCTCCCCTGCCACAATTGTCGCCTGTCGCTGCTTAATTCTCGTCTTCATCGCTTGACTCGCTTTGCTTTTTTCTGTCACGGTCGTTAGGTCAACGAGTTCAAAAATCCGCGTCCAGGACGATGCGGTAATGGGCTTTTCCTGACTCAAGCCGGGCAAATGCCTCGTTGATGCTGCTCATCGGGTAATGCTCGGTCTGCGGCGCGATGTTGTGACGTGTAGCAAAGTCGAGCATCGCTTCGATGGCCACGGGCGAACCCGCTGGCGAACCGGAGATGCTCCGCTGCTGCATGATGAGGGAGAATACCCCGACCGGGATTGGTTCCAGCACGGCGCCGACGATGTGCAGGCGGCCGTTGGGCGCCAGCGTACCGATTATCGCGTCCCAATCGAGTGGCACGTTCACCGTGCTGATCAGGAAATCGAAGCAGCCGCCCAGCTTCTTAATCGCCGCCGAGTCCGTAGTAGCAACGACGTGGCCCGCCCCGAATCCCCTGGCTTCATCAAACTTCTTCTCGCTGGAAGTGAACGCGGTCACCTCGCACCCGTAGGCGGCGGCGAATTTCACCGCCATATGCCCCAGTCCGCCAATGCCGACGATCCCCACGCGAGAAGTTGGTTTGGCGAACATCGACAACGGCGCAAACACCGTGACACCCCCGCACAAGAGCGGGCCGGCATCGGCGAAATTCAGATTTTCCGGCAGCGGGAAGGCCCACGCCCAGTGCGAACGGACGTGAGAAGCGAACCCTCCGCGGTGGCCCACAATGGTCATTTCCACCTCCGGACACAGATTATGTGAACCCGACATGCACTGATGACAGTGCATACAGCTCCCGGAATTCCAGCCCACGCCGACGCGCTGCCCAATCTTAAGCCCCTTTGCGCTCGCACCCAAGGCGGTGACGCGGCCAATGACCTCATGGCCAAGAATCGCCGGGTACTTTGAAATGCCCCAGTCATTGTTCGAGATCGAGATATCGGAATGGCACAAACCGCAGTGTTCCACTGAAATTTCAACCTCCTCGGCCCCGAGCGGTCCGAAATCCACGGTTTCCAACACCATCGGCCCCTTGGCCGCCTTCGCCACCCAGGCTTTGTAATTTGTCCGCCCTCCTATTTCGAAGCTCGGATCTGATTGGGTGGCCGAAAACGCCGACCGCTCCTGCTTGAATCCACTGGCCGCCTCACTGCGGCCCGGGGTTAATGTAGTAGGCATAAGTGAATCTCCTTGATTTGATGTTTAATTTTCTTGGATTGAATTGAGGTCCAAACCGCGAACCCGGTACGCATCCGGGCGGAAAGGGATCGGCTTTCAGTTCATTGCCGCGCCGCCGTGACTGCAGTTGCACGGAGCGATCTGAATCCTGCCCGCAACTCCTCCGAGAAGACTTGCGGCTGCTCCCACGCCGCGAAATGACCCCCTTTGTCGAGCTTGTTGTAGTGGATGAGCTTGGGATACGCCCGCTCCGTCCAACTCCGCGGGGCCGCATAGATCTCGTCCGGAAAAACGCTTACGGCAACTGGAATGGAAACGCCTTTGGGGTCGAAAAAGGCCAGTTTGTTTTCCCAATACAGACGAGCCGAAGAAATTGCCGTGCCCGTCAGCCAGTAAAGTGTGATGTTGTCGAGGATATCATCTCGCGTGAGGCCCTCTGCCTGTCCATTGAAGACGCGTGCGATGAGCGCATAACTGCTCGCATCGTGGTCAAGGATCCAGGCTGCCAGGCCAACCGGCGAATCCCCGATCCCATATAAAGTCTGCGGGCGGTTGTTCATCTCGATGGCGTAACCGAGACCGTGCTTATAGAAAAAATCCAATTGGTCGAAGGCGTGCTGCTCGTCGGTCGAGAGACCTGGTGGCGGCGGCTCGTTAAATTTGAGCGCCTTTGAGATATCCGCAGGAACAGTCGCAGGCATGTTGACGTGAATACCCAACAACTCCGGCGGCGCCTGTAGCGCCATCTGCTCCGTGACCGCATCACCCCAATCGCCCCCTTGCGCCACGAAGTGACTGTATCCAAGGCGTTTCATCAAAACGGTCCACGCGCGGGCGATGCGGACAGGGTCCCAACCCGTGGTGGTCGGCTTCCCGGAGAAACCGTACCCTGGCAGCGACGGGATCACCACATCGAACGCATCCTCGGCCCGACCACCGTATGCCGTCGGATCCGTGAGCGGCCCGATCACCTTAAGCTGCTCGATCACCGAGCCAGGCCAACCGTGCGTGATAATCACCGGCAAGGCATTCGGATGCCGGGACCGAACCTGGATGAAATGGATGTCCAACCCGTCAATCTCGGTTATGAACTGCGGAAGCGCGTTGAGTTTCGCCTCGCACTTGCGCCAATCGTAATCAGTGGCCCAGTAACGCGCGAGGGCCTGCATCGTCGCAAGTTGCACGCCTTGCGATGCATCGGTGACTGTTTCCTTCGCCGGCCATCGGGTCGCGGCGATGCGTTGGCGCAGGTCAGCCAGCGCCTCTTCTGGAAAGTTGGCGTGGAAAGGCCGGATGGCGGGCGGTGCTTCCGCGGGCGCAGTTGCCGGTCGGTCATCAGCCAGCAGCGGCCCGACGGCAGCGGTCATGGCGAGCATCGCCACAGCCCCTCGCGAACGGAACGACAGTCGTGAAACGGCGATAGACGAGGATTCGATTCTAGTGTTTGTCTCCATAAGTCACTTTTATTTTTTGGGCTTTGCGCCCGGTAAATTATGCGCCGAATTTCGGCCGCAACATCCGCTACGCAACCATCGTGCCAAGAAAACCACGGACGGAAATTGATTGATGCAAGGCGCTGCCGGAAAAGACTTTAGATGGCTGGTATTCCCGAAGACCCTGCTAATCCACGAGTTGAAATCAAAGGCGCGTGTCGCTCGGGCGACGCATGGTCGCCGCAACGTCACCCGGAGGCTGGGGAAGAGGCCAATTCTTGCAGCGACATCGTCTCAGGGAAATGTCAAGAGGACTTTCAAATACTCAGGAAAACCGGGCGCATCTCGACATTACCAACACGCCTTTGTTCCCATCCCCTCTCCCCGCGCAGCGGGGAGAGGGGATGGTTCCTTCGATGGCGGTTGTGTCACGATCTACCCGGAAAAAACTTAGCCCTTACTCGCTTTATCCTCTTGCTCGCTTTGGGCCGCGATTGCGTTCGCTCCGATTTGCCCGAAGGTGTCGGCGCTGAAGAACATCCCCAAGGTGATTCCGAGCCCGCGCGCCAGCTTTCCCATGGATTCCAGCGAGACGTTGCGCGCGCCGCGTTCAACATCGGAAATGTAGGTCCGATGGAGCCCTGATCTCTCCGCCAGCTCCTCCTGCGAAATGCCCAGGCGGTTTCTCCAGACTCTCACTGACTGTCCAAACTGTTTTTTTACCGACGAACCGGACTCAGGACTGCGTTGTTTGTCAATTTTGCTCACGCGCAAATTTGGACGCGACCAGTCGGCATGGGAAATGCAGATTGCGTTGAACGGTTATGCGCATTAAGAATAGCACCGTGTTCGACCCGCTGGCCCTCAACTACATGGGCGTTGTGGCCCGGGAACGCAGCCTCAGCCGCGCCGCGCGAATCCTGCACGCCTCCCAGTCCTCGGTCAGCCGCCGCATTCATAGCCTGGAACACGAGGTCGGTGCGCCATTGTTTGATAGAACTTCCAAGGGAGTGGTCCTGACTCCTGCCGGCCGCGCGCTCGGGCGCTACGCCGACGAAATCCGCCGTCTGACCGATGAAGCCACGCACGTCGTGCGGGCGGTGGCGGGGCGGCCGGGCGAAGTGTTCCGCATCGGCTACTATCAACCCGCGCTCACACTTTTGCTCTCCCTGTTGTGCCGGCTCCAAATTGAGCATCCAGAAATCAAGGTCGCCCCGACGGAAGGCACGCGGGCGGCGGTCTTGGATGCGCTGCGCAAATCTGAAATCGAACTCGCGCTGCCAGGTTACGTGCCGCCCGAGATCGTCCGCGAATTTGACGGCTTGAGGGTCCCCGGTCCGTCGTGGGAATTTGTTCTGCCCGAGTCCCATCCTCTGGCCCGGCGCAAGCATCTGCGGCTCGCGGAATTAAAGGACCAGCAATTCGTCTCGATGGACGAGCAGGATTTTCCGGGGTTCAATATCCTGCTCCTGGAGTACTGCCGTCGCGCCGGGTTCATTCCCCACATTTCAGGTTATGCCCATACCTGGACCGAGGCCATCGCTCTCGTCATCGCGGGTCGAGGAGTCGGGATCGGTCTGCGCTCCGCCATTGTGCTTCCGTCTTCCGCCGCGATTAAGTTGGTCCGTGCTGACATTAACCCGGAGTGGTACGCCCTCTGGAACCGCAGCAGCGGAAATCCGCAACTAGGTGCCGTCACTCAATTATTGGCAGACGACCCGCCCCTTGGCTGTGTCTCCAGAAAGCGCATGGCATCCCTGATAGATGTCTCGCGAAAAGGTTTCAGTTCGTAGTATTGTCGCACTTTGTGAGCTAGAATGGATTCTAAACAACCGCAGCTCGCTCACTGATGTCTTCTTAAGCAATCTTGGACGATGGAAATTATTTGGAATTATCCTGCGCCGATCTCCGCGCGAAAGCGCCCGCCGAATTTCCCCCGAGCGCGATGAAAAGCTCCGTTGTGTCAAGGTACTGCGCCGTTTTCGCCCGGATATGACCGAGCAACGCCTGTTGATAGGCCCGTTCCGCATCCAGCACCTGCAGCACACTGGTCTCGCCTTCCCGGTAACCGTCCCGGTTCAATCGCAGGCTGACGCCGGCGGCGTTCAATGCCTGGTCCTGCGCTGAGTATTCCTCCGCATCGTGGTTGATCGCCTGCAGGGCGTCGGCCACCTGGCCGAGTGAATTGATCACCGTCTGCCGGTAAGCGGCCAGCGATGCGTTGTAGCCGTCAACCGCCCCGCGCCGATTGGCCTTGAGCGTGCCACCGTGGAAAACCGGACCAGCCAGCCCGGCTGCGATGCCGGACAACGCGAAGCCGGGCCCGAATGGCGAACTCGCGCCCACCGCCGTCTGGGTGACGAAACCCGACAACGTCAAGTGCGGGTAGAAGTCCGCCGTCGCCACTCCGATCTCGGCGCTGGCGGCATGGAGTTCGGCCGCCGCCTCCAGGATATCCGGCCGGTTTAACGCCACCTCCGAAGGCAGGGAGACGGGCAGATCCGGGGGTAACGTGAAATCGGTCAAATCGAAGTCTGGAGGAGCCCAATCGTTCGGTCCTTTCCCCGCCAGAACCGACAGCGCATGCCGCGCCGTGGCGCTCTGTTGGACGAGCGGCGGCAGCAGCGTCTGGTCCAGCGAGAGCTGGGTTTCGGCCAAGGCGACATCAACCTCGGCCACGCTGCCGGTGAGACGGGCGAGGCGCGTGAGTTCGAGGTTCGTCCGGTCATCGCCGAGCAGGACCTGCACGGCGTCAATCTGCGCCCGGGCCGACGCCAGCAAAAGGGCCTGGACCGCGATATCACCGCTTAGAGTCAGGTAAGCGGCATCGTAACGGTGTTTCTGAAAATCCGCCAGCGCCGCTTGTTTTTCGACCAATCGTTTTGTGCCGCCAAACACATCAAAATCGAAATTAGCCACCGGCCCAACCGTATAGAAACTGCCGGTCTTGGGCTTGAGCAAGCCGCCTGCGTCCGCTCGTTGACGTCCAATTTGGGCGTCATAATTGAGCTGCGGATAGAGGCCCCCCTTGGCACCGGCAACGGCCTCATTGGCCTGGGCAATTGTGGCGTCAGCGGCGGCCAGATCGAAGTTGCTGGAAATGGCCAGATGCATCACCTGATCGAGCTTCGCCGAGTTGAACGCCGACCACCACTCACTGTTGATCTTTTGGCCCGGGTTGATGCGCTGCGGACCCGTGGTGCTGAGTTGTTTCTCAGCCTGTTGATCATACTGCTTCGAGACGGGAGCCGGAGGTTGGGTATAGTTTGGGCCGACTGTGCAACCGGGCAGGAATGCGAGCACGGAAACGGCACCGACGACCGCCGCGGAAACCCGCCTGCTTGGAAGGGTGGTAGGCGGAGTCATTTCGCGGGCTCCGGGAGTGGCATTACGGGACGCGGCTTGCGGAGCAACAAGACGAGCGGGCTTGCCAACAGGGCGGCCAACAACAGGATCTTGAACTGGCCGATAACCGCAACAATGGCGGCCTGCCCGGTGATCATTTCGTTAAGCGCTGCAAGTCCGGGCTTGGCGAGATGACCCGTGAGATGCGCGGCTGCCCGATAGGGCGTGAGGCTCTTGGCCAGCGCCAAATGCATCGCCTGAGTATTGCCATAGAAAAAGAGTTGTACCACCGCGATCCCGATCGTGCCTCCGTAAAGGCGCGTCAGGTTGAAGATTGCCCGGCCTTCCGGATGGTACTTCAGATCAAGCGTGCCGAACGCCGTATTGGCGAGTGCTGGAATGGAAATGCCAACCCCGATTCCTTGCAGAAACAGCACGCCGGCCACCTCTCGCCAATCCATGCCAGGGGAATAGCCCAGCATCCGCCAATTGGCATAGGCCACGATCGCCATCCCGGCAACAAGGAGTATCCGGCGGTCTATCCGCGCCGGAACAAAGGCCATCAGAGCCGCCGCCCCAAGGAGCGTAATACCGCGCGGAATCGTCATATAGCCGGCGGTGTCAACTGGATAGTTAAGCAATTCCTCCAGCATGGGCGAGGTCAGGGCCAGGGTCGGGAGGAGGACGAAGCCAACCGCAAAGTACATGGCCACCGAGGCAACAAAATTGCGATCCCGGAACAGCGCCTTCTCAAAGAAGTGCGCCCGGCTGGTCAGTACGTGCACTACAAAAAGATAAAACCCCAGGGCCGAGGCCAACGCCTCCGCCCAGATTTCTTTTGAGGCGAACCATTCCAGGCGCTCGCCCCGGTCGAGCAGCATCTGCAGCCCGGTCAGC
>Ga0302320_10031107_pt1 | contig 10140 bp, 5 predicted proteins | sample Bog_T0_3_FD_202130 | JGI IMG/M metagenome (GOLD analysis project Ga0302320, IMG submission 202130) | Peat permafrost microbial communities from Stordalen Mire near Abisko, Sweden - Bog_T0_3 | ecosystem: Environmental > Terrestrial > Soil > Wetlands > Peat | place: Sweden: Abisko, Stordalen Mire...
TCAGGGGTGACCACCGTGCGGACAACGACGGAGGAGGATTATCGGAAGCGGAGGGGGGTGTGTCAGGATTTTGCGCACTTTCAAATTGCCTGCCTGCGTTCCCTGAATCTTTCTGCTCGGTATGTCAGCGGATACCTCCGAACCTATCCACCTCCCGGTAAACCCAGGCTCGTGGGCGCGGACGCATCTCATGCCTGGGTGTCCGCTTACTGTCCGGGGAGCGGCTGGCTTGACGTCGATCCCACCAACAATATTGTCCCCTCAAATGGCCACGTGACGTTGGCCTGGGGACGAGACTACGGCGACGTGAGTCCTCTCCGAGGCTTGATTCTGGGCGGCGGAGTGCACGCGCTCACAGTGGCCGTCGATATGGAGATTCTCGAGTCCTGACGATCGGGCGGGCCAATATCTGTATAGCGCTCTCACCGTGCCGGCAGTCGGCCTTCAAATTCAAAAACATTCATGGCCGGTAGTGCGTTATGTTGGTCGTCAAACAATGCTCGCTCGGCCAGCGGTCCCCCGGGCACAGCCGGTTCCCACCAGAACACGCCGCGGCCCAGCCCTCGTGGGGTGGCGCGTACAGCCGCGTTCACAGCTTCTAAAAAATCCTTCTGGCCCTCCGGACTCTCCGGAAAGTCAGCCTTCTTGCCAATGAAATCGCCCGGCGTCCAGTCGTAGGCCGTCTCGACCACAATGATTGGTTTTTGGTAGCGGAACGCGAGATCGTGCAAAGTCTGGCGCAGGGCTGTGATGCTCCCGTGCCAGAGCGGATAATAGGACAGGCCGATCACGTCGTAGGGCAGATTGTAGCTGTTGAGCTTGTCAAAAAACCAGGTGGCCGCTTTGGGATCGCCGCTGCGCTCAATATGAATCATGATTGCAATGCGGTGCTCATTACCCCGTCCAGCATCCACACCGCGGATTGCGGCTTGTAGCAGGTCAGCAAAGTGATCCCAGTTGTCCGGGAGCTTGCCGTCCGGCCAATCCATGCCACCGATGATCTCGTTCCCCGTTTGCACCATGTCGGGCAACACGCCGGCATCGCGAAAGGCGGCAATCGTGTCTCGCGTGTAGTTGAAGATCTGCTCAGTGAGCTGCTTGTGTTTGAGTGTCTTCCACGCTTCAGGCGTGAACTGTTTGCCAGGATCGGCCCACGTGTCGGAGTAGTGAAAGTCGAGCAGAATCCGAAAGCCCATTTGCCTGGCCCGCTTGGCCAGAGCGAGGGTGTAGTCGAGATCGTTGGGCAAGTCCGTCGGATGAACGAAGATGCGCAGGCGGACCCAGTTGTAGCCGTGATCCTTCAGGATCTGCAGAACTGGTTTGGGCACGCCATTCTCCTTGAAGACAATGCCCTGCTGCTCCGCGCTGGCCAGGAAAGAGATATCCGCACCCACAGCATATTGCTGGGCCCGGATCGGCTCGGTGAAACTCACCGCGAGAATTGTCCAAAGCGCAAAGGCGCACAAAGATACCCGCGAATGGCAAAGCGTTTTCATGGTTCACTCCCTTCCGCAGGCGGAAAGTGGTCGGCGCCGGCTTGCACCCGCTTGTTCATCTGTGTATAGAGTTGCCTCACCTGGTCCTGCGCGTGACGAACCGTCTCAAACAGCTTCATCTCTTGCTGGGCCTCCTCATCGCGATGCAGGGCCCTGAGCGCGCGGGCATAGTGGTAATGCGCTTCGGCATTCAGCGGATCCTGCTCGACCGCCTCGCTCAAGAACCGTACGGCCTGTTGCGGCTTGTCCTGGGCCATGAGGATGCGGCTAATGCCCATTTGTGCCTCAACCTCTTTCGGGTTCAGCGCATAGGCGCGTTCATAGTGGGCAACGGCAAGATCGAGCTGCCCCTGCAGGTACACCACGCGGCCCAGTTCGCACTCGAGACGAGCACTTTCGCCATCCACGCGCAGCGCCGTCTCCAGTTCCTTGCGGCCCTCTACTTGCCCAGCGGCGTCCGTCGGGGCGGCTTCGATAATCGCCTCGGCGAGTTCGAAATGTGCGCCGGGTAGATTAGGGTCAATCTGCAGCGCCTGTCTGTAGTGTTCCGCGGCCCCCTTCAGGTCGCCGGCATTCACTAGGTGCTCGGCAATCATCTGTTGCATGCGCGCGGAGGCAGGCGCAAGCAGCGCTAGCTTGTTCATCGTCTCGTCGGCCATCTCCTGGTAAAGATGTTGAGCGAAGAAGAGGATGTCGATGTTCTCGGGATTAAGCTCAACCAGCGCACGCACCACTGGAAGTGCTTCGTCCATGTCGCCGCGCTGATAGTAGAGGTCCCCCAGCTCGACGCCAACCTCGGTGCGCAACTTCATATCCGCGAGCCGCGCGAACGCCGCTTCAAGATGAGAGGCAGCGGCAGGATCGCCCAGTCGCTTCTCGCAAATGCCCAGCAGGCCCTCCACCTTGAGCGAAGCGGGCGGGGCCTGGTGCAGCGCCTGGCTCAGATCGGTGCGGGCAGCGCCACAATCGCCACGCATCCATTCCAGAGTCCCAAGATCCGCATGCGCTTCAACATTCCGCGGGTCCAGATCGATCGCGGCGCGGAATTCGTGCGCGGCATCGTCCAGCCGGCCCGCGGCCAGGGCTGCTTCACCGCTTCGCAGGTGGTCGCTTACCGCACCTGCACTTGCCTGGGACATCACGAGATGAGCCGGCGCTGCGAGGGCAAGCACAACAAGCACATTTATTGGCCTGGCTAGAAGGATGCGAAGGATGATCCGGATGTCCATTGCGAGTATTGCCTCATGGAGCTCAGTCGTCTGGCTGTCAGCACGAGTCTACTTCTCGCCGTGAACAATCCCAAACTACGGCCAGCCCGGCGCGAAAACTGAAGTGCCCGCGCCGGACCCCAAATGCCTGCTCGTTGTCTCTTAAACCGCACCAACACTTGGTCAGAAGGTAAGTCTCGCCCCAAGCTGCAGCTGGCGGCTGGTATTGGCACTCGTAATAGTGCCTGCACCGCCCGATCCGATCCCGGCGCTTGGCTGGGAGAAGTTCGGGTTGTTCAGCCCGTCAAACGCGTCTGCTCGGATTTCAAGGTGATAGCGCTCAGGAATCCAGAAGGTCTTGCCGAGGCTGAAATCCACGTCGCGCCAGTCTGGTCCGCGCAACATGTTTCGGCGCGCATTTCCGAACGTATTCTGGGCAGGCGCGGTGAAGGCCGCCGTGTTGAACCAGCCGTTGATTCCGGGATTCGCGACCTTCGTGCTGACTGTCGGATCCACGTTGGGCAGCCATGCAAAGCCGCAATAGCATTGGCTGGCCTGCGAGTTGCTCTGGTCCGCGGTGCCCACCACGGGCGTGAAGGCGATCCCTGAATGCGCCTGGAAAACCCCAGTGAACCGCCAGCCGCCAAACGCCTCGTCAGCAACGCCGCGCAGCCCAAACTGGCGACCCTTGCCGAAGGGCAGCTCCCATGTGGCGTACCCGTTGAGGCTCTGCGGCACGTCGAGTTGCGAAAGCCCGTAGTTGGCCGCGGGGTCAGCCGCGTTTTGCCACACGTCGATGGTCTCGTAATGGCCGTTGCTGGTCCCCGTGTCCATAGTCTTCGACCAGGCGTAGTTCAGCATGAATGCAATTCCGTGCGACATCCGCTTCTGCGCCCGCAACTGCAGCGCATTGTAGTTCGAGTGGCCGTCGAAGATGGCCCCCCAAATGTACTTGTATTGCGGATATGGCTCGGCGGAAGCCCCCTGGCTCAGTTCGCTCGCCGGAACCTGGTCGATATCGCGGTTGAAGTTCAGGTGCGTGCCCTTGGTGAATACGTAGCTTGCATCGAGCAGAATATTCTGCGGGAGCTGCCGCTGAACGGACAGCAGCGCTTCCTGGTAATACTCAACCGGCATTTGCTGCGGATAATAGTAGACGCCTTGACCGTTGTACTTTGAATTGCTGAAGGCCGACTGTTGCGGATAGATGACCGAACCCGCCGGCGGACCCGTTTGCAGTGTCCATGGCGTGGGATAGTAACTGATGCCGGTGGTGAAGTTGGATGAGTATCCGTTCGAACCCTGCGGATTGAGACCCAGACCCAAAGCACCGTCGGTGTACGATTCGGCGGAGCGGAAGGCGTCGAAGATGCCATAACTGGCGCGGATAGACCAATTCGCCGCCGGAGAATAGGCCACTCCTACGCGCGGATCCCACTCGTTCACTCCGTTCTCGATGGAGTTTCTTCCCTGCTGGCCGCCGTAGATCATGGCGCCGGCGGTGTTGGTAGCGGAGTTGATCAGGCCGGGATCGAAGCTGCCAAAGCGATTCTGAACCTCACCCCAGCCGGACTGATATTGATAGCGCAATCCGAGATTCAGCGTCAGGTTGGGCAGCACCTTGAAGTCATCCTGGAAGAAACCGGCCAGGTTCCACATACGCGCTCCGGTCTCGTCGTAGTCGTAGACATACCAGCCGTAAACCTGGCCCAGCAGGAAGTCGGCATAGGACGAACCCGTGGGAGCGATTGCCGGGTTGCAACCCTGTTGAGTGGTGCATCCGGAGGTATTCGGATAGTTGCCGCCGGACCAGAATTGCGCGGTTCCATAGCCATTGAATTCGAAGTTACCCGAGCTGACATCTCCCCAGTTGGTGTAATTCTGGTAGCTCTTGTCCAGTTCTCCGCCAAGCTTGATGGTGTGGCGCCCGCGAATCAGGGTCAGGATGTCGCCCTCGACAAACGCTCCGTCGGCCAGCACCGCATGGACGCCGCCCCCGAAGCCAATCTGACCAGCTCCGTCCAGGCTGTCTACTTTGAGCGTGGGAAAGATGTTACCTGGAGCGTTGCTTCCGTATGTCGGCTCAATCCCCAGCTTGGCTGGATAGTCCTGCCCGTAGGTGGGAGGTGAGTATTTGTCCAGCTCGCGAACGGCACCGAAGCGCGCTTCGTTTAGCATCGTCGGGCTGATGGTCCAGGTCTCTGTGATCTGCGCGTCCTGGTTCAGGTTGCGAGGCGCTTGGGCACAATCCAGCCCCTCTGAACAGTAGCCGTCAGCGCCGGAGACCGTTGATAACGGAAATTCCATGATCGAACCGGAAAGCTTGTGGTTTTGGGACAGGTTATAGTCGATCTTGCCCGCGTACCACGTCGCTGTGTTGGGCGTCGTCACAACCACCTTGTAGTTGTTGAAAATGTTGGTCGGATCAGACGGACTGGTCGCATTCGTGTTGCTGCTGGGAACATAATTCGGTTCCGGGAAGTACTTTTGCATGGCCAGCGCCACCGGATCGAAACCTGTGGTGATCTTGTTGCCGGGGAACTGCGTTCCGCGATAGCACCACGGCGTTCCGTCGTAGGAGCCGCACGAGGTTGAGCTGGGTTCGTAGATCGCGTTGGAAAGGGCCGAGAAGTCGCCACTCTTCATGGCATCGGTAGGGACTGTGGTAGTGGAAATCGAAGACGTATGCGAGGGATTGCGCTGGTAGGTAAAGTAGAAGAAAAGCTTATCCCGCTTGATCGGGCCACCCACGCTGCCACCGTATTGATTCCAGCGCAACGGGGTCTTCTCTCCCACCGGCGTGAAGTAATTGAGTGCATTGAAAGCGTCGTTCTGAATGAACTCGAAACCTGACCCGTGCCATTGATTGGCGCCGCTCTTGAAAATCACGTTGAAGGCGGCTGCGCCTGTGCCGTACTGCGCGCCGAAGTTGCCCAGCAGCGCCTGCACCTCGGCGATGGAATCTACCGGAGGATAGTTGTCGCTGGCGTTCACGTCGCGCGGCTGTGTGGCGTCGGAGCCCTCGATGAGCCAGTTGCCCATATAGCCCTGCGTGCCGTTAATGCCCACGCCTTGTCCAGACGCGTCCTGGCTGCCGCCGCCACCGGGATTCACGCCGGGCAGCTCGTTGGTGAGCTCGTTGTACCAGACGCCGCCGACAGTGGGCGCATCCAGTATTTGCTGTGTATCGAAGATCACGTGCTGATCGGAAGATTCGGCTTGCAGTTGCGGCGCTTCGGCGGTCACCACCACTTGCTCAGATGCAGCACCGACCGTGAGCACTGCGTCGATCTCCACGGTCTCAACCTGCAGAACGACTCCCTTGCGGAGGTAGTCCTTGAAGCCCGGAGCCGCTACAGAAATCGTGTACTCGCCCGGTAGAAGAGAGGGTACGTCATAGATTCCGCTATGGTTTGTCGTAACTCCGGTCACCACCCCCGTCAGCACATCCGTGATCCTGACGGTTGCGTTGGCCACTACCGCTCCGGACGAGTCGGTCACGGCACCTTTGATCTCGCCGGTATTGGTGTTCTGTCCCCAAATGGGCACCAACGGGAGCACCATCAGAGAAATGGTCATGAACGCACACCAGAAAATGTTCCGTGTCGCTCTCATGTTCAGCCTCCTGAAGTCGTGTTCTCACTTCGGGCGCGCCATTGATTCATGTGCCGGGTGTCTATCTGCGCAGCGATCGTGTTCGAAAGCCCGAGAGTCCAAGCCGGATGACCAGCACCTTTTATCGCGCTCGATGAAACGAAGCAAATATACACGTTTACATCGACATAGCAATCCGACAAAAGTAGGACCGCGAACCTTTTTCGGATCCTTCAAAATCGCAGCCTGGCACGCCCGCGCGCCTGCACGAAACCTGCAATCACGCCCCTCAAAAGGCACGACTTCTCGGGCCGTGAAGAGGCGGGAAGTAGTGCAGTACTGAAGGTTTGCTGGCTGGCCGTGCAGAGATCAATCAGCGTTGATCAACAGTCTGCATTCGGGCGCAGATTGTATGTCTCCAAACTGGCGTTATAGGGACAATAACTCCCTATCTAAAAAGCTTTATTCAGATTTCCGGATCTTATTGGACGTCGACGGATGTGGTGTTATTTTCCAATGCAGAACGTTGAAAAGATCAAATTCAAAATATCGTCGGAGGTCGTTTGTCCGGTTAGCGAGTCCAGCGCCCAAAGCCCGCGATAAAGATCCAGCAGAATCATCTCATGGGGAATCGCATTTGCATTCGCCTCAGCGGCGTCGCCCAGGGCCGCCAGCGCCGTCGTGATCGCCTGGTGATGGCGAAGGCTGGTCAGCATACCCGTCTCGGCCGCCGCTCCGCCCGTGGCCAGCGCCAGAATGCGCTCGCGCAGCGCCGCGATGCCCTCGCCGGTCAGCGCAGAAGTGCGTAGCGCCGGAACGCCGCCAATCTTCTCCGCAGTCTCGTCCGTCTCGACCAGATCGCTCTTGTTTATTGCCACCAGCGCAGGCCGGCCTTGCACAGCCTCCAGCAGCCGGTGCTCCTCATCGTTAAGCGCCTGTGTCGCATCCAGCACCACCAACACCAGCGCAGCATCGGCCAGCGCCTCGCGGCTGCGGGCAATGCCCAATTGCTCGGCCTCCTCGCGTCCCTCGCGTAGCCCTGCCGTATCCACCAGCTCCAGCGGAATCCCATCCAGGGAAATCCGCTCTGTTACCAGGTCTCGCGTAGTTCCCGGCGTCGCCGTCCCAATCGCCCGTTCCCGCTCCACCAGCCGGTTGAAGAGCGAGCTCTTCCCCGCATTCGGCCGCCCCACAATCGCCAGCGTCAATCCGTCGTGCACAATCCGTCCCCGCTTGAATGAAGCTTCCAGAGCCTTCAGGGGCGGCGTCAATTCACCAATGCGTCGAGCGATTTCGCCTTCCGGCGTTACGTCCACATCGTCTTCGGCAAAGTCGATGCCGGCCTCGAGCAGCGCCACCAGTTCAATCAGCGACTGCTTCACTGGACCCACTCGACGACTCAGCGCTCCGCCCATCTGGCTCGCGGCCTGTCGGGCCTGTGTCAACGTCTGCGCCTCAATCAGATCGCGCACGGCCTCTGCCTGTGTAAGGTCGATCCGCCCAGCCAGAAACGCACGCTGCGTAAACTCGCCCGGCTCCGCCAGCCGCGCGCCCAGGTCCAGTGCCCGTCGCAGCAGCAGATCCAGCACCACCGGCGACCCGTGCGCCGCAATCTCCACCACATCCTCAGATGTGTAGGAGTTGGGCGCCGAGAACCACGTCACCAACGCCTCATCGATGCGCTCAGTCTCGCCGTGCGCGGCTCCCGCGACGGTCCCTTCCAGCACATCCGCCCGCCGCGCCCGCCCATGTTCCAGTGGCAGCCGCAGGTGAACCAGTTGTAGAGCCATCCCCGCCGCCTCCGGCCCGCTCAGCCGCACAATGCCAATGCCGCCGCGGCCAGGCGGCGTTGAGATCGCCGCAATCGTGTCGGTGCCTCTATCTGCGATCGGATTCGAAGTTATGTCGGAGGCAGCCATGCGGATGTATCCATTGTAGGGAACCGAGCTCGCAAAAATACTTGCTGCCCTAAGTCATCGTGGAAGGTCAGCTCATCCGCTCCAGTTTCCTTACATAATGCAGGCAGAGCGACAGCGGCAGAGCGCCGCAAATTCCAAAGCATGAATCGATCAGCCGCCAATAGACAGGAATGCCGCGCACGTGTCCGGCGATGAGAGCCAGCGGCACAACGCCAGCACAGGCAATGAGACCAAAGATGAGAACCCAGCGGTTCCGAACCGGGTCGAGCAGTGGACCGATAAACGCCACCGCGATGACCAGGTGCGCAAAACCCAGCCAATCCGTTCCGTACGCCAGGAATGGATAATTGCGATTGGTGGTTGACAGCCCCTCTGATACGCGCCGCAGCCATGTATGCAGCGCCGGCTCCGCACCGCTCGGGGCCACGGGCGCCACACCCAGCAAATGGTTCAGCAACACCAGCTCCCGTTCCAGCGGGAAAGCAGTCAGGCCGCTCAACACCATGCCCGCAATAAACACCACGAGCCAGACCCGAATGCGCAGCAGCAATGTGGCCTTCACGGCCTTTGTGGTCGAGTCCAGCATCTCCGAGAGTATAGATGAATACGTTGTTGGCGACCTCGCCGAATCGACGGCGAAATCAATCTAGGCATTGGGATAAAGGTATAATTCAGTCCGACGAGATGGTGGCCGTCTGCGTCACGTTTATTCGTATTCCGGCTTCGCGCACATTCATCTCAAAGGTCGTCTTCCAGTGAAGTTCAAGTCGAAGTTCCGCTGCGGGCCGGTTGCTTTAATTCAGGGCTGCATCGCCAACACACTCTTCTTGCTGTCTGCAGCGGCGCTTCTTTCCGCAACCACGGTCAGTGCGCAGCAAGCCGCGCCCTCGCCGGTCTGGCAGGGAATTCTGCATAACCCCGCCGGTGCTCCCGTCTCCGGGGCGAAGATCAGCCTTTCCCGTGACACCGTCGCTGCGGCTGCGGCAGTTACTGAAGCCGATGGCCATTTCCGCCTGGCGAACCTGGCTGCCGGCCAATACCGGCTCACCATCGAAGCCAACGGCCACAAAATCGAGTACTCCCAGCCCATTGATCTCACGCCGGATTCGCCTTCCGTTGTGCTCACCCTCTCTGGCCGCGGCGAACTCACAATAGCCCTGCTCAAAGGCCAGGCCGCTACCGGCGGTGAAAACCTTTCCAGCCAGTCCGTCAGCGAACTGCCGCTCAACAAGCGCGACTTCAGCACCCTCCTGCTGCTGGCCGCCGGCACCATGACGGACGCCAACGGCGCCACCAACTTTACTCAGCAGTTCGCCATCAACGGCCAGCGCGGTGTCGAGGCAACCTTCGCCATGGACGGCGCTGATATCAGCGACCCTGAGATGGGTGGCGCCACGTTCACCAACTTCGACGTCGACGCCGTCCAGGAGATTCAGTCAAGCTCCGGCTGGATGCCCGCCGAAATCGGGCGCGGAGCCGCAGGGTTCACCAACATCATCACCCGCTCCGGCGCCGGCGGCTTTCACGGATCGGTCTTCGAGTTCGTCCGTAACTCTGCCTTCGACGCCCGCAATTACTTTGACCACGCCACGCCTGCCTATCCCGGCCGCATTCCACCCTTCCGCCGGAACGAGTTCGGCTTCACCAACGGCGGTCCGGTCCTCATTCCCCACGTTTACGACGGCCGCAAGCGCACCTTCTACTTCGCCCAGTACCAGGGTTTCCGTCAGGTCCTTGGAACCACCCAGGTCATGCCCGTGCCCACCACCACCGAACGCACCGGTATCGACACTGTCACCTATCCTGACGGCACTGTGGATACGCTCACTGTACCGGTCGACCCGGGCATCGCCGCAGTCCTGGCCCGCTACCCACTGCCCAATTACGCGGCTGGTTCCTTTCAAGCCCACACCTTCGCGACCG
>Ga0302320_10031108_pt1 | contig 10140 bp, 6 predicted proteins | sample Bog_T0_3_FD_202130 | JGI IMG/M metagenome (GOLD analysis project Ga0302320, IMG submission 202130) | Peat permafrost microbial communities from Stordalen Mire near Abisko, Sweden - Bog_T0_3 | ecosystem: Environmental > Terrestrial > Soil > Wetlands > Peat | place: Sweden: Abisko, Stordalen Mire...
CCGTGTCCGCGAGGTCGCCCTCGTACTTCGCCAGCATGTCCTCCCGGCTGACCCGCTGGCCGATGTCGACGTCGACGGCCGTCGTCCTGACCCAATGGACCTCGGCGGACTGGGTGGTCCACGTGTCGACATTGGCCGGATAGGCCAGAGTCACGCGGAAGCCGGGGTCGGTCGCGTCGCTGCCCGTCCGCGCGAGGAACGTGGTCCAGTCCACCCATGCCTCGGCGTCTAGGCTCAGCAGGGAATCCTTCCGCGACAGGTCGACCGAGGGCTTCAGGGACGAGTACCAGTCGCCCGGGCCGCCGTTGATCGCGTAGAGGTTGCTGTCATAGCCCCCGCTCGCGTCCATCTCCCCGGAGACCGCCCAGAGCTTGTCCTCCCATAAGGCGGCGCGCGCCTGGAGAGCGGCCACGCCGGCAACAAGTGCGAGGCCCCGGGCGAAGGTTCCCCGGCTTCCGGTCGCGGCGCCTGAAGGCATGGTCATCATGGTCCCGGGTTTCGCGTCCGGCCGCCTCAGCAGGCGTTCTTGTTCTTGAACAGGGTCGCGATCAGGATGTACGCGTCCATCATGAGCGACCAGTTCTCCAGGTAGTAGAGGTCGAACTCTATCCGCTTCTTCAGGTCGGTGTCACCGCGCAGCCCGTGTATCTGCGCCCATCCCGTGAGACCGGACTTCACCTCGTGGCGCGCGTTGTAGTTGAGGATCTCGTCCTTGAAGCGCTCGACGAGCTCGGGCCTCTCGGGGCGCGGGCCGACGAGGCTCATGTCGCCCGTGAGCACGTTCATGAACTGCGGCAGTTCATCGATGTTCCACCGCCTCATGAACGCGCCCACCCTGAGCCTGCGCGGGTCGTCGCGCGTCGCCCAAACCGCGCCGGAACCGGCCTCGGCGTCGGGGCGCATGCTGCGGATCTTGTGTATATGGAATGTCCGGCCGCTTCGGCTCATCCTGAGCTGCGTGTAGAAGACGGCCCCGGGCGACTCGATGAAGACGAGCAGCCCGAAGAACCCGATGACGGGGCTGGAGAGGACGAGCCCGACGAGGGCGCCCACGACGTCGACGAAACGCTTTGCGAGCCGGTTGAGCGTCTTGTCGAGAGGCAGCTGCGTCACCCCGAGGAGCGGGACGCCGTTCAAGGTCCTCACCTGGAGGCCGGCGCTCAGCGCCGGGAAATATCCCGGGATCATCTTGAAATCGAGCGACTGGCGCTGGCAGTACACGACCAGGCGCAGGATGTCCGCCGGGCGGATGGAGAGGTCGGCGAGGACGATGCCGGTCGCATTGCAGTCGCGGACCAGGCGCGGCAGCTGCGAGTAGGTCCCGAGGATCGAGACCTCCGCGGGCGGCTTGCAGCCCAGCCTGACGCCCGGGGCCGGCACGCAGCCGATGATCTCGCTCAGCTGCGCGATGTCGTTGCGGACGGCCTGGCGGAGATGCTCGGCCTTGCCGTTCCAACCCACGCAGATGAGCCGCGCGCTGGCGCTCAGGCGAACCCGGGGCTGGATCAGGATCGCGAACGCCAGGAGTCGCCAGAACGAGAGCAGAGCGATCATGCATGCTGCCGCGTAGAGCAGGCCCAGGCGGGGCGTGAACTGCGTCAGCTGGAAAAGCGTGATCGTCGCCAGGCAGATGAGGCCCCACAGGACGCTGGCCTTGATCATGTTCTTCGCCCAGAACTGCAGGCGGTAGATGTTCTCCACCTCGTAGGTCCGGAAGAACCCGAGAAGCCACACGAAGAGCGCGGCGCCCCCGAATACCCAGCTTTCCGCGCGGGCGCTGCCCCTGAGAAGATCCGCGGCGATCGAATACTCCCCGTTGCGCTGGAGGGACCGGAGGGTGAGACCGAGGAGAATGCCGAACGCCGAGACAAGCCCGTCGACAACGGCGAGGATCGCGACAAGGGTGTAGGCGTGCTCGCGCGGCCTGTTTGCGGAAAACGACGGCGCCCGCCCTTCCGCCGCCGTTCCATTGCCGTTCAGGGAATGCCCGTTTGTCCCGGACCCGTTCCTTCCGGCGTGGCCTGAGCCCTTTGAGCCGGCGGAGACGGCCGGGTGTGAAACCGTGCCGTGCTGGCCCGGGCGCTGAATCTCGCCGGGGGTGTCAATTGCGATTACGTCCATGGTTTGATGGCGCTGTCCTCGCTGGGGCCGGCAAGTGCGTGGCGCGGGTCTTAGGTGGTCATAGGCTTACCGCAGGAGGCGTCGGAAAAAGCACGGTGAATGCCATGGCCGCCCCTGCAGCCGCGCTCGAACAGGTCCCGATATCCGGCTGAGCCGGCACCGGGCCGAATTCCTGCCCTGCGGCCTTTCAGCAACCTGCCGGCCCGGAGCCTGAAGATTCGCTCCGGGCAGGAGGATAAGATCCACCCGGCTTGCGGCCGCGCCAGGATCCGGCGCTCTAGGTGGAACGTCTTTCTCGGTTCGTCCATGACAAAACTTCGGCCATCGACAGACTTTGGCGCCGCCGGTTCCTGTGTTTCCCGACTTTTGCGGGAGAAGGCAGGCGCCTCGGAGTGGATCTCCGTTTTCACAAACGGATTTCCCTCCGGACGCCTTTCGAACCGTTCGGCGGGAGCCGCGATGGATCCCGCCGGATGAGCCGACGGCGCCGAAAAATTTTTCCCGGGACCGGCCGCGGTGTTTTGTTGGACTTGCATAATTTTGCGCCCGCGACCCTTTGCGCACGTGAATCGCGACGTCAACGCCCGCAATAGGGAAAAGCCCCCAGGACGCCCTTATTCATAGGATTTTCACCCGCGGAAGCCGCAGGCGCCGTCGCGCCGCGGGCGCGGCCGCGGCTTGCAAATCTGGTGCCCGGGGCCGGATTCGAACCGGCACTTCCTTGCGGAAATCGGATTTTAAGTCCGAAGCGTCTACCGTTCCGCCACCCGGGCCACGGGAGCCCGGAATCTCTGGGAAACCGGGCCCGGAAGGCGAGCCTTTGTCGAAAAGTCACCCATTTTCAGGGTGCGCCCCATGGGACCGACCGACCTTTGCGATCCTGATCGCATAGGCGGAGTACCATGTGCGTTTCCCCGCCTCCTGGGCCGACCTGTGCTCCAGGTTCGCCTTCCATCGGGAGATCGCCTCCTCGCTCGACCAGTATGAAACCGTTATCCCGAATCCGTCGGGCCCCCTCGCGCGCTCGATGCCGAGGAATCCCGGCTCCAGGGCTGCAAGCTCCTCCATGCGCGTGGCCGTCCCGGCGTAGCCCTTGTCTCCCGCGCTCCTCTGCGAGGTGAAGATGACGGCATAATAGGGCGGTTCAGGTGTGTTTGCGGTCGGCATGGCGTTTCCTGGGGATCGGGCCGGCAATTTAATCTTTCCAAAAATCGCGGGAAAGGACGAACTCTCCGGAGCATGACTTCATCCATCGGACGAGCCTTCGCCACCCTTATCCTGGCCCTGGCGATCGCCTCCCCCGCCTATCCGTGGGGAAAGGAGGGCCACGAGGCCCTCGCGACCGTCGCCGGGGAGAAACTCTCCGCCGATGCGCGCAGCCACGTCATGAGGATCCTCGGCAGCGACGACCTGGCGTCGATCTCGGTCTGGATGGACGACCTAAGGTCCGCGTTCTTTCACACGGGCCCACTCGCCTTCGACCCGGAGGCGCAGAAATTCAACGCGGAGTTTCCGGAGAACGGCCAGTGGCACTACGTCGACCTTCCGCTGGGCACGAAGGCCTACGAGCTCGACGGTCCCTTCGCGAATCCGCACGACGTCGTCCACATGGCCGAGGCGGCGGTGAGCGTCCTCGAGGGCGGCGGCGACAAGAGGATCACGAAGCTCGAGGCGCTGCGCATGCTCGTCCACTTCGTGGGCGATGAGCACCAGCCCCTGCATGTGGGGAACGGATTCTATGAGATCGGGCCGGACAATTCCCCGAAGCTCGTGACGGACCCCGCGGCCGCGAAGGGCCTGCCCAACGACAAGGGGGGTAACGCGCTCTTCTTCGGTCCCGGCCGATTTGACGAGCTGCATGCCTACTGGGACACGGCCCTCGTGAAGAAGATTGCCGACACCGACCAGGTCGCGGAGCTCGCCGCGGTGCTCCGGAGGAAGGTCGCGGAAAACGGCGCCCCGTGGAGGAGCGCAGGCGACTACCACCATTGGCCCGAGGAGTGGGCCACGGAGAGCCTTGGGGCGGCCAGGGCCGCCTACGCGGGCCTCGCGTTCGGCGCGGTGACGCCCGACCCGAAGGGCGGATTCAGGAAAATCCAGGTCACCCTTCCGGCCCGCTATGACGAAGTGTGCGTTCCCATCGCGCAGGAGCGGCTCGCCCAGGCGGCCTCCCACCTGGCGGACTTGCTAAACTCGATCCATTGGGCGGACTGACGGGCATATTTGAGAAAAAAACTCGCGGATTTCCGCCATATTGCTAGGATGGGCGCCCCTTAATTTCAAACCCCTCAACATGAAGTCATATAAGGTCTTACAACTAGGCGCGACGGCGGTTTTCGCGGCGCTCGCAAATCCGTCCCTTCGCGCCGGCGAATCGGACATCAAACTGCCGGACCTGAACACGGTCTCGTTTCTGGGCGGCGCGCTGAGCGGATCGGCGGTCCTGCTCACGGGCCTGGCCGTATGCGTTGTCGGGATGCTCTTCGGCTGGATGCAATACGTCCAAACGCGCAACCTGCCCGTGCACTCCTCGATGTCGGCGGTCTCGAACGTGATCTGGGAGACGTGCAAGACCTACCTCGCGCAGCAGGGCAAGTTCCTCGTCGTGCTCTGGGTTCTCATCGCGGCCTGCATGACCTATTATTTCAGCTCCCTCTCGGGCCAGTCGACTGGGCACGTCGTCGTCATCCTCCTGGCGTCGATACTCGGAATTCTTGGCAGCTACGGGGTCGCCTGGTTCGGCATCCGCATCAACACGGTCGCCAATTCGCGCACGGCGTTCTCCGCCCTGAAGGGCAATCCGCTCGCGACGCTGCTGATCCCGCTCAAGTCGGGGATGAGCGTCGGACTGCTCCTCGTCGCAATCGAGCTATTCTTCATGATCTGCATCCTCAGGTTCCTGCCGGCGGAGCTCGCGGGCCCCTCGTTCATCGGGTTCGCCATCGGCGAGTCGCTCGGAGCCTCGGCCCTGCGGATCTGCGGCGGAATATTCACGAAGATAGCGGACATCGGGGCCGACCTGATGAAGATCGTCTTCAACATGCCGGAGGACGACCCCCGCAATCCCGGCGTCGTCGCCGACTGCACCGGTGACAACGCCGGCGACTCGGTCGGTCCGACGGCGGACGGGTTTGAGACGTACGGCGTGACGGGCGTCGCGCTGATAGCCTTCCTTGCGCTCGCGCTCGTTTCGAACCCGGGGCTGTGCGGCACCCTGATCGTCTGGCTGTTTGCGATGCGCATCCTGATGATCCTCACCTCGCTCATCAGCTATTTCGCCAATGCGGGCCTGAACAGCGCCCTCTTCGGCAGCAAGAAGGACTTCAACCTCGAGCAGCCCCTGACGAACCTCGTCTGGATCACCTCGATCGTGTCGATCGCGGTCACGTACGGCGCGACCTATGTCCTCCTCGGTTCCCATCCGGAGTGCCCGCCCGGCCTCTGGTGGCCGCTCGCGACGATCATCTCCTTCGGAACGCTCGCCGGGGCCCTGATCCCCGAGTTCACGAAAATCTTCACCTCCACCGAGAGCCGGCACGTCAAGGAGATCGTGACCTCGTCAAGGCAGGGCGGCGCCTCGCTCAACATCCTCTCCGGCTTCGTGGCCGGCAACTTCTGCGCGTTCTGGATGGGCCTGGTCATCATTGCCCTCATGTTCGGCGCCTACCTGATCTCGGCCAACCCCGCCATCCAGGCCGTCATGCCCGCGGAATTCCGATTCGCCGCGCCCATCTTCGCCTTCGGCCTCGTCGCGTTCGGGTTCCTGGGAATGGGCCCGGTGACGATCGCGGTCGACAGCTTCGGGCCGGTCACCGACAACGCCCAGTCCGTCTTCGAGCTCTCGCAGATCGAGTCGAGGAAGGACATCTCCGCGGAGATCGAGAGGGACTTCGGATTCAAGCCTGACTTCGTCCACGCCAAGCACCAGCTCGAGAAGGGCGACGGGGCCGGCAACACCTTCAAGGCGACGGCCAAGCCGGTCCTAATCGGAACGGCGGTCGTGGGGGCCACGACGATGGTTTTCGGGATCATCATGCTCCTCAAGCGGCTCCATCCCGACACGATCGAGCGGCTCTCGCTCGTGCATCCCGAGGCGATCATGGGCCTCCTCATGGGAGGCGCCGTCATATACTGGTTCACCGGCGCGAGCACCCAGGCCGTCGTGACGGGCGCCTACCGGGCGGTCGTCTACATCAAGGATAACATGAAGCTTGACGCCTCGTCGGCCTCGGTCGCCGCCTCGAAAGAGGTCGTGAAGATCTGCACGCAATATGCCCAGAAGGGCATGGTGAACATCTTCATCGTCGTGTTCTGCTTCGCGCTGTCGCTCGCGTTCTTCGATCCGTACTTTTTCATCGGATACCTGATCGGCATCGCGTTCTTCGGTCTGTTCCAGGCCATATTCATGGCAAACGCCGGAGGCGCCTGGGACAACGCGAAGAAAATCGTGGAAGTGGAGCTCAAGCAGAAGGGCACGCCCCTCCATGCCGCAACGGTCGTCGGGGACACGGTCGGCGACCCCTTCAAGGACACCTCGTCGGTCTCGCTCAACCCCGTCATCAAGTTCACGACGCTCTTCGGCCTTCTCGCCGTCGAGATCGCCGTCAACATGGATTCGGGCCTCAAGCACGTCCTGGGCGCCGTGATATTCGTCGTCGCCCTGGTGTTCGTGTACCGCAGCTTCTACTCGATGCGGATCCCGGCGGACTGATCCGCGCCCCCAACCGGGGCGGCCAGCGAGCAGTGTACGCGGACGGGCTCGGCGACGACCCGTCCGAATATCGTCGTCAGGCCGGCCGACGCGGCGTCGCGCCCCCGGGTAGCCGCGACGATCAGGCCGGGGGCGATCCCGTCGGAGGGGTCGAAGAGCCTCCATCCTCCCCCAAGGTAGGCCTCGAAGCAGGCGTGGAAGTCCATGGGATCGAGCCCGACGGCGTAGCTGCCGACATACCGCGCCGGAATCGAAAGCGCGCGGCAGAGCGCGATCGAAAGGTGCGTGTAGTCGCGGCATACGCCCTTGCGCGAGAGCCAGACGTCCCACGCCGAGGTTTTCCCGTCCGTGGAGCCCGGCGTGTACGCGATGTTCTCGTCCACCCAGCGGCAGATGAGGCGCACCTGCTCGGCCCTGTCCTCGACCTTGCCGAAGAGCTCCCACGCCGTGGGCCCGAACCGGTCGCTCTCGCAGTAGCGGCTGGGCAGCGTGTAGGTGAGGATGTTGAGCGGCAGCCGGCCCGGCTGGTCCGCCGGGACTTTCGGAGGCATCTCGGGCCTCTCGACGTTGACCGTCGCCGAGTACACGAGCTCGAACGGTCCGGTCCGGGCCTCCGCCCTCAGCACGCGCTCCCCCTTCTGCGTTGTGGCGATTTCGCTGGGCGTCTCGGGCGTGAATGCGACCGCCTCCGAGACGAGCTGCTGCTGGGGGTCCGTGTTGACCAGGACGTTGAAGGCGAAGGCGGCGGTCGGCGCCACCACCTGGTAGCGCAGCGTGCAGCCGACGGAGATATTCATCGCCGCGGAATTTGGATACACGGGGCGGATTGCGCAATCCCCGGATTGCGGCCCGCTCCCCCGGGGCTCAAGTAGGCGTTGATTGCGCGGCCCTTTTCGCCACTAATCCCGGACTGATGACACTCCCCGACAACGAGAACCGGAAGAAATGGGAGATGTTCGGCCTTTCGTTCACGGCCCTGTTTCTGGAGATGATGGTCATCAGGTGGGTGCCGTCGGTCGTGCACCTCGTGGCGTACTACGCCAACCTCATGCTGCTCAGCTCCTTCCTCGGCCTGGGGGCCGGGGCAATGGCCGCGAACCGGAAGTGGCGGCTCTTTGGATGGTTTCCCGTCTTCCTGGCCTTCGACATCGGGATGCTCCTGATGGACCGCAACGCGGTGCTCGGGACCTCGGCGAGCGAGGCCCATTTCTTCGCCCTGCCCCCGTCCATGTTCCACGCGTTCGTGCTCGTGTCGATCTTCGCGATGAATGCGCTCCTGTTCGTCCCCCTGGGCCAGAGGATGGGCAGCCTGTTCAACTCGATGCCGCGCCTGACGGCCTACGCGTGGGACCTGGCCGGCAGCCTTTCCGGAACGCTGTGCTTCGGCCTGTTCTCCCTGAAGCTGTTCTCACCCGTGCTCGGCATGGCGGGCGTCATGGCCATCTACCTGCTGATGACGACATGGCGCCGCTGGCTCCTCGCGATCCCCGTATTTGCGGGCGTCCTCTTCGCAGTCGTCCGGTGCGGCGATCCCAATGCCATCTGGTCGCCATACTACTACATCACGATCAACCGGCTCGAGACACCCCTTGTGACCGAGTCCTCCCCGCCGCCGAACCTGCGCACGATGCGCGACCCGCCCGTGTACATGGTGAAGGTCAATCAGTTCGGATACCATATTGACGGGGCGCTCAACTCGGCGCTCTACAGCCCGGGAACGCTCGCGGCCAATGACATCCGCTGGCTCGAGCTGCAGTATGGGCTCCCGTATGCCGTGGCGGAAGGGCTTGACCGGATCCTGGTCGTGGGCGCGGGCGGCGGATGCGACGTGGAGGCGGCCCTGGCGGCCGGGGCGAGGCACATCGACGCCGTCGAGATCGATCCGGTGATCATCGACATCTCCAGGCGGTTCAACGCGGGCGCCCCCTACTCGGACCCGAGGGTGTCGATCCACATTGACGATGCCCGTTCCTATCTCGCCAAGGCAAAGCCCGGATACGACCTCGTGGTCTTCGGTTTTCTCGATTCGCAGGCGTTGTTCAGCACCATGAACAACGTCCGGCTTGACGGCTATGTCTACACGGCCGAGAGCATGCGCTCGGCGTTCGGGCTGCTCAACGAGCACGGGATGCTCACGCTCTCGTTCTACCTCGGGAAGCCGTGGCTGGGGCCGAAGCTCTATGAGCTTGTGAAGGAGGCCACGGGACGGGAGCCGACCATGTATTTCGACGGCAGAGGCCAGACATTGATCCTTTGCGTTCCCAAGGACATCCATGTCGTACTTCCCGAAAGGATCGCCCAGTTTCACCGGGCCGGCTATGGAAAGCTGCCGATCATCGACCTGCCGACCGACGACTGGCCCTTCCTTTACCTGATACGCAAGACCATACCCTCCGATTACCTGATCGCAATTGGCAGCCTGCTCGTCTTTTCGATAGCGGCGGTCGCCTTCCTCAGGCGCATCTCGTTCGGAAGGGGGGACATTCACTTCGGGCTCCTTGGCATGGGATTCCTGCTCCTGGAAACCAAGAACATCAGCGACTGCACGCTCTTCTTCGGCACGACATGGTTTGTCACGATGATTGTGGTGTCGGGCATCCTCATCATGGTCATGGGCGCCAACCTCGTGGCGGAGCGCATCACGAAGTTCTCATTCTGGATGTACGTCCCGCTTTTTGCCGTCCTCGCGCTGCTTCTCGTCGTTCCGAGGGAGAGCATCCTCCACCTCGAATTCACCGGCCGGCTGCTCTGGACGCTCCTCGCGGTCCCGCTGCCCGTGTTCTTTGCTGGGATAATATTCTCGACGACCTTCAGGGAGTCCCTTGCGCCGTCGGCCGTCTTCGGAGCCAACCTGATCGGCGCGATGCTGGGCGGCTTCTGCGAGTACCTGGCGATGGCGGTGGGCGGCCGCCGGCTCTCGATCCTGGTCATAGTCGCCTACCTGGGGAGCATGCTCGTGCTGGCCACGGCCAGGCGCCTCGGCCGCGCAATCTAGGGCCGCGGACCCGGCCGGGTCACGCGGGCGCGAGCGCTGGGATCGTCTCGCGCTTGAGCTCGCGCATCATGAGGGCCGAGATGGCGTCGGCCGGCCGTCGGCCCTGGAAGAGGATCGCGTTGATCTCGATCAGTATGGGGGCGTCTATTCCCCTCTCGACGCAGAGCCCCGCGAAGGAGCGCGTGGTCTCGTAGCCCTCGACGACCGTCTTGCGCTCGGCCAGGAGCTCGCCCGGCTTCCTGCCCTCCCCGACCCTCTGGCCGAATTCCCGGTTGCGGCTCCAGACTCCGTGGCAGGTGGCCACGAGGTCGCC
>Ga0302320_10031111_pt1 | contig 10139 bp, 8 predicted proteins | sample Bog_T0_3_FD_202130 | JGI IMG/M metagenome (GOLD analysis project Ga0302320, IMG submission 202130) | Peat permafrost microbial communities from Stordalen Mire near Abisko, Sweden - Bog_T0_3 | ecosystem: Environmental > Terrestrial > Soil > Wetlands > Peat | place: Sweden: Abisko, Stordalen Mire...
GGGGCCGCATGGCAGCGATGTTTCGTTCGTGCTGGAGATACCGGGAGTGATCAGGCGGCGGTATTTTGGGCTGCTGACGGTGACTGCTAGCGGGCGGTTGTTGCGACCCGTGGTGACGATGGAACGGGAGGTGGCGGTGGGATCGATTGTGGGCGCAGAGATGCCGTCGCAAGGAACACCGCTACATGCGCTGGCGGCACAGGCGGTGGCGGCAAGGTCGTTTCTGATAGGAGCGGCGAAGCATGCGCGGCACGGTGAGGTGCAGTTTTGTGATACTACGCATTGCCAGTTCTTGAGGGCGCCAGCAGCGGCGGGGTCCGCGGTTGCGAAGGCTGTGCGGATGACCAGCGGGTTGGCGATATCCGCAGAAGCGATGGTCATTCCGGCCCATTATTCAGCCGCTTGTGGAGGACACACCGATGATGGGGAGTTGGATGGTTATCGATATAGATCGGTGGTTTGTGAGACCTGCCAACTAGGTGGTATGAAGCGACGCGGGCATGGGTTGGGATTATGCCAGACAGGCGCGATGGGATTGGCGAAGGAGGGTTGGGAGTTTGGGAGGATTGTGGCGAAGTATTATCCGGGGTGTGTGATTAGAAGTGGTTGAGTTGGATGGTTGGATGAGTCTCGCGGACGGTGATGGCGGCGGTGTAGGCGGTGTCGCCGATGTCTAGGCCATGAAGGCTCCAGTCGGCCACATCCTTAATTAAATTGGTCTGGGCAGACAGCAGCTTGGGCTTGTCTGGATGGAAGGCAATCTCGAGAGATTCGGGTGCGACGGAGAGGCCGCTGCCGATGGCTTTGAGGAGTGACTCTTTGAGAGTCCAAATTTCGTAGAAGACTCGTTGGCGATCGGCGTCGGGCACTGAGTTGAAGCGCTCGTACTCATCGGGCGTGAGGACGCGGCGAGCGAGATCATGGATGACCTTACGGTCTCTGATATGTTCTACGTCCACACCGATGGGCGACTCGTGAGAGAAGGCGAGAAGCGAGTAATCGCCGGAGTGAGAGACGTTAAATTCGATGCCAGCGATGGCTGGTTTGCCGTGATCGTTCTCGTTGAAATCCAGATCACCGGCGGGACGGTTGAGATAGCGGCTCAGCAGAGTTCGCAACACGCCGCGTGTGACGGCGGAGCGCGCTTGGTCTGCCGGGAAGCGAAAGCGCATGGCCTTTTCCCATTCGTTGACGGACAGCAAGTGGCGCCAACTCTCTGGCGTTTGGCCGATGAGGCTGACGACCCAAACCTGAATACTTTCGCCGATTGTACGCATCCAAAAGTGTATTCTGTCACGATAACCCTTTATGTCTCTTCTCTTGGCGTATCTCAAGCCTCACCGGCGATTAGTGATTTTTGCGCTGGTTCTGGCAGCCATCAACCAGACTTTTTCCTTGCTTGATCCTTCGATCTTTCGACACATCATCGACGATTACGCCACAAAGTTTCATCAGTACACAACTGGCCAGTTCATCAAGGGCGTGAGCGGCCTGTTGGGCTTGGCGGTGTTCGTAGCGTTTGTTTCGCGCGTGGCCAAAAACTTTCAAGATTACTACGTGAACGTAATCACGCAACAAACGGGCGCTGAACTTTATGCGGCGGGCGTGGCGCGGTCGCTTTCCATGCCTTATGCGTTGTTTGAAGACCAACGCAGCGGGGAAACGCTGGGCCGGCTGCAGAAGGTACGTAACGATGTGGAGAAGTTTATTAACGCGTTCGTCAACATTTTATTTACGGCTTTTGTAGGCGTCATCTTCGTTACGATTTATGCGACTCGGGTGAGCTGGGTGATTGCGCCTGCCTTTCTGTTAACCGTACCGATTCTGGGCTTTCTCAGTTCGACGCTGAGCCGCAAGATCAAACCTGTGCAAAAGGCGATTGTGACTGAGACAGCGGCGCTGGCTGGTTCCACTACAGAATCTTTGCGCAACATTGAGTTGGTTAAGACGCTGGGCCTGGCGAATCAGGAGATTGAGCGGTTGAACACCACGACCGGCAAAATTTTGAAGCTTGAACTGAAGAAGGTTCGCTACCTGCGGAGCTTGAGCTTCCTGCAAGGCACGTGCGTGAACCTGCTGCGGACGAGTATTTTGTTCCTGATGTTGTATCTGATCTTTAAGCAGCGCATTTCCGTGGGCCAGTTTTTCTCGCTGTTCATTTATTCGTTTTTTATTTTCGGGCCGCTGCAAGAGTTGGGCAACATCATCAATATTTATCGGGAGACGGAAGCTTCGCTCAATGTGTTGAACGAGATTTTGAACATGCCGCCGGAAGAAAAGCCGGTGAACGCGAAGCCGCTGGGAGATTTGCGCTCGCTGGAGTTCAACTCCGTTAGCTTTCAGCACAACTCGGCGAACCGGCCAGCGGTGTGCGGCGTTGATTTTCATTTGCAGAGCGGCGACACGATTGCGTTTGTGGGACCTTCGGGAGCAGGGAAGACGACACTGGTGAAATTGTTGGTTGGCCTGTATCCGCCCAAGGAAGGGACGGTGCACTACAACGGGTTGGCGGCAGCGGAAATTGATGCCGATGAATTGCGTTCGCAGATTGGTTTTGTGACGCAAGATACGCAGTTGTTTTCGGGAACGATTCGCGAGAATCTGCTGTTTGTGCGGCCGGGCGCGACGGATGCGGAATGTTTGGACGTGCTGCACCGGGCGGCGGCAGACTCTTTGTTGGCGAGGGCGGACAAAGGTCTCGACACTTTGATTGGCGAAGGCGGCGTGAAAGTTTCGGGCGGCGAGAAACAGCGGCTCTCGATTGCGCGGGCGTTGCTGCGCAAGCCGAGACTGCTGGTTTTCGACGAAGCGACTTCGTCGCTCGATTCGATTACGGAAGAAGAGATCACACGCACGATTCGCGATGTGGGCGAACGATCTGACGTGATTACTATTTTGATTGCTCATCGTTTATCTACCGTGATGCATGCCGGACGAATTTTCGTGCTGGAGCGCGGCCGTATTGTAGAGCAGGGCACGCACGCCGAGCTGGTTGCGAAGACCGGACTCTATTACGCGTTGTGGCGCCAACAGATTGGTGAAAACACCGAAGACCGGTTGCCGAGCGGCGAGGCCGTTGCGCAACTTGTTTCGGCGGAAAGACCCGCAGTGCGGTAGCGTCTACAGCCGCAAAACTGTTGACGCTACCAACCTAGACTGCCTTTGCAAACAGTCCCTTTTCAGACGGAACAACCTTTTCAGGCCGACACGGCGAGTGAAAGTAGGAATCACTATATGACCAACCAAGCCCCCTTTGCAGGGGGCCTGGCCCAAACAAATCAACCGTAAAAAACGGAGGCCCCAAACTCAAAAAAGGCCTCGTCGTTGACTCCAGTTTGCCATTGTGGGTAATCGCTATTTTCAAGATTTTGCTCGTAAACGATTGAAAACAAGCAAGAAGAAAAATCGTAAACTTTTGTGACTGAAAATGGGCTCCTTAAAAAGTAGGCACACGTCCGGCTTGGGCAGGTGCGAATTTCATCGATTTTAGGCCGTTTCAGGCGGCTTTTGCGTCGTTTGCCGCTGCGCGGTCGGCGGCGATGGCTTTATTGAGGCTCAAAATCTCGCCGCAGAGCATGAAATGGGTGGCTTGGCGCACTTGGTAGTGGGTCCATTCGGCAAGTGAAAAATCGAAGCCAAATTCGGCGGGGTTGAAGGCGACGTTGAGCGTTTTACATTTGGCGGCGATGTTGGCGGCGCGGGCGACGGTCTGGGCGTTTTCCTCGGCTTCGCGCGCGGGTTTTTCGAGACGCTCCTTTTGGAGTTCCTTCAGACGCGCGATGTCGGAGGCGTGTTGATTGCGGAGGCGGCGCTCTTGCAGGTGAAGATTGCGGAGGCGCTTTTCGTGGATTTCGGCGATCTTGGCGTCAATGAGGGTGGCGCGGCGGATGGGATTTTTCTCGTCGGCGAAGAGGCCTTCGGCGAGTTCGAGGCGGGCGACTTCGTAGGTACCCTCTTCGCGCGGGGCGATTTTGAAGAGGCGCCAGGCGGAATCGGCGATGAGTTGGACGAGTTCGCATTCCTCGTCGGTGACGGGAGAATAGCGCGAGATGTGGCTGGCGACGTGTTGTTCGTAGGCGGAGGCGCTGTCGGAGGGGAGCAGGGCTTTCATGGCGGTGAGGCCGTGACTGATGGCGTTTTGAGAAGAGGCTTGGCGGCCGGTTTCGGTGCGCGGGCCGGTGCTGGCCTGAGCGTTGGTGCGGTTGGCGGCGATTTGGGCGGGGGTTGACATATGGTAAAACTCCTTGTTTTGTTGGTGGCGGGAAACAAAAAGGTCCGCAGCAGAGGTGACACTCTGGCGGACCTGATTGAAGTTAGCATGGGGACCCCCCGATTCCGAACCATGGTTTGAGATATAAAGTACTTGTAGGCTGTAAGATGTTGAAAATAAATGATGAAAAAACTGAAAATATTTTTGAAAATTTGTGACTGGGATTTTGGGGAGGGGCGGATTTTGAGGATGGGAGGATAAGTGGTTCTGAATGAGTGGCTTGCGGCGGAATTTTTCTGTGGGTCGGAGTTGAGCGATAATCAGGAAGGCTACGCATGACAAACCTAAAAGAATTTGAGGCTTTACTACCGTCTCTGTCTGCGGGCGAAAAGGCACAACTCCTCAAATGGGTTGTCCAAGATCTGGGAAACGCGTCTCCCGGCATTGACTCCCGACCTGATGTCTATGGGGGCGACCCATGTGTTGTTCGGACGCGAATTCCGGTCTGGCTATTAGAGCAGGCGCGACGTTTAGGCGCGAGCGAACAGGGTTGCTTGCCGCGTATCCCACTTTGCGGGCTGAGGATTTAGTCAACGCATGGGCTTATGCGCGGTCTCATGCGGCGGAAATTCAGGGGCAGATACGCGACAATGAGGGGAGTTAGTGGCGACCAGGAGCGCGGGGACAAGGAGGAGCTTGAGCAACTTCTTATCGATTCGCTCAACTCCGGCGAGCCTATCGAGATCACCCGTGAAATGATTGAGGACGTGCGGCGGAAACTTCGTGCACGCGCCAAAGGCCGCACCTCAACTAAGTCTTAAAATGGGGCTATTTCGGGTGCGCCCCCTCGCGTGGCGCGCTTTAACGAAGCACGCGCTTGTAGAACCCGATTATTGAGGATACGCCTGCGCCTCGGCACGCAAGGGGTTCACCGCTGCTACATGTGATTCCTAGTTTGCAGCATTTCGGACGCAAGCCCGCAATTTCCCCCTTGCTTCTTCTGGTTTGAAGTAACCCGATTACTTCGAGCGTGGCTGAAGAATTCTCTTGTTTTTCTCGGTGCTCCATTGTTATAGTTAGGACGAGTAGTAACATGCACATTCAAATGACCACAGCACAAGACTCGCGGGATTACGCCACGAGCCTTATTGTCGAAGCTGCGGTTGTTCTGACTGCGTAAAAGCTTCGCAAACCCCTCAACCTTTTTAGTCGAGTTGTCAGTGTCGCGCTTTGAGTGCGCGAGTTTTGGAGCTAATTATGCAGGCAGAAGAGTCAATTGAGCAACAGCCGCCCGCTAGTGTCTGGCGAACCATCGGTCAAGCGATTCGAGGGACGCACCAAGACCTCACGGAAATATCGATCAGCAAGGCTGTCTTCTTACTGGCGATTCCAATGGTGTTGGAGATGTTGTTGGAATCGCTCTTTGGGGTGGTGGACATCTTTTGGGTAACGCGATTGGGATCGAATGCGGTGGTGACGGTGGGGCTCACCGAGTCGATGCTGGCGCTGGTGTTCTCGATAGCGCTGGGATTGAGCTTTTCCACTACGGCGATGGTGGCGCGGCGCGTGGGCGAAAAGGATTTAGAGGGCGCGGCGACAGCGGCCATGCAGGCAATTATTTTGGGGATCGGCGTGGCGATGGCGGTGGGTATTCCAGCGCTTTTGTACACGCACCAACTGTTGAGCTTGATGGGCGGGGAGGCGGCGATGATCGCCATGGGTCACCGTTATACGGAGATCGTGTTTGGCGGCACAGCGGTGGTGATTCTGTTGTTCCTGAACAACGCGATTTTTCGCGGAGCGGGCGATGCTTCGATCGCGATGCGCGTATTGTGGGTTTCGAACATCATCAACTTGGCGCTTGATCCGTGCTTCATTTTTGGTCTGGGCTTTTTTCCGAAGCTGGGCGTGGTGGGCGCGGCGGTGGCGACGCTGATTGGGCGTACGTGCGGAGTGCTTTTTCAAATTTGGATGCTGACGAATGGCAAGTCGAGAGTGCGGTTGCTGGCGCGGCATGTGCGTATTGTGCCGAAGGTGATTGGCACGCTGGCGCGCGTCTCGGCGACAGGGATAGTGCAGTTTCTGGTCGCGCACGTGAGTTGGCTGGTGCTGGTGCGCATTATCAGCAGTTTTGGGAGCCTGGCGGTGGCGGGTTATACGATCGGCATACGCATCGTGATGTTCATCCTGCTGCCTTCGTGGGGGATGAGTGGGGCGGCGGCGACGATGGTTGGGCAAAATCTGGGCGCGCACAAGCCGGAACGGGCGGAACGAGCGGTTTGGGTGACCGGCGGTTACAACGCTATCTATTTAGTGGCGATTGCGATGGTGCTGATTTTTGCACCACACACGGTGGTGGGATTGTTCTCGGCGGATCCGCAAGTTTCGGCGTATGCGGCGGATTGTCTGCGGATCATCGGATACGGCAACCTGACTTACGCATATGGCTTGGTGATGGTGCAGGCGTTCAACGGCGCGGGCGATACGATGACGCCGACGCTGATCAATATTGTCAGTTTCTGGTTGTGCGAAACGCCGCTGGCGTGGTTTCTCTCGCACAAGACAGGGCTTGGAGTAAACGGCGTGTTTACGGCGATTCCGGTGGCGCAGACCGTGATGACCGTGATCAGTCTGGCGGTTTTCGCGCGCGGCAGTTGGAAAGAACGGCGAATCTGAGATTTTCATTGACAGCTTAAGTTTCTTAAGGTAAATATTGATTATCTTAAGAAAATAGGTGATCAATCTTTGAATTGGCAAGAATTGACGCAATTCACTCAGGGCCAGCCGCTGGTGATTGAGCGCGTTCGCCTGACGGAGAAGAACCTCGCGATCGAGGGGGCGTTTGACGTGCCCCAATTGGCTCGGCTTAGCGCGGAAGATCAAGTCTTCGTGACGGCGTTTATCCGTTCGCACGGGTCGATTAAAGATATGGAGCAGACGTTCGGCGTCAGCTACCCGACCATCAAAGCGCGTCTGAACCGGATTGCCGGGAGCCTTGAATATGTAGAGGTGAACCCGGCGCCGTCGCGTGCCGAAATTTTGGATCGTCTCAGCCGCGGCGAAGTGACTGCGGATGAAGCGATTCGTGATCTGGAAGCCATTGGCTGATTCGAAGGAGAATCAAAAATGAACGAAAACCGCCGCCGCATTTTAGAGATGCTTGCCGCCGGAAAGATTAGCGCAGAGGAAGCGGAGCGGCTGCTGGCCGCACTAGACAAAGAGTATCCGTCGTCGTCCGCTTCGGCAGGGAGTGGCGAGCAGGCGCGGACGAAGGCGAAACCGAAATATATGCGAGTGCAGGTGGAAGCGGAGGACCAAAAAGACGGTCCGGTGAAGGTGAACGTGCGGATTCCGTTGCAGTTGCTGCATGCGGGGGTGAAGTTCACGAGTCTCATTCCACCGCAGGCGCGAGCGCATGTGAATGAGGCGCTGCGCGGCAAAGGGCTGGACTTCGACATTAATTCGCTGAAGCCGGAAAATCTGGACGAGATCATTGATCAACTAAATGATCTGACGGTGGATGTGGATCACAAAGACGCCAAAGTGCGGGTGTTCTGTGAGTAAGTTGAAGCATAAATAGAAGTTGACCGCTGACGTTGGTAGTGGAATAATCATTCGAAAGAGTGCTTATGACTGGATTCTATGCAGGCGTTGCGGCCTTTCCCCAAGACCTAAAATTAGCGGTGCGATCCCTTTGGGGCGCCAAGGGGTTGGCGATCACGGTGGTGTTGACGCTGGCTTTGGGGATTGGCGCCAACTCGGCGATTTTCAGTGTGGTGCGAGGCGTGCTTTTGCGGCCGCTGGTGAATCGCGACGAAGACAAACTGCTCTACATTCGCCACAGCGCGCGCGGCATTCAGGCCGAAAACGTAAACTTCTCCGTGCCTGAGCTGCAAGACCTGCGGGCTGGCTCGAAAACAATCAGTGAGTTCGGCGATTTCTCGCAGATTGGCTTCACCATGATTGGCTTGGGTGAGCCGCGCGAGGTGCGCGCAGGCGTGGTGGGCGGCAGCTATTTCCGCGTAATGGGTTTGCGCCCGGTGTTGGGCCGTCTGCTGGATGCAAATGATGACGGACCGAACGCGGCGGGGGCGGCGGTTCTGACGTACCGTTTCTGGAACACGGTATTGAAAAGCGATCCGACGGTGCTGGGAAAAACGGTTCGGCTGGGTCCCCGGTCGGCGACGATTGTCGGCGTGCTGGAACCGTGCGTGCCCTATCCAGCGGAGACGGAGTTGATTGCGAATGTGGTGACCAGCCCGCATCATTTGTCGGCGACGATGGTCACCGGCCGTGTACACCGCATGACGGAATTGTTCGGGCGGCTGGCGCCGGGAGCGACGATTGACTCGGTGCGGGCGGAAATGAAGACGCTGAATGCGCGCATGGTGCATGATCATCCGGAATCGTATTCGGCCAAAGCGCATTATGAGATGGAAGTGACAGGGTTGCGCGATCAGATCACGTCGCGCGCGAAGACAGTGCTGCTGGTGTTGCTGGGTGCGTCGTTGCTGATTTTTGTGATTGCCTGTTCGAACGTGGCGAACCTGATTCTGGCGCGCAGTGTGCAGCGCGAAGGGGAGTTGGCTGTGCGTGCTGCGCTGGGCGCAACACCCTGGGCGTTGCGGCGGACATTGCTGGCGGAAAGCTTGGTGCTCTGTTTGGCGGGCGCGGCGATCGGCGTTTTGAGCGCTCGGCCGATGGTTTCGGTGTTGAGCCGTTATGCCTCGCGATTTTCGGTGCGGGCGCTGGAGATCACCGTTGACTCGAGCATGCTTTGGGTGGGTGCGTTACTGGCTGTGATCGCTGCCGTCATGCTGGCGTTTGTGCCGCGTTTGCCGGCGTCCGACACATCGCGCAGTCTTATGCTCTCGGGCGGCACCAGTTTTCGCGTGGCGGGCGGGGCGAACCGGCGGCTGCGCATTTTTGCCATGACGCAGATTGCGGCGTCGTTTGTACTGTTGGCGGGCGCGAGTACTTTGCTCACGACGCTGCTGGCTTTGCAATCGATGGAGACGGGGTTTGACACTCGTCACGTGTTGGCGCTGAACGTGCCGATAATGGCGTATGGCAAGACGCAGCCGCAGGTCGTGAGTCTTTATAAGGAAGCGATCCGGCGGATCAAGCAACTGCCGGGTGTGGATAACGTTGCTATGGGCGTCATTACTCCGTGGCGCGATGCAGGCGCGTTCGGTCCAGGAATGCAATTTTCGGCGGATGGGCATGTGCGCGCGCCTGGCGAGGAAGATCCGCTGGGCCGATTCCGCGTTGTGTCGCCCGGCTTTTTCGCATCTCTGGGCGTGCCGATCATTGCCGGGCGTGATTTCGACGACGGAGACCGCGATGCGAAAGATCCGGTTGTGATTGTGAGCCAAAGCGTGGCGCAACGCATGTTTCCTGGTCAAGATGCGGTGAACCGGCATGTGATGTGGACTGATCCGGTGATGAAATTTGTTGGCGTGAGCCTATCGCCGAGGCGCATTGTGGGAGTGGCTGCCGATGTGGATGACGAGAGTATTGAGCCGGGCCGGGCGCTGACGATTTACATGCCTTTCGACTATGCGGAGATTTGGGGCGGGCGGTTGTTTGTGCATACGCATGTTGACCCACACCCTTTGATTACGCCTGTGACGCAAGTTATTCGCGGCTTATCGGCGGAGCAACCTGTGGAGCATGCGGCCACGCTTGAGGATGTTCGAGCCGAGATTTTGACGCCGAACCGGCTGAACACTTTGGTTTTCGGGAGCTTCGCGTGTGTGGCGCTGGCGATTGCGGTGGTTGGGGTGGCGGGTGTGCTGGCGTTTTCGGTGAGCGGAAGGACGCGGGAGTTCGGCATTCGGCTGGCGGTGGGTTCGCAGCGGCGGCAGCTTTTGGGATCGGTGATTCGCGACGGCGCGGTGATGGCGATTGTCGGGATTGCGGCGGGAGC
>Ga0302320_10031112_pt1 | contig 10139 bp, 11 predicted proteins | sample Bog_T0_3_FD_202130 | JGI IMG/M metagenome (GOLD analysis project Ga0302320, IMG submission 202130) | Peat permafrost microbial communities from Stordalen Mire near Abisko, Sweden - Bog_T0_3 | ecosystem: Environmental > Terrestrial > Soil > Wetlands > Peat | place: Sweden: Abisko, Stordalen Mire...
CGACGGTTATTTTCAGGACGACGAGCTCGACAATCTGGCGTGGGCGCCATCGACCCCGCTCCACGATTATGCGGTCGCGCTCCTGAAGCCAACGTTCGACACCGCGAATTTCCGCCCCGTGGGCCACATCTATTTCACTCTGATGGGCAGGGCGTTCGGCCTCGACTTCCCGCCTTACATGACGCCCATCCTGGCGATCCATCTGCTGAATGCCCTGCTACTCTTCCTGCTGCTGCGCAAGCTTGGAATCGAACAATGGAGCGCGCTCGCCGGTACGGCCTTCTTCGCGCTCAGCGCCACCGCGTTCGACGCTTACACGAAGCCGATGTATGTCTTCGACCTGCTCTGCGCCACCTTCTGCCTGGCCAGCATACTGCTCTTCGCGTATCGGCGCTGGGTGCTCAGCTTCGTCGCTTTCTGGTGCGCCTACAAGGCTAAAGAACTGGCCGTAATGCTGCCGGCGGTGTTGCTGGTGTACGAATACTGGCTGGGGAAACGCCGCTTCGCGATTCTGATCCCGTTCTTCCTCGCGGCGCTGTCGTTTGGCATTCAGGGGCTGCTCTTCAATCCCAACAAGGACAACGAATACACCTTCCGCTTCACGCCCGAAGCACTGGCCGCAACTATCCCCTTCTACGCGCAGCGCTTCCTGTTCTTCCGCTACAGCGCCTTTCTGCTGCTGCCTCTGGCGTTGATTCGCGACCGCCGCGTGTGGTTCGGCCTGATCGCGGCATTTTGTTTCGTCTCCACTCTGCTGTTCCTGCCCGGGCGCCTGTTTGAAGCCTACGCCTACCTGCCGCTCGCCTGCGCCACAATCGCGCTGGCAGCCGCCGCATCGCGCCTGAACCCGCTCTGGATCGCCGTTGCATTGATCCTCTGGCTCCCGTGGAACATCCGCCACCAGCACCGCGAACTCAAGGAACGGCTCGGGCTCGACGACGAAGCCGCCGCCTATGTGGAACAACTCAACGCCTGGGTTGCAAAGCACCCCGCCACAAGAACCTATATCTACTACGACATTCCACGCGGCTATCACCACTGGGGCATCACGGCCGCCTGGAACATCGCGCACCACGCGGCGGGAATGCCCGCGATGTGGCATGACTGGGATTCCGTTGCGCCCGCCCTGGCACGCGAGACCGTCGCGCTCGGGTACTGGAAGTGGGACGGAAAAACCGGCAGGCTCACCGTTCTTATACACTCACCGGGTACATGAAGATTCCCCGACTACGGTGGATTATCGCGGCCATGCTCTTCTTCGCGACCGCCGTCAACTATGCCGATCGCCAGGCTCTCGCCGTAGTCTCCGACCGCATCCGCGCCCAGTTCGCGCTCACCGAAGTGGATTACTCCCGCGTGCTGGCGGGCTTCTTCCTCGCCTATGCCATCATGTACGCGGGCTCGGGCTATATCGTGGACCGCCTCGGGGCGAAGAAAAGCTTTTCGCTGTTCATCGGGGTATGGTCGCTGGCGTCGATCGCGCATGCCTTCGCTACCGGTGTTTGGTCGTTCGGCATCTGCCGCTTCGTACTGGGCCTGGGGGAACCCGGCAACTGGCCGGCCGCCACCAAAGCGATCTCGGAGTGGTTCGCGCCGAAGCAGCGAGCGCTCGGCACCGGCATCTTCAACGCGGGTTCTTCCGCGGGCTCGGCCCTGTCCGGACCTGTGGTCTCGTGGCTGACCATCTCATACGGCTGGCAGTTCGCTTTCATTGCGGTGGGCGCAACAGGCTTCCTGTGGCTCATCTTCTGGCGGATCCTCTACGACTCGCCGCACAACAGTAAACTCCTGCCGCGCGATGAGTATCTTGCGATCAAAGACGAGATTCCCCCGGTTGAGGAAGAAGGTCCCGCTTCGGCGAAGAAGGTGGACTGGAGCCGCGTCGTTCGGACTCGCGAGGCGAAAGCGCTCTGCATCGCCCGCACCTTTACCGACCCGGTCATTTACTTCGTGATCTTCTGGCTGCCGGCCTATCTGGTCAAAGAGCGAGGCTTCGATCAGAAGATGATCGGCAAATACTCATGGGTGCCGTTCGTCTTCGGAGGAATCGCGTACATGCTCGGCGGCTGGCTTTCCGGATGGCTCATGGGCAAAGGCTGGATCCTGCCGCGGGCGCGCAAGCGCATCATGCTGATCGGGGCCGCGTGCCTGCCGGTCGCGATGATCGCGCCCTTCGTCCCCAACGCCGGCCTGGCCATCGCCGCCATCTGCTTCATCACGTTCGGACACGGCTTCTGGACGGCCAATCTGCAAACCATGCCCGCCGATCTCTTCCCTGGCCATGAAGTGGGAACGGTGGCGGGCTTCTCCGGCATGGGCGGAGCGATTGGAGGCATGATTGCGAATCTCGGCACCGGTTATGTGGTTTCGAGATTCTCGTATGCTCCGATCTTTCTGATCGCCGGGCTGATGCACCCGATGTGCATGTACGTCATTTTTCGGATGCTTCCGGATTCGCGCTTTCGCTCCGTGCAACCCGCGGCAGCGTGATCAACAGCGCCGCCAGAACGCCCAGGACATCGTGCAGCACATCCATCCACTCCATGGCGTTGCGATAGAAAAGCCATTCGCCGATCTCGAGCGAGATAGCCATTAAACAAACGGCAAGGGCCGCCAGCAAACGGATGCGCCATGTGTCCGCCAGCGATATCAGCAGCCAGGCCGTAATCCCGAACGCCGCCAGATGAACGGGCGCGTGCACGTGCGGCAAGGTGATGCCCAGCCAGACCTTGGCGGGAGTGGGCATTAGCGAACCTGCGATGAGCGCAGGGATTACGACCGCGAGGATCGCGACGGTTGCATGCCTGCGCGTCAGGACTCCCCGCCGGCGCGCTGCGCTGCCGATGAACACTTCAGTCTCAGGTAGCCCGGCGTGTCGCCCGCCGCATCGATGGCCAGGGCATCTTCCACGTAATCGCAGACCCCGAATTCATCGAGAGTGCCCTCGCTGATCGCAACCGAAATGAAGTAACGGCCCGCGGCAAGGTCCGGCATCGTGAAATGGAAATCCGCATGATCGATGTTGCCGGGCGCAATCGAGGGCATCGGATAATTCTCGCGCATTGTGTTCGAGCCAAAGAGCGTCTCGCCTTTTGAGTTGCGCACCAGAAAACCAACAATGGGAACCGAGAGATCTCCGCACACACGAAATGCAATGCGCAGCACCACGCTCAGATTCGGAACCCAATGACGTACCGGTTCGCCGGTTGGCGTCACCAGCCGAACGCCCGCGATCTGGGCCGCGCCGCTGCCGTAACGATGCGTCCCGGTAATCTCGGTTTCCGGTTCCGACAAAGGCATCGCGTCCCGCTTTCGCTCTCGCTGTACGGTCTCGCTCAGGTATTCCGCGATCACGGCGTCGGCCTCGCCAATCGAGCGAACCGACCCGCGATCCAGCCATAGGCAGCGTTCGCACAGCGCCTTCACGTCCCCCGATTCATGCGATACGAAGAGAATGGTGGTCCCGCCCGCCCGCAGATCGTGAATGCGGCGCATGCAGCGCTGCCGGAACGCGATATCTCCCACGGCCAGGGCCTCATCCACGATCAGGATCTCGGGGTCCACATGGGCGACTACGGCGAAGGCCAGGCGCAGAACCATGCCGGTGGAGTAAGTCCGAATCGGCCGGTCGATGAAATCGCCGATCTCGGCAAAACGCTCAACGACATCGAAACGCGCGGCGGTTTCCTCGCGCGTTAACCCAAGAATGGAAGCGTTCAGGTAAACGTTCTCGCGCCCGGTAAACTCGGGGGAAAAACCCGACCCCAGTTCCAGCAACGCCGACAGGCGGCCGTTCACTTCCACCGATCCCGATGTCGGCTGAACGATGCCGGCAACGATGCGCAGCAGCGTGCTCTTGCCTGAGCCGTTTGCGCCCACGATCCCGAAGGCCTCGCCGCGAGCGACGCTGAAAGTGACGTCGCGCAGCGCATGAATCGCATCGCCGTTCGCCGTGTGCCCAGAACTGAGCGCATGGCGAAAGCGCGCCCACTGCGATCCGCCGCGCGGAAAGTTTCGTGAGACGTTGCGGACTTCGAGCGCGTTCACGGCCTTGTCTTCTGCGCGCGCAGCACCACCCGTTCGAACCGGAAGCCCGAAGGGTAAAGCATGCCGCGATGGAAGCCCGCGTTCTCCACCTGCGCGAAGCCGAGCTTACTGAGCAACTGCGTGAGGCAGGAAAGATTGGGATGCCACCAGGCGACTTCATCGTCGGCCGGACTGGACCCGCCGATGTAGACCATCGCCGGCGGTTCCTGCGGGCCTTCCGGCAAAACGCCTGCGAAGACCAGCGTGCCTCGGCACAAAGGAGCGAGGGCGGCAAGCGCTTTCAGCGGATAGAGCGTGTGGATGAGAACGTCGCCCAGGAAAACCAGGTCGAAGCCCTCGCGTACGCCGGTGCGTTCGAGCGTCAGGTCATAGATGGTGGAGTAACAGCGTTCGACGCGAGACCGCAGCCGCTCCCGGCAGAAGCGAAACGGGCCTTCGAGCAGATACCAGTAAAGGTCGCGCTCCGAGTATCCGTAGCTCGCGAACTGTCCCATCGCTTCGATCTTTCGCAGGGAGCTTTCGACATCCTGTCCGGGGAAACGGTCGAGATCGCGCAGGGAAGGTAGTTCCACTGAGATCACACGCGCGCCGCGGCGTTCGAACTCAAAGGCGAAGAAGCCAGTCGCCGATCCGACGTCGAGGACTGTCAAGCCGGACATGTCTTCGGGGAAGCCGAACGCCCCCAGGGTTTCGCGATAGTCGTATAGGCCGGGGGTGATCAGCCCATCGCCCAGGTCGAGGGTGTGATACCAGTAATAGCGCTCGGAATCGTTGAGTCCCAGAGCGCGAGCCCGCTCGACGAACAAACGGGTCCGCTCTTCGAACTGTTCCTGAACCGTCATTTGTAAGCCGCGCAGACCACGCGTTTGCCTCGCGCATGTTGTTCGTAAGCGCCCTCCGGAGGCGTGAGAATCTCCGTACGCGCGAAGCCCGCCTGGCGGCACATAAACATCAGCGCTTTGGGCGATGGGCATGTGGCCATCGGAGTAACACCGGTTTCGCGATTGCCGGCTTTGAACTCTCCGGATTCATCGATTAGTGCGAGAATGCCGTGGTAAGGCCGGGTCCACTCACGCGAACCCCACTCGGCGAAGCCTTCTACTTCATCCACCACCTGGGTCTCGATCACGCACATTTCGCCGGTAACCGCGGCCACCTGGCGCAGACAGAGCATAGGATCTTCCACGTGATACAGGACGCCCAGGAACAGGGTCAGAGGATAGGTACGGCCTTCGTCCTGGGCGAGCGCTTCAACACGGCCCTGCCGAAAAAGGATGTTCCCAAAGCCCGCTGCTTCCGACGCAAATCGCGCCGACCGCAGGCTCTCTTCGCGCGCATCCATGCCGGTAACGCGCATTCCTTCTTTAGCCATCGCCAGCGAATAGAACCCCTGGTGGCAACCTATGTCGAGGCATTCGAGGCCGCGGCGCCGTGTTCCGAAGCGTTGGGTAATCGCCGCCTGAGCCATGGCCAGCCGGGTATCGTGAATGCCGGCCACTTGCGGCGGAATCGCGGGAGAGGTTTTCAACTCGCAGCTGAATTCGAACGAGTAAAACCAGGGGCCGAACTCTTCTATTCCGCGTTCGATCTCGTCCCGAGTCAAGAACGCCTCCAAAGCCACCCATCGGGCCAGTAAGTAATGTTCCTGCGCAATCCGCCGAAATTGAACTTCCACGCAGGCACTCGGAGTTCGAACTCGGGATGCGCTGCGGCAAACTCGCGCGCGGCTTCGGTGGGATTGTCTTTGGTCCACTCGGGCCGTCCGCGCGGCACATCTGCCAGGTCCCGCATCACGCCGTCCTCGGCAAGCATGCACGAGCCTGGCGTGACCAAAGGCGCGTAGGCTTCGAGTTCCCGGAGCACATGGGCACGAGAGTGATCGGAATCGAGAATCACCATGACCGGCGCTGTGCTTCCCACCAGATCCCGTACCGCGCCCACAATCGCCGGTGACGCGGAATCGCCCGCGATCATGGTGATGCGGTGCGCGAGCCTGTTCGCTTCGACGGCCTCGCGCACTTCCTTCGGTATCTGAATGTCGATGCCGATTACGCGGCCCTTGCCGATCGCCTCGCAGAGCGTGGCATGGAACAGCAGAGATCCGCCGCTGCAGACGCCGGTTTCCACAATCACCTCAGGCTGGATCTGGTAGACCACCTCCTGCAGACGGAGGACATCTTCAGGGAGCTGGAGCATAGGCTGCCCCGCCCATGAGAACGTGTGGTAACTGCCGAGCGCCCAGCCGACGCGCAGCCATTGCCGGCTCAGGACCTCATAGGCTTTCGGGCTGAACAGCGGGATCTCGCGATGGACGCCATCTTCGTCGAATGTCAGCGTCTTCGCGTCGTTATCGATAGTAAGATTCAAACCTCACATTATCGCGTGAGGCCTCAGCCCGTTGACCCCGAGTTATTTCTTGTTGTGATTGGCCGCTTCGGCCGCCAGCTTCAACTGCTGGTTTACCTGGTCGAGCAGGTCTTTGGCTTTGGCCGCATGCCCTTCCATGTCGAATTCATTGGCCTGCTGAGCGGCGGTGATCTTCTCAAATGCCTGCGAGCTCAAGCGCTGGGCGGCGGCCAGATTCGGATGGCGCGCGTTCGAGACGTTCTTTACGGGCTGCGCGATGGCAACGGCTCCCACCAGTAAGGCTGAGCCAAAAACGATGGTGTAGATTCGGGTTTTGATCATAGCCCAAATAGTCTACAGCGGCTCCGCCAGGAACGCAATATGTCTGCGCAACCCGAGAATCGAACCGGGCGCTGCCTGCATCCGTTAAGTCCAGGTGCCTCCTCTCCTTCAATTCGCGGTGGTCGCGTTCACGTCGGTCTTCGTTCTGGTGGACCCGGTGGCAGCGGTGCCGTCGTTCCTCGCGATGACCGGGCCCTGCGACCGGGGGCGCCGCCGTCACATGGCGGTTCGGGCTGCCTGGACGTGCTTCATCGTGCTGGTTACCTTTTCGCTGGCCGGTACCTGGATCTTCAGGATGTTCGGCATCACGCTGGCAGCCTTTCGGATTGCCGGTGGGTTGATCCTGGGGCTGATCGGGCTGGACATGCTGAAGGCGAAGCGCTCACCCACCAAGGAAACGCCGGACGAGGCCGAGGAGGGCGCGGAGAAGGAAGACGTTGGCGTGATTCCGCTGGGCATCCCGATGCTCGCCGGTCCGGGTTCTATTTCATCTGTGATGGTGCTGATGAGCCAGAACGCGGATTGGCCGCATGCCTCGGTTGTGGTGGGCGCGATCGGTCTGGTTGCGGCGATCTCGTTCCTGATCCTTGCCGCGGCGGACCGGGTGAGTTCTTACCTGCATGAGACGGGTATCCGCATTCTGACGCGGTTGATGGGACTGCTGCTTACGGCGATTGCGGTGCAGTTTGTTTTGAATGGGTTGAAGGACGCGGGGCTTTTGCGTTAGGCGAGCCGGCGTTTTGCAATTCGAAGTGATTGAGGGGATTGCCTATCTTTCTTGTGACCGCCGCTTCGCAGTACCGCAGGGGAAGACCTCGTAAGCGTCGCCGATCACTTCGTTAATCGCTTCAACTGAAACCTCGCCGCCTTCTACCGGCCAGATCACGGAGGCGGCGGTCAGGGTCAGGGCGTTGGCCAGCAGGTCGGCGTCCGGGATAATCGAGGCGTCCGCGATATCGACGAGGCGGCGGGGACCTTCCGATAATCCCTTCACGATGTGCCGCGAAGCCGCGTTGTCGAAGTTCAGGCGACCGGCGGGAGTGGTGAGCGAGTACTCCACCCGATCCGGGGCTTCGCTGAGAAAGAATGTACTCTGCATGAGACGACGGCGGCGCTCGGCGTCTTCAATCCGCCTGCCTTCGCGGACGAACACGTCGCGCCGAAAGAACTGATCGATGAGGAAATCCCGCGCCAGTTCCCGCGCATCGGGGTCCTCAATCACTGCCAGCACTTCTCGCGAGGCACCACCCAGCACGAAGCGGTCGTAATTGTCGAGCAGAGTCGCCGAACCCATCGGCTGTAAACCCACCGAGCGCAAGTGCGCCCGCACATCCGTGACGCATTGCGGGTCCCAGCCCGCAACCATGAACTCGTGCGTGAGATATGCGGGATCGAAGAGTTCCTTACGCCTTGTCATCCAGTTCAGGAAGGGACTGGCGACCAGCGCGGGCGTCTTAAGCGCGAGCATCGATTCCACGGTCACCATCGCGGCGGCGACGCGATCGCGACTGTCGCCCGTGTGAACACTTCCCAGTGCGCGAACCAGCCTCTGCAGGGGCAGGTCGGCAGCCCGGCCCGGCATCGCGTTATAGCTGACGTAAAGCAGCCCGCCCGGCTTCAGATGGCGGTCCACAAAGCCAAGCCACTCCTCGCGAGCCGTCCGATCCACCCATGTATAGACGCCGTGAGAAACGATGTAATCGAAACCGCCGAAGTCGAGCTCCGAGGCTGCGCGGAAATCTGTCAGAAGAAAACGGATGTTAGAGAGTTGCGCGTCGCCCGCCATACGGGAGGCATCTTCCATGTGGCAGGGCATCGCGTCAATGCCAACAAACGAACCCTGGGGATGCGTTGCGGCCTGAATTGCGGCGTTGGTGCCAGGGCCGCAGCCCAGATCGCACCAGGAGAATCCGTGTTCGCGGGCAGGGGGAGCAAACGCCGCGAGCAGCGCCACATGGTCCAGCCATGCAGGCGCTGTTTCGCGGAAATAATTGCGGACGTAGGGAACGTCCGTCACATCGCCAGGGATTACTTCCAGGGCTGCAGCTTTATGTCCGAGCCACCCGAGACGCGGTTGAGATCTTCTTCCTGCAGTTCGATATGGGCAGGTTCCGTGGTCTTCGTCAGTTCATCAGGGGTCGAAACGGGCTTTGTCTGGTCGCTCATAAGAGGGTCCTCGATTCATATGTGCCTGGGCACGATGAAATGTTACACCCGGTTACTGCTTCGCGGCCGCCGAACGAGGAATGTGCAGGGACATCAGTACCAGAACGCCTTTTATTTCGCTGAACCAGTGGGCGGTACCATCGGGCACAATGAAGAAATCGCCTTTCGCCACCGCCTGCGACTTGCCGCCCTCGATTGCGGTGCCGTTCAGGTTCTCGGGATTCGGACGTTTCTCGTTCACCAGTTTCCCGCCGGTGACCAGCGTGGCCGAACCGTCGATTACGTAGAAGATTTCCGCTTCTTTTTCATGAATGGCTGCAGTCCCTATGGATGCACGGTATTCGAGGACCGCGCGGTAGGGCGCGAGTGCGACGATGGGCTGCGAAACCAGCGCCTGGCCTTCGGCACGGATCTTTTTCGCGTTGGCGATTAATGCCTGAACGTCAGCCGATGAGGCGTAGAGCCTGATATCGGTAAGAGCGGGTTGCTGCGCGAGGGCGGCGGAGGCCAGCAGCAGAGGAATGAAAAAGGCGCGCATAGGACTTATATCCTATCTGGCTTTCGCTATTACCTCAAAAGTGTCTTTCAACTGAAGAGAGAGCTTGTCGGCCTCGGGGTCGGCTACCCGGTACATCTCGCCGCGCAGGCGGTCCCTGAGCAGCGTGAGTTTCACGTAGTGGAAGTTGGGGAACAGCACGCTTTGGTAGAGGTCATTCGGGGTCCGTTCGACGAAGTACGGTTTGGCTCCGCCGCCGCCGGACACGAGATACACGACATCATCCACGACGCTGCGTTCGTAATTGTGGATGTGGCCGGCGCTGACGAGAAAGCGGGCGTGCGAGGTTTTCGCGATGGCGGAAAGATAGTCGCGGAGAGCGATCTCGTTCGGCCGCGGGTTGTGGTCCACCTCGATGTGGGTCTGGATGTCGGCGACCGGCGGATGATGCATGGTGAGCAGGACGAAATCGATGCTCGCCGGGAGCCCGCCAATCTGCTTCTCGATCCAGCGCGCCTGATCGCTGCCCGGCAGCAGTGAGGTGTCGCTGTCGAGCGCCAGCACGCAGACACGGGACCCCAGCTGCGCGGAATACCAGCGCCTGTTGCGCATCTCCGGGAAGGCGGTCCACCAGTTCTCGAGCGCCTGCTTCGGCTCACCGTGGAATTCGTGATTGCCGAGCGCGGGGAAGACATGCAGGCCGCCATCGCGCCAGGGCTTCGTCTCGGTTTTGAAGACGGCG
>Ga0302320_10031114_pt1 | contig 10139 bp, 6 predicted proteins | sample Bog_T0_3_FD_202130 | JGI IMG/M metagenome (GOLD analysis project Ga0302320, IMG submission 202130) | Peat permafrost microbial communities from Stordalen Mire near Abisko, Sweden - Bog_T0_3 | ecosystem: Environmental > Terrestrial > Soil > Wetlands > Peat | place: Sweden: Abisko, Stordalen Mire...
GGAGAATATGCATTATGCAATATTGCCGTTCTCCTATGGCGCAGGCTCGAAGTTAAAACTACTGGACGCATGCGGTCGCGGTATTCCCGCACTGGCTACAAGCGGAGGAGTCACCGGTTTCAGCAATTTGCCGGAGGGCGTTTTTGTATCCGAGATTGCCCGCGAATGGCGTGAAAAACTGATGCGGAATTCTTCATCGCAAATGATCCCTGATGGCCTTCTCGAATTCGCCGGTTTATATTCATGGAACCACTTGGTCAGCTCGTTTGTAACGGAAGCAGGATTATGAATATGGTATAAGGAGAACCTGAGCAAAAAAACTTGCATCTCATGGGTGCAGGCGTTAGCAAGTCTTAGGGAGGGAGACAGGGAAAATGCAGTTCGCCGAGAGTTTATCAAAAAAAAACGGCTGTGAATTTGTCAGGTGCATTCTTGACCCGCACTTCGATCAATGACAGCCGGTTCGCTTCAACCGCATTCAACCTCGCGCGCCCTGAAATCAGCCGGGGAGCGGAATTCCGCGCACTCGGATTATCCGGACCGGTGCGTCCACGAGCTTTTTCAAGAGCAGGCAAACCGGACTCCGAATGCGATTGCGTTGAGTTTCGAAGAAATGCACATTACATATCGGGAACTCGATGAAATGGCGAACGCTGTGGCCGGGCAGCTTCGCGGACTTGGAGCCGGCCCCGGGTCGCTTGTCGCGATCTGCATGGACCGGTCGGTTGCAATGGCAGTTGGAGTTCTCGGTATTTTAAAATCAGGCGCGGGTTACCTGCCACTCGATCCGTCCTACCCGGGCGAAAGGCTGGAATACATGCTCCAGGACTCCGGGGCTGCCGTGTTGCTCGCAGAGCCCCAACATACCGGAAAATTTTCCATCCGTAACATTCGTGTTCTAAGTTATGACGGAGAAAGAATCCGTAAAATGTCGGGAGCGGGCTCCCTGAGGTCCTTACGTACCGGCATCGCCAGGCCATCCGATACCGCATACGTTATTTATACATCCGGATCTACTGGAAGACCAAAAGGCGTCGTAATGCCACATAGTGCGCTCGTGAATCTTTTGCAATGGCATCTTGCCGAATTGCCGGACATCTGCCGGACTCTTCAATTCGCGCCTTTAAGTTTCGATGTTTCGTTTCAGGAAATGTTTTCAACATGGTCGGCGGGAGGAACCGTTGAATTGATTACCGATGAACAGCGGCGGGACCCGGAGGCTTTGTGGAATTTCATCATCGCGACAAAAATCCAAAGGCTTTTTTTGCCATTTGTCGCCCTGCAGCACCTCGCGGGCATCGCGGATGCGGCGCCTGCGCCTGCGCTTTGTGAAATCATCGTTGCTGGAGAGCAACTCAGAATCACTCCGAAAATAGCGGCTCTTTTCGAAAAGAACACGGGATGTGTGCTGCACAATCATTACGGCCCGACCGAGACCCATGTAGTGACTGCATTCACCTTGTGCGGACCTTCCGGCGACTGGCCTGCATTGCCACCTATTGGTGTGCCAATTGCGAATGTCGAAATTCATATCCTCGACGACGAACTCCAGCCTGTCGCGACGGGCGAGGCCGGGGAAATTCACATCTCCGGAGCCTGTCTCGCAAGCGGCTATCTTAACCGACCCGAAATCAACGCGCAGAAATTTTTAGACCACGATGGAGTGAGGCTTTATAAGACCGGTGATATCGGGCGGCGTATGCCTGGCGGCGACATCGAATTTCTTGGGCGTCTGGATGACCAAATAAAAATTCGCGGCTACCGGGTGGAGCTTGCTGAGATTGAGGCAGAGCTCCTCCGTCATCCGGCCGTATCGCAGTGTGCCATGGCGAGCCCTGACGCTGGCTCCGGCTTGAAGCTTGTGGCCTATGTGGTGTTGTGGCCGGATTCGCTTGCGACTCGAAGCGACGATCTGGTCGCATTTCTTAAAAAAACGCTTCCTGAATATATGATTCCATCCGCATTTGCGCTGCTGGACTCGCTGCCGTTGACACCGACCGGAAAAATGGACCGCCGGGCTTTGCCGGCACCCGGGGACGAACGTTTCCGGCCAATGCCCAGGATGGAGAGTAGAGAGATTCCAAATCTTCCCGTGGCTGGCGTGGAGGCGGAGTTGATCCGCATATGGGAGGAATTTCTCGGCGTCCGGCCTATAGGTGTGAACGAAAACTTTTTTGACCTTGGGGGACATTCGCTTTTGGCTGTGGCTATTTCGCACGAAGTCGCAAAGAGACTTGGAAAACGGATTACGCTTACGACAATTTTCCGTGCGCCGACTGTGGGAAAGCTTGCGCTTGCCCTCAATGATGATGCCGGTGACAAAGGTTTTCCGATCGATAAAATTCGCACGTCGGGATCACGCACGCCCTTTTTTTGCATGCCGGGACTTTTTGATCTGGCGCATTGCCTAGGACCGGATCAGCCGTTCTATGGACTCAATCTGCCGGAGCTGCCGGGAGAACCGGCAGATTGGCCACGCCTTGAAGAAATCGCCGCCTCCTCGATCCGTGCGATGCTTGCGGTGCAACCCAAGGGACCATACAGCGTGGGAGGCTATTCCTTCGGGGGAGTGGTGGCTTTTGAAATCGCGCGCCAGCTCGAGGCTTCAGGTGAAAAAGTCGCTCTTCTCGTGCTGCTCGATCCGGATCCACCCCGGCCGTTTCGCACCTCGAGTTTCGGTTTTTATGTTTCGCGTATCATCTTTCATGGACGTAAAATCGCCGGATTCAACATTAAAAATAAATTGGGGTATTTTATCGACCGCCTCCGAAGTAAAAAATCGGAGCGGGAGGCTTCATTATTGAAGACAGGGGATCCAGATCCGGAACTGGCGGCGTATCTTCTCAGGACTGAGACAATCCATACCCGATACCAAGCCGCTCCAATCCGGGTGCGAACCGCCCGGTTTCTTGCGCAAGATACAGTCTGGAGAGCCCGACCCGGGAAGGATCCCCGCCTGGAATGGAATGAATTTGTCGGTGGCGAGATAGAAATCTACGAAATTCCGGGGAACCACACATCCGTCATTCGCGAACCAAATGTGCGAATTTTGGCAAAACATCTCGGGATCTGCCTTGAAAACGCAGCGAGGACTGCCGGGCCGATTTGAAAATTCATCTCATCACCAATCTGTTTTATCCGGATGAGCTGGCCGGAGCCGCACTATTTACAGACATGGCCTTGTTCTTCAAGGAGCGAGGGGATGATGTGCGGGTCACCACGACATTTTCCTATTACCCGGCATGGAAGGTCCGGCCCGGGGACCAGGGAGTGCGGCTGCGCGATGAGATATTTGAGGGGGTACCGGTGCGCAGGCTCCGGATGTATGTGCCTGAGCACCCCACGAGCTTGCATCGAATCTTAAGCGATCTGAGTTTTTTCCGAAGCCTTGTCTGGAAAGCTTCCGTAAGTAACTGGCAGCCCGATGTGGTGATTACCGCATCTCCCATGCTGTCCCAATGTCTCGCACAGCGCTTTTTATATCCGGGTAGAAAGATCCCCCGCCTGATCGTGGTGCAGGACTTCGTTGTGGATGCAGCGCTGGAATTGAAGATTCTCAATGCGCCGGCACTCAAGCATGTTCTCTTTTGGATCGAACGTTGGGCTTTTGAATCAGCCGGGACTTTGGTCACGATCAGCCCGAAGATGCTGGACAAATTGCGCTCCAAGGTCGGAAAAAATAAACATACCATCCTGCTTCCGAACTGGATTCACAAAAGCCTTTCGTTGGAAATCCAACGCCAGCAAACCCTGCCATCGCAGCCACGCTCGGCGGCGACACTGCTTTACTCCGGAAATGTGGGGGCCAAACAGGGGCTCGGGGATTTCGTGAAAGACTTTAACCGGCAGGATACCGGGTGGTTGTTAAACATTCACGGGGGAGGGGCGGAAGCTGCAATCTTGCGCGCGCAAGTGACGAAAATACCCTCTATCAAGGTTGCTGGGGTTCTGGGAGAAGAAGAATATGTTGCCGGGTTGCTGCGGACAACAGCTTGTCTCATCACACAAAAGCCCGGTGTAGGCGCAAATTTTTTGCCGAGCAAACTACTGCCAGCCCTGGCTACGGGCACTCCTGTGCTTGCGGTGTGCGAGCCTTCAAGCCCACTTGGCGCGGAAGTGATCGCAGGCGGTTTCGGCGAGGTGGTCGAGCCCGGGGATACCGCAAGGCTCGCAGAAGTATTGAGGAGTTGGGCCGCAAATCCGGCGTTGCTTGCGCAGATGAGTGGCAAGGCATTGGATCGCTCCCGGTTGTACACGCGGGAAAAAATCCTTGGGGATTATATTCTGGAACTCAATAAATTGACTGGCAAAACTCAAGAGACTTCTGAGGAGCCGTAAACGCCTTTGCCATACTGCCCAGTGGAGTAATAGTGATAATACCCCGCGCCGCTATGAAGCGGGAGCCGGTTCAGGACAAAGCCGACAGGGCGTGCGCCGGCTTCGATCAGTTTGTTGCAGGCGCGCAGCACCGCTTTACGCGGCGTTTTCCCCGCATGGACGACAATACAAACTGACTGTACGCATTTTACTAGAAGCAGAGTGTCGCTGACCGCGTTTATCGGAGCGCTGTCAATCACTATACGATCATATTGAAGTAACGCATTTTTGATCAAGGCAGCGAAACCGTCGCCAGCCAGCAACTCGGCGGGATTTGGAGCACGGTTGCCCGCAGTCATCACGGCCAAATTCTCCACTTTCGTTTCCCGGACCGCATCCGTCAGTGAGGCTTGCCCGGCAATCACATCTACAACGCCGGCATGGGGGGTGTTCTTGAAAAAAGCCTTGCCCACCGTGGGCAGCCGGAGATCTGCGTCCACCAGCAAGGTGCGCAACCCCTGCTGTGCCAGCGAAACGGCATAGTTGATCGAGCAAAAACTTTTGCCTTCTCCCGGCACCGCGCTGGCAAACAGGGAAACCCTCCGTTCCGCGGAATTACCCAGCAGGGAAAGTGAAGTGCGCAAAGTGCGGAACGCCTCGGCAACAGCGCCGTGCGGCTCTTTAAGGATTTGCAATTTGTCCTCGTTATCGATCGGTTTGTCGCTTTTCGGAACGGCGGCCATCGCGGGAAGCCCCAGCATCATTTCGGCGTGATCAATGGTTTTTAAAGAGCCATCCAATGAATCCAATCCGAAGCAAAGGGCGATACCAAGGCAGAATCCTCCCAATAAACAGGCGGCCAGGATAACCTTGAATCTGGGTTTGACCGGTATTTCCGGCACCAATGCCGGATCGACGATGCGAATATTATCCTGCTCGATTGATTTGGTGACGTCCGTCTCTTTTAACCGCGTCAATACTGATTCATAAAGCGCACGGTCCGATTCCACCTCCCGGGCGAGCACGTTGAAGGGTATTGCTATTTTATTGAGAGCCAGTGCGTTTTGTTCCTGGTCTTTCAAGGCCGCCTCAAACTTGCCTTCGGTTTCCTTTGCGGCCTCGTAGGCAGTGCTGATGGAACGTGCAGCCTGCACGATGGCGTCGTTCAAGCCTGCTTTTAATTCCTTCAATTGGCTCTGCGCCTGAATGAACTTCGGGTGCATTGCCTTGTAGCGTTGGGAAAGATTTGCTATTTCGCCTTCCTGCGCGGTAACGTTTTTTTGCTGCTCCAGTACTCCGGCGGACTCTTTTACGCTCGTAATCGCGAGTAAATCGTCCGGATTGTTGAATCCTATTTTTTGGATCTGTGCGAGATCAGCCTCGAGTTTAAGTCGTGCGGCTTTTGCATCTGTCAGCTGGGTGTTGAGTTCCTTGAGTTTTGCGACCGTGATGTTCTGGCTCTCTTCAAGCGAAACGGCCTGGTTTTTTTCCTTGTACGACTGAAGAGCTTGTTCCGAGTTCTGCAATTTATCCTGCAATTGCTTGGCTTCTTCGATCAGGAACCGGTTTGCTTCATTGGTAACCACGGAATGTTCTTCCAGATTCACTAAAATGTATTCGTGAACCAGCCCGAGCGACAGATCGCGCGCCAGTTCCGGGCTCTGGTTTTCAGCCCTGATAGTGATCAAGCGGGTGCCGCGTTGCAGTTTGACCGAGATAGACCCCTGCAAGGTTCCGATTAATTCATTTTCGCTATAGGGAGTCTGGCGCGGAGGCAGTCCTATTTGGGCCGGTGTTAATTTCAAGTCCTTGAAGAGACGTTGGACAAGAACTTTGTTGCCCAGATTCAGCTCGATAGTTTTGAGAAGTTCCAACGAATTCAAGTCTTCGTTGCTTATGTCCTGGATATTGACGATTTTGTGCTGGGCTTGCTCGACCTGCACCACTGTTTCGGCGGCATAAATCCTTGGGGTGCGCATGATATAAGCTCCCCCCAGCAGCATAATAAATAACGTGGAAAGTACGATAAGCCACGCCTTCTCGCGAAGCATGTAGTAGATTCCGAGAAAATCGACGTTGAAAATCGCGGCATTGCCCTCTGCATCCCCCCTGTAGGGCACTTTATCGGTTTCGGAAGGATATCGCCCCTGCGTGTCATGGTTCATATTAGAATATGCTTTCTCCTACGGTGATTACGTCTCCGGGGAGGATCTCAAATGCACTGCCATTTTCATTCGCCATGCGCTTGGCATCGAGCTTGATGACCGATTCCCGGCCATCCACGCTCCGTTTTAAGGTGATTTTGGACGGATCCGCAATTCGTGTATAGCCTCCAGCCGTGCCGATTGCCTCTAGCAAAGTCATTTGCTCGCGGTCGGGAATGTCATAGGCACCCGGTTTTTGCACCTGCCCCAGCACTGTAAAGTGCCGTTTGGAATACTGAATCACCGTAAGAGTAACTTGCGGATTTACGAGATAATCCTTGGCGAGTGCATCTTGAATCACGCGAGCAGCCTCTTGGGGTGAACGACCGCCGATTTTTACAATTCCTATCAACGGAAAAGTCGAAAGCAGGTCGTCTTCTTGAAAAACCTTTACTTGGATAAGGTCATTCGGCGCCAGGATGTAGTTTCCGTCACTGGGTAGCTCAGCGGGTTGGGGCGTCTGGCATCGCGCTTCAGGCGCGGCAAGGCACACAAGTATCATCGCAAACCACTTTAGATATCTTTTCATAATTAGAAAAAAACGTTCAACTGAAGCGTAAATAGATTTTCTGCAAAACTACTGGTCGACTCCGTCGAATGACTTTTCCGGTATTCATAGGACAGTTCCATTGTTATCCATTTTGTATAGTCAAATGAGAGGCTTGCTCGGAAATCGAGGCTGTCGTCAACCCGGCTTGAGAGCGCGGTTTGGACCAATTCCTGGTACTGGCCGTGCTGGTATCCACCTTGCAGCGTGAGATATATTTTTTGGAAGCAACGTTGGCGGACCCGCAATGTCACCCCTGTTGTCGCAATATTCTCTCCAGCTATGACAGCCGAACTGAATGTCTGCCGGAACGCATCAAGGTAAAGAGTCGTCTGCTCGGCCACGCTGTAAACCGCCCCAAAGGTGAATACCGGATCAAAATGGTTGTTCCCCTGGATTTGCCGAGCCTCAAGGCCAGCCGTCGCGGAAAAAGAGAGTTTCCCGGCGGCAAGGTAAGTGCCACGAAGCAGGATCTGCTCATAGACTTGGCCGGGACTAGTCTGGACATCCAGTGTGCCAAGTTTTACCCCGACTCCCGTGTTGAGTTTCCCCGTCGCCTGGTAATTGACAAAGTTGTTTATCGATGTATCGGTGGAATTGAGAGCCGTCGGGTAATAATTTGAAGTGCGGGAAAAATCGACCGCATCGCTTATTTTTTCACTGATCGGGTACGCCGCCGTCAGCTTGGCCGTGAGAAGGTCATGGTTCACCCGGCCACCGATATCGATATCAATATCGGACAATGTTTGATACCTCACGCTGGTATTGAATAAAATTTTCTCAAAACGCCATTCGCCGGAGAGCGAAACATCCTGGTTGATCGAGTTTTGGGAAGTATGATCTGCAAATAGCGTCTGGCTCGCAGTATAGTTTGCAAAGGCATAGTTGCCTTCTTCAACCGGGTTTATCTCCAATTTTGGAGTATCCGCCTGGCGGAAATAGCCGGCGGATTCGCTCAGGTTTCGCTGGACGGCACCCCATCCCGCGGCCATACCCGCCGCGATTGTAGTGTAGACGTCGGATTGCGGATTTTGCGCCGATATGAATATGTTGTCGTCGAAAGTCGTTTGCAACGAAGCGTAAGGGATCACCTTCCATTTGTTAAAGACATGTCCGGGTTCGCTATTTTCAGCTAGCGCGTCGGCGGGCGGGGTTTGAGGGGCGGTCAGTTCTTGATCCTGCAACTTCATGGTATCAGTTTCTTCTCCCTGCTCGGGCATCTCGGGCAACCAGAACTCCTGTGGTGTTGCAGCCGGAGGGGAGGGTTGCGCCTGCGGGCTGTTGGGTGCACCGGGTGTATACTCCTGCGCGGCTCCTTTGCTCACGATTCCAAGCGACAATGCCAGAATGATTAATTTCCATAATAATCTTGTGTTGTTGGAATAATGGGTGCTCAAAATTACATGCAAAATCCAAATGCATTGGATCGCGACAACGGATATATGGCTGGTCGATATGCGAATCCCTCGCATCCCTTGATTCCCTTACTTCGCTGCCGCCAACCAACTCATGGCGTCAGGCGCGAACTTTGTCATCGGTCTGATAAAAGTCAATATCAATTTGGTGCTGCTCTACGAAAGGTAATTTCTACGTGATTGGCAATGGAACTGCTAGCCGAAATGATATCAGATTTGAGAAATGTGATTGACTTTATTCTTTGGATACTCAGTATGCGCTGTGGCTGGGCTGGGTGGCTCAGGCTTGTTTAAAGGATTAGGGAAAAAAGGAGGGATTATGAAAAAACTCATCAAAGTTGTAGCGCTTGCCGGTATCATGGCAGCGGTTACCACATCGGCTTCGCTGGCATGCAGTGTGCCGCCGCCAGTGTGTAATCCGACAAACTGTTGCGATAAACCATGCAAGTCGCCGGAGAAATGTCCACCGCCGCCGGTGGTCTATTGTCCGCCGCCATGTCCGCCTAAGGTGGTCATTTGCGAGATATTCACGTACTTCTGCAAATAAGTACAAGGGATAAAACTGCGGAGACGGCAAAAATCGTCTCCGCAGTTACCCCGCTTTTTCTTGGTTGTTTGAGAGCTTAAAATTCCGGCCACTGTGGATGGAAGGCGGTACTTGGGAAAAGTTGTACGCTTAATCATACTGCCTGAATGATAGAACGATTTGTAGCAGTTCCACGGTGGCTTTTGCTGGCAACCTTGGTGTATGCGCCATGGGCTTATGGCTGTACAGAAGATTGGGCCATCGATATTCTGGACCTGCTGATGCTTGCGATCACGGTGCTTTGGTTGCTGGGATGCGCGGTGCGCAGGAAACCGCCGGCGTTGAACCGCCTCTGCGTGGCGTGCGTGTGTTTTGTACTGGCACAGGGCTGGCTCGTCGCATTGAATGCGCAATATAGTTGCAACCCGCAAACGCTGGAATTTTCTCCGATTGAATCCTTCTGGAAATCCGGGCCAGGCACCGTGGACCAACTCCTTTCCCTGCCGGCCATATTCAAGTTTACGGGGCTGCTTGGTGTCTTGTGGTTTGTGATCGATTTGTCGCAGCGTCCAGTGTGGCGGACGCGCCTTTGGTGGACTATCGCCTGCACCGGTGTTTCGATTGTTCTCTTTGGGCTGCTTGAGCGGTTTACCCAGGCACCCATGATTTTTTGGCAGACTCCTCCGGACAGGTGGCCTTGGCCATTTTTTTTCGCGACATATTACTATCACGCAAATGCGGGAGCATTTATCAACCTCATCCTTCCCCCGGTCGCGGGCCTGGCGATCAGTTCCTTTTGCAAAACCCATGCCCATAAGGAACGTGCCATCTGGGGGCCGGCATTATTCCTTTGCATCGCTGGCGCATTCGTCAATGTTTCAAAAGCCGCGATGGTCCTGACGGTGCTTTTACTGGTGATTTTGGGGGTATGGCAGTTTCGCGAATTGCGGATCGAGCGCGCCGCTTCCATTTCAAAAAAAGTAATCATTATTTATTCCAGCCTTGCCGTTATCGGATTATTGGCAGTCGCCTCTGCCGGCTGGGCGATGGCTGGTCCGCGATGGCTTGCGATGACGGGTGATCTTACCAAAAAAAACGAGCGGCTGCTGGTGGAAGGTGCTTGCCTCCGT
>Ga0302320_10031115_pt1 | contig 10138 bp, 9 predicted proteins | sample Bog_T0_3_FD_202130 | JGI IMG/M metagenome (GOLD analysis project Ga0302320, IMG submission 202130) | Peat permafrost microbial communities from Stordalen Mire near Abisko, Sweden - Bog_T0_3 | ecosystem: Environmental > Terrestrial > Soil > Wetlands > Peat | place: Sweden: Abisko, Stordalen Mire...
AAAACCTTGGATTCCTTGGATGCGGTCGGGAGAACTGAGCACATCTTCGATGACACTCTTCTGTGCCCGATTTAGATGCTGGTGCTCATCGGCAACGCCGATGGCCTGGGGACGCGAAAGAACTGGCTCGACTTGATTTTGTCCATCGCGCATACGGCGGAGGACTTCCTGCTCGGCGGCGATGGTTTTGGCGGTGGTGAACTGACGGCCCGGAACGCCCTGCTGCCGTTCAATGATTTGAAATTCCCCGGAAGCCAAGCGACTGTCAAGATGGGCGCGGACCTGGGCATGAGTGATCTCGCCCATGCCTCGGCGCAGTCCGTCGCGAATCAGGGCGCGTTCGTCTACAACGGCCTCGCGTTCGAAGTTCTTATCGCGGGAGAACGTGAGCGATTCTCGCACTCGCTCAAACGAATTGACTGGCTTTTCCTGAAGGCGAGACCGTTCCCGTGCTGCGCGAACCACAGCCTCGGCTTGGTGTCCAAAGTCGGCTGCCAGCTTCCTATGCGCGGCCATCACTTCTGCTGGGGAATGGATCTCTTTACGGTCGCGCGTCGAGTGCGCGGCGATTTCGGCGGCCTCTTTCCCAGAGCGTCCTGTGCGTTCAAGGTAATCACGAATCTGTTGGCTGCGGGGACTGGATGCGTCGAGGTATTCCTGTGTGTATCCCTTTATCTCGGGCGCGCCGCTCCGCCCGGTCGTAATTTCGTAACCGAGTTGGCATAATTTATATGTCAACTCGGACTGATAGATGGCCGTGGCGAACTGCTGCGATGCGAAGAGACTCTGCGGTTGAATAGCGCGTGGCTGGCCGTTGTCGCGCTCGGTAACGTTGAAAACGACTGCGTGCGTGTGCAGTTGCGGCGCGACATAACCGTCGACCGGGCGGGCCGTATCGTGCTCGAACTTGGCGGCGATAAACTTGCCCGTGGTCTCGGGGGGATGATTGCCCCCGATACGGGCTTGCGTATAGTGTTCAAGCTGGTCGAGGGCAACGCGGACGCTCTCACGATGCGCCTCGCGGACACGCTCATCGTCGCCGACCAGCGCGGTGAGCGAGACAGATTTGGGCGCGGAAAAGGTCGCATCCCACCCGGCTCGGTGCTCCATTGTCTTAACAGTGTTGCCGTCGGCGTCCTGATATTCATACGACGCTCGTTGTCGTACAAGCTGCTCGCCAGTCTGCGGATGCTGGCCCTGGCTGAGTTTTGCGAAGTCCTCGGCGGAGACGGCGCCGGCAAGGCCGAACTGCGTGGCCAAGCGCCCTTGCCATCCGCCTGCGACGACGCCGCGCTGCGACCAATAGTTCTGCTCCTTGGCGGTGAATTCCTTCTGGTGATAAGTCTGCGCTTGGCCTGCAGACAGCGGCTTTGAGATCGTCAGCATGACTGTCTACTCCATCTGGTTCTCGGGAGGTTGGACGGCATATTCCGGGGTTAGAAGATTGCCTTGTATCTCTTCTGGTTCGGTGGGGAGCGGGGTGCTTGGCACGATCAGGTCGTCCATTTTCCGCTCGGCAAAACCGGGACCCTTCTCTTCGAGCGCGACGAAGGGAAACGAGAATCGGGCGACATGATTGCCGTATTTCAGAAAACCGCGCAGATCGTCGAGGCCCGAAACCTCGGAAGGCAGAACGAGCGGTTCAGTCTGCCGGTCGAGCGCAAAATTGCGCCCGGTGCGGGAACCGTCGTAGTGTGTCTCGCGCAGCCGTTCGATTTCGATTTCGCCGATGGCCTCACTGACCCATTTCGCTGCCCGCGGCTCGGTGGTGCGGAGAAAAATCTTCGTGGCCGGTTGCGACAACATGGCTTCGGCGTCTTCGCCGTAGCGGGCCTCCATCTGGCTGCGGCCCTGAAAACCAAGAATGACCGGGTTCTGGGATTTACGATTCTCCGTAATCGCAGTATGAAGTTGGGGTAACCGCTGCAAGCTAGCCAGTTCGTCGATGACGAACCAAACAGGTTTTTGGTCGGGCATGGGTTCGTTCAAGAGGCGCAGAACGAGCGTGTCGATCCACAAACTAATGAGCGGGCGCAGCGCTTCGCGCATGGTTGGGCGCGACGTGATGAAGATCCAACCGCGCCGCGTCTCTGCCCACTTCGTCGCCGTCCATATAGAGGTTGTTTCGTCTTCCTTGGGCAGAAGCCGGAAGCTGTCCGCGCTCATATTGAGAGAGCCGAGAACGCCAGTCCGTTGTTGCGGGGCTTTCGGATCAATCAGCATCCAATACTCGGTTCCCTTGACGCGATGGTCGATCTCGGCGGGATCGGACATCCACTGGACGAGTTCAACCGGCGTCGGCAGATAGGTCAGCAAATGCGCGAAGATTTTCTGCGGAGCTTCGACAAAGAAGCGGTTGGTCACGCCTTCGGGTTGGTACAGCGAGACGGCCAGGGCCTTGGCCTCGGCCTTGCGCCGAAGTTCCTTCGACGGATTCCAGTACGGCATCCGGGCGTCGAGTGGATTGAGCACGATGTCGCCCCGGTGCTCATCGTAAAACTGTTTCACAAACTCGCAGGCGGGATCGTAGACGATGGCGCTGTCGCCGCGTGCGTCCACCTGATAAAGCATCTGGCGAATGATGCTGGACTTGCCTGAGCCGGTGTCGCCGACAATGAGAAAGTGTTTGTTCTCCGCGTCGCGTGGAATCCGCAACGGGCGCTTGGAATCGTTGGTCGCAATGCCGATGCCAGTGCCGTCAACAGCCTTTGTGAACTGGCGTGGGCTGACAAGAATCGGCCCCTTCAGCCGCCTGCCGTATCGCAGTTGTTTGCGCCGTTGGATGTCCTTGCGGATGGAAAATGGGAGTTGCAGTACGAACGCCGCGAGACCAAGCACGAGTTGTGTATTGAAGAGCCGGTCGAGAGGAACGTCGTCATAGATCCACTGTGCGAGCCATGCGTGGAAGGTCTGGTTCGGGTAATTGCGCGGCTGCTCGCGGAAGAGCAAGCGGAACCCCTGCTGCCTCGCCTGCGCGGAAAGTGCAAGCGGCAATGGCGCGCCCGTGGGTTGCGCGGTCTGCCCTGACCTCACGTCGGCGGCGAGCGCGGGTCGCGCCCGCGAGATGGCGTCGGAAACATAGAGTAACTGATAGGTGCTGGCATGATGCGTGAGACTTGGCATCTCGCTGCGGAGATAGTATGGCAGGTAGTAGCGTTCGAGCGGCGAAAAGCCGAACTGGAAGTGGACATAGACAAAGAGTCCGGTCGCTGCGAGCGAGAGGAAGAACGCGCTGAGTGTGTAGAGATAGGTGCGTGGCGGCCAGATCAGCGATTCATTGCGGCCCCAGCGTTGGACGGTTGGCATCGGTTACTTCTCCCTGTTCTGGCTGCGCTTGGCGAGGAGTTCCTGCGCCTTCGCGGCCTTGGTGGTTTGGACTTGCCGAAACAAGATGGTGAGCTGTTCCGGCGCGAACTTGTCGCCGCGCAGAAGAGGTTCGAGCGTGTTCATCAGCAGCATTTGAATGCCGACGAGCTCGGTGAAGATGTGCATCTCCATCTGCGCCTCGCCGGGGCCTTCAAGGCTGTGCAAGAGCACACCGCGCACCCAGTCAGCGAGGGTCATCCCTTTGGACCATGCGAAATTCTCAAGGGCCGCATATTCGCTGTCCATGAAACGCGCCGACAAGATGCGGTTCCGGGCAAGAGGGCGTTTGGAGCCATCGGTTGTGGATTTGAATAGGATTGGGTTTCTCATCGTTAAAACCTCCTGTCTGTGTCGGATCAACGAACGTAAACGGTGTATACGGCCGATTCTGCAAGTGGTTCAGTGCAAGAGTGTTGACGTTTGTAGACGGGCGTTTACGTTCGTGTACCCTCCGAGGGGTGGAGTGTCAAAATTCTTCCGGTGCGAAGCACCGTTCCTGCTCCGGCACGAAATTGAATGCAGGATCACGCCTTCATTACCCGCACAGAAGCCGTGGACTCCACCCCCGCTCCAAGCTTCTTCGCAGGATGCTGCGCCTCATCCTTCGCATCTTTATTTGGGCCTTTACGGACGCGCAACGTCGAGGCGACCTGCTTGGCCTGTGGCGTCTTCAGAAAGTCCTGAAAGTCGCGGTCCTTCGAGAAGACATAGTTGAGCGCCTTGTCCACCACGTCGTCGGCGGATGCGTGGACGAAGGCGGCGTATTGATCGACCTGCTCGGCGGTGGACTCGTCCAGCCGAACAGAAGCACTGATGTAGCGGCTTAGGTTGATTTCAAGTAGTGGCATTTCCTCTCCTCTATTGGTGTTGAATCAAGCGATCTTTCTCCGGGCAATCATCCTCTGCGCCGTCTGTGCGATCTCCCGCGCACGAGCGGAGCAAAGTGCGATGGGAATCTCGAAGCGGCGGCGGACCACAAGCATCGTGACAACGTCGTCCACGGGAACGCCCTCGATGAGCCAAAGTCTGGCCGATGCGACATCCACGGTTCGCTGCGCGTAGTAGAGCGGATTCGGCTTATCGGCTCGGCACGCAGCCAGCTTTCTCGTCAGCTTCATGGCGTCCTTTCCATGGGCAAGCTCATCGAGAATCCACGCCCAATCGCGTTCGGAATTGGTGTGCTTATCGGGATGCTTTCGCGATGTGATTGAACAGGACGCAAGCAAGGCATCCGCCGCCAGCATATCCAGCCGGAAGTCATCGGAATTCCAAGTGGAATCGCCGGGGTACTCGACGGTGACGGAATACGCCGGATCGTACTTGCAATTCAGGAATCCCGGCAGGCGGAGAACCCGGTTGCAGTCCGTGCAGGCGGGATCGCCGCCAAAAGTAATGGCAAGCAGTTTCAGGGCGCTTTCCTGCTGTTCGAGAGTGAAGCCGTCAACTCGCCAGAGGATCTGGTACTTACCGAGCGATGTCGACAGGACTGCATTTGGCGGGGGAACCGCTTCGGAGGCGCGGAGCGAAGCGAGATGGGCCTCGCCGTCGGTATCCAAATCAAGGTACAGATGCCGCACCGCGCCGATGGACTCCTTGGTGCGTTTGCGGCTGCCAGAGCGCAGCGGATTGGCGGCCACATAGATGTTCGCGCCGATGGAGTTCTCGTGCGCGAGCCAGCCGAGGTAACGAGGCGCAAGCGCACGCTCCAGAGGGACGATTCGCTGAAGAATCCCGGCAGGATTCTCGCGTCGAAGAAACAGCGCAACCGTCTCACCCGGAGCGAAGCAACGGGTGAGGAAGTCGGCAGCGATATTCGCCGCATTCTGTGTCCTATGCTGTGGCATGTTTCACCTCGAATACCGGCTCGATCAGGAAGCGTTTCGCGTCGCGGTCGTAGCCGCGAAGGGCCAGGACTTCGCGGATGATGCGGCGGCCCGGTTGGCGCTCGACATGGACGACGAAATCGACCGCTTCTCCGATCTCCGCCTCGGTGTCGGAAAACGTGGTCTGCGCGTGGTTCCGCATGACCAGATTGGCGAAGCGATGCAGGGCCTTCTCTGCCGAATTAGCGTGGATCGTCGCCAGTGACCCGGCGTGGCCTGTGTTGAAGGAATCGAGCAGCGTGCGCGCCTCGATTCCGCGCACTTCGCCGAGAATGATGCGATCCGGTCTCCACCGGAGAGCGGACTTTAGAAGGTCGTCGAAAGTGATGTTGGCCTTGAATGTATCCGTCTGGCATTCGACGGCGAGTATGTTCGGCTTCTGGATTTGGAGTTCCGAAGTATCTTCGATCACGACAAGGCGTTCCTGTTCTGGAATGAAGTCAGCCAATATCCGCAAAAGCGTCGTCTTCCCACTCCCCGTCATGCCGAGAATCAGGGTATGGCCAACATCGCGGGTGTGCAGATTGAGGAAGTAGGGCGTGCTGTTGTCGGTTTCGACGACTGCCAGGTACTCCGTGCCGAGATGCGCGTTCGTCTTCTCGCCGGGAAGGATCGTAAACAGAAAAGACAGGTCGGCGTAATTCGTGTTCAGCAGATACAGTTGGCGGAGGTTGAGCGCATAGTTGCCCGGCACAGTGGCGAAATAGGCGTTCAGCTGATTGTAGGTTTCGGGAAATAGATTGCCGTCCGCGTTGGTGAAGACACCAGTAAATTCGGCCATGAGCTGATCCAGTTCCGATCGTGACCGGCCGTACAGCACAATCGTGAGCGAGAAGTCGCCGAGCGATTGACCGTCACCCAGGGCGCGAAGGCAATCCCCAAGATTTTCGATGTCGGCCTGCTTCGACTCGTCCACGAGCACATCGCGGGGGTTCGTCTTCGTGGTGTCGTTGCCCATCTGCGACACGAATCCCGTCTTCGACATATTGAAATGGCGACGACGTTTGTTCACTTCTTTGCGGGCCTTGTCTGCGGGGAGCGGCGTCCACTCGGTGACGACATAGAAGTTAGCGGGGATCTTCAACAGTGCGTCCAGTACCAGGGGCCTCGTTTCGGTGATGGCCTCTTTCATCGTCAGCACACGGACGATGTGATCGCCTACCCGCAGATGATCGCGTTCCGCTTCGACATTGGAGCTGACCACCTGATAGTCGAGAAACTGCGTGGATTGCGGCCTCCCGGTAACACGAAAATCGTCATAATTCAGCAAGCGGCGGAAGAACCTGAACTGGCCTTGGCGATTCAAGACCTCGATTTGCATGAAATCCGCGAGCTGCCGAGCGAATGCCTGCACATGCTGGTCGAGCCGTTGAAGATCGCGCTCGATATGCGTCCGCAACAACTTCTTCATGCTGTCGTTGGTGAACTGCGATTTGAGTTCCGCAATGGCGCCCTCTGGATCACGCAAGAGCCGAGCTAGCGCTGTGCCCACGCCGGTTTTAGACCGGGCGCCTTCGAGCAGGATGCAGTAGAAGATTTCAATTTGATAGAGATGGTCCCGCTTCGCTTCAAAGAACTTCCGTCGCTGGTCAATCGCCGCTTCAACAATGGGGTCATCATATGTTGCGAACGGTATGTCGGGGCGGTTCGATTTAAAGAGGTATTGGTAAACATGAAGGCCTGGGCCAAAAGCCTTCAGCGCCGCCTCCAATCGCTTCACCGCATACTCCTGCTCCGAGCGGTCGAGACTTTCGTAGTCCACTCCGGGTACGCTGAGAATCATGCCGACATCTCCGCTCTTGGTAAGGAAGGCCGTCTCGTTCCAAAAGCCATAGAGGTTGATGTGGTCATTCAGTGCCGCACTCTCTTTCCAGGGCTTGATGACTTTATCGAGACGCAGCATCACACTACCTCCACGCGCGGAACTTGCTGCTTCGCGGCGTCATAGCGCAGCTTGTAGCGTTCGGACTTTGCGAGGATGCGGAGGAATGCCGGATCGCTGTTCGTTACCCAATGGCCGAAGGCAAAGCCGCCAATGAAGACGGCGATGCCAGCGAGGATGGAATTGAAGAGATTGAACGCCCCAACCGCGCCCACGCAGACGAAGTAAAACAGCGTCCGCTCTACTCCCAGGTAGGTGAGAGGCTTATGCAGGCTCTTGAAGACTCGATTTGTGCGATGCTTCTGTGTTTTGTCTGCCATAAATCTCTCGCCTAATGAAGCGTGTTAAGGGAAGGGGTCCCAAACGGATAGGAAGCGCGCTAAACGCCCCAGAGCCAACTCAGGACATTCACCGCGAGAACGGCAATGCCTGTTCCGGCTGCAACTCCGGCGAGCGCCTTCTTGGCGCCGGGTTCGCCGTGTGCGAAACCATAGCCGCCGATCACGATCGCAACCAGACTTGCAACCTTCGCAATCGTGCCGGTGAAGAGGCTTTGGATGGCGGTAAAGCCGGTGTCGAACGGTGAGTTCTGTGCCAGCGCGGCCACGGGCAGGACAAAAAACAGGGTGAAAGTGACAGCGGTTAAACGCGCCCACTTCGACCGAAGAAGGGATTGGAGTGGGCGAATGAGATGAATTTGGAACCAACGTGATAACATCTGCGCCTCCGGGAGCAGCTAAAATCTGCTGCGTGTGGCGCAAAAGTAACCGGGCTCGATTTCGCTGTCCAATGAAAGTTCAGGAATCTGTTATTCCCCGGAGGACTAATAGCTTTTTGTGTTTATGCTTTGGCGGACAGACTCATAGTCGATCTTGAATGAAGAAATTTCCATCTGCGTAGTAACAAAATACATAGCCAATGTAGTTTCGTTAGCTCTTCGCTCGCCCACATTCCCTCCAAACATCTCGCTGAAATCGTTTTGACTGGCCTCGGAATCTGCGGAACAAGGCCGAGACAAGATCGGCGCCACCGCTGTATCAAGATTCTTTGACGCTTTCCGGTATTGTTGTCGTTTCCGCAAGTCTCGCTATTTCAACAAACTAAACCTCCACGAATCCCTCCGGCCAGAAAAAGTTGAAGAAATTTGTCAGTTGCGGAAAGTTATTAGTCGCGGAAGGAATAACACGTTCCCGAAAATTCATTAGACACGGGAGTAGAGATGAATCAAATTCGTGCCTATCGCTTCCGGCGGGAAACATCCCCGCTCTGAGCACGGAAGTCAACCATGCGAACGGTCTTTGTTCCGTTCGGGAGTTGGTTCAAAGATGGTCGCGATTCCGAAGACGGTCGGACCGGTGAGCGATTGGCGTAAAAACACGTCTCTCCTCGGCATAGGGCGTTCTCCGCTGGCGGTGCCTGGGTGCAAATCTGATTCGTTCCTGTCGCCGCCGGAACGGCTTATATTCCGTTCGGGATTCCGCTGTGAACGTGGGTTTGTGAACGAGTGCCACAAGAAATGGAAGGCAGAGCAAGACAGAAGTACTCCGCAGATGCGATTAGAGGGGGGCTTCTGATGAGCCCGATTACCGTCATAAACCCCTTGATGGAAGCAGCTTGTGGTGGGATACTTTCAGCCGCGCAACCAGACCGGAAAGCGAGACGTACTTTGTCAAGACGGTCTGGACAAAATGGTTGGATCGAACAACGAAAAGGCAGTTTCTATGGCCGGTTCTGGATGGATGTTGCAGGGCAGGAAAAGCGCGTCTGTAAGCGCGTTCGGATCTGTCCGGCTACCGGACCGGGATCGCTCAACGCATCTGAACGTTCACGAAGACTTAAGCAGATCCTCGCGGCGTCCGGTGCCAACTCCGAGCAAGTCTTCCGCGAAGCGGAAGCGGCGAACCTCGGTATTACATTCAAGGAACAATCTGGAGCGTGGCTTCAATCTGTGCAGAGCAGGAAGCGGAAGCCGATCAAACTGCGGACTGCGGAAGCGTGGACGAGTCATTTGAAATACATCAACGGAAAGATAGGACAGATGCAACTCGCTGATGTGAACAACCGCACAATGCGGGGGTTCGTGGCAGAGATGGCCTCGGAGACGAAGGATGGGAAACCCCGGTTCTCAGCCAAGTCGATTGAGAACTATTTGGCTGTCATCAAGTCAGTGGTTGCCTCGGTCCTGAACGACAAAGGAGAGCCGGTCTACTCTGTGAAGTGGAATCACAACTTCATGGATCTTCCTGTTGTGGAGGAACAGAACGCTCCCAGCTTCACGGCTGCGGAGATCGAAACGATAATCTCTAGCGCCAACGGCCAAGACAAGATTCTGTATGCCTTGCTCGCCGGCTCTGGGCTTCGGATAGGGGAGGCCTTCGCGCTGCAAGTCGAAGACGTATGCGACACAGTAATCCGTGTGAAGCGCAGCGCGTGGGAGGGTGACATTGGCAGTCCGAAGACTGCGGCCGGAAAACGAGAGGTGGATATTCACTCCTCGTTGGCTAGTGCGTTAGGGGATCACATTGGCTCTCGTAAGAGCGGGTTGGTATTTCCATCGGCTCGCGGCACTCCGCAACGTAAATCGAATCTGTTGCGGAGATCGCTTCACCCAATACTCCTAGAGATGGGAAAGCCACCTTGCGGCTTCCATGCCTTCAGGAGATTTCGAGCGGCTCACCTCGATAAAGAGTTGGTACCTGAGATCCTCGTTCACATTTGGATGGGACACTCGAACAAGGACATCTCACAACGCTACGCTCGTACCGGGGTAAAGATAGACGGGATGTTTCGTACAATGACGGCACAGAGGGTAGGATTGGGCTTCACTCTCCCTGAGTTGCGCCCAATTGCGCCCACTGTGAGTTCCGATAAGTCCTTTAGAATTGGTCGGGGAGAGAGGATTTGAACCTCCGACCCCCTGGTCCCGAACCAGGTGCTCTACCAGGCTGAGCCACTCCCCGACCGATGGTTGACTGCGGCTGCCAGGGAAGGCGGGCGCAGCGTCAAC
>Ga0302320_10031118_pt1 | contig 10138 bp, 9 predicted proteins | sample Bog_T0_3_FD_202130 | JGI IMG/M metagenome (GOLD analysis project Ga0302320, IMG submission 202130) | Peat permafrost microbial communities from Stordalen Mire near Abisko, Sweden - Bog_T0_3 | ecosystem: Environmental > Terrestrial > Soil > Wetlands > Peat | place: Sweden: Abisko, Stordalen Mire...
TGAGTCTTCCTATTTACGAATTTCTGGAAATCTGACATCATCCTATTATAATTCTTCTCTTTATGCATCTACCAAAATCCATTGGCCTGATCCTGAAACTTCTCCTTTTCTAATTTATGTCCTTCGTCATTATTCAAGTTATCCGTGGAAAATTGCTCGAAATATGTCGAAATTTTTAATTTTATAGAAAACCTCAGTATTTTTAGTGGAGTTCGATTGCATGGCTTTGCGTTCGACTTCATTCCTTTCTGCCTCTGTCATTTATCACTCAAAAAACCTAAACTTTTATTTCGCCTGTAATTCTTGTTGGAAAAATGCAAAAAATCCTGCTACTGTTGTTTTTTGGCTTCAGGATTTTCCAGAGACTGATCACGTGTGTTAAATCTGCATTTGCATTTCTGATAAGTAAGAGAAATTGTTAATAGAACACTTAAAAAAAAGACTTTTATGATTAGAAACCTCATTTTAAATAACATTTAACTTAATTTTTCATTTATATTTATATATATATAGATAAGTTTAGTGGAATTTTAATACTTTCAAAACTCTATTAAATTCATTTTTTAGAAGCAAATTTAATATCTTATTAGTTAAACCAGTCAACCCATGGAAAAAAACAAAGAAAATTCTGCTGAAGGCATCCATTTACCAGGATCCCTATTTAAAGCCAGTAATTGCCTAAATTCCTAAACAAATTATTTATATAATTTTTTTTATAGATATTGAAGAAAGTCCGATTTCTATAAGTCCCCAACATAAAATGTCCAAATTCAAAAATCTCAATATAAGGAAAATCACGCCAATTGAAAAAAAGCTACCAAAAGCAAAAATCACTTGTGTGAAAAAAAACAAAGAAAATGATGAAAAAAAAAGCAACAAACCCAATAAAATCATTTCCCATTCCAAAAAACGGTTTTCAACATCTTTAAATGAAATGAGGAATTTTTTCACAACGAAAAAATTGCTCAGGGATGGGAAAGCGATCCCCACAGAAAGAAATTATTTATGGATAGTTTTTTTTGTAAAAAAATTCATTCAGATTTTAAAATCACGTACAATTCAAACAAAACTCAAAAAAATGCAATCCTACCAAGAGAACATTTTATGTGATTTGACATTTTTCGGGAATGAAGACACCAAAAGAAATAAATCAACCTTGAATAATCCAATTTATGCTATTTATGTAATTTTTTTTTTTTATTTTAATTTCATCAATGACCATAAAAAATTAAAAAAAATGCCAGAGAGACAAAAAAAAAGAGATAATTAATGAAATTTCTTCGAATTTATATCTAATTATGAGAAGGTTGAGGGAAAAATGGTATACTATTATCATGGCAATACCACTTTTTGAAATGGACAACATCTATTCGACGCTTTGGAATGTGATCCTAATGGTGTTTTTTTCTTTAAATTTTTTAGTGGTCCCATTACATATTTCATTTGAATTGGAACAAAGCAATTATTACAATTCCTTATGGTTCTTATTTCATGAGCTTCCGATATATTTATTAGCCACAGACATAGTGCATTCATTGAATACAGCATATTATTCTAAAGGTGTATATGTGAAGGAACGAAAGAAGATCATCAAATATTATTTTAAATGGAATTTCTGGTTAGATATATGCATTCTAATTCCATTGATCTTAGTTTTATTTGAAATTGAGGGCCTAACAATTTTGCATTTGAATTTCTTAATGATCACAGTGAAATTGCAGATAATAACCACCAAGTTGGAGAACTTCTTCCAATTTAAAGACAAGCCTCAAGGAATCATCAACCTTTTAAAATTGATTTTCAAGGTGTTATCGATTGCACATTTATGCGGATGTGCATGGCATTATATTGCCAAATGGGAAATATCTGATCTGGAGATGAACAATACATGGTTGAATTATGTGAAGGTTCAAAATGATGATTGGCAGGTCAGATATGTCAATAGTTTATATTTTTCGATTGTCACTATGGTCACTGTGGGATATGGCGATATCAGTCCACAAAATACTGTTGAAAAATCGTTTTCCATAATAATTATCACCTTGAGTTGTGGATTTTTCGCCTATGCCTTGAATAGTGTAGGGATAATTTTGAAGGAGATGTATCGAGAAGATGATCATTTTAAGTTCATTTTTTTTATTCATTCTTTTTGACATAAAATTTTTGATAGAATCAAAATTTATTCGATCAGTTCTTATATGAAGGAGAAAAAAATGAGTCATACTTTACAAATGAAAGTGAAAAAATATCTAGAATATATGTTTCATGATAACCAAGAACAAAAGAGGTTCATGCTCTTTGATTCACTAAGCAATAAACTTAAAGAAGAGGTCCAAATTGATATTTATGGCAAAATCCTCAAGAGCAATAAATTTTTTAAAACAAATTTTTCTGAAAAGTTCTTGCAACAACTTTCTCTTAAATTTACAGAAATCACACTTGCGCCTGAAGAAATTATATATAACGTTTATTTTATAATAAATTTATTTATTAATTTTATTAATTTTAGAGGCATCAACTTTCTGAAAAAGGTGTCTATTTCATTATTAAAGGAAATGTTGAATATTTCATCACGAAAAAAATCGGGGATTTGACAAAAGACATTTCTTTGAAGATTTTAGAGGTCATTTTAATCAATTTACTATTTTAAGAGCAAATTACTGTTAGAAAGGGGACTCATTTGGAGAAGAATCATTGATTCATCAGCAAGACCCCGAATTAAATGCCAGAACCATTACAGTCGCTCAAATTGGATTTATTAGTTTGAATAATTTCATGGAAGTCATTCAAAATTTCCCATTAGATTATGTTTTTCTATTATTTTTCTTTTTGGTTATTGAGCGAATTTATTTGAATTATAGGAGATGTTTTGCCAAATTAAAGATAAATTTGAAGTTTATAATGAATTAAACATTTGCGACAAAAAATGCAATTCTTGCGGAAATAATGATCATTTCGTCATAAATTGTCCCTTGTTGAATTTCAGGAAAAACCGCGAATTAATCATTAAAACCTACATTGAAAAAAAAGACTTTCAAACCCGTAAAAGTCACGATAGATTAAAGAAAAAAATTAATTTGACAGCTCGTTTTTTGCAATTGCAAGCGATTTCCCTTAAATTTTGCCAAGAAAATGAGAATCAATGTGAATTTAATAAATATGAATTCACCCAAAAATTTAATAATAATTTTTTCTTATAAAGGTGCTGCTTTTTTAGAAGATATCGAAACAAAACAGGAAGAATTAGGTTCTATTTATGACATTTTCCAAGATTTGAGCAGTGAAAGTTCAGAAAGTTTCAGAAAAACCAATATAGAAGTCAGCCCATCTTCAAAAACTAAAGAATACTCAAACCAAATTCAAAATTCGTTTTTGACTATGGAGGAATCAATGGAAAACATTACCCCGATATACACCCCGATAGAAAGTTTAGGCAAAAGACTAAGTTTTCATCAAACATTTTTGAATCCGATTGTTGAACAAAGTGAGGATTCAAAAACAAATTCACCCTTCTTGAAAAATTTTAAGCCCAATAATTTTCTTGAATTGAAAATTAATGACAAAAATACTGAACTCAGAAGCCCAACCTCACAAAGATTATCAGCTATAAGCCAAACAGACAAAATCATGGATTTGTTTGAATTAGCTTTGAATCTGGAAAGAATGAAGAGTTATAAAATTTACTTTCCTCATAATAATTCCGAACACATCATTCACTCACTTCAACTCATAAATGCGCAATCCATGAAATTGAAAAAGAAGGTCTTTCGCAAAAGAAAAATTATCAGTCCTTTTTCTTCAAAAATTTGTCTTGTGCAAAGTGAAAAAATAATTAATCTCAAAGAACCAACTGAAGGGCACTAGGTCATCAAAAAAAATGAGAAAGAGAAGATTTTTTTGGATTGTTTTCAAAAAGATTATTTATTAACAAAAATATTTATTATTTAGGATTTCATTTAATTTATATTTTTTTTTGTTTGGATTTTTTTGTTTTTTATCAAAAAGAATAATTATAACCAAAACACTTTTGTCAAAAAAGTTGGTCCTTGTCGAATTGCTTTTTATAGAATAGGAAATGCTATTTAAATAAAAATGAAAAAAAATTGGATATTTTAATAATTTTGTTTAAATTCAAAATATTTTTCATTTCTAATTACTCAAAGAATTTTCATCATCCTTCAATTCCGCCATACGACTCTTTCAAAAACTTTTCATTGTAGCCAATATCATATTGTCCAGGCCTAAAAAACAAATTGACGAGTTTGAGGTTTGGATCGTCATTTGGGCCATATTCTTCATGCAAAAAGGTTTCTCCTCCCTTCTTTTTGTTTTCTACATCTAACACAAACACATTTATTCTGATATATAGGGCATAGGCAGTGAATTGGACAATACTATTCTCAGGTTCTCTTCCATAGGTTTGAAGATTTGTTTTTTGTTGTTCATGATTCAACATCAGATCCTTATAATCAGAGTTGTCTTTTTCTTCGCAATATCCATTATAAATCATGCTACGAATAACACAAATCATTGCGAGGTCAAAAGCCAAATTATTATTTAGCTCGTTTTCAATCGCTTTCGTCACAATCAAATTATTTTCAACTTTTTGGTCTTTTGTTAAAAGCGCTAATTTCAAGAGAAAAAATTCATTCATTTTCAATTGAAATATCTCTAAAATTAGCTGCTTATCCTCTTTGAAAAGCTGATCTAATTCTGGGTAGCTGGACTCAGATTTCAAATCAATTATTTTTAGGTCTTTCAGCATTTCAAGGAATTGGTTTTTACTGGAATATTTTATTTTCTCTATATTTAAGTTCTCCAAAAGCAAAATCTCAATGAAAAAAAGTCCCACTGCTCTAAAAAACTCGTTCCCATCTGCTTTTATTTCCCTATATTTTGGAAATAATGGTTCGAGTTGGCAAATTTTCTCAGCTATTTTCTGATTTTTTTCTTCCTTCGCGAAAATCGATAAATTTCTCAAACAAGACACTGGAGAGAACCCCTTCTTTTTCCTGTTCAAAAGGATTTTCAAGTCTACCATTTTATCAACGATTTTCTTTTTCAAATCATCTGTTTTCGTTTGGAAAGTCTGTTTATAATTTTCGAAGTCAGAAGGTGTGGCCACACACACTTCAACCTGTTGCATTTTGGAAACAAATAGCGGTTTTTGCGTCTTTGTAACTTTTATATCCGTTTTTTGACTACTTTTCCCTTCATTTTCTAGCTTCTCTCCGATCCAAATTGTTTTCACATCTTTAAATTCCACTGATTTATAAAAATCATTTTCTGTTCGGTCAATCTTTTTTTCTTCGATTATAGGTTTTTGGGCTCTTTTGCATTTGATTGTGTCCAACATGTCAGGATCATGCTCGATGTCACCTAATAACCTCCCCACAATTACTTCTTCTCGTGAAAGTTGCTTTTTTTCAAGTTTTTCATCTTTTTTCAATTCACCCTTTTTTTGTTCTTCCTGGATCATGTGATAAAAATTTTTTATGTTTTATTTTATTGGAAGTGGTAGGGGATTTTTTTCAAAATTTTAATAAAGAAAATAATATTGCTTTCAAAATATTTCCCCAGGCAAAACACGATTTAGATTTTCAAAAAAAAAATTTAAAAATTTGCTGTATTATGATTTCTAAGTTTATTTAAATAGAAATTAAGAGATTCCAGAACAATGAAAATTTTTTTTTTTTAATATTTCAATAATTTTTAATGAAATTTGTTAATGTTTTTTTTTTAATTAATAGTAATGAATAATCAACATATTAATAAAAAAATAGACAAATTTTCCTCTTGAAAAAATGAATTTATTTCTTCAATAATTGCCAAACAATCAATGTTGCAAATATTATTATCAAAGTGGCAACAAGACACAATTTCACAAGTTTGATCTCTATTTCCTTTGATTGGTTGTAAAACTCGCAGATATCATTTTTCCATGCAGTTATATCAGTTTTCCATTCTTCCACTCGATCCTCTTTCAAACAGCAGCATATTTTATCTTCTGCCTCCCAAAAATTTTCAGGGTCATTTCTTTCCTCCATTTCCGAAATTATATGATTTAATAGACAATAAGTCTTAATATCAATATCGTAAGGTTTGAAGGGTAATACATAACCTTCTTCTTGATTTTCAAGTAAATATATAAAATAACATTCATCTTTGTTATAGCCTTCTCTGATCACTATAATAAAAATTTTATTTTTGACGGATTTTTCAAAAAAGTTCTTTTAACTTCGTGCTTTCCGTTCCTGAAATTCTGCAGAAGTTGGGGTATGGGCTGGACTAATATTTGATGATTTTGAGGAATTGCTTTTATTTAATAAATCCTGAGATTCTTGCTCATTGCTTTCAACTATATTGACTATCAGACAAAATTATTAAAGAATGAAGAAAAACCCAATTTGTACTTTCAGGGGTTATTTTACTCTCCACCTCAATATTGGTCTTCTCATTTTCTTCAATAGTGATTTGAGTTTCTTGATTTGTGTTGCTTTCTCGGTCCATTAATACTTTAACATAAAATAAAATATGCAAATGCAACTTATTTTAAGAAAATTTATTTTATAGTCAAATTTTAGATTAAAAAGATGGGGAATTTTTCTAAAAAATCAGAAAATTCAAAACTTCGAGTCTTACAAAAAAATGGCATTATTCTCTATTTTGAACTCTTCTAATAAATCCATCATTAGGTAAAAGTCATTTTACGCATTTCCTCTTAATTTCATCCAAAACAAAATTTTTGTTTATGAAAAAGACAAAAAATTGGAAAAACTTGTTTATGTAATCATTTTCTTAATTTTTTAATTATTTTTTTTTTTAAAAAATGGAGAAAAAAATTAAATATTTTCTTAAAAAAAGTTATTTTTATGTATTTTTGGAATTTAAAAATAAAATGGATTTAAGGTAATTTTCAGAAATTATAAATTTTAATGAAGAATATTTATAATTCTTCAATGGAACCATAAGATTCTTTCAAAAACTCCGCACTATAACCGATATCAAAATGTCCAGGTCTGAAAAACAAATTGATGGTTTTGGCATCTGGATCGTCTTTAGGTCCATATTCTTCAAGCAAGAAAGTTTCTTCATTCTTTTTATTATCAACATGGAGCATGTAAATATTCATTTTCAGAAACAAAGCTTGGGCAGTAAAAGGAACCATGAAATTTTCAGCCTCTTGTCCATAGGTTTGAAGATTAATTTTTTGTTGCTCGTAATCGAATAGAACATCTTTATAATCAGGGTCATCTTTGAGGTCACAATAGCTATTGAAGAGCATGCTACGAATAACACAAATCAAAGCCAGATCAAACGCTAAATTGTCATTCAATTCATTTTCTATGGCTTTTGTCACTAACAAATTGTTTTCAAATTTGTTATCTTCTTTAGCCAGTTCTAATTTCAGGAGGAAGAAATCTTGCATTTTCAAGAGAAAAATTTCCAACAGCAGATTTTTATCCTTCTCAAAAAAGGCATCTATTTCTGGATCCTTCGATTCGGATTTAAAGTCGATCATGTTGACAGTCTTGAACATATTTTCAAGCGAAAGGTGAATCATTGAATATTTTATCTTTTCAATATTTATTTTTTCCAAAAACAAAATTTCAATAAAACACAATCCCACCGCCCTGAAGAAACAATTTCCATCCCCTTTGATTTGTCGATACATTGGAATTGACTCTTTAATTTCCAGAATCTTCTCAATGATTTTTGGATTTTTGTATTCGTTGGCGAAAAACGATAAACTTCTAAAAGGCGACACTGGAGAATATCCCTTTTTTTTCCCTTTCAAAAATAATTTCAAAACCAACATTTTCTCCACTATTTTGGTTTTTAATTTGTCTGTTTGCGCCCTCAAATCTTTCTTATAAGCCTCAAATTCATTTTCGTCTGATGATTTGACCACCTCAATTTGTTGCATTTTTGAAATAAACAACGGTTTTTCTTCTTCTTGAGTTTTTTTTTCTTGTTTTTCATCAGTTCTAATATTCTCCTGTCCAGATGCATCCGAATCATCAATATATTTGTATTCTACAGATTTTTCATAAAAATCACTTCCATTTTCACTTTCTTTTTTTTCTTCAACTTTTGGTTTTTCTATCCTTCTTTTAACCTTAGCTGTATCTAACATATCAGGATTATGTTCTATTTCTCCAATTAGTTTACCAACAATCTCTTCTTCTCTAGAAAGAGGCTTTTTATCTTTTGATTCCTCTTTTTTTTCACCTTGTTCTCTTCCTTCTGGAGGTATTTCAACGTCATTTTCATAGCCATAAAGCAATTTGGCTAGTTTTTCTTTAGAATTCTCATTATTATTTGAATTTTCATCTCCTTTATCAAACACTCTTCCTTCAGGAGAAATGTCACTTCCATCATCACTTTTTTTTTTTTTTACAATTTTCTGTTTTATCACCTTCTTTTTATTTATAGGGATGGTGTCCAACAGGTCTGGATGATGCTCAATCTCTCCATAAAGCTTCCCGATTATTTCTTCCTCTTTAGTAAGTTGCTTCTTTTCATCTTTTTGAACCACCTTTTCACCCTTTTTTTCTTCCTCTTTGTCACTAATTATTCTTTCTTCAGGAGAACTTTCTCTATTCCAATTTTTTACGTCATCTTTTTCATCATTTCCAAGCAATTTTCCTAGTTTTTCTTCATCACTGTTCTTATTTTCATTTTCTCTGGAAAATGCTTCTATTTCTATTTTCTCTTCATGAATATTTGTATTTTCATCTTCTTTGCAAAACGTTTGAGGGGAACTGGAATTGAATGAATGATCATCTTCTTTCTGATTTTCTTCCTCAAACTTTTTAATCTTCTTTGATTGATTCATTTTGTTTGGAATTGGTTTTTCACTTCTTCTGACATTTGAATTTGAAGAAGAAAGATCATTAAATTTTGATGATTTTTTATTGAAGTTAACACCTTCAGAAAGTTTGGATTGTTGTCGACTGTAGGTTTCTAAATCAATGAAAGGTTCTTTTTTTATTTTGAGTTCATCAACTTGGTTCTGAAGATCATCGTTTTTCCATTTTTCTTCAATGTAAAGGTCGCCAAAATCAGGTTGTCCCGAAATGAGGTTTTTTTCTTTGGGGACCAAATCATAGGAGTCTCCTATATTCAAAAGCATTTTTTTGAGACCCTGAAAGTTTGCAAAGTAAGCAACTAGTTTTTTCTTCAAATCCTCAATGTTTTGCTTGAGAATTGCGTTATCTTTGACAAAATTTGCATTTTCATTTTGCGTTTGTATTAATTTTTGTTTTATCTCTGAAATTTCTTTTTGCAATTTTTTGACTTCTTTTTGTGCAATTTCTTTTTCTTTTTCTTGGCTTTTCATTTCAACAAATTGCCTATTGTTGATCATTTCTTGGTAAATATCTCTATTATGTTCATTATCGAGAGTTTTTATTATATCCTTTAATATTTCCATAGATTCAGGGGTTGTTGATTCCTTTGCTATTTTTTCTTTCGCAGCCTCTTTTTTCAAGATATCCAAAACCATGTGAAAATCACCCAAAGCATTTTTTTTTTGTTCGTATAAGGCTTTAATTTTGTTAAAGGATTTCATCAAGGTGATTGCCAAGGTTGCGGATTCCCCTTCAAGGAATTTGGATATTATTTGGATATTTGAATTAATTTTTTCGAGCTTTTTTCCCTCGTTTGGTGATGGCCGAACTATCTCATCAAGTTTTTTGAAGCTTGCAAAAAAAACTTCAAAGAAATCTTTGTTTGATGTTGGTTTTTGATGGTTGAAGATCTCTTTGAATTGAGTAGCATAGCATTGGTTTTTCTTCCGGAGAGTGTCACATTCTTTTGACAAAAAATCAATGGTCTCTTTATAGTTCTTGTTTTCTTTCATGAGATCGTTATTCTTAAATTGCAAATACCAATTCTCTACTTCTAAATTTGTTTCTAAACTCATTTCTAAAAATTTTTCTTTGTAATATTTTTTTTTAGAGATTTGAATTTTCTTTTTTTTTTTTTTTTTTAATTCGCTACTTTTTTATTATATATATTTTTTCATTCACTATATTTTTATTAATGTTTAATTAGCTTTTAATAAATATAATAAATAAGAAATATTTGAAAAAACATCAAGGAAATGATTAAAAACACAAATTAATAAATTATT
>Ga0302320_10031120_pt1 | contig 10137 bp, 4 predicted proteins | sample Bog_T0_3_FD_202130 | JGI IMG/M metagenome (GOLD analysis project Ga0302320, IMG submission 202130) | Peat permafrost microbial communities from Stordalen Mire near Abisko, Sweden - Bog_T0_3 | ecosystem: Environmental > Terrestrial > Soil > Wetlands > Peat | place: Sweden: Abisko, Stordalen Mire...
GGAAAATCCTTATATATGGTCCATTGCCGAGGACGACTCCGGCCAACTTTGGGCGGGAAGTTGGGCATCGGGCTTGTTCGTTCGCCATGGCGAACGTTTTGTTCATGCCCCCGGATTGGAAAACATCGCCGGCCCCATGCCCGCGCTGCTGCCCTCGGCCCAAGGAGGACTTTGGATCGGCACCGGAAATGGATTGTTGCGTTATCAAGCGCCGGGGACATTTTCGTGGTTCGGAAGACAAAGTGGTTTTCCAAATAATGACGTCCGGTGCATACGGGCGAACTCCGACGGCGCCGTGTGGTTTGGAACCTCTGGCCAGGGATTGTTTCGCTTGCAGAATGGCCGGTTGAACTCCTTTCACCACGCGGATGGCCTCGCGAGCGAATTTATCCAGTGCCTGCGGGAAGGCGACCACGGCGCCCTCTGGATTGGCACGTCCGGCGGCGGCCTTTGCCGGTTTAAATCCGGCCGTTTTTCGATTCTCACCCGTGCCCAAGGTTTGGCGGATAACGTCATCTGTGACATCGAAGATGACGGTCGGGGCAATTTCTGGTTGAGCAGTAATAATGGAATTTTCCGGCTCGCCAAATCCGCCGCCGAAGCATTCGCCGATGGAAAAATTAATTCCGTTTTCTGTAATACTTATGGCATCAGCGACGGCATGCCCACTCTGGAATGTTCGGGGGGATTGCAGCCAGCCGGGTGCCGGACCGCCGACGGACGCCTGCTCTTTACCACGAGTCGCGGTTTGGTGTCCATCAACCCGGGTGCCATAAAAGTAAACCCGCTGCCCCCGCCGGTGGTGATCGAAAAACTCCTGGTCGACGGTGAATCCCGGCCAATCGACCCGAATTCGCCGGATCGCTTTGAAGTGCCGCCCGGACGGCATCGGCTGGAAATTCAGTACGCAGGCCTGAGCTTTGCCGCGCCGGAAAAAGTTCGTTTTAAACACCGGCTGGCCGGTTTGGATACGGATTGGATCGATGCCGGCTCCAAGCGCACGGCTGATTACGACTATATCCCGCCCGGCAGTTACCAGTTTCAGGTTATCGCCTGCAACAACGACGGGAGGTGGAATGAAACGGGTTCGTCGCTCGGGTTTACCGTGCTGCCCTATTTCTGGCAAACGGCGTGGTTCCGCGTCTCCGCGCTGGCTGGACTGGTGGTCGCGACGGGCGTCGCCGCCTGGTACTGGACGCGGCGCCGGATGCGCGCGCGACTGGAGCGCATGGAACACCAGCGATCGTTGGAACGGGAACGCGCCCGGATCGCCAAAGACATTCATGACGACCTGGGGGCGAGCCTGACTCGCATTAATCTGCTGAGCCAGTCGGCGCGGCGCGACATGGTCGGTGACGCGCAATCCGCGAAAACCCTGGACCAGATTTGCTCGACCGCCCGGGAGTTGACCCGGGCTATGGACGAAATCGTTTGGGCCGTGGATCCCCAACACGATACTTTGGACAGCCTGGCAAGTTATCTCGGAAAGCTGATTCATGAAGTCCTCTTGGACTCGGGAATCCGGTACCGTCTGGATTTTCCGATCCAACTTCCCCCTTGGCCCGTGACCGCCGAGGTTCGGCATAATTTGTTTCTGGCTTGCAAGGAGGCCTTGCACAATGTTTTGAAACACTCGGGCGCCACGGAAGTGAACGTGTCCATCGCCATCGAACCGGAGGCCTTCGCCGTAACCATCTCCGACAACGGTTGCGGGTTTGATCCCGCGGCCCCAGCAGGCCCAGCGCGATTTCATCGCAACGGATTGGTTAACATGAGGCAACGGTTGCAGGAAATCCACGGGCGCTGTGAGCTGCGGAGCCGGGCCGGACAGGGGACTACGGTCACTTTTTTCCTGCCGGCGAGGGAAGTGGTTAAATGATTCAGCGTGTCGGCAGAACTCGTGACAAGGCTTTATCCGGTATCGTGATTACCATAAGAAACAAATCCATGAAAAACTCCACATTCGCCCACGTGCCCCAGCGGCGCTCCGACAGGTTGGTTCTCCCTTTTCCAAACCCAACCCGTCAAAATCCGGTGGAAGCCGGCCGGGAATTTCACCGGGCCTGGATCTGGAGAGGTTCGTCCCGATCAACCCGCTGGTTGCTTTGCGCCCTGGGAATCGTGTTTTTTCATATCTCTCCGGTTCGCGCGCTCGATAATGGCCTCGCGCTGACACCGCCGATGGGCTGGAACAGTTGGAATAAATTTGGCGGCGATGTCAGTGAAACGCTGATTGAATCCGTCGCCGATGCCATGGCCACGAACGGAATGAAAGCCGCAGGTTATCAATATGTCATCATTGACGACTGCTGGCAGGTCGGCCGGGACAAAGAGGGCAAGATCATTCCCGACCCGCAACGCTTTCCGTCCGGCATCAAGGCGCTCGCGGATTACGTTCATTCCCGCGGATTGAAATTCGGAATCTATTCCTGCGCCGGCACCAACACCTGCGCCGGGCGGCCGGGCGGATTATTTCACGAGGTTCAGGATGCCCGAATTTACGCTGCCTGGGGCGTGGATTATTTGAAGTTCGATTGGTGCAACCATGCGGATGAAAGCAGCAAACACGCTTATTCCCGGATGCGGGACGCCCTGCTCGGCACGGGCCGTCCGATCGTTTTCAGTATTTGTGAATGGGGCCAGGGTGAGCCCTGGCTTTGGGGCGCGGGAGTGGGCAACCTCTGGCGTACCACCGGGGACATTTATGACTGTTGGGATTGTACGAACAAGTGGTCTTCCGGCTGGCTTAGAAATCTGGATGCTCAAGCCAGGTTTGCGGCTTTTGCGGGCCCCGGCCATTGGAATGATCCGGACATGCTGGAAGTCGGCAATGGCGGCATGACGGATACCGAATACCGGGCGCATTTTAGTCTCTGGTGCATCGTTGCCGCACCGCTCATCGCGGGGAATGACGTGCGCGACATGCGCCCGAAAATAGCCGCCATACTCACAAATCGGAACCTGATTGCCATAGATCAGGACCCCCTCGGCAGCCAGGGAACTTGCATCAATAAACAAGGCGATGCGGAGGTTTGGGTAAAACCCCTCGCGGATGGCAGCCGCGCGGTCGCGCTATTCAATCGTGGCGCCAACGCAGTTGAAATTTCAACTTCCTGGAAAGACGTGGGTTTTCCGGCTAATGTGCGGGTGACCGTCAGGGATCTTTGGGCGAACAAAAAACTCGGTAAATTTAAAAGGAAATTCTCCGCCACGATTCAACCCCATGACGCGCTCGTATTAAACGTAAAGCGGTAAACGGCGGCCATCCATTCGCCGGTATTTCACTTCTACTAAATGAACTTATGCTGCCTTACCTGAAAAATACCCGATTAAACGCAGTCGCGATTTTGATAATTGCGATAAATACCGTCCTGGCCCAAGCTACGCCACCGCGCGAACGGATATTAATGGATTTTGACTGGCGTTTCGCTTTCGACAATGCCGCTGATCCCGTAAAGAATTTTGATCCCGCTCCCGCCGGTCAGAGTTTTAGCTATCTTGCGAAAGCGGGAACCGCCGCGGGAGCCGCCGATCCGGACTTTGACGACAGCACCTGGCGCGCGCTCAACCTGCCCCACGATTGGGCGGTGGAATCCCCCTTCAGCGACCGGGGCAGCGGCAGTCACGGCTACAAGGCCATTGGGAAAAACTTTCCCGAACGAAGCATTGGTTGGTATCGCAAAAAGTTTTCCATCCCCGCCTTTGATCAGGGGCGACATATCACGGTTGATTTCGATGGCGTCTTCCGTGACTCCCAAGTCTGGGTCAACGGTTTTTACCTTGGACGTGAAGCGAGCGGCTATACTTCGTTCAGTTACGACCTGAGCGACTACCTGAACTATGGTGGCGACAACACCATCGTCGTCCGCGTGGACGCCTCCTTGGAGGAGGGCTGGTTTTACGAAGGGGCGGGAATTTATCGGCACGTTTGGTTAAGCAAGACTGCCCCGCTGCATGTGGCTAAGGCGGGCACATTTGTCAGGAGCGACGTCACTGCCGATTCCCAATCCACCGATGTGACGGTGCAGGTGACCGTAAATAACGATCAACCGAAAAACAGTTCATTTTCGATCCAGCAGACGATTTTGGATGCCGACGGCAAGCCCGTTGTTAGTGGCGGAGCGGATGGGCTCCAGCTTCAGGCGGGCGCGTCGGGCGAATTCTCTGCGGTTCTCAAGGTGGCCCACCCGCGGCTTTGGTCGCTGGAAAGCCCGTATATGTACAGACTGGAGACCACCATCAACAGCGGAGGCATTGTGCGCGACCGGTACGAAACGCCTTTCGGCATCCGCACGATTCGTTGGGATGCCAACCGGGGATTTTTCCTGAACGGCCAGCGGGTCGAGTTGAAAGGGACTTGTGATCATCAGGACGCTGCGGGTGTCGGGGTGGCGGTGCCGGACGCGGTCAATGTCTTTCGGGTGGAACAACTCAAGAAAATGGGTTCTAATGCGATCCGAACCAGCCACAATGCCCCGACGCCCGAATTGCTCGACGCTTGCGATCGGCTCGGAATGCTCGTGATGGACGAAAATCGTGAAATTGGAATAAACCCACAGGAGCTGGGAGAGTTGGATCGATTCATCCGACGGGATCGCAATCATCCCTGCGTAATAATCTGGTCGCTGGGCAACGAGGAGTGGCATGTCGAAAGCAATGTCAAAGGCGCCCGCATCATGCAGACCATGCAGACCTTCGCGCAACGGCTGGACCCGACGCGTCCGGACACCGTCGCAATCAGCGGCGGCTGGGGGCAGGGGAGTTCCCAGAGCATTGAAGTGATGGGATTCAATTATGCCACGCACGGCGACAACGATGCCTATCACAAACAGTTTCCCGACAAACCTTCAGTGGCCACGGAGGATGCGAGCACCTTTTCCACGCGGGGTATTTACGTTGAGGATCGTGAACATCAGCATCTCACGGCTTATGACGTGAACAAGCCCGATTGGGGACTGCTGGCGGAGGACTCCTGGAAGCATTACGCCGCCCGGCCTTATGTCGCTGGACTGTTTCAGTGGACAGGATTTGATTACCGTGGCGAAGAAACACCCTTTTATTGGCCGGCTATCAGTTCGCAATTCGGCATTCTGGATACCTGCGGATTTCCCAAGGATAGTTTTTATTACTATCAAGCCTGGTGGTCCGGCCAACCCGTCTTGCATTTGTTCCCGCACTGGAATTGGCCGGGAAAAGAAGGGAAGGAGATTGACGTCTGGGTTTACAGCAACTGCCGTGAAGTTGAACTTTCTCTCAATGGCATCAGCCAAGGCCGCCAGCGCATGCAGAAGAACTCTCATCTGGAATGGAAGGTCAAATACCAGCCCGGTATTTTGCTTGCCCGTGGATATAACGGCGGCCGGGAAGTTCTCGACGATCAGGTTGAGACGACCGGTTCCCCCGGGGTGATCCAGCTTACGCCGGACCGTCCGCTGATCGCGGCCGACGCGAAAGACGTTTCCGTGGTCGCTGTCTCCGCGCTGGATGCCCAGGGGCGGTGGGTGCCCGATGCGTCGAACAAAATTCATTTTGCGTTGAGCGGGCCGGGAAAGATTATTGGTGTGGGCAACGGCGATCCCGCCTCTCACGAGCCGGATGTTTATCTTCCACCGCCATCCACGGTTGATCAATCGACGAATTGGCAACGCAGTCTGTTTAATGGGCGCGCGCAGGTTCTGGTGCAGTCAGCGGGGGAGGCCGGGGAAATAAAATTAACGGCAACGGCCGATGGGCTTGCCCCGTTTATTTTGAAATTGACTGCTAAAAACATATCGCAGTGAGTGGATTATCAAGTTTTGCATAAATGTTACGCTCATGAGTTTCTACCGACTCAAGCCGCAATAAAATCAAAGAACGCCGCGCTGGAATAAAAACGCATGGCTGATATTATCCCACCATGAATTCCACACCGTTCATTACGTGGCTGGCGTTGCTTTTGGCGATCGCTCAAGACTCAGTTGCTCTGCCAGTCGAGGAGGCGCCCGGCACGCAAATCAAATACCTTTCCGGCACCGGCAAGGATGATGCTGTGCGGTGGGATTTCTATTGCAGCGCCGGCATGCACAGCGGCGTCTGGACGAATATTCCCGTGCCATCCTGCTGGGAATTGCAGGGTTTTGGCGTCTATAATTACGGGCAGGTTTTCCGACCGACAAACAACCTGGAAGATGTTTCGCTCCGGCCAGGTTTTGCGTCAGAGCATGGAAAATACAAAACCGATTTCGATGTGCCGGCGGACTGGGAAGGCAAGGTGGTGCGGATCGTGTTTGCGGGGGTGATGGTCAGAACCGAGGTGTTCATCAACGGCCACGCGGCCGGGCCAGCGCATGAAGGTTCTTTTTATGAATTCAAATACGACATCTCGCCGCTGCTGAAATTTGGCGGGACAAATGTGCTGGAGGTGACGGTTAGCAAGGTTGCTCACGACCCGAGCGTAATGCGGGCGGAAAGGCAGGGCGACTTCTGGAATTTTGGCGGGATTTTCCGGCCCGTTTTTCTTGAAGTATTGCCCACTCACTACATTGACTGGACGGGAATTGACGCGAGAGCAAACGGAGATTTTAACGCGAATGTGCATCTTGGGCCGGCGCTGGGCGCGGGGGCGGTCGAGATGACGGCGCAGATTCTGGATGCAGAAAACCGTACGGTCGGCCCTATTATCAGGGAAAAGATAATTGATGAAACTAATCAGCTACAGGGAATGCAGTTGCGGTCCCACATTGACAATGTGAAGTTGTGGACGGCGGAGACGCCGAATTTATATCGGGCAAAGTTCACTTTACTTGAAAACGGGGTGCCTGAGCACTCCGTCACCAACCCATTCGGTTTTCGCACCATTGAACTGCGCACCAACGATGGTTTTTATTTAAACGGCACCAAAATTGTCATGAAGGGGGTCAATCGGCATAGTCTCTGGGCGGATTCGGGGCGCACGTTAAGCAAGGCTCTGTGCTACGAGGATGCGCGGCTGATCAAGGACATGAACATGAACGCCGTGCGGATGTCGCACTATCCGCCTGATCGCGATTTTCTGGATGCTTGCGATGAGCTGGGAATTTATGTGCTGGATGAATTGACGGGCTGGGGAGGCCACTATGATACGCCTATCGGGCAAAAGCTCGTTGGCGAAATGGTCCGGCGGGACGTAAATCATCCCGCCATTCTCGTCTGGGACAACGGGAATGAAGGTGCTTGGAACAACGACTTGAACGACGAATTCGCTCGATGGGACATTCAACGGCGCAACGTCATGCATCCCCGCTCAAAGGATCGCGGTGTCAACGATCCCCATTATCCTGATTACCCGGCCGTCGTGCGCGAAAGCGGCGGCCCGGCGGTTTATTTTCCGACCGAGTTTTTACATGGCCTTTATGATGGAGGCGCTGGCAGCGGGTTTCATGACTATTGGGAGGTGATGCGTAAAAGTCCCGTCCTCGGCGGCGCCTTTTTTTGGGTGATGATTGACGATGGCATTGTGCGCACGGATCAGGGTGGGATTATCGACAATTCCGGCAACCTGGGGCCGGACGGCATCATGGGTCCGCGTCGCGAAAAGGAAGGCAGCTATTACACCATCAAGGAAATCTGGTCCCCGATTCAAATCGACACACCGGCCGGCGGGCTAACTCCCGGATTTACGGGTACGGTGAAAGTCCATAACAGCTATGATTTCACAGATTTAAGCATGTGCAACTTTTCGTGGGAGTATGTGAAGTTTGCAAAGCCAAAAGATGGCCATACAGGACACACAATGCTAATGAGTGGTGACGTGGCGGCTCCGTCCGCTCCGCCTCATAGCAGTGCTGAATTGACCTTAAATCTGCCCGTCTTGAGCGGCGTCGAGGCAGTTTATTTGACGGCAAAAAATCCATTGGGCCAGAATTTATGGACTTGGTCGTGGCCGGTTGCGACGGTCACCGCCCCTCCGGAGAAAGAGGTGACGGGGAAAATAACGACGCGGGAGTCTGTCGGACAATTAGCCGTTCACGCCGGCGGGCTGGAATTGGAATTCAATAAAACCAACGGATATTTGGATGGAGTGACCGAGAACGGTAACATCATTCCGCTCGCCAACGGGCCGCAATTCATCGCCTACAGCCATCATGCCCGGGGGCGCGGTACGGTCAGATACCAAGACATCGCCGGGACGACTACGCTTACCAGCTTGACGGCGCATCCGGAAGCAAATGATTTGCTGGTCGAGGCAAAATACGATGGACCATTCAAATTAGCGCGCTGGCGCATTTCGCCGGATGGACGGGTCAAGTTAAATTATAGCTACGCTTTCGACGGGGCGGTTGATCTGCTGGGCGTCAACTTTGATTTTCCCGAAGCAGACATGAAAGGTATCACCTGGTTGGGCTACGGACCCTACCATGTTTGGCAAAATCGCCTGCAAGGAACTCGCCTGGATGTCTGGCAAAACGCCTACAATGACACGATTCCCAGCGTGGTTTACTCGCCGATGCCGGAATTCAAAGGCTATTTTGGCGGTTGGCGCTGGGCGACTTTTGATACGACCGCCGGCAAGTTCTCCGTCAGTACTGCCGAAACGGAATCCTACCTAGGCATCTACCATCCCCACGATGGTCCGGTGGGGCCGTTGCTGGCGCTGCCCAAAACCGGGCTGACCTTCCTGGATGTGATTCCGGCGATGCGCGACAAATTTCTGATGCAAGAGCGCATGGGACCACAGTCCGCGGAAAAACAAGTTGCTGGGGCGCACGAAGGAGAAGTGATTTTTGACTTTACCCACGAATGACGTGTGCGGGCATCAGAGTCTGACAATAATTGGCTGGAAGTGCGGCCGGTGCTTAAAATACCCCATCGAGCTTCCATAACCGCAGGCTATGCTCCCCAATTTCCGAGTTTGGGACTTCACAGAAAAAGTCAATAATGTCCATGTGGTAGACAACTATAGCTATTCCCGATCGGCGCGGGCGCATGTATTTTATCCCCGTTCACATTGAGCTGCTGAATAATCGACATGCTTAAAAGACTCAATCGGAAACAAATCTTATGCAAGAACAGAAACGCATTGTGGAAAAAGACAAAACGTTAAAAAAGGACGACTTGATCGTCATCACGGGCGCGGGTGGATTTATTGCCGGCAATCTTGCCCTTTACTTCAAACAGAAGGGATTCACCAATATCCGCGCCGTGGACAAGAAACCCCTCTATGAGTGGTACCTCCACGTACCCGGAGTCAAAAACCTCTGTTTAGACGTGAGCAACGAGGCGAATTGCCATCGTGTCTGCGAGGGAGCTGTCGAAGTCTACAACCTCGCTGCTGACATGGGGGGCATGGGGTTTATTGAGCGTTTTCGCATCGAGTGTCTACGTTCCATCCTAATCAATACCAACATGGTGGAGGCGGCATACCGAGCCGGGGCTCGCCGTTACTTCTTCTCCAGTTCGGCTTGCGCTTACAATACGCTATTGCAACAAGATCCGAACGTCCGGGCCTTGAAGGAATCCGACGCCTATCCGGCCATGGCGGAGCGCGGCTATGGCTGGGAAAAACTGATTTCCGAACAGTTTTGCCAGGAATATTGGCACGAGCGGGGCATGAAGACGGCGGTCGCACGTTTCCACAATGTTTATGGACCGCATGGCACTTGGGATGGCGGCCGGGAAAAAGCTCCGGCGGCGCTCTGCCGGAAGGTCATCGAAGCAATTGAGACGGATCAGAAGGACATAACCATCTGGGGGAACGGCGACCAGACGCGCAGCTTCATGTATATTGATGATTGCGTGCTGGGGATTGACAAAATCATGCACAGCGATGACTTGATTGCGACACCGATCAACCTCGGCTCGAGCGAAATGGTGTCCATCAACACGCTGCTGACGAAAATTGAAAAAATCGCGGGCGTGAAAATGAATCGCCAATACGATCTCAAGGCGCCCCAAGGCGTGGCCGGCCGGAACTCGGACAACACCTTCATCAAAAAAGTGCTCAAATGGGAGCCCAACACCACGCTGGCCAAGGGCCTCGCCGAAACCTACGCGTGGATCACCCAACAGTACAAGAAACGCAAGGCCGGCGAACGGGTTGGCATTGGCTGATGAAAACTTCACCGGTCGGAAAATTGCTTGGTTCCATCCCCAACCGCTTGCAACTCGCGGGCGGTTGGA
>Ga0302320_10031121_pt1 | contig 10137 bp, 8 predicted proteins | sample Bog_T0_3_FD_202130 | JGI IMG/M metagenome (GOLD analysis project Ga0302320, IMG submission 202130) | Peat permafrost microbial communities from Stordalen Mire near Abisko, Sweden - Bog_T0_3 | ecosystem: Environmental > Terrestrial > Soil > Wetlands > Peat | place: Sweden: Abisko, Stordalen Mire...
TCACCGAGGGAGTAGCTGACGTCATACTTCTGGAAGATCTTCGTGATCGCGTCAAAGTTCTCGTAGAGGAGGTTCTGGCGATGGTTCTTGACCATCCATTCGGCCAGAATCGCCCCGCCGCGGCTGACGATACCCGTGATGCGCTTTGAGGCCAGCGGCACGTATTGAATGAGCACCCCGGCGTGGATCGTCATGTAATCGACGCCCTGCTCGGCCTGCTCTTCGATCACTTCAAGCATGACGTTGATGTTGAGGTCTTCCACGCGGCGAACGCGGTTCAGGGCCTCATAAATCGGCACTGTGCCGATCGGCACCGGGGATTTCGCGATGATAGCCTTGCGGATCTCGGGAATATCGCCGCCCGTGGAGAGGTCCATCACGGTGTCGGCGCCGAACTTCACCGCGTAGTCGAGCTTGTCGAGTTCGCCGGCGATGTCGGAAGTAGTGGCGGAGTTGCCGATATTGGCGTTGATCTTACACGTGGACCCGATGCCGATGCACATGGGCTCAAGGGACGTGTGGTTGATGTTGGCGGGGATGATCATGCGACCGCGGGCGACTTCGTCGCGCACGAATTCCGGAGTGAGGCGTTCGCGTTGGGCGACGAACTGCATCTCGCCGGTGATCTGGCCTTTGCGGGCATAGTGCATCTGGGTCCGGATGGGATCGGACCAGCGGGGATCTGTCCATTGTTTGCGCATCTAGTTTCAAGTGTAACGCTGGCAGGTGCGGAAAACGTGAAAATAACGGTTACACCGCACCCGGGTCCGGTGATCGCCCCTTGGTTCTGGGGTGCGCGCCGTCATAAACGCGCATCAGATCGGTCAGGGAAACGCGCGTATATTTCTGGGTTGTAGACAACCGGGCGTGGCCGAGGAGTTCCTGGATGGATCGCAGATCCGCGCCATCGCTGAGCAGATGTGTGGCAAAGGCATGTCGCAAGGTGTGGGGATGAATGGAGGAATCGCCGGCGAGGTGCGTGGCGTAAAACTTAACGATGTTGCGGGCTCCGCGGTCGGTAATGCGTCTGCCGTGGTGGTTGAGGAACAACGCGTTGGAAGGAGGATTGGGCACACGCTCGGGCAACCAGGCTTCCAGCGCGTCCGCCGCTTTGGAGCCAAAGGGCACCTGGCGCTCCTTGCGGCCTTTACCGCGCACCCGCATCCAGCGGTCGGTCCGGTCGATGTCTTCGAGATTCAGCCCGACCGCCTCGCTGATGCGCAGACCGCAGCCGTAAAGGATCTCGAACAGCAGGCGGTCGCGCCTGGGATGGGGCTGATCCAGATCGTTGTCCTCTGTGCCATCCACCAGTGCGTTGGTGGTTTCGGCGTTAGGGACCTGCGGCAGGGTTTTGGGCATCCGGGGCAGCCGGAGTTGCCGGGCGGGATCGAACGTGATACGTTTTTCGAGAGAGAGATACTTGAACAAGCCGCGCAAAGAGGCCATTTTGCGCCGGATAGTGGTGGGCTTCTGCTCCCGTTCATAGAGGTGAGCCAGCCACTCGCGCAGAACCAGCAGATCGAACTCGGCCAGGCCGGGGGGAGGGGCGCCTTCCGGGGAAAAGTACTCGGTGAACTCGCGCAGGTCGGCCTCGTAATTTCGCAGCGTGTGCGGCGAATCGTTGCTACGCGCGAGCGAACCGAGGTAATCGTCGATGGCGCTGCTAAGCTCCGACATATTCGTTCAGCTTGGTTGCGGCAATTTCGCAAACAGCGATCTGGCGTTCGCGGCGGTCTCGCAACGGGGTTTCGAGCGCCGGAAACAAATCGAACGCGATGTTGGCCGGCTGGTAATGCTTCGGATCGGCATGAGAGATGTAGTACAGCAGCGACCCAATCGCGGTTTCCCTGGGAAAGGGCTTGAGCGCTTCGCCATGGATCCAGGCAGCAGCCAGACGTCCTGCCGCCAGACCGGTCGCAATCGATTCCACATAGCCTTCCACGCCCGAAATCTGACCGGCGAAGAAGACGTTCGGGCGTTCCCGAAGCTGCAAGGTGGAATTCAGCAAAGCCGGCGCATTGATGTAAGTATTGCGGTGAATCTGGCCATAGCGCAGGAACTCCGCGTTCTCGAGACCCGGGATCAGCCGCATGATGCGCTTCTGCTCGGCGAAACGGAGATGGTTCTGGAAGCCGACCAGATTGTAGCTATCGGCGCGCAGGTTCTCCTGGCGCAGCTGAACCGCGGCCCAGGGGCGGCGGCCAGTGCGGGGATCCGTGAGGCCCATCGGCTTCATCGGCCCGAAGCGCAGAGTATCCCTGCCCCGGCGGGCGATTTCCTCAATGGGCAAGCAGGCCTCAAAGTACGGCACGTCGTTCGGGATGTGCGAATCGACGGCATGCGCCGCCATCAACTCATCGATAAAATGTTCGTACTCCGCCTTGTTGAACGGGCAGTTCAGGTAGTCGCCGGTTCCGTCCAGAGACTTGTCGTAACGTGACGCCGGGAAGGCAATGTTGCGATCGATCGTGTGGGCATCGACGATGGGGCTGATGCTGTCGTAGAAGAACAGGCGGCTGGAACCCGTGATGCGGGCGATGTGCGAGGCCAGGTTGTCGCTGGTGAGCGGGCCTGTGGCGACGATCGTGGTGCTGGCCGGGTCGATTTCCGTGAACTCTTCGCGGACGATCCTGATCCGTGGGTGGCCTTCGATGGCAGCGGTCACTTCGGCGGCGAATACATTGCGGTCAACGGTTAGCGCCTGCCCGCCGGGAACGCGCGCGGACGCGGCGCCCCGCAGTAGCAGGGAATTTAGGCGGCGCAGTTCTTCTTTGAGAAGCCAGGAGGCCGAGGGATGCTGGTCGCTCTTGAGGGAATTGCTGCAGACGAGTTCGGCGAGGCGGTCGGTTTGATGCGCGTCCGTGGTTCGGACCGGACGCATTTCATAAAGAACGACGTCGATACCGCGCTCGGCGAGTTGCCAGGCAGCTTCGGTGCCGGCGAGACCGCCTCCGGCGATGGTGACGGTTGAGGGCAAGTCCTATTCTAGTGGCTGAAGTTCGGCATCGGGCGTGGGGCAGGCACTCATGCCTGCCGCGCCGAGACTCATCTCGGCGCTTTTTCCTCGCGTCCCGTCAGGCCCAACCCGAATTCCACCACATCAGCAGCGCGCGAAGCAGCCTTCGGCCTTTCCCCGCCACTTCTCGGCGCGGAGAAAACCCCGCTCAGATTTCACGGTCGAAGGCAGCGGCTTTATCTACTTTGGTCCCTTAGCCTTCGGACCGGCCGGTCCGCTCATCAGCTTATAAACCTCGCGCTTAGGTAGTCCGCGCTCGCGCGCCACGGTCTTCATCGCCTCCATCCGCTCCACGCCCGCCGCAATCAGCGCCTGGATCATTTCTTCCACTGGCACGTCGTTGACCGGCGGAGTCAGCGACCTTCCGATCAGAACCACAAACTCCCCCCGCACTGAGTCACGCGCGGACAGCGCCGCGCAGATCTCAGCGGGCGTGCCGCGCAGCACCTCTTCATACAGCTTGGTAAGCTCGCGGGCCGCAACGACGGGTCGGTCGCCCAGCACTTCGGCGATGTCGTCCAGAGTTTCGAGAATCCGGTGAGGAGCTTCGTAAAAGATGAGCGTTGCGGATTCGTCCGCCATCGACTCCAGCAATCGCCGCCTCTGACCCTGCTTCGCCGGAAGAAAACCGCCAAAGTGGAACTGGTCGGTGGGAAGTCCGGAGGTTACCAGCGCTGCCAGAAGGGCTGACGGACCTGGGACCGGCTCAATGCGAATGCCGGCTGCCGCAGCCGCGTGTACGATCCGATATCCGGGGTCGGACAACAATGGTGTACCTGCGTCGGAGACCAGCGCGCCGGATTCGCCTTGCTCCAGCCGCTCGATCAGTTCCGCGGCGCGTTCGGTTTCGTTGTGATCGTGGTAGCTGAGGGCGCGGGTCGCGATGCCGTAATGGTCCAGCAGGCGGCGAGTGGTGCGGGTGTCTTCGCAGGCAATCCAGGTAACCTCTTTCAGGATACGCACGGCGCGGTAGGTGATGTCCTCAAGATTACCGATAGGGGTTGAAACCACGTACAGAACGCCGGGCATACAAGAAGTATGTCAGGCGCAGAAAGCTGGCCCATGACGGCGCGGGGCGTCATGGGCCAGAAGTTTCTTACGTCGCCACAAGATGAGGCCCATCAGGTGGCACGGGCTTCAACCGGGGGAGTCGAGCGAAGCTCGATCGGGGACCCGCAGCGCCCAGGCCCGGTACAAACCCCTCAGATCAGCCGCGCATGGTGCCGCTCTTCGGGCTGCCTCTGAGCCGCATCCGCGATCCGCGGGGCGAAACCGGATGGGTTAACCATTCCACCCTGGCGCGGTGGTGTCGGCACTTGTTCGAGCGCACTCGATTGAGCAAGCTCAAACCGATTCCGCACGCCGAGTTTATTGAACAGGCGGAAGAGATAGATCTTGACTGTGCCTTCCGTAATGCCCATGTCCGCGGCAATCTGTTTGTTACGCAGTCCCTGACGCAGCAACGTGACAATCTCCCTCTCACGGGGCGTGAGGGAGGCCTGACGGCGCTGAGGATGGGAGTCGCGACCCGGCACAAATCCAATCTGCATTTCGCCCCCGGCAACGCGGGTCAGTGAGTCCGCCAGATGTTCCGGGGACGACGAGCGCTCCACAATGCCACGCACGCCGAACTCAAGCGCGCGGAACACCATGTCGAGCGGTATCGATTCTGTCCAAAGCACGACGGGGCAACCTGGCAGGCGGCCGTTGACTTCGGTCAGGTCCCCAAAAGTGAGACCCGCGGTGAGATCCATCAGAACAAGATCCGGCTGCGCGCTGGAAGTTGCCTCAATGGGAGCTGCTGGTGTGCCACAGGTGGCCACATCAAAACCACGTTCGCCAAGAACGCATTGAAACCCGCCCAGCAGAACGGGCTGGTCGCTGACGATAAGAACTTTTGACATTTAATTATGCCCTCCGGTATAAATTCGGCCTGCAATTTGGCTCTTCGCGCCAAACCATTAAGCGATGGTCAGACATTTTTGTCCGATCCGCCCGCCGCCGTACCCGGTCGGGATAATTTATTGCCTGCCGCTTCTGTCGAGCGGTTATTTGTCGTCTTGTTTTCCGACGGTTTGTCGGTGTTTGCCGGTGTCCGGCGTGTTCGAAACTCGTACTTCTCTATGGTCATGGCGGCCACGCCTTTGATGTTGCGCACGACTCGTCCTTCGGCCACCAGCTTCAACGGTATTTGATTCTCCAGCCGCGCGGGCCAATCCACGGACACCTGAACCAGTTGCCCCGGTTCCAGCAATTCGTCCGCGCGGAAGAGCACGCCTTTGCTGCTGATATTCAGGGTTTCGCTGGTTCCCTGGCCCGAAAGAAATGGCTTTTCCAGTGTCTGGTAGCTCACTGCCAGGTGGCAATCGAAGCGCGCATTCGTGCGCCGTTCCGCTTCCTTGTTCGAATTGTTTGTCCCGCCGGTCAACGCCGGGTTGTTAACCGCGCTGAAGACCGAGCGCTGAAAATTGGCCGGATCCAGATCCTCGTAACAGAAGAAATCGTGGGCTCCCTCGCGCACCGCCGTGACCGCTATGTCACGATCCGGCGCATGGCACAGTACGACCACGGGCGTCTTGGGCGCGTGCTGCTTCAGGTGGCGCAACGTAGCGAGTCCCTGCCCGTCCGGCAGGAAAAGATCGGATACCACGAGATCGAACGTCCGATCCTGGATCGCCCGCAAACCGTCGAACAGCGCCTCTACACGCGTGCAGTCCACCGCGTGGTTCTGATCATCGCGCAGCACGGCTTCCAGTTTGTCGGCCGTGCCAACCTCGGCGCTGATGAACAGTACGGAATAATCGTTCATTAAAGATGACTTATCACCAGCATAACCCCGTTGAGGCAGCTTTGGGTATTTCATTTGCCCATTTATTCCCAGGGAGTCCGGGCCTTTCGCCGTATTAATTGCATTGCGCCGTCGCTCGATACCGCTGCGGGGGGTGCGCGGCGACTGCGGCGCGCTGCTCGCCGAATGGTGGCTGGCCGATTCGACGGCCCCTGCTGTTACGGCCGAGACGGCGCTGAGTCCCGATCCCGTTAAGTACGTACTCATGCTGCCCTCCTCGAACGTGCGTGATCGTTGGCGGTGAGCCGATCGGCTAGTTTTGTGACGGACTTGCCAAAAGGGGTATCTGCCGGAAACTCAAGGCGCTGTCGCGGGACGGCGGCCAAAGCAGGCTTATCGGTGGGGATCACGCCGAAGATCTTCATTTCAAACATCTGCTCGATACTCTCGATCCAGAAATCGCGCGGCGTATTCTCGCTCAGATTCAGTACCAGGCGAATCCGGTTTCGGTCGAAGCCACGCCCGGTCAATGTCTGCAGAATGTAGCGAGTCTGGTAAAGAGCCAATACGTCCGGCGCCGCAACCACAAGCAGTTCATCCACATGCTGGAGGAAAGCCCAGGTAATGGGATTCAGATGACGCCCCAGATCCGCCAGCACGAGCGAGTAGCTTCGCGTCAGATGGCGAAAGAGGCTCTCGATGCGCCACGTTTCCGGGGCCGTCGAAGTGCCGGGTTCCGGGCCGGCCAGAACATCCAGAGACGGCGTTACCGGCGTAAAAAACTCCGCCCAGTTGGAAGAACTCAGCCGCCGAACGGAATCGAAGGTCTCCGTGGCGCGCTTGCCCGGCTTGAAGCGGCAGAATCGATGGACGGCGGGCGACTGGTAGTCCAGATCGGCCACCAGGATTTTCCGGTTGGGATCGGCGTTGCCCAGTGCGAGGCCCACATGACAGGCAAGAGTGGTTGCGCCGCAACCCCCTTTCGCCGAAACGATCCCGATGATCCGGCCCTGAGTCAGGGCCGTCGCGGGTTGCGTACTCTCGAGGCGGGCCGAGATTCGGCCCATTGCATCGAATATGGCGGGCTGAACCGGAATGCTGAGGAATTCACTCGCGCCTGCTCGGAGCGCATCGATCATTTGCCCGGGGTCCTGATGCGTGTGAACCGCCGCAACAAGCGGAACGCCATCGGCGTTCTGAATCACGCCCATCCATTGACGCGAAGGCAGAGAAGTGGCAGCCAGTTCGACGAAGAGCAAGTCGGGGCGGTCTCGCTCGATCAGGGCATTGATGTCGCCGACCGGGGCCGACGCGGCAATTTGGAACACACAGGCAGCCCGAACATCCGACAGCGCCTGCGCGATCTCCGATGCGAGTTGCATATCGTCTATAACGAGCCCTGCGCGCCACGGCCAAGCCGTTTGGCTTGGGGTGTCGAAACGTTTTGTGTCAAGTGGCATCGGCAGTGGGCCTGAAACAGTATTAACATCGGATGCCACCTCGGGGACAGACTCTCTTTGGACTGTAAACCAGTCTGTTACCCGTCATCATTAACTATCGGCTACTGGCGTCCGATGTATAACTCCACGCACGATTTACCGCTTCCGCCTCGCATTTTTCGGGTTCGGCGGGGCTGGAAAACAGGCGTTCGGAACTGAGAAACGGGACGTCGCCTTCCAGAAAGTCGAAGGTGCTGAGGGTGCCGGGGGATTGCCAGAGAATTGATTCGAAAATACGATTCTCGATCTCGCCATTCCAGGCCGTAACGCGCATAAAAATCAGTAGGATAGGTGGTTTTCCAAGATAGGAAAACTCGTAACGCGCGATCTCGGTTGCGGGCTCGGAATCGATGCCGAGTTCCTCCTCCAGCTCTCGGCGGAGAGCCGCCTCCGGTGTCTCGCCAGGTTCGAGCTTTCCCCCGGGGAATTCCCACTTGAGCGGATGCGGCTGATCGGCGCGGCGGCGGCAAATGAGAATCGTGTCGCCACGCACAAGTATCCCTGCAACGACGGTAGTCATGAGTTACACGACAGTTTACACTTGTTAGCCGTGAGCCCCGAATTGATCGATCACTTCCGCAATCCGCGCAACGTGGGAACGCTGCCGGCACCAGCGGTTACCGTGGAGGCATCGAACCCGGTCTGCGGCGATATCCTGCGGCTTTCGGTTCGTATGGATGCAGGTAAGGTGGCCGAGGTGGCGTATAAGGTGCGGGGGTGTGCGGCGTCGATCGCGGCAGGTTCGGCGCTGACGGAATTGGTTGCGGGGCGCGGCCGGGCCGAGTTGGCGCTGATCAATGCCGAAATGGTGGATGCGGCCGTGGGCGGGTTGTCCAACGAGTCGAAGCACGCGGCGATTTTGTGTATCGATGCGATACGTGCCATCCTAAAAGTGTGTTGACTCGTGTGTGGAATGTGAAACAGACGGCCCTGCTGGGGGCTGCGGCGTTGGTAGCCGTTCTCGGCAGCGCACAGGCGCCTGACGGAACCGCAAGTCGGGGAGCGGTAGCTCGCGCGGCGTCGGGCAGAGGCACTGCGGGCAGAGGACGCGGAACCGCCGGCCCGGATTTGGCCACGCGCCTCGAACAGAGCCGCAACCTCGGCAAGGCGTTCTACGAGAATAAAACCACTTCCGCCGAAGCTGTCACCGAATTTAAGAAGGCGCTCGATTTGGCGCCAAACTCCGATCGGGAGAAATTGAACTATGCGCTCGCGCTGCTGAGCGCGGCCAAGTCCGAGGTCGCGGTCCCGATCCTCCAGGACGTGCAGAAGCACGATCCCTCGCTGCCCCACACCTGGTTCAATCTGGGCATGTATTACAAGGCAAATGGCGATGAAGACCTGGCCATCGCTCAGTTCCGGCAGATGGTCAAACTGACGCCGAATGAACCCATCGCGCATTACCAACTGGCTACGCTGATCAAAATCGACCATCAGCAGGAAGCCATTGCCGAGTTTGAGAGGGCTGAAAAACTGAACCCGGACCTGTCCGCCGTTCACTACCAGCTGTCCAATGTCTACCGCCAGGTCGGGCGCACCGCGGACGCCGCGCGAGAACTCCAGACATTTCTCGACCTGAAGAAACAGCACGAAGGTGCTGCCATCGCCGAAAATGCCGACTGGTGCGATTACGCGGAAATCTACGACCCACCACACGCCGTCACGCCGCTGACGGCGGCGCAACCGGTGTATGACGAGACGAAGCTTGAGGGTACGGTGGATGCGAAGACCGCCGGAATGGCTCTGATCGATTCCACAGGCAAAGGCCAGACGGACCTGCTGGTGTGGTCGGCTGATGGCGCCTCGCTTTACGCGCAGGGCACCCGGCGGGTTGCCGCTTCCGGCCTGGGTGCGCTGAAGGGCGTGAGATTCATCGCACCAGGCGATTACGACAACGACGGGCTCATGGATTTATGCGTCCTTACCGATACGGGCGCCGCGATTTATCGCAATCTTGGCGGGCGATTTGTGCGCGCGGCCGCCATCGCGTTGCCGCAGCGGCGCTTCGAGCGCGCCGTCTGGGTCGACTATGACCACGACTACGACCTCGATCTCATCCTGCTCGGCGACGCGCCCGCACTGATGCGCAACCAGGGCGCCGCGGGCTTTGCGGATCGAACCGGTGACTTTCCTTTTGCGGCCGGGGGACACCCGGTCGACGCGTGGAAGTTGCGGGCCGTGCCCGATAGCAAAGCGTTCGATCTGGCCGTAATTTATTCCAATCGCGCACCAGTGCTCTACCGCGATCAACTCGGCGGCCACTATACCGCGACGCCCTTTGCCGGCCAGGCGCGCGACCTCACGCAGATTGAAGCGGACTTCGATGGCGACGGACGCATGGATCGCGCGCGCGTGATGCCGGACGGCTCGCTGCGGTTCCAGCACAACCGGACGGTCTCGCAGCAGCACTGGATCCGCGTGCAACTCACCGGAGTCAAGAGCCTGAAGCTGGCGCAGGATGCCGAGGTGGAGATCAAGACGGGCCAGCTGTATCGCAAGCAGTTTTACGACGGCGTGCCGCTCACGTTCGACATGGGCGCTTATGCCAGCGTCGATACGGTGCGGATCACATGGTCCAACGGCCTCATCCAGAATGAGATCCGGCAGACCGTGAACCGGACCCACAAGTACGAGGAGGCGCAAAGGCTCTCCGGCTCGTGCCCGATGATCTGGACGTGGAATGGCACGGGCTTCGAGTTCATAACCGACGTGCTGGGCGTGGCGCCGCTCGGGGCGGCCGATGGAGATGGCTCTTACTTTCCGGTGGATCACGATGAGTTCGTTTCGATCCCAGGACGCGCGCTCAAACCGACCAACGGGTTCTACGACGTCCG
>Ga0302320_10031123_pt1 | contig 10137 bp, 6 predicted proteins | sample Bog_T0_3_FD_202130 | JGI IMG/M metagenome (GOLD analysis project Ga0302320, IMG submission 202130) | Peat permafrost microbial communities from Stordalen Mire near Abisko, Sweden - Bog_T0_3 | ecosystem: Environmental > Terrestrial > Soil > Wetlands > Peat | place: Sweden: Abisko, Stordalen Mire...
GCCGCCGCCGCCATAGGTTGTCCACGGCCCGAAGCTTTTTTGCGCCCACAGCGGCAGCCGGAACCATGTCCGGCCGTTGCCAAGTCCGCGGCTGGAATCGCCGGTCGGCAATTCGGCCATCGGGAAGATTCCGATTTGCGGCCACCCATTCGTCTCATGCAGGAAACGGTATTTGACGCCGAACTCGGTGTCGCCCAGACCAGACACAGCGGGTGCGCCGTCGCCGCCAACCGAAGTCATCGGCACGACCAAATGCAGTTGCGTGTCGGGCAGCACGCCATAATTCAGTTCCACCGCCGGGCCGTTGATGGTGTAACCGCCGCCGTTGTGGTCGCCGTTGGCAAAAACATAGGCTTCCCAATGCTGGTAATCCACCGGCTCCGGGTCGTCGGTCAGGAACGGCGGGCCGGCAAGGCAGCGCGCCGCCGGAATCAAATTCACGGCGACCGTCAGCAGGATGATTTTGACTGCGCGGTTCATAATTATCCCTGCATTGTGCGCGGAAATTTTTTGCTCGTGCGCAGAATATAATAAACGACCGGCGTTGCGACAAGCGACAGCAGCACCGAGATGCACAGCGCGCCGATGACCGCGACGGCCAGCGGTCGCAGCATCTCCGCGCCCGATCCGATGCCGTATGCCAGCGGCAACATTCCCAGTGCGGCGGCGAGCGATGTCATCAGCACCGGACGCAAGCGACGATGGCCGGAACGCACCAGCGCCTCCACCAAATCCACGCCGTCTGCCTCAAGTTGCTGCACGAAGTCGAGCATGAGAATTCCATTTTTGGCGACGATGCCGACGCCGATGATTGCGCCGAGAAATGAAACGATATTCAGCGTGATTCCCGTGATCCACAACGCGGCGACGGTTCCGAACATCGCGAGGATTGCGCCGAAGACAATCGCGACCGGCTCGTTGAACGAGCGGAATTCAACCAGCAGCACGGTGAACACGAGCAAAATCGCGGCGAGCAAAACCATCAGCAGATTGTGAAACGATTCCTGCTGCTGCTGGTAAAGGCCGCCATATTCAATCGAACCAGACGGCAGCCATTTGTCCTGGCTCAACTTGTCCTGAATCTCCTTCATGCCGCTGCCGAGGTCGCGGCCTTCGAGCCGCGCGGAGACGATGACGTCCTGCCGCAAATCGTCGCGATCCAATTCCACCTCGCTCGGCACGGCACTCACGTCGGCAACTTGATTCAGCCGCACGACCGCGCCGTTCGCGGTCCGCAAAGGCAGTTCGCGCAGGGCTGAAATTTGATTCACACTCTTTGGTTCGGCCAGGACGCGGATGTTGACGATGCGGTCGCCTTCCAAAACATAGGACGCCGTCTGGCCGAGCAGAGCGGTGTTCACGGCATTGGCGATGTCCTGGATGGTGAAGCCGAACCGCGCGGCGTCGGCGGGGCGCACGCGGAAATTGATGGACGGGCCGGTTTCGGTCAGCCCGTCGAACGTGTCCACGATGCCGGGGATTTTTTTGATTTCGTCCTCCACGCGCGGCGCGGTTTGCTTCAGCCAGTTTAAATCGGGCGAGAATATTTTAATTTCCACCGGATCAGGTGTCAGTTGCAAATCGCCAATCACGTCGGTCAGGATGCCGGGAAAATCCCAGCGGAACGCCGGGAATTGCTCGGTGAAGGTGTGGCGCAATTCCGCTATGACCTCGTCGGTCGAATGTTTGCGGTCGCGCTTGAGCTTCACCGCGAAATCGCCGCGATATGGCTCGGTGATGAACATCCCCATTTCCGCGCCGAGCCGGCGCGAGTAGCTTTCCACGTCCGGGTTCGCGGACAAAATCTTTTCCACCGCGTCAAGCTGGCGCGAAGTTTCGGTGAGGCTCGTGCCCGGCGGCGCCCAGTAATCAATCACAAAGCCGCCTTCGTCAAAATCCGGCAGAAAATCGGTGTCCAACTGCCGGTAAATAAAAAACGACGCAACCAGCACCCCGCCGCAGGCCAGCAGCGTGAGCCAGCGAAACCGCAACGCCGCGCGCAAGGCGCGCTCGTAAATGCGGATGACGCGCGTCAGCAGCCAGCCGCCTTCCATATTTTTCGGCGCGTGGCCGTGCTCCATTTTTTCGCGGTCGCGGATGAACCACGCCGCCAGCGAAGGCGTGAGCGTGAGCGCCAAAACCAGCGACGTGAGCAACGACACGACCATCGTCAACGCCAGCGCGCGGAAAAACACGCCCGTGATGCCGGACAAAAACGCGAGCGGAATGAACACCACCACCGGCGTCAGCGTCGAGCCGATGAGCGGCGTCAGAATTTCCCCGATGGCCTCCTGAATGCCCGCCAGGCGTGGCCGGCCGGCGGCGATTTTCACGCACATCGCTTCGACGACGATGATCGCGTTGTCAATCAAGAGACCGATGGATGCCGCGATGCCGCCGAGCGTCATCATGTTAAAGCTCATGCCGACCAGCTTCATTGCAATGATGGTCATCAGAACCGTGATGGGAATCGTGACAATCGCCGTCCACACGCTGCCCCAGTTTTTCAGGAAGAAATAAAGAATCAGCAGCGACAAAATCAGCCCGAAAAGAATCGCGTCCCACACGCTGCCCACCGAATCGCGCACGAAAAGCGACTGGTCGTAAAAAAACGCGAGGTGCATGTCCGGTGGCAACTCCTGCCGGAGCTGGTCCAGTTGTTTTTTGAGCGCGGTGGCGATGTCGAGCGTGCTGCCGTCCGCCTGGCTCTGGACGTTCAGTAGCACCGCGTCGCGGCCCTGCGCGGTGACGGACAGAAAGACCGGCTCCGCCCCGCGTTCGACACGCGCCACGTCTTTGACCTGCACCGGATGACCGCCACGCGCCGTAATCACGAGATTTTCGATGTCCGCCGCCGAACGAACGCGCCCGTCCACCGTGGTCAGGTAAAGGTGATAATTTTCCTCCATCATGCCGGCGGGTGCGACGAGATTATTTTCCGTCAGCGCGGTGCTGACATCCGACAAACCGAGACCGGCGGCCTGCAATTTCAGCGGGTCAACGACGATGTGATATTCCGGTTCACGACCGCCGGTGATTTCCACGCGCGCGACGCCGGGAATCTGGAGGAAACGCGGCTTCAACTCATAATTCGCCGTCTCCCAAAGTGCGGTGATGTCGCGATTGGAACTCGTCAGGCTGATGCCGATGATGGGAAATGCCGAGAACGTCACGCGCTCGATTTCCGTGGAGGCCGTCGCGGGCAGGTCGCTGCGGATTTGCGAGATCCGGCCCAGCACATACAACTCCGACTGCTTCATGTCCACGTTCCAGTTGAAAAAAACATTAATCTCCGCCGAGCCGCGTTTCGTGGCCGATTGAACCGTGAGCGTGCCAGGAATGTCCTTCAACGCCTCCTCGATGGGGCGCGTGATTGTCGCCATCATTTCGTCGGCGGGCATGATGCCGTTGTTCACGAGCACGACGACGCGCGGAAAATTCGTCTGCGGAAAAACCGACGACGGCATCCGCAGCGCGCAGAAAACTCCCGCCAGGCACAACGCCGCCGCGATGAACGTGATGGACAGCGCGTGCCTCGTGGCGAATTTCCCCAAAGATGAAGTTTGGCTGGCGGTCATCGCGTAATCTTGAATTGGAATAAGATTTGAAGCGGCGCGACAGCGTCTTGGAGTGCGGCAGTCCCCTGCCGCTTTTGAAACTGCGACGTGCCATTCGAAAGCGCCAGAGGGCTGGCGCAGTCCAAAACCTGGCGGCCAGAGCATTGCCGAAATTTTCCAGAAAAATTCATTTGTTTTGCGGATTCACCACTTGAATTTTGGTTTTTTCCGGCAGGCCATAGGCGCCGACGGTCACGACAGTGTCGCCCACCTTCAAATCCGGCGCGGAAACTTCGACCAGCCCATTTTCGCGCAAGCCGGTTTGCACCGGCAATTGCATGGCCTCGTCGCCTTTGACCAATGCGATGACGCTGTTGCCATTTTCATCCGTCACGACGCTTTCGGCGGGCGCGGCGAGGCAATTCGTGTGAACTGCGGTCACGATGTGCAACGAAACAGATTGTCCTGGCCGCAATCCGCTGTCTTTCGGTAGCAACGCGCGAACCAAAACCGTGTCGTTGGCCATATCCACGCTTGGGCTGACAAATAAAAGTTCCGTCGTCACCGGCGGCGTGGTCAAAAGTTCGACCGGACTGCCGGCCTTTAAATCATTGGCTTCCGCCGCCGGGATCTCCGCGCTGACGGCGAGCCGGCTCAAGTCCATCACCTCTGCGACCACCGTGGTCAAATCCACCGCGTGGCCGGGCTTGACGTTGACGCGCGCGACCGTGCCGGACAGTGGCACGGTGACTTGCAGCAAGGCCAGTTGCGCCTCGGCGTCCTGCAAATTCTTCAGCGACGTGTTTTGCTGCGCGTATAATTTCCTCTGCCGCTCCACTTCCTGCTCCGCGTTCTCCGCCGTCGTCGTGCCGGAATTCAATTCCGCCAGCACGTCGCCTTTCGCCACCTGCTGTCCTTCGACGACGTTCACCTTGGTCACGACACCGGCGGATGGCGAGGCTAGTTCCGCGCTCGCGGCGGGTTGTTCCGCCGTGGCCGGTGCGGGCTCGACCATGCCATATCCTTGAACATAACCATGCAGTGTGGCTGACGTAATTACGCCGGTCTGGACGGTGACTTTGGTGACAACATTTTCATCCGGCGCGGGATTGTCATCAGCATCGGCCAACACACGGATTGTGCTGATCAAAATTATTCCGCCGCAAGCTGCAACCAGAATCGAAATTATTTTTTTACGGTTCATGTTTTGAAGGCGGTTTGATTTCGCCGGGATTATTTTGCATTTGCTGAATCACGGAGTCGGGCAGGGTCAAAGGACTTTGCAGCGCGTCCTCCAACTGGCCGACCGCCTCCTGCAATTGCGTTTCGTTTTCAAGCTGCGCGAGCGATGCACTGTCAAATTCCAGTTTCGCGTTGAGCAGATCCAGTTGGTCCGCCGCGCCGGCCTCGAGCTGCGCCTGCGCGGATTTCTGCTGTTGCTCTTCGGCGGCGAGAGATTTGTTTTCGGTTGCCAATTGTTCTTTCGCGACGCGCCAGGCCGAGACCGCGCGGTCACTTTCGCCGATGACCTGCGATTGCAATTCCACGAATTTTGCGGCAGACAATTTTCTCCGCGCCTCGGCTTCGGCAATCGGCCCTTGATTCTGGTCGAGAATCGGCAAATCCAGCGTCAGGCCGAGGCTCCACTGGTTGTCGCCGGCGTTGCCATTGTTCCAGGCGTAGCCGGGGCCGAGATGCAGGTCGGGATATTGTTTGGCAATCTCCAGACGCAAGTCGGCTTCCGCCGCCGCGTAATCGGCGAGTGCGCCGAGAATGTCCGCGCGCGTCCGCAGCGCGACGCCGCGCGCGTCCGCCGAAGTCAGCGCCTCCGCGCCGCCGGTGGAAAAATCAAAACTTAAATCCTCGCCGTCCAGCGCGGCTTCGCTCAAGCCGAGCGCCTCCGCCAGCCTCGAATGCGCGTCAGATTTTTTCGACAGCGCGTCACTCAAATCGAGCTGGGTTTTGTTCAGGGCGATTTGCGCGGTCGTCAATTCTGGTCGGGAAATCTCGCCTGCGTCAAAACGTTGTTGCAGCAGCTTCACAATCTGTTCCTGCGCGGAAAATTGTTTCTGCAATAAATCCGCGCGTTGACCGGCGATTGTGAAATCCAGCAGGCTCGCGCGGACATCGCTGCGGATCTGCCACAAGGCGGAGACAAAATTCCAGCGCGCAGATTCGGCAACTTTTTCAGCCTCTGCGATGCGCTTGCCCCGTTTGCCGGCGGTCTCAATCGGCAAATCGAATGTCACCGGCACCAGCCACGGGCTGAAATTGCCGGGGATTTGCGAATCGTAACCGGGAGTCACCGACACGGACGGATTGGGCCGTGCGCCCGCCGTTTTCAAACCCGCCTGCGCCACGAGCCATTCGTCCCGCGCGACTTCGAGGCTCGGATGAAAATAAAACGCCGCGAGCGTTAGCGACTGCAAATCCCAGCTTGTCTGCGGCCACGCATGCAATTCGTGGCCGAGATTTTGTTCGAGGAATTTTTGCAGGCCGGCATCGTCGAGCCGGTGCGATTCCAGTTGCGCCGCCGTTTTTTCCGGCTCAAGCGGCTGCGGCTGGAAATGCGCGCAGCCGGGGAGCAGAACAATTGCAAAAATGAACGGCCGGAATTTCACGGATTAAATGGCGTTGAAACCTTTGAACAAGCGTCGCAAATGCGATTTCATAAATGGGAGCGGAATTCTTGCGATTCAGCCGCCGCGCCGCTAGAAAAATCCGCCAGATGACAAAGAATTCATTTTGGATTCGGCAAATATTCATGTTGATTTGTTGAATTCCGGTTTGCATTGCGTGGATGGCAACCGCCCGGCGCGCATTGACAAGACGGCGGCTTAAAAACAGTATCAACCCATGCGCGTGCTCGTTGTTGAAGATGAAAAGAAAACGGCGTCGTTTGTCCGCAAGGCGCTCCAGGCCGAAGGCTTCGCCGTGGATGTCTGCCACAACGGCGACGACGCGCTGGCGGCGGCGCGCACGACCGCCTTCGACGCCATCGTGCTCGACATCATGCTGCCCGGCCGCGACGGCTTGAGCGTGCTGCGCCAGTTGCGCGCGCAAAATAACGCCGCGCCGGTGCTGCTTCTTTCAGCGCGCGGCGAAGTCAATGAACGCGTCGAGGGATTGAACTCCGGCGCGGATGATTATCTACCCAAGCCGTTCGTCATCGCCGAGCTTGTCGCTCGCGTCCGCGCGCTCGGACGGCGCGGCGGCGAATCGAAATCCACCATGCTGCAAGTGGACGGCCTCACGCTGGACACGGTCTCGCACCGCGCGCAGCGGGGCGGAAAATATTTTGAACTCACCGCGCGCGAATTCCGCCTGCTGGAATTCCTGATGCGCTCGCCCGGCCGTATTTGCGGACGCATGACCATCATCGAAAAAGTCTGGGACTATGATTTCGACCCCGGCACAAATCTCGTGGACGTTTATGTAAAACGCCTGCGCGAAAAAATTGACGACGGCTTTGAACCCAAGCTGCTCCACACCGTCCGCGGCATCGGCTACGTTTTGAAGGAGACGCAATGAAAATTCGCACACGCCTGACCTTGTGGTATGCCGGCATCCTTATCGCTTCGCTGCTCGTGATTGGTGTGGGCACTTACCGGGAGATCGCGGAGCAATTGCGCCACGACCACCGCCAGAATTCGCGGGAACACGCCGTCAACGAAGCGGGCGAAATGATTTTTCAGGTGGGATTGCCGGCCATTCTTCTGGGGCTGCTCGGCGGCTGGTGGCTGACGCGCCGCGCGCTCAACCCCGTCACGAAGCTGACGGAAACCGTCGAAAAAATCCACGAGCACAATTTGCGCGAGCCACTGCCGCGCTCCGGCAACGGCGACGAACTGGACCGGCTCACGGAAGTTTTCAATTCCATGACCGCGCGGCTCGACGGCTCGTTCCAGCGAATCCGCGAATTTACCTTGCATGCCTCGCACGAACTTAAAACACCGCTCACTGTCCTGCGGGGCGAACTGGAAATGGCGTTGGAAGAGGAAAATTCCAGCGCGCCAAAAAAGGAGCGGCTGTTGAGCCAGATTGACGAGATCGAACGCCTCGCAAAAATTGTGGACGGCCTGACGCTGCTGATGAAGGCGGACGCGGGACAGATCCAGTTGCGCCGCGAGCCCGTGCGCCTGGACGAACTGGTGCGTGAAAGTTTTGCCGACGCAAAAATCCTTGCGCAACCCCTCCAAATCCAGATCAGCCTGCCTGTCTGCGAAGAACTGACCGTCTTCGGCGACCGCCATCGGTTGCGCCAGTTGCTGTTGAACCTGACCGACAACGCCGTCAAATACAACAAGCCGGACGGCACGGCGGCCATTTCATTGCGGCGCGTTGAAAATTTTGCCGAATTGAAAATTGAAAACACCGGTGCCGGGGTCGCGCCGGAATTGCAGCCGCGCGTCTTTGAACGGTTTTTTCGCGGTGACCCCAGCCACAGCAACGCGGTTGAAGGCTGCGGGCTGGGCTTGAGCATCGCGCAATGGATTGTCGCCGCCCACGATGGAACCATCCGCTTCACCTCCAGGCCCAATGAATCCACCACCGTGACGGTGCGGCTACCGACAGGGTCGCCCGTGGTATAAGCATGCCTTTCGATCTTCATAATCCGTTGTCGCGGCGAACGTGTGCGCCTCTGGACTCAAATTCAGGCCAACGGCCATTTTAATGGCATTGCCGATGGATGTAACCGCCTGACTTCTGGAAGCGTCTGTCTCAATAAGCCCGGCCCGCCAGCATTGATCCAGACCGGGTGCCGGAGAATAGAAAAGATTTAACCACAACCAGGAATATCCCATGAAACTGAATCGAATGATCACCATGTGCGCGGTGGCTGCGGCCCTCGCCTTGGGCATTGGCGACGCTTTTGCGCAGAATAACAATGGCAACGGCGGCGGACGCCGGAACCGTGGCAATTTCGATCCCACGCAAATGCAGCAGCGCAGGCTGGACAACATCCGGCAGCAGCTTGAATTTACAAACGACACGGACTGGAGCGCGGTTGAACCGCTGTTCCAGAAGGTGTTGGATGCGCAACAGGCCGCGCGCGCAGGCGGTGGGCGTGGGGGGGTTGGCGGTCGTCGCGGCAACAACGGCAACAATAATAATAACAACGCCAACAACGGAGGCCGCAGCGGCAATCAGCCCGGCCCGGAGGCGCTCGCGCTGCAACAGGCCATTGACAACGATGCGCCGCCGGACCAGCTCAAGGACTTGCTCGCCAAATATAATGCTTCAGAAAAGGCCAGGCGGTCCGCGCTCGCAGCCGCTCAAGACAGCCTCCGGCAGGTGCTGACCATAAAACAGGAGTCGCAGGCGACATTGATGGGACTTTTGAACTGACGAACGGCAGATAAATCGTGACCACAATTTGCCTGGCGGGTTCCATGAATATTTTTGTCCGCATGGAACAATAAACGTCACCGCAATTCAATTTGGTGATGGAAAATGGCTGAAATTTGGCCGGAATTAGGGAAATTCGAGTTTGGCATGGCAGTTGCGTGATTACATCCATTGGATTGGTTAACACTGCAGCATCTACATGCAGCTTCTTAATTCCAGTCCCGGTCGGCGGATCATCCTACCCGGCCGGGGCTTGTTTTTTTTCTCTCCGGTTCAATCGAATTTGGACTGTGTCTTCAGGTCTTTCGGCGGCTGCAAATTGATCATCGTCGGAGCGTCGCGATCCACGGTGAGGACGTTGTTCGTGGCGTCATATTTCAATTCGACTACCTGAATGCTGCTGCGCCGGTGGTCGGGCGGGCCGCTTGGCGCGGCGCTGGTGCCGGGTTGCACGAAATAAAACATATAGGCGCGGTCGTTGGAAATAATGATGTCCGAATGGTGGCCCACCCCCGTGTCGTCGGGACCGGTGCCTTGGTCGGCGAGCAGCGTGCCCACTCGCGACCAGTCCAGCGCATCGTCGGAGCGATACAGCGCGAGGCCGCGCCCGATGTCACGGAACAGCCAGTAATGACCCTGCCAGTGAAATGCCACCGGCGCTTCGCCGCCGCGATCAGACAGGCCCGGAACCCGGCCGTGATCCGTCCAATGATAAAGGTCGGTGCTGTCCGCATAATTGCATGAGGAACCGGTGGCTTCGTCTTTATACCACAACCGCCAGTTGCCGTCGGGCAGGTGCAGCACACCGGCGTCAATCACCTTGGGATCCGGGAGCGGCAGCGTGGATTCATAACGCCAGTTGACCAAATCCTTGCTCGTGAGGTGAATGATGTAGCGCGGGTGACTCCAATTGTCGAAGATTCCTGGAACATAGACGAGATACATATGGAACAGGCCTTTGTGCTCGACCACGGCAGGTGCCCAATAGGTTTTGTTGGTGACGGCGTCTTTATATTTGATGTTCGCATCGCGGAGGTATTTCCACGTCGCGCCGTCGGCCGAAGTCGCGATGCCAATGGGCGTGCCATGAACCCATTCCACCCCGCCCGGCAATCCCGACACATTGGCGCGGCGGCTGGTATAGAACATGAACCATTTCTTGTCCTTGGAACTCCAGATGATGGTCGGGTCGGTCGCGCCGTCCATGACCGGGTCGCGGTAAAGCGGCCTC